>WBZR01000013.1_pt1 | contig 328718 bp, 274 predicted proteins | sample 5204231 | NCBI WGS metagenome assembly WBZR01 (sample SAMN12412403, study PRJNA552823) | activated sludge metagenome | isolation source: activated sludge from anammox sidestream of wastewater treatment plant... | place: USA: Virginia | collected 2017-08 | reverse complement strand
CGAGCTTTTTGGGCTTCGCTCGCACAACGGAGCCTCGCCGGCGGGTATTTGTGAGTTACTCCCTGTACTGGAGGGCCGGCGGGCCCTGTGCGAGCTTCCTGCAATCTCCCTTCGTGGCGTCTCCGGGCGCGGGGGCGTCTCTTGCGACGCCGCCCGCGCCTTAATCCGTGGTCAGAGATTCGTGGGTAGACTCCACGGTAATCGTGCGCGTGTCGGCGGCGGAAATCTTCACAGTAAGATGCTCGCGGGGAAGCCAGCGAGCAAATTTTTCCGGCCATTCCACTACGACGACAGCTTCGCGTTCGAAAATTTCGTCGAGGCCGAGCGTCGCCAACTGGCGCGGAGAATCGAGACGATAGAGATCAATGTGGTACATGCGGACGGGATCGCCATACTCATGAATCAGAGTGAAGGTGGGGCTGGATACTTCCTCCGGCATGGCCGCTCCCAAACCTTTGGCAATGCCCTTCACGAGAGTGGTTTTGCCTGCTCCGAGATCCCCTTGCAGAAAGACGAGCGCGCGAGGGGGAAGCAAAGCCGCGAGGCGTTCCCCCAAGGCGATCATCTCCTCCTCAGTGGCCGCTTGAAAGGTTCGAGAGTTCATGCATCGCCCCTGGAAGAAAACGCAGCAGGTCAGTCGCTATGAGGGATTTCTCGCCTAACTCCGCGGCTCCCAATTCACCGGCCCGGCCGTGGAGCCAGACGGCCGCGGCAATCGCATAGTCCGCGTCCTCGGGGAATTGCGCCATGAGGCCGGCAATGAGTCCGGTGAGTATATCCCCGGTTCCACCCGTTGCCATAGCCGGGGTTCCGGTGGGATTGATCCAGACACGTCCGTCGGGGAAAGCAATGATGGTGCGCTGGCCTTTGAGGACGATGGTGACTTCGCGGTCGAGCGCGACAGCGCGGGCCGCGTCCACGCGGCGCTGCTGCACATCCGGTACGCTGCAAGCGCAGAGGCGGGCCATTTCACCGGGGTGAGGAGTGAGCACGCGGGGTCCGCCGGGATGCACGTAGGGGCCGGCCAGAGCGTTGATGCCGTCGGCGTCCACTACAGCCGGAGTTGGGCATTGTTCGAACAGCGTTTGGACAAAGGTTACGGTATCGGTATGGGTTCCCATACCGGGGCCGACCGCGAGAATACTCTTGCGCGCGGTGAGCGCGTCGAGGATGGGATAGGCGCTCGAGGCAATAGCGCCCGCGTCCGTCTGCGGCAGCGGCGAGGTCATCAATTCCGGGGAATGGACCGCAATGCCGGCGATGGCATCGTGGGCGGAGGCGACGGTGACGAGGCCTGCTCCGGAACGCAATGCGGCGATCCCGGTCATGGCCGCTGCTCCCGTCTTGCCCACTGAGCCGGCGACGACGAGGACATGGCCGAAGTCGCCCTTGTGGGCTCCGCGGGTGCGCGGAGCAAAGAGTCTAGAGAACCACGAGGGCTCCACCAGGGACAGGAACAGCACAGGATCCTCGGCATACAAGGACGCGGGACTGCCAATCGGCGCGATGGTAAGTTCCCCGACGCGGTCGCAATTGGGAGGCAGCACGTGGCAGATCTTCGGGGCAGTGAACGTCACTGTCGCATCGGCACGGGCGCAGACTCCCTCGTTATCCGGTTCGTCGCTGGCCATGCCGGAGGGAACATCCACTGCCACGACCCTGGCGTAAGGAAACGCATGATTGATGGCCTCAATCCAATCGAGCACGTGCCCGGAAGCGGGGCCGCGAATGCCTGTTCCGAGGAGCGCATCCACGATCAATGTGGCGTCACGCATCTCGGGCGTGATTTCCTCGTGGACGCCGAGGCCGCAGGCATACAGCATGCGCAGGTTTTCGGCGGCGTCCCCGAGAAGGTCCTGAGGCGGAGCAGCGAGGGCCACATGAAGCGACCGGGGGGAGAACCGCGTATGCAACTGCCGGGCAATGGCCATCCCATCCCCGCCGTTGTTCCCTTTTCCGCAGAGCACGACGATGCGATGCGAACTGAGCGGGGAGAATTTGGCGCCCATATATTCCGCGACCCTGTGGGCGGCGTTCTCCATGAGGATGATTCCCGGAATTCCGGAGTGGATCGTAAGTTGATCCACATCACGCATCTGTTTTGCAGTCAGTATCTTCATGCGCGCGCTCCCATCAGCAGGCCCTCCAGACGCCGCAAACTCGCCGGTTCTCCCATGGCAATCAGGAAATCTCCAGTCTGAATGGATGCGTCGGCGGGCGGGTTAAACTCCATTGTCCCGCCGGCACGGCGAATGGCCAGGACAATGACGCCGAGCTCGCGGCGGACCTGCATATCGCGCAGGGTCCGGCCTGCCATTTCGCTTCCCTCTTCCACGCGCACCTGCTCGACGGAGGCTTTGAAGCCGATGTTCCTGGTAAAGATGTCGAGGAATTCCTGGACGTGGGGCTTGAGGATGGACTGGGCGAGGCGGTGTCCAGTGAGATAGTAAGGGGCGAATACCATGTCGGCGCCGGCGCGGCGGAGCTTCTGTTCGGCCTCTTCTTCGTTCGCCCTGGCGGAAACGACGAGGTTGCTGTTGAGAGTCTTGGCCGAGAGGATGACGAACATGTTTTCCGCGTCGGAGGCGAGGGCGGAGACAAGGCCGCGGGCGCGATGGACGTGCAGGTCGCGCAGGGTTTCGTCCCGCGTGCAGTCCGCCTGAACGGCAAGCATGCCCATGCGCATCGCACGTTCCACTCGCTCGGCATTGGTGTCGCAGACGACGAAGGGCACTCCGGAGCGCTGCATTTCCAAGGCTGCACCGCGTCCCACACGGCCGAAGCCGCAAACAATGTAGTGGTCTTTCAGTCGTTCCAGCATGCGTTGGTTTTTCCTCCGGCCGAGCAGGTCGCCGAATTCGCGTTCAATGACGGCATGGGCAATCACGGTGATGGATTGGAGCATGATGCCGACGCCGAAAAAAATGAGGAAGCTGTTGAAGAGGCGGCCGCTCTGGCTCAAGGGGTGGATTTCCTGGTAGCCCACCGTAGTGATGGTGGTGAGGGTCATGTAGAAGGCATCGAGCCAAGGGTATTGCTCGAGGTAGACGAAGCCCAGCGTGCCGAAGGTAAGCACGGCGGCAATGGAGATGAGGATAAGCCTGATGCGTCTTGACATTCCTCACACGCGCTGCGCCAACAGCAAAGTCATATCGTCCTGCAGTTCCGGAGATCCGGTCCATTGGCTTACCTCATGAAGGATCGCCGCCAGCACGTCATCGGGCGAACGGTCCTTGTGCCGGCGAAGCAGTTCGAAAATACGCTGCTCACCGAACTGCTCTCCATAGGCATTCTCCGCCTCCGAGATGCCATCAGTGTAAAACAACAGCAGATCGCCAGGCTCGAGGCGGATACGGCTTTCCTCGTAGCGGGAGAACGGGAACGCTCCGACAACGGTTCCGTTCACCTCGAGCGTACGAGGTTCGCCGCCTCTCACCAGAATGGGGGGCAGGTGCCCGGCGTTGGTATAAGTGAACTGGAGGTTGGACTCATTGAAGACGCCCAGGAAAAATGTGGCGTACTTTTCGGGCGTAGTGTGAGCGAAAAGGTGCTTGTTGAGCTGACTCACGAGTTGCGACGTGGAAACCGGAAACTCGCCACCGCGCAAGGTTTCCAGACAATGGCCGATCTGGGTACGCACGGCGGATTGCACGGTGGCCATGAGGAGCGCGGCGCTGATTCCTTTGCCCGCCACATCGCCGATGGCGACGGCGATGCGGGAGTCATCGAGCCGCTGGTAGTCGTAGTAGTCGCCGGAAACCATGCGCGCGGGGTTGCAGAGCGCCTTGAGGCGCAGGGAAGCCGACTCGGGGATAGCTCGAGGGTAAAGCTGGTTCTGGACTTCGCGCGCGATTTCGAGTTCGGCCTGCAACCTCTCGCTCTCCTTGGCTACCACCAGCAGACGCTCGATATTCGCGGTCATGCTGTTGAACGATTCCCCGAGGCTGGCCAACTGATCCTGACCCTTGATGCGGATGCGATGCGAGAAGATACTTTCCTTGATCCGCTCTGTTCCCTCATAGATATCGTGAACGGTGCTGGTGATGGTGCGAGTGAGGGAGATTCCGATCACCAGCGAACTGGCCTCCGCGATGAGGAATGCGATGCACAGGATGATGGTCAGGATAGGGATGAGGTCGCGCCAGTCTTCCACCTTCTGGGCAAAGAGCACGCGCAGGACCGCCGAAGGGCGGGTGCGAATATTGATGACCTCGTTTTCCACGTAGCCGGGCGATTCCCAAATAAAGGCGGGCTGCGCGGTGGCCCAGATGATCTCGATATCGAAGCGGTTCACCTTGTCCGGGACGCGATTGCGGGGAGCGTCGGGATCATCGGCGCCGCCAACGGGACTGTGCAAGCGCAGGACACGGCGGGGATGGGCGGGGTCGTCTTCCCAACGCAGGAAGCCGACATTTCCGATGTTGGGGGCGAGGCTGGCGAGGAACCGCGACGTGATCGGCATCAGGATGGTAACGCGTGTATCGGGCCGGGTGAGATGGGTCCAGGCATACATCAGGCCGTCTTTGACGAGTAGCCCGCCGGCATCGCCCCACTCTCTGGACGGGGCTTGAATGGCGGCATCGGGCGGATAACGCAAAGAACGGGAACCTTCGACGAGGATCTCGACTCCCGGCAGGCGGGTCGCGAGGAAAGGATAGACGGATTGCATGGCGCGCTCCCGCGATTCCTCGGCGGCATCGCGAAGCCGCTGGGCCGTATTGACGATCATCGCGGTTCGACGCTCGAGTTCGCTGGTCACCATGTAGATGGCGACTTGCCCTACCACCGCGTAGGCGAGAACGGCCCCCAGCGCAATGATCAGCAGAACGGGAACGAGCGCGATAAAGCCGTAGGCAACCAGGAGGCGGTTTCTCAGCCGCCAGATGATGTGCCGGAGGGAGCGCCGGACAAAGCGGATGAAGAGGACGAGCCCCATCGAGTACGCCGCCAACTGGCTGAAGGCGGAGAGGCCGCCTGTCTTGAAGAGGAAACACAGCAGCACCAGCAGCGAAAACACCGCAAGCAGAGCCCGGTCCCACCTGGTGAGAGCGCGCCACACCATGACGGCGTTGAACTCTGCTTGCTCGGAAGGCATGCCTATACGCGCGACTTGGCAATCGCGGGGATCATCTGTTCGAACTCCGGCAACGGCTCCTTGGGGTGTAGGTAGTAGCGGGTGAGTCCATCCACCAGCAAGCGGAGCGCCGTGTCGGGGTCATCCGCATATTGAAACAAATTCAGGTCTTCTTTGCTGATCATCCCGTATTTGACCAGCGCCTCGAAGTTCAACACGTCTTTCCAGAAGGCGCTGCCATAGAGGAGGATGACCATTTTCTTCTCCAGTTTCCGCGTCTGGGCGAGCGTCAGCAGTTCGGCGAGTTCATCCAATGTGCCGAAGCCGCCCGGGAAGACAATCAGCGCCTTGGCAAGGTAGGCAAACCAGAACTTCCTCATGAAGAAGTAGTGGAACTGGAAGTTGAGTTCCGGCGAGATAAAGGGATTCGGCACTTGTTCGAAAGGGAGTCCGATATTGAGGCCAATCGACTTGCCGCCGGCCTCCGTTGCGCCGCGATTGGCGGCTTCCATGATGCCGGGACCTCCGCCTGTGCAGACGACAAAGCGGAGCGGCTTGCGGAGACTTTCGGACCACTCGGTGATCTTGTGCGCAAGCTGCCGGGCTTCCTGGTAATAGCGGGCCAGGGGATGTTGCCCGTCTTCGGGAATCCGCGCCGAACCGAAAAAGACAACGGTGTCTCGAATCTCCTCCCGGCGGAAGTGATCGAGCGGGGCGAGGTACTCGGACAGGATGCGGACGGAGCGCGCCGCGGGGGATTCCAAGAAGCCGTCGTCCTTATAGGCGGCGGGGATGTGATTGCTATCCATGGGGTGACTTACTTCAATTCTCGCACTGCTTTGCGGCCGCAGCCGGATGAGGTTACTCTTTCGCGCGGGCGCGGGCGGCTTCGCTGAGTTCCGCCACTTTGCGCTCTAACTCGCGAACGGTCTTCAGCAGTTCCGGCAGTTTCGGCAATGCCGTAATGGTGCGCAGCCACTGCCGGGCTTCGTAGGCAGGGGACCCGGAGATCACCGATCCGGCAGGCACATCGCCGCCGACGCCGCTTTGGGCGTAGACGACGGCATTGTCGTGAATGGTGAGGTGGCCGGAAATGCCTACCTGTCCGGCGAGAAGGACGTTCTTCTCGAGGATACTGCTGCCGGCAAGGCCGACCTGGGCGCAGATGATGTTGTCCTCTCCGACGACGCAGCCGTGTCCCACCTGGACGAGGCTGTCGATTTTCGCGCCCCGCTTGACGCGAGTTTCGCCGATCGAGGCGCGGTCGACAGACGTATTGGTCTGAATCTCGACATCGTCTTCGAGGACGGCCACTCCGGACTGAACGATCTTGTAGTGGGTCCCGTCGGCGCGCTTGGCAAAGCCATACCCGTCGCCGCCGAGGACGACGCCGTTTTGCAGCACCACGCGATTGCCGATGCGGCAGAACTCCCGGACCACGACACCGGCATGGGCGAGGAAGTCGTCACCGATTACGGCATGCGGATAGATCACGACATGCGGATGGAGGATTGCATTGCGGCCGATCACGACGTGGCCGCCGATCACCGCATACGCGCCAATGGAGGCATTCTCACCGATGCGCGCACTGGGGGAGATGACGGCAGTGGGGTGAATGCCGGCGGGCGGACGCGGCGGCTGATAGAAGACCTCCAGGGCGCGGGCGAAATCGAGATAGGGGTTCGCGGAGAGGAGGAAGGCGATTTCCAGACCCGGGATGGGTTCCTGCACCAGAATGGCGCCGGCCATGGTGCGCCGGGCCTTCGGACCGTACTTGGGATTCGCCAGGAAGGTGAGTTCGCTCGAGCCGGCGTGCTCGATCCCGGCAACGCCGGTGATTTCCAGGTCCGGGTTGCCTGAGATGGAACAACCGAGCCGTTCGGCGATTTCCCCCAGTTTCATGAATCTGTCAGACTCCGGCTTTCTTGCGGCATTCTTCCGAACAGAAGTACACGGTCTCCCCTTTGACGGAGGCTTGAATGGCCGCGCTGGCCACGACATAGGTGCCGCACTGCCGGCACGGTTTGAGTTCGCCGCTGGTGGGCACCTGCTGGGCCGGCCGCGACCGGGCAGACCGGCCTGAACCTGTTTCCTCCCTCAACAGATCAGCGAATCCTTTTGTCAGGATCCCCACCACCATGCGGATAAAGGTGATGGCGAAAATGCTGATCAGCGCATAAAGGAGGACTCGAAACATAAGTAGGGGCGATTGACTAGCGTGGACGCCCCTTCCCGGAGAGCGTCACTTCTTTTTGGTCGACTTCTTTGGCGCCGGCTTGGCGGAGGGGTTGCTGTATTCGGTGGATACGGAGCCGCTCAAGGAGGAAATCATGTCCTTGGCAACCTGCGCATTCGCGCCGTCCGGCCGGAGTTCAATGTATTTCCTGAACGCGTCAGCCGTGCCCGGCGGAGGCGTAACTTTGCCGTCCGCTGTCGTGGTGGCCTTTCCGACCAGGTACATGCCGTACTGGAAGTAGGCATCGGCGTAGTTCGGGTCGATTTCCGTTGCCTTCTTGAAGGCCTCCCCGGCGGCGTCCGTCTGGCCGGTGTTGGTCAGAATCGCGCCGAGGTTGTAGTAATAGCGGCCGGCGTTGGTAGGATCCAGTTGGGCGGCCTTGGTGAGTTCGTCCTGGGCTTCCTTGATTTTCTTCGCTTTCACCAGAGCGAGGGCGTAATTGTTGTGGTAAGCGGCGTCGTCGGGCTTCAGTTCGAGCGCCTTGCCGTAGGCTTCGAGGCCCTTATTCATCGACTCTTCGCGCTCCGGACCGGCTTTGCTTCCGGCGATGCCCATGTAGGACTCGGCAAGCTGGGCCCAGATGACATTCTGCTTGGGATCCATTTCGGCGGCCTTGACAAAGGAATCGCGGGCGGCCTCGTACTGCTTCTGTTTCAGGGCTTCCATACCGGTGTTAAAGGCGTCGTTGAGGGCTTTGTTCTTCTGCATGGCGGCGCTGCGCTCTTTCATCGCCTTTTCAATGGCGGCGCGCTGCTCCGGCGACATGTCGCGAGCCTGTTCTTTGGTAATGGTTCCGGTCTCGGCGGCCTGCTGCATCGCGGCCGCTTTCGCTTTCATCGCGGCCAAATCGAAGTTCACGGGGACGGGGTCCCCCAGGCGGGTACGAACGCCCTTCACTGAATCGCGCACCTTGCCATCCATTTCGAGGGTGACGTTATAGGTGCCGAGCGGGAGGCCGGCATGGAAGAAGTGCCCTTTCTTGTCCGTTCCCGTCTGATAGTTCCCCTTGATATCCGTACGCTCGATCTTGACGCACGCGCCTGTACCCTTTTTGCAATCTCCTTTGGGGACAGGGTTGCCGTCTTCCCCTTTCACATCGCCTTCAATCGCGCCGGTCTGAGCCATTGCCAGGCCTGCCAACAGCAGGGTGGCGGCGGACAACCAAGTCAACTTACGAAATGTGGCCATCATGCATGGACCTCCCAAGAAAAAACAGATACGAAGCCAAGTTTCAGCATACTATACCCATCGAAGGATTTGACGTGCAAGAGGCGGGGTTTGGGTGCAATCCAGGCTCCAGTGCTCACGCTACGCTAACCGTGCAGGGTTTTCTCCGGTCTGCGGCGCCGCAGATGGGACTGCGCCTTGCGCTGCAGCTCTCCCAACTTCAACCCTGTCAAAGCAATCGCGATGCAGCCTGCCAGCAGCAGGGGGACGGTGATGACGAAGAACATGACGCCCGAGAGGCCCTTCGCGGTCTGACGGTCCACGCCGAGCAGGGTGAGCGCGGCCACGGCGAAGGCATTGAAGAATCCGATATTGCCCGGCGGGCCCGGGATAATGGTGCCCAAGCGCAGCACCACCAGCACCACCGCGGCATGGCCGAAAGAGAGATCCACGCCATAGCCGCGAATCATGGCGTAGATGGGGACAACCTGCAAGCCGAGGTAGAGAACGCTGGCGGCAGCCGCCATGTAAAAGGAGCGGGATTGCCCCATGGCGTGAAGACCTTCGATGAGATGGCGCAGGACGCTGAGCCAGCGGTAGCGGGCCAAGGCGTCGTGGGCCTCACTGCGGCGGTGAACCGCATAGCCGAGAAGGAGGGCCAAGGCGACCACAAGCAGGGCCAGAATGCTGGCCCCATACTTGAGATTATTGTCCAGCCTGACGAAGAACGTGGTGAGAAAGAAGCCCAGAATGAGCCAAATGCCGTCCAGCATACGTTCGATCAAAGCGCTCGACAAAGCCACCGGGAAGGAGATATTGCTCCAGTGGGATTGCAGATAACAGCGGATGGCTTCGCCGCTCCGCAGCGGCAGCAACTCGTTGGCGAACAGGCCAATGTAGATTGCCTGCACACTGCGTAAGATAGGCACTTCCACAACCGGCTTGAGGAGCAGGTTCCAGCGCCAGGCCTGGCTGACATAGACGAGGATGTCGGTGGAGGCGGCCAGCAGAATCCACATCCAATGGATGCGCTTGAGCCGCGGCAATTGGTGATGCCAGTCAAAGTCCCGATAAACCCAGACCAGGCAGCCAATGGAAATGGCATAAACGATGGTGGGGGCCACCCAGGACGGAATTTTCACGCGTTGCCTGTTGGCCTCAATGACACCCATGCACTCACACAACCATCATATAATCGTGGTTGCAGTTCACGCACACTCTGCGCAAATTGTCTCAACCGTTCTTGTTTCCTGACAGGATCATCCAATGAAACCACTTCGACGTGTGGCCGTCCTCGGCGCCGGCACCATGGGCTCCCGTATTGCTGCGCACTTTGCAAACGCCGGAATCCCGGCCCTTCTGCTGGACATCGTGCCGCCGGACCTGCCGGACCGCAACGCGGCGGCAAAGAAAGGCCTGGAGACCGCGCTGAAGCAGAAGCCGGGTGGATTCTTCACGGATTCGGCGGTTTCCCTGGTGACGCCGGGCAACTTCGAGGATCACCTGGACAAAGTGCGAGACTGCGATTGGATTCTCGAGGCGGTGGTTGAAAATCTGGATTTGAAGCGCGACCTCTGGAAGAAAGTGGAGCCGCTGCGCAGGCCCGATGCCATTGCCAGCACGAACACCAGCGGCATCCCGCTGGCGCGCATCAGCGAAGGGTTTTCCCCTGACTTCCGGAAGCATTTTCTCGGGACGCATTTTTTCAATCCGCCGCGCTATCTGCACCTGATGGAGTTGATTCCGGGAGCGGAAACGGAACGGGGAGTGCTGGAGTTCGTCGCCGGGTTTTGTGACCGGCGCCTGGGCAAAGGCGTGGTGCGGTGCAAAGACACCCCGAACTTCATCGCCAACCGCCTGGGCAGTTTTTTCGGATGCACGATCGGCAAGTTCACCTTTGAGGATGACTGGGCCATCGAGGAGGTGGATGCGATCACGGGTCCACTGATCGGGTTGCCGAACAGCGCCAGTTACCGTCTGCTGGATATCGTCGGCGTCGATGTGATGTATTACGTGAACCGCAATCTGTATGATGCCGTGCCGCATGATCCATGGCGCGAGCGGTTCCAGCCTTCGGAGGTTCTGGCGAAGCTGGTAGAAAACAAGTGGCTTGGCGATAAGACGGGGCAGGGATTCTTCAAACGGGTGGGACCGAAGAAGGACATCCATGCCATCGACTGGAAGACGTTCGAGTATCACCCCGCCCGCAAGGTTTCATTCCCGAGCGTGGAGCAGGCGAGGCAGATCGAGGATCTGGGGGCAAGGCTACGGGCATTGGCGGCGGGCAAGGATCGCGTAGGGGAGTTCCTGTGGAAGCTGTTCCGGGATTACGTGGCGTACTCGGCATCGATGGTCCCGGAAATTTCGGATCGGATTGTCGAAATTGACCGCGCCATGCGCTGGGGCTATGCGCATAAGCTGGGTCCGTTCGAGTTGTGGGACGCGCTGGGCTTCGAGGCAACGGCGGCGCGGATGGAAGCCGAGGGCCTGGCTCTGCCGGAGAGCGTGGCAAGCATGCGTCGAAAGGGAGCGGCATCGTTCTACCGTGCCGCGGACCGGGGCGGCGAGCCTCATACGGAGTATTTCGACCTGGGCGGCGGGTCATATCGAACTCTCGAAGAGCGGCCCGGCATCACGCTGATTGCGGACGTGAAGCGGGCACGCGGCGTGGTGAAATCGAACGCCGGAGCGTCACTGGTGGACCTGGGCGACGGCGTATTGTGCCTGGAATTTCATAGCAAGATGAATACTCTTGGCGAAGATCAGATCGGCATGATCTACTCGGGCATTGAAGAAACCGCAAAGAACTTCGAGGCCATGGTGATCGCCAACCAGGGGCAGGATTTCAGCGCCGGAGCGAACCTTGTGCTGGTGCTGCTGGCGGCGCAGGAGGGCGAATGGGACGACCTGAACGCGGCGATCCACCGCTTCCAGCAGGCGAACATGGCCATCAAGTACGCGCCCAGGCCGGTGGTTGCAGCGCCGTTCGGGCGCACGCTGGGAGGGGGGTGCGAAATCACGCTGCACGCGGCGCACAGCCAGGCGTCGGCAGAACTGTACCTGGGGCTGGTGGAAGTGGGCGTAGGGATCATTCCCGGAGGCGGCGGCTGCAAGGAACTGCTGATACGGCTGAAGAATCCGCAAAAGGTATTTGAACTGGTGGGGCTTGCGAAGGTATCGACGAGCGCGGAGGATGCGAAGAACCTCGGCTTGTTGAACAAAGCCGATCCCGTCTCGATGAACCAGGAGCGGCTGATTGCCGATGCCAAGGCGCTGGCGCTCTCGCTGGCGCCCAACTACGCGTCCGGAGTTCCGAGGCAGGACGTAAAGGTGGGGGGCGAGAGCGTGTACGCGGCGCTGAAACTGTACGCATGGTCGATGCGGCAGGGGAACTTCATCAGTGACCACGATCAGTTGATTGCCGGGAAGATCGCGCATGTGCTTTCGGGCGGGCGGTTGACGGGAGAGCAGGCGGTGAGCGAACAGTATCTGCTCGATCTCGAGCGCGAGGCATTCCTGAGCCTGTGCGGGACGCAGAAGACACAGGAACGCATGCAGTATATGTTGAAGACAGGACAGCCGTTGAGGAATTAGGAGCAAGGATATGTTTACAGGATGCGGGACAGCGCTGGTGACGCCGTTCACGGCGGACCGGTCACTGGATGAAAATACGCTGCGCGATCTGGTGCGGCGGCAGATCGAAGCGGGAATCAACTTTCTGGTGCCTTGCGGGACGACGGGTGAGAGCCCGACGCTCGAGCGGGCGGAACATCTGCGCGTGGTGGAGATCACGCTGGAGGAGGCGAAGGGAATTGTGCCGGTGCTTGGCGGAGCCGGCGGGTACAACACGGGTGAAGTGATCGAACTGGCGCGCGAGTTGGAGACGATGGGCGTGGACGGCATCCTGTCCGTTACGCCGTACTACAACAAGCCGACGCAAGAGGGCCTTTATCAGCACTTCCAGGCGATCGCCTCTTCCATCTCCGTACCCATCATCGTGTACAGTGTCCAGGGACGCACGGGAGTGAACGTGGAGCCCTCGACGCTCAAGCGGCTTGCCGAAATCGACAACATCATCGGGGTGAAGGAAGCAAGCGGCAACATCGCGCAGCAGGCGAGAGTGATTCATGAAGTGCCGGAAAAATTTCTGGTGCTGAGCGGGGACGATTCCATCACCCTGCCGCTGATGGCTTTGGGCGGGAAGGGCGTCATCAGTGTGGTTTCGAACGAGATTCCCGCCCAGATGACGCAACTGGCGCAGGCATGCCTGGCGGGCGATTACGCCAAGGCGCGGGCGTTGCAGCGCAAGTACCTGCCTCTGATGGAGGTCAACTTCGTCGAATCGAACCCCATTCCGGTGAAGGCCGCAATGTCCCTGATGGGCCTGCTCGAGCCGGTGTGGCGGCTGCCTCTGGTGCCGCCGGCGCCGGCGAGTCTGCGAAGAATCGAGGCGGTGCTCGCCGATCTGAATTTACTCGCCGGCAGGAGCGTGCATGCTGCAAACTGCGATTGAACAACTTTTTGACAATCCCCCGAAGGCCTACACAGAAGCAGATTTCCGGTTGTTTGAGCGCTTCAAAGAGGCGCTGAACCGGGGCGAGTTGCGCTCCGCCGAGCCGGACGCCGGCACAGCCAGCGGGTGGCGGGTGAACGCCTGGGTCAAGAAGGGCGTGCTGCTCGGCTTCCGCATGGGGAGCGTGGTAGACATGTCTGTGCAGACGGCGCGGCAGCCCTATTTCGATAAGGCAACCTATCCGGTGAAGCAGTTTACGGCCGCGAGCGGAGTCCGCATTGTGCCGGGCGGATCGAGCATTCGTGACGGCTGCTATGTGGGAAAAGGCGTCACCTGCATGCCGCCCATGTACATCAACGTGGGCGCATGGGTGGATGACGGCACGATGGTGGATTCGCATGCCCTGGTGGGCAGCTGCGCGCAGGTGGGGAAGAATTGTCACATCTCGGCGGCGGCGCAGATCGGCGGGGTGCTGGAACCCGTGGGGGCGATGCCGGTGATTCTCGAGGACGAAGTGCTGGTGGGCGGCAACTGCGGCGTCTACGAGGGGACCATCGTGAAGCGGCGGGCCGTTCTTGGGACAGGAACCATTCTGAACCGCTCGACGCCGCTCTATGACCTGGTGAACGGCAAAGTCATCAGCGCGAGCGACGACAGGCCGCTGATGGTGCCGGAAGGCGCGGTGGTGGTGGCGGGCTCGCGAGCAGTGACGAACGGGCCGGGCAAGGATTGGGGCATCTCCCTGTACACGCCCGTGATTGTGAAGTACCGGGATGCGAAGACGGATACGAAGATCCAGTTGGAGGATCTGCTGCGGTAGGGGCGCCGGAACTCTCGCGCGCCTGATAGTGGCAAGATGTAGGGGATGCCCGAAGCGAACTTTATCGAATACCTGAAAACAGTAGATACGCCCACGCTCTGCAACGCGATTGAACTGCTGGGAGTGAGAAAACACCACGAAGGCTTCACCCCGCTCGAGTTGCGGTGTCTGTTCCCTGAATTCGGCCGTATGGCGGGCTACGCCGTTACGGCGCAGGTGGAGACCGTGACGGAGATGGAACCGCGCGATAACCGTCTGTTTCTCGAACTCTATGAGTTGCTGGACAAGAGTCCGAAGCCCGGAGTGATTGTGTTACAGGAGATTGGCGGGATGGGAAGCTTCGCGGCGCACGCCGGTGAAGTGATGTGCACCATCTTCCATCGTCTGGGCGCCGTAGGGCTGGTGAGTGATTGCGGCGTACGCGACATTCCCGAGGTGCGGCGGATCGGTTTTCATTACTTCGCGCGCGGGGTAACGGCGAGCCATGCCAACTACCGGATCGCGCGCGTGGGAGTTCCCGTGCAGATCATGGGGCTGGCCATCCATCCGGGCGACCTGCTGCATGGGGACGAGAACGGCCTGGCGCTGGTGCCGAAGGAAAAGCGGGACCTGATTCCGGAGATGGTGGATAGCGTACGGTCGCGGGAGGGGCAACTGCTCGATTATGTACGCAGCTCCGAATTCACCCTCGCAGGCCTCAGGAAGCATCTGGTGGTGGAATAGCCGGCGGCGGATTACGCCGGGTTCTTCAGCAACGTCAGCAGCATCACCGCTTCGGTTTTGGCATGGATTCCATGTTCGAGCCTGGGGGGCATGTAGGCGAATGCTCCCCCTGATGCTTCCTTCACATCCTCGCCGAGGCGCAGCGTGACTTCACCGGAAATGATTTGAATCATCGCGGGAAAAGGAGCGGTATGCGCGGAAAGCTCCTGCCCGGCGGCGAAGCGAAAGAGAATCACCTTCGAGAGGTCGTCGTTCTGGAGCGTGCTGCTGAGAATGCTCTGCTCGGGCACTTGGCCATGCCCGGCGAGGTCCGGCACAAAAATGTAGCTGCCCATGCTTTGAGTTTATGCGCGGTTGCGGGCAATTGCGGTGACAGCGGTCACATCTCGGTGTTGGCCTCCGCGAGGAGGGCGTCGCGGCCGAGGATTTCGACCTCGCGGCGCTGGATGCGCAGCATGCCTTCGGCCTGAAAGCGGCTCAGGTTGCGCGAAACGACTTCACGCACCGTGCCCAGGCGTGTCGCCAACTCTTCGTGTGTCTCGGGAAGGATAAAGCGTTCGCTGTCGGTTTCCCCGGCAAAATTGAGCAATTCCTGCGCCAGGCGCTGGCGGATGCTGCCGAACGTGATTCTCTCGACGAGATTCACCAGGTGGCGCAGACGCGCGCCGAAAATCGCAAGGAATTTCAGCGTGAGATCGGGATTGCGCCGGCAAAGTTGGAGAAAATCCTCCTTGCGCAGCAGCAGCGCCGTGCAGGTCTCCATGGCGGTAAGACTGGCCGGATAGGGGCCGCCGTCAAATACGGGAACTTCCGCCACCGAGGTGGGCGCGTGCTGAGTGGCGAGAACGATCTGGCGTCCCGCCGGGGTCATCTTGACCACTTTCGCCGCCCCTTCGGCAAGTATCCACAAGCCGGTGCATGCATCGCCCTCGAAAAAGATATGCTCACCCGCCTGATAACGTTTGCTGATCGCGATTCCAACCAGCGCCTGCAATTCCTCATCCGGCAGCCCGTGGAACAAATCGATAGAAGAGAATACTTGATGCGCTTGCATGAGGGCGAATCTCGATTTTGACACACACAGCGTGACCGCGGTTACAGCCGCGCGCACAGCGGCAGGGTATGATGAGCCTGTGATCAAACCTGGAGAGTCGCGACGCCGGCCCGTCGCATCGCCTCGCCGCGAGCTTGCATGACGAAACGCGGATTGCTGCTGCCGCGCGAGCACGGCGCATGGGGGATGCTGCTGCAACCGTTCGTCGCGGCGGCAATCATCGGACGGACCTGGAACTGGCTGCTGCCTGTTTCGCTGCTGGCCGTGCTGATCGTCTTCGCCATGCGTGAGCCGCTGCTTGTGCTGGCCCGGCAGCGGTGGGTGTGGCGGGAGCCGCATCCGGAAACGGCAGCGGCGCGCCGTACGTTGTGGTGGGAGTTGCCGGTACTGGCGGGATGCGGGCTGCTGTTGCCGCGGCGGGTTTCTCTTCCCTGGATGGCTGGACTTGGCGGGATGGCATTGCTGCTCACCGCGGCGGCATTGTGGATGACGTTGAAGAACCGGCAACGATCGGTATTGCTGCAACTGGTAAGCGCGGCCGGTTTGAGCGCCTCCTCGCTGCTTGTGGGATACCTGGCGGCCGGCTCGATGACAGCGCCGTGGATCTGGTGGGTGTGGATTCTGCACGCGCTGCACAGCCAGAGCGGCATCTTCGCGGTGCACGCGCGGCTTGACGCGATGGCTGCCCAGCGCAACCCGGAAAAGTTGGGCAAACAGGCGGAAAAAGCCGCCTCCCACGCGTGGCGATTGGAAGCTGTGAACGCTGCCATTGGAGCGGCTTTGGCGGTCTGGGCAGGTTGGGTGGCGGTTCCGGTGTTCCTGTCCGTGCTGATTCACGTCCACTCCCTGCTCCGGTTGAGGAATCCGGAGGCGCTCAAGGAACCGCTGCGTAAAGTGGGGCAGCGCGCGCTGGCCGCTTCCATCGTTCACTCACTGGTGATTATCCTCGTCCTGTGGCAGACGGCTGGGACGGCGCTCCCCCGCCCTCTATAATGAATTCAGGGGCAAATGAAGAAGTTCTATATCGAGACGTTCGGCTGCCAGATGAACGTGCATGACTCCGAAAAGGTGATCGGCACGCTTCTGTCGAGCGGCTACGAACAGGTAGAGACACCTGAGGCTGCCGACCTGGTGTTTTACAACACGTGCAGCATCCGCGACAAGGCCGAACAGAAGGTTTTCAGCCGGTTGCAGGAGTTCAAGCGCAGGAATAAAGGCAAGACGTTCGCCGTGCTCGGCTGCGTGGCGCAGCAGGAAGGTGAGCGGATCTTCGAGAAAGCCCCTCATGTCAGCATGGTGTGCGGTTCGGCAAGCTACAACCGGCTTCCGGAAATGCTGGTGCAGCTCGATGCCGGCAACAAGCGCGTCACCGGACTGAGCCTGGATACGGAAGACACTTTTGAAACGCCCCTCACGCGGCGCGACAACCCCCATCGCGCCTATATCACCATCATCGAGGGCTGCGACAAATCCTGCGCCTATTGCGTTGTTCCATTCACACGCGGACCCGAGCGCAGCCGCACCTCGGAAAGCGTGCTGCGGGAGGCTCGTGAACTGGCGGAGATGGGTTATACGGAAATCCAGTTGCTGGGACAGAACGTGAACAGCTACCTGGACCCGTCACCCGCCGGTCTCAACTTCGCCCAATTGTTGAGCCGCGTGGCGGAGGTTACGGGGCTGCGCCGCGTCCGGTTCACCACATCCCATCCGCGCGATTTCGGAAAAGACATTGTGGACGCCATCGACGCCAATCCGGTCTTATGCAACTTCGTTCACCTTCCGGTGCAATCCGGCAGTTCGCAGGTGCTTCAGGCGATGCAGAGGCTTTACACCCGCGATGAGTACATGCGGCGGATCGAGTGGCTGAAAAAATCGCCGCGCAACATCGCGCTCTCGACGGACATCATTGTCGGGTTTCCCGGCGAGACGGAGAAGGACTTCGAAGAGACGCTCCGGCTGCTCGAGGAAGTGGAGTACGACTCGATCTTCAGCTTCAAGTACTCGCCGCGCCCGAACACTCCGGCGCTGCGGCTCACGGATCAGATTCCGGATGAAGAAAAGGGGCGCCGGCTGACCATCCTCCAGGAAAAACAACGCGGCATCCAGATTCGGCGGAACGCGGAATACGTCGGCCTGGTGGAGGAGGTAATGGTGGAGGGCGTTCAAAAATCCACCGGGCAGTGGATCGGGCGTACGTCACAAAACAAGACTTTGAACTTTACCACTCCGGAGCCGGTAAGTGATACGTTGATTGGCAGGTACCTGCCCGTGCGCGTGTTGCGGGCGGGCCCGAATTCTCTCGTGGGGGAGAGTCTGAACTGATGGAACGCGGTTGAAAAAAGGAGCGCAAGCATGGAAGTTGAAATGAAAATCCGCGGTCTGATGATGGATCCGGTCACGAATATGCCGATCGTCATCCTCAAGGACAACAACGGCAACACCATCCTCCCTATCTGGGTAGGAATCTACGAAGCGAACGCTATTGCGCTAGAAATCGAGAAAGTCTCCACGCCGCGGCCGATGACCCACGACCTGATCAAGACGCTGCTTCTGGGGCTGGAGACGGCGGTGCACAAGGTTGTGGTGAACGAACTCAAGGACGACACATTCTACGCTCTCATCTGGCTCGAGAAGGACGGGGAGTTGATTACCGTAGATTCGCGGCCATCGGATGCGCTGGCGCTGGCGCTGCGCCTTGATTGCCCGATTTATGTGGACGAGTCCGTGCTCAAATCCTCGAAGATGGCCAACGCCATGTCCGACCGTGTGAACAACGAGGAGTTGCGCCGCTGGCTCGAGGGATTGAGCGACGAGGATCTGGGCCGCTACAAGATGTAGATCCGCAATGCAGGAAATTCTCGAGCGCCTGGCCGCGGCCGGGATCCAACTGCTCCCGCTGACGCAATTGGAAAGACACTGGGTGTTTGAACGCGACGGGTTTATTTCCCTGGTGGAGCGGACAACAGAGGGCGGGTTCGGAAATATCGGGGCTCCCGGATTGTGGACCGAACGCGGAATGGCCGTCCTGGTGCAGCGCGGGGACGGGCACGTGTTCACCGCCAAGGGATACGAAGTGGGGGCGACCGTCGAACAGGTGGAAACGCTACGGCGGTTCGCGGGCGACCTGGAAGCGGCCTTATCCGCTCCTCCGCCAATAGCAATCCGATCACAAGGATAGACGTTTGTCATGAAGGCGCGCACACTTTGCTTCCTTTTTGCCGGGCTCGGGCCAGCGCTCTTCCCCGCCCTGGCTCAGGACCTGAGCGGCATTCTCGCCGGCGCCAGCCGCCAGGCGGAAAAGAACGCCAAGATTGTTGGGCTGCGGTTCAATTGCGACCCTTCCGATTGCCGGGTGCGTCCGTTCGAGACACTGGTGGTGCAGGTGCTGGTGGATGGCGAGATGACGGTCTCGAACGGCGAAACCCGCAAAGGGCGGCTGCATCGCACACCGGGGCAGTTGAAGGTTTCGAGCGCAAACTGGGGCTGGGTTTCGAAGCCGTTCAAGTTCCAAGGCTCCGACCCGGGCGGCTACATTGACACCGGCGGAGGGACGTTCGCCGGCATCTTCGCGAAGATGGCAGGCGACTACATCGTGGCGGACTCATTTCTTTACACGGCTCCCGAGACCTCGGGAACCTACACGCTGACCGACGACACCGAAGGGGTTACGGGAGAAGTGAAAATCACCGTGGATGCGAATGCGCCGTCGCGGAAGAAAGCGGAGGAGGTGAACTTCGGGCCGGAGGACAAATCCAACGAGCCTTACCGCCCGTTAGTGGAACACTACGCGCCGATGGTGGCGCAGGAGACCTGGTGGACGCCGAAAGCCGACATCCCGACGCGCTTCGACTACGACAATGATCTGCTTGGAGACAACAACTGGGACGATCTCGATAAGGGCACCTCGCAGGCCTACGTGCATTACGCCGTCATGGAGACCTCGACGCACTGGTTCGTCATCTACAATCTCTTCCACCCGCGCGACTACTCCGACAAGTGCGTGGCCGGCAGTTGCCACGAAAACGACAATGAGGGAATCATTCTCACGATTCAAAAGGACGGCTCGCAGTTCGGCAAGCTGCAAGTGATGGAAACGCTGGCGCACGATAACATTTACTCCTTTGTGAATGACAACTCCATTCGCAATGGCGTCCACGACATTGACGGGAAGATAGATTTCCACGAGGGGTCACACCCCATCATATTTGTCGAATCGGGCGGGCACGGAATCTACGGCCCCTCCGACGCCAAGACCAGCCGTTACAATGCTGGCAAGGGCGAGTTCACGGCGGGAACGGGGATCACTCTCATCTACAAGGGGGTGGCCGAGCGTCCCAAACACGCCAACGACCGCGGCGTAGGCTATGAGCTGCTGCCGATTCTGACGAAATGGTGGCCGTACGTGGAGAGCAATGCGCAGAACCAGCGGATGTTCGATGAATTCGGTCCTTACGAACCATTCGGAAACCGGCCCGGGATCAAGGTGGGCAAGATCGGCCATACGTTCTATGGCCGCAAGGAAGCGGCGAACAAGGCAAAACCGTTTTGGGGATGGCACGACAACCGCACCCTGAAAGCAGGTGTGCTGGCGCCGGGCGAATGGGGATTGGATCCGGCCTACGGAGTGACGCGCGATCTGACGTTCCCCTCGAACATGGCGTTCTCATTGGACTACACGAACAATCCGTACCTGGGAATTGTGGGTGACACCCAGGCCGCGGCGGGAGGCGCCGTGATCACCGCGGGAACCCCTGTCGCCGGCGCCCCCGGCGCGACGGCTCCTTTCGCTCAACCATCGTCCGCCCCAGCGCCGTCCACCGGAGCTACTGTTCTGCCGAACATCGGAGCCCCTGCTCCGTCCGGCACGGCACCGAGCGAAGGATGGGTGGAAATCACCGCCACGGTGGACGCGTCCGTGATCTTCCATGTCTGGGGAGAGACCGTATCGCCGGAGATCCTCAGTGGACAAGCGGTGAAGGATCAGCAGCAGCAATTCAGCGGCCCCATTCCCTCCGGCTTCGGCGTCGAGTGGTCAGTGGAAAAGAAATCGGGGCGCGGAAATGTGAAGATCGCGGAAGAGCCATCGGATGCCAACGGCCAGACGTTAAAGGTGCGTGTGGACGATTCCAAGGGTGGAGCGGACAGGTATGTGTTCCGAATCACCTGGAAGCGCCGTTGACAGGCATGCACTCCGGTTCTGCATCGCCTGCTTCTCTATCTTGTCCGTATCGAACGGTATCGAACACCGTGTCGTCCGGGCTTGTTCGACAAATCACTCGAAATTGTGCGCAGCAGAACTGAAGGTCGAACGTCTCGATGTCACTGAAGATAACATGCAATGCCGCCTTTCTTTGGGATACATACCCTGTTGCCTCTGTAATCTGCTATGGCAATCTGTAGTAAGCGCATTTACTATCACTCATCCCGCTGACGAAGAGGACTCCACGTGCAACCGCGATGTGAGATACGAGAAGCCGCCCATCAGCCGGTTCCTGGGCATCTTTGGAAGTAATAGGCAGTTGTATTCTGAAGCGCCGCTCCAGAACTCCATCAGCATTGAACTGCAATATTATTCCCCCATCAGCCGCGCGGTAGGGCGAGCCCGCACAGTACAGTTTGCCGCGTTCATCGGAAGCGATGTCGAGAATTCTTCGTCTTGTTACCCCAGGAGGAACCACTTGGCCATCATCAGCCAACTCCGGGGCTCTCAGCAATGAGCTTCTCTCAATAGATCCGTCTTGCCTGAGTATCCATAGCAACGAGTTGCCAAGTCCGACGACAGCCAGCCGGTTGCCTAACAAAGATGCAGTCGCATTGGGCCACGTGATTGGACTAGCAATCATGTTGGCGGAATCGGGCATGTTTGCTATGATCCTCCCATTGTCAAGACCGATGATATCGTCCCCAAGAAGCGCCATCCCGCCGACGTTACAGGTTACGGGTTGATCCTGAACGGATAAACCCGATTCTGCAATCCGCAACAAGCGGTGCGCGTTTCTATCCTTAACATAAGCAATTACGGCGCGATTTCGATCCACAGCAAATTGAGAAGTGGCCCACGGAACAGTCATCTTGTTCAGCAGTTTTCCAGATACATCTATCCGGATGATTTCCGCGTCGAATCGATGTCGACACAGGAAATACAGTGATCCATCAACGGATGAAGATATCTGCAAAATGCGCAAGAAGGCATCACTACTTGGCACTTCAAGAATTCCAGCAGGCTTAAGAATGGCCACATCCGGATACACCTGACCGAAACCGGGCACCAAGCCAAAGAGATGAACGCACAATGCGAACCATATCCTTTCGTATGTACGAACATTCATGCACAGTGGATTGTACTTCATGGGAACTGCTCCGGGCAGACGACCTACCTTCGACCCGAAGTGTACCATCGTACGTCTCATTCGCCAAGAGAAATAGGTTTGTTAATTTCCATCATGGAGCCCGTGCGCGCTCCCAGCGCCTATTCCGTGCGGGGTTCCCAAATGCGGCTCCGCCGCGCTTCCAGAAATCCCTGGTTGGCGGGACGCAGTTTCCAGATTTCGAGCGTCCGGATCGTAGTGGGATCGCCGAACGAGTAGGCGTTCAACCCGCTCTTCCCTCGATAGTCCATATGCGCGGCGATCATCGCCTGCCTGCCGTTGGCAAAAACCTCGACCAGGTACCTGTCGAGGAAGATGCGCAGTTCGAGGCCTTCCCCTCGATCGAGATCGGTAACCCGGAACGGCGCTTCGGCAGCCCCCACGCGAAGAGTCCCGGTCTCCGGTTTGAGGAGGACCGGCAGCCCTTCGTCCTTTTCGCCGGCGAACAGTTGAAGGCCGAACCGTTTGCGCTCGGCTTGCGTGCGGTCCACCCGGATGCGGATCTCGAGCGCCTCACCCGGCAGTTCCGCCAGCCGCTTCACGGCAATCCTGCCCTGGGTGTTGCTCTCCCCCGGCGCAACAGTGAGATCATGGAGCGCCACCGGATCGTAGCGGAGCGATTCCAACTCCCGCAGCGGCTGGATCCGCAGCCCGCCGTCCGGGCCCAAGCTCAATTCACGAGGAAGCGCCTGAAGGGTCGCGAGGTCGATTTGTTTGTCGAGAGTAGCGCACCAGGCCCACATCACGCGCCGTCCATCCGGGGTCAACACGCTCTCCGGGGCGAAAAAGTCGCGATAGACCACGTCGTATAGCGGCTGATTTTCACGGCGCCAGTTCATACGCCCGTGCGCGGTGGGCACGAACTGTTCCGCCTTCGCATCCCATTGGCCAAGATAATACCGGCATCCGAGCGAATGGCTGATGCAGAGCAGCATCCATTTGTCCCCAAGCCGGAAGAAGTTCGGGCAGGAGATGTCTTCTCCCATCACGGCATCCGGCATGTCTCGCGGCAGGAATTTGCCGGCATACCGCCAATTCTTCAGATCGCGCGACTTGACGACATCAGGGCTGCGCCCTCCGGAGAGGGCGTAATAGGTGTCGCCGATGAGGAAGCAATCCGGATCCCAATGCTGCATCGGAGCGGGCTTCCCCTCCGCCGTCAGCGGCTCGACCGGATACGGTTTTTCCCACTCCTCGAGACGCCTGTCCCTGGCGATGGCAATCTGGTTCCGGCCGGATCCCTGGCCGTGATAGATAGCCGCGGGCTTGCCTTCTTTCGTGAGAAACCCCGTGCCGCTGAACATGCCGTGCCCCGTGAACGACGGCTGAAGAGATGTCTTGTGCCAGGTCCAGTGCAGCATGTCCGGACTGGAAACATGGACGAAGCAGAAGGAATCCTTGCCGCGAAACCGGTGGCGAAGGATGTAGTGCAGATGATAGAGTCCATCGAGGTGGAAGGCTGCGTTCGGATCGCCGGGAGCGGACGGGCCACCCGGGTGCATCAGGTGGTAGTGCAGGACCAGATCGCCGCGGACTATGTCGCTGACAGGTTGCGACTGCGCGGCGGACAAAGCACTCATGGCTGCGCCGGACAATCCGGCCTGCCGGAGAAACGCGCGCCGGCCGGCAGCGCTTGCAGATTGGGGTTCGTTCATGCTCACATCCGAATGGGCTATTTCCGTCTTTTGGAGAGCGGGCCGTAGGTCGAATCCCAGCGCGTGTCCTGCATCTTGCCATACTTGCCCAGTTTGCGCCAATCCTCGCGAGTGAGTCCGTTCAGGTCCCACACCACCAGGCCATCATGGATGGTGAGTTCGCAGACCAGGAGTTTTGTCCCGTTCATCCGCGCGCCATAGGAATCGACGAATCCGAAGTTCCCCTGCTCCAGGCGCAGCACGGCTACGTCGGCCGCAGCGCCCACTTCCAAATGTCCGAGGTCGGTACGCTTGATCTCGCGTGCCGGATTCCAGGTGACGCGCGCGATCACGTCATCAAGCGGCATGCCGATGTTCAGGATCTTCGAAGCGACATTCAGCATGTCCTTCATGCCCGCGTTCATGCTTTCCGTATGAAGGTCCGTCGAGATGGAGTCCGGAGGAAAGCCCTGTTCGATGGCGGGCACGGCCTGGCGAAAGAGAAAGCTGCCGCCGCCGTGGCCGACGTCGAAAATCACGCCGCGCCGTCGAGCCTCCCCAAGGTAGGCGCGCAACTTCCCGTTCTCATCGAGCAGTGGAACTCTACCAAGATACATGTGCGTGGAGATGTCGCCGGGGCGTAGCTTCTTCGTGACCAGCTCTTCGTAAGGACGTTCCGGACGGAAGTCGCCGAAATCTACCATCACGGGAATGTTGGCCAGCCGGCCGGCTTCGACGGCGCGCTCGACCGCAGTCCACTCCGGGCCCCGGTAGTGCGCCGTCTTGATGCCGACCACGAGACCGGGATAGCGCTTCGCCATGGCGGCGGTGGCTTTCGGGTCCATGTCACCCGTATCCTGCTCCGACGCTCCCCCGCCCTGCCCCGCGCCCACGATGTTGAGCATGGCCAGAATACGAGTGCGCGAATGGTCGAGGATGCGCCGCTTCTCTTCCTCGAATGTGCGCCAACCGGAGCTGCCGGCATCCACTACCGTGGTAACACCGGCGCGGAACGTATGGCTGTCCGCCCAGACGTTCTGGTCTTCCTCGAGCGACCCGCGCAACCCGCTCATGGTCATCACATGAGTGTGGATATCGACGAGACCGGGCGTTACATAGAGCGAGCGGACATCCACCACCTTCGCCGCCGACTCCGCCGGGATGTCCCCGGCGATGGCGGCAATGCGGCCGTTGGCGATGGCGATATCGCGCACGGCGCTGAGCCCGCTCTTTGCGTCGATGACGTGGCCGTGTTTCAGCAGGAGGTCGTAACGGACTTGCCCGGAGAGAAGCGGAGCCAGCAGAATCGCCGCCCAAAGATGGATGTGGCAGGCCATGATGCGACCATTATGACAGCAGCGCCGCCATGGCCTGAAGCGAGCTAAGAAACTCCCGACTTGCGCGCATGCTCGAGATCACGCGGCAGCACCGTAAAGTAAGCCGCCAGCAGCACTCCGGCGATTCCAAACACCACCACCGAAAGACTCGAGAAGGAATGCGCAAGGCCGTAGTCGCTCTTCAGCCAGCCCGCCGCAAGAATTCCCGCGCCCCCGGCAAAGCAGGCGCTCATGTTCATGATGCCGACCGCCGTCGACCGCAGCCGGACCGGCAGCAATTCGCAAAGCAGCGGCTGCGCGTTCACATAGCCGAATCCCACCAGGAGGTTGTAGGCGAAGATTGCGCTTGCGATGAGAACGAAGCTCTTCGAGTGCGAGAAGATCAGCAGAACCGGAGCGGCGAGGAGGTAGGTGGCCACCATGATCAGCATCCGGTGGCGCGAATGCCGGCGCGCCGCCGCGTCCGAAGGCGGTCCGCCCAGAACGAATCCCAGCACCCGCCCGCCTTGGATCCAGAGCGTTCCGTAGAGTCCGGCCATTGCCAGCGACAACGTGAACGTTTCCCGGAAGAACAGGGGGAGCCAGTTTATGAAGATCCAATTCACGGTGCCGGAGCAGACCAGTTCGAAGGTAAGGATGAGAAACGTGGGGATGCGCAGCAGACTAAGAATCGCCGCGGCCATGGACTGCGTTTCCGCGGCGGCAGCCCCGGATGCCTGCGCCGGAACGTCTCGAAGAAACAGCAGACAGACCCCGGTCAACAGCAGGCCGCACGTTCCCAGAATGAAAAACGACGGACGCCAGCCGAGCGAATCTCCCAGGTAACCGGCCAGCCATCCGCCGCCCACCATGCCAAAGCTGAACCCGGCGAGGTGTATCCCAATGGCTTTGGCGCGTGTGGCGGGTCCATGATGGTCGGCGATCAGCGCGGTGGCCGCAGGGATGTACCCGGCTTCCGCCAGGCCCAACGCCACGCGCAGCAGGAGCAACTGGCCGGCGGAAGCGGCCAGCCCGCTGAGTGTCATCACCAGGCTCCAGGCGCCGAGGCTTACGGTCAACAACCGCGCGCGCGAAATCCGGTCGCCCAGGAAGCCCACGAACGGGGACACGATCGCGTAACTCCACAGGAACACCGTACCGGTGGCGCCAAGCATCAGGTCGGACATGCCGAGATCGCGCTTCAGCAGCGGGAACACCGCCGTGATGGCGGTGCGATCGCCGTAGTTCAGCGCGGCCGCGGAAAACAACATGGCCGCGACGAACCACTTGTAGTTCGGGGAGGAAGCGCGCACCGGCGTGCCTCCGCGCTCAGACGATGTAACCGGGGCCGGCGTCACCAGTAGAACTTCAGTCCGAACTGAATGGTGCGCGGGCCGACGGATGTCGAGAAGGTGCGTCCGAAGTTCGGATTCTCCACGGATGTGTTCGGCGAGGCGAAGTTCGTATGGTTGAAGGCGTTGAACATTTCCGTTCGGAATTCGAAGCGGTAGCGCTCCCTCAGCAGAAACGACTTGAAGATTCCCAAGTCTGTCGTGTTGGTCGCATTCCCTCTGAGAATGTTCATCGCGGAGTTACCGAAACGAGGCGCCTGCGCCGGATGTTTTGCGGTATTCAAAGGCCAGTCGAAAGCGTTACGGTCCCATCGGGGTGTGACCAGTCCGTTCCCGCCGAGCATGAAATCGCCGATCACGTCGGGCCGGCAGAGATTGGTCGGCGAGGAATTGCAGTTGGCGGCGCCGATGGTCGGGGAGGTCAGGTGATAGCCGTTGTTGAGAGTCACGATACCGGACACCTGCCAGCCCCCTACCAAAGCATCGGCCAGCTTGCTCATGTTCGAGCCCAACTTTCTTCCGCGCCCCACAGGCAATTCATACAGGAAATTACCCGTAAACCGCTGTGGAACGTCATCAGAGGAGTAACCGCTGTTCAGGCGCAGATTGAAGGGATCCTGCACTTGTCCCACATTGCCGCTGGAGCGGGCGCCGTTCTTCGCCAGCGTCTTGCTGAACGTGTAGGCCCCCTTGAACATGAGTCCTTTGCCCATGCGCTTCTCGGCCGATACCAGTAGGGCGTTATAGTTGGATGCGCCGCTGCTGTTGAATCCGAAGACGCGGTTCCATTTCGGCCACGGGATGCGAGTCTGAACACTACCCGGACCGGGCTGCGTGGCATTGTAATCCAGAGAGTTCTCGAGGTGCGTGCTCTTGGAGCCCAGGTATTGCACTTCGAGCACGGTGCTGCCGGTGATTTCATGAGCCGCGCTGAGGCTCCACTGCTGCGTATAGCCATCCGTCCAGTGATTTTCCGGACCAGTGAGAACGCCAAAAATCGCGGTCGCAAGAGACCCGTTCGGATTGTTCACATCACCCGCCCATGTCAATGTGGGACGCGTCGCATCCGAAGTATAACCAGCCCACAATTGCGCGGGAGGTCCAGTCACGGAGTTCTGAATCAGGTTCATCAACTGCGGCGAAGAATAGAAGATTCCATAACCGCCGCGGATGACGGTCTTGTTCCCCGTGAATGGCCGGTATGCAAAGCCGAACCTCGGGGCGATGTCGTTCTTGTCGGGCGTGAACAATGTCTCCCGGTCCAGGTAACCAAAGCCCAGGTCGGGACGCACGTTCTTGTAGAACGGCTCGGCATTCGTGTTCTGCTTGGGGAACCGCAATCCGCCCTGCCCGTTGGCAAGCGTGGGATCGAAGCTGGGCGTCAATCCGCCGAGTTCCCGTGGAATCTGCGCGTATTCGTAGCGCAGTCCGATATTCAAGGTGAGTTTCGGAGTGACCTTCCAGTCGTCCAGCACGTAGGCGGCGAGCATCGTGCGGCGGAACCGGCCGGTCTCGTTCGGCGACAGAGCGACGGACGAAGAAGACATGTTTCCCAGCAGGAAGTCAGAGAATCCATCCCCGGAAAACTGGCCCGAGAACGTGTAGGAGTTGTTCAGGCGTGTGCCCAGGAAGGCGTCGGCGCGGTGCCGGCGGATGTCCGCTCCGGCCTTGATGTTGTGCTTGCCGCGCGACCACGTAATGCCGTCGTACCACTGGAATGTGTTTACGGTGAGGAACCAGGGCTGCTGTTCGGAAAGGCTGCTGAAGATGGTGTTGCCGAGCGAAAGACCTTCCACGAAACCCGCTCCGCTTCCCTCCTTGGGAGCAAACGGCACGCCGGCGTTCGCCGCGATGGGGTTCCCGGAGTTCTGTCCCCTCTGGCGATGAATCTGACGTCCATAGCTGGCGCGAAATTCATTGAGCAGGCGAGGGGTGACCGTGGAGGTCAGGTTAATGGCGAGGTTCTGGGGCTTCTGCGGAACAATCAACCCGCCAACCGCGGGGAATGTCCCCGGCGTGTACTGATAGATGTCCTGAATCCCGTAGCGCACCATCAGATCGTTGTTGTTCGTCACGCGCCAGTCGTAGCGGAAGAGGCCTGAATCGTAGTCGTTGATGCTCGAAACGTTGGTGGTGAAATTCTGTACCGGATTCGGATTGTTCGGAGCCGCGTAATATTTTGCCAGCGCCTGGCTGATGGGATCGAGCCGGCTGGCGGGGATGATGTTGCCGGCAAATGGCTGGCCCGTCCGAGGATCGCGAATGATCTTATTGAAACCGGAGAAATCGCCCCCGATTTGTGCCGCTGCCGGAACCATGGTTGTGCGGAAGAGCCCCTGGCGGATCCGCGACCCATCATAGTTGCCGAAAAGAAACATCTTGTTCTTGATGATGGGACCGCCGACTGCTGCGCCGAACTGGTTGCGGCGCAGCGGAGCGATGGTCTGGCTCGGAGTGAGAAAGAAATTCCTGGCATCGAACTGGTTGTTGCGCAGGAACTCCCACAGCGTTCCGTGGATCTCATTCGTTCCCGACTTGGTCACCACGTTGATGACCGCGCCTCCGCCCGAACCGAACTCGGCGGAATACTGGCCCACCTGGATACTGAACTCCTGAATCGCATCCACCGATGGGCCGAGATTCCAACTGTTGAAAAATGCTTCTTTGTTGTCGGCGCCGTCGAGCTGGTAGTTGTTGTCCTGATGAGGCATGCCGGCGGCGGTGGGTGCGCGCTTGTTCACAATGGCGGCCGAACCGGTGCCTTCCGCAATACCCGCGGTCAAGGTGGTCAACTCCATGAAGTTGCGCCCGTTCAACGGCAGGCTGGTTACCCGCGACTGGTTGATCACGCCGCCAATGAGGTTGCTTTCCGTATTGAGCACCGTGGGCTGCCCGACCACTTCCATCGACTGCGTGACTTCGCCGACCTGCAGATCCACATCCACACGCGCCTGCTGAGCGACTTCCAGCACGATGCCGGTGACTGTGGCTTTCTTGAAGCCGGTCACCTCCGCATCCAAACGATAGGGTCCGGGATTCAATGCGGCAATTCGATAATTGCCCGACTCATCGGTTACTGCATCCCTCGTGAGGTTGGTATCCGTGTTTGTGGCCGTCACCTTCACGCCCGGCACGGCAGCGCCCGTGGGGTCCTTCACAACACCCGTCAGTACGGCGGTCGGCACCTGAGCAAGTCCCGGCAGTCCGGAACATAGTATTAGCAAGATCAGCGTGAACGCCACGTGAAACCCGTATCTTCTCATCGAGAACACCCCTTGAGCCATCCAGTGCCAGATGAATGATCTAACCCCACAGTAAGTCAACCCCAGGCGCCGAGTATACCACAAGGCGCAGCACGGGCTTGTATCGAAAACGATATACTCGGACGGTGAATTCGCGCTTTCTTTCCCATCTCTTACTTCTCGCTTCTTTCGCTTCCGGCGCCGCCTGCGCCGCGGACTTCCAGCATCAGATTCTCACTCGCGGTCTCGGATATTTCCCCGTGGCGATCGGGCTGAAGAATGGCGACGTTCTGGCAGTCGTGCGCGGAGGCGCCGCGCACATCGGAGTGAAAGGCAGACTCGACCTCATCCGCTCGAACGACCGCGGCAAGACGTGGTCCGCTCCCTGGACGGCCGTGGACGAGGAGTTCGACGACCGTAATCCGGCCATGGGGCAGTTGCGGGATGGCACAATCGTCCTTGCGTATGCGATCGCCTCGGGCTACGACGAAACCGGGAACCGCTTCAAGAGCGGAAGGAATGACAGGATCTTCGACGGAGTCTACCTGGTTTTCTCGAAGGACAACGGGCGCACGTGGACCAAGCCCGTGCGCGACGCCAACATCCACAACTTCTACACCGGCAAGGGCCTCGTTTCCCCCTATGGGAAAATCATCCAGCTTCCGGATGGCACAGTGCTGATGGCTGTCTATTTCGAATTTTTCGATGCGCGCGGAAATCAGAGCTACCTGTTCCGGTCGAAGGACGGAGGCAGGACGTGGGGAGAGCCGGTGTTGCTGGGTGAGCATTACAACGAAACCGGGATCGTACGGCTCCGCGACGGACGCCTGCTCGCTGCCCTGCGTTCCGAAAAAGGCGGACACCTTGCTATCACCGAATCGGCGGATCAGGGGCGGACGTGGTCGATTCCCGTGCAGGTAACAAAGGACAGCGAGCATCCGGCGGACCTCATCCAACTCCGTGACGGACGCGTGCTGATGGTATTCGGCGAACGCAACGCGCCGCGAGGCGTTCATGCGATGATCAGCCCGGACGGCCGCAAATGGGATAACTCGAAAAGCATCGTGCTCGCCGACGACGCGCCGGTAGGCGATTGCGGTTATCCCAGTTCGGTGGAAGTCGCCAAAGGCCAGGTGGTCACTCTCTACTACCAGGTGGATGATCCGAAGAGCACGCCGGCAAGCGCGTCAGCCCGCGCCGTCCTATGGAAGCCGTGAGCCGCCGCGACCTTCTCAGGAGCGCCGGAACCGCGGCCTTTGCCCACGCATCGCACCGCGTTCGTCTGCTCGACAGGCATCGCAATCTCTTCACAGGCGATAGCTGTGTGTATTTCTACAACCCGGAACTCTGGCAACCCGACGGGCTTCCCTATACCGCCAAGGCGATCCACCGCTCTCTCGAATCCCAATGTCCAAGTAGCCTGGTATCCGAGCAAGAAGCTCGAGTAAACTGAGGGGCTATGCACAAACGGACGGAATGGACCCGCCGCGCCTTCGCAGCCACGCTGGCGGGCGCGCCGCTGATCGCCGCGGATGCGGCGAAGCCCTCTCTTCGAGTCGAACCGGGGTCCGAACAACTGGTCGCCGCGGGAGTGCCCTGGCCCTACCTGTTCCAGTCCCGCGAAGGCGCCACTGTGCTCTTCGGCCACATAGGCTGGCCTCCGGGCGGGAAGTATCCCATTCATTACACCGCCCGATCGTTCGATGGGCGCAAGACGTGGCAGGAATGGAAACTGAGCCAGGAACACGGGCAGGGCCCTATCACGGAGGGCTCATCGGTCCAGTTGCGCGATGGACGCATCCTGCTGTTCGACGTCCACGCGGAACACATGGGTAACAAGCGTTTCGAGGCCAGCTACTGGATTTCGAAGGATGGCTTTCGCACGCTCGAAGGCCCGCGGAAGTACAGCTTCGTGCTGCCTGAAGCCGAGGTCAACAGCTACGACGACCGCGGCGAGCCGATCTCCCGCATGTACGTGCGGCGATCCATTCTCGAGTTGCAGAACGGCGATCTGCTGGCAACGGCCTACGGCCACTTCGAAACGGACAAGATGGCCACGGAGTATGCGCCGAAGATGATGAAGATGCGCTCGTTTCTGCTGCGCTCCGGCGACGGCGGCAGTCACTGGGACTACGTGTCCACCATTGCCTCCGATCCGGTGGAGCAGGAGGGATTCGGAGAGCCGGTGTTGGCGCAGTTGAAGCACGGACCGCGCGCCGGCCGGCTGATCTGCCAGATGCGCACGGGGCGCGAAAATCCTGTTTATCAATGTGAATCCGACGACGAAGGCCGGACGTGGACGCGCGCCTACCCCCTGCGCTGGACGTACAGCCGTTTCGGACGATCGCGCCCGATTGTGGGCGTGGACCCGGACCTGATCGAGATGCAGGACGGCACTCTCGCAATGTCGTTCGGACACAAGCCCGATTACCGGGAACACGGCAACTACCTGGCATTCAGCACGGACCACGGACAATCGTGGGGTGCGGTGACTCCTCTTTCTCATACCGTCACCATGGCGTACACGGGAGTTCGCGAAGTAGCGCCGGGCGAGTTGTTCGTGGTGTACTCCACTTCGAACGCACCCGCCGATAACTACCGCGGAGCCAAGTTCAACACCATGGGACGCTCCGTCCTTCTTCGCCGCGGGTAACACATGCTAAGAACCATCTTCCTCATCCTTGTAGCCCTGCCGTTGCAGGCGCAACCGCCGCAACAGGTGGAAGGCTTTGCCTCGATTTTGGAGGCGCCCGGCGGCAACAGCCGCCCCGGCGTTGCGCCGCTCGACTTCCGTGGTCCGGCGCCCGGGCACATGACGAAGCCCTGGTGGACCACCGGACCGAGCGGCCGGCTCAAGTGGAAGACCGCGCCTGCTCCGGCGAAACGGGAAACGGTGTTCTCCTTCATCGGGGCGAGTTCCGTGCCGCCGGCGGAACTCTCTCACGCACCGAAAGCGCGCCTCTATGTGAATGGAGTTGCAGCCGTGGAATTCGAGACCGGCCAGACTCGCGACCGCGTTTGGCGCATCGGCGATTTCGAACTTCGCTACGAGGCGCGGCGCTCGGAATGGCCGTGGTCCGCGTCGCAGCGCCAGTTCAACCTCAACGGCGACAGCGGCATCTACCGGTTGCGCGTGCCAGCTTCCGCCGTGACAGCGGGGCAGCCGGCAACTCTCGAAGTCGAGTTGTTGCCCTTTCCCGCCTGGCCGAATGGCTGGTTCATGGTGAAAGAACGGACCGACACGCTGGTGGAGAGCCCCCAATCCCTGGCGGAGCAGGTCCGCCAGTTGCAGCGTGACGTGACGCGCCTGGGCGAACTCACGGAAGTACTCGCCGCCAACCAATACAACTCGCTTCTGGAATCACGGGAGATGCAGCACAGCGTCATCTACACGGATGGATGGCGACATCTTCATCCCGCCGATCTGATCCGGCTGAAGAACGGCGATCTGCTGGTAACCGCGCGCGAGGCCACCGAACACATCGCCCGCGATGGCGACGTCATCATGCTGCGGTCCCGCGACCAGGGAAAGACGTGGGGAGATAAGCAGGTGATCGGCGGAATTCCCAATCTTGACGAGCGCGAGGGCTGCGGCATCCAACTGCGGGACGGCACGATCCTGGTGGCTGTCTATTACAACGATCTGTACCGCAAGAACGGCGATTACGAATGGGAGTGGGCGAAAAAGGTTCGGTTCGGAGAGGGCAAGCAACACCTGGGCACCTACATCATCACTTCTCGCGACAACGGCCATACGTGGTCCAAGCCGAGTTTCATCAGCGCCAAGGGAATGCCCTTTACCGACATGGAAGGCCCCGCCGACGCGCCCATCGAGATGCCGGACGGCTCCGTGCTGATGCCCGTGATGGGATACAACTTCCGCGGCGACATCCACAATGAGGCCGCGGTGATCTTGCGATCAACGGACCAGGGAAAGAGTTGGAGCTACCTTTCCACGATGGCGGAAGACCCGGGCGGCAAACTGGGACACTTCCAGGAGCCCGGGATCGTTCGAACCAGGAGCGGGCGCATCGTGGCCGCCATCCGCAATCAGGGTCCCGCCCAGGCGATCTGGACCACATGGTCCGACGACGGCGGCAAGACGTGGCAACCCGTGCGCCAATCGCCCATGATCGGCCACCCGGCGGACCTTATACAGTTGGCGGACGGGCGCCTGCTGTGCACCTACGGCCTGCGATCGGGAGTGCATTCCGACCCCGGCGGCATCCGCGCGTCTTTTAGCGAGGACAACGGCGAAACCTGGAAGATCGACAACGAAGTGCGCATCCGCAAGGATTTCCTCAATATGGATATTGGATATCCGGAATCGATGCAGCTTGCTGACGGGCGAATTCTGACGGTGTACTACTTCAATTTGTTCGGGCGGTATTTTCTGGGGCAGACGATCTGGAGGCCTTGAACAGGCGAACCCATCAGATCTGACTTAACTCGCTTGATGCAGGGCGTCCTCAACGGCTTCAGGGTGGCGGGCAATAACGGCCAGCAACACACGCGCAGGCCCTTCAGGGCGGGTTCTTCCCTGCTCCCAGTTTCTTACCGTGGCTGACTGGAATCCGAACTTCGCCGCAAAGGCAGTCTGGCTCAGCCCCATTCGCCGCCGCAATTCGCGAACGTCCACTATTGGAACGTCAACTGTGGTGATTCGGACCGCGACGTCTTTGCCCTCCACCCAATCCACGGCCTCGCGAAAACTCGCCACGATCCGGTTGGCTCGTCGCGACTTCTTATGTGTGGTTTGCACCTTTTTCACTTCGTCACCTTTTTGTGATATCCCGCAATGAGGCGCGGCGCCAACTGTCTGAGGTCGTTGCGCTCCGCCTTACTCAGATTCGCCTTTTCGTTCTTCGAGAATGCCAGAAACGATACAAGGCCTATCCGCTCCTGCACGGTCAGTCTCGACGCCGCATCCCGTAAGAAGGAAGGTGTTTCCACGACTGTCATTGGGGCGCGCAACGACTCAATTCTTCCTGTACGCTGCTAGCGTACTTCCGGAACCACCCTTCCGTCAACTACCCGCCAACTGCTCCGGCGTCAACAAATTCATCAGCCGCTCTCCACCGATGAACCGCCTCACATTCCCCGCAAAGATATCCCACAACCTCCCGGCGAAGTGCTGGCTCAGCGAGGAGCCCGAGATGTGTGGCGTCAGGATCACGTTGGGGTAGCGCCAGAGCGGATGATCCGGCGGCAGGGGATATACATAGTGCGTATCGAGCGCAGCCCCTGCGATCCAACCTTCGACCAACGCCCGCAACAGCGCCGCCTGCTGGATGATGGGACCACGAGCGGGGTTGAGAACGTATGCTGTACGCGGCAGGGCGCGCAGTTCCCGCTCGCCGATGAGTCCTTCCGTTGCCCGCGTCAGCGGCGTCGCTACGATGAGGAAATCGAGTTCCCGCAGAAAGTCCGCCTCTTCGCCTGCGCGGAACACGTGATGCGGCCAGATGCCGTCCGGGTCGCCGGCGCCGGGCACGGCATACACATCATGCCGTGGTGCGACGCCGCTCCGGGTCAGCACATGAACCCGCATGCCGAAGGCGCGGGCGAGGCGCGCCGTTTCGCGGCCAATGCCGCCGTACCCCCAAATGCCCGCCGTCATGCCGCGAATCTCCGTTTGGAAGGCGGCCGAACGGTCCCACACCGCGCCTTCCTGGTTGCGGATCATCTGGCGCAGGTTGCGCGCCAGGTTCACCATCATGGCCAGATTCCACTCGGCGATGGGAACATCGAAACAGCCGCGGGCATTCGATGCCAGAATGCCCCGCGCGGCCAGATCGAGACCGAACAGTTGCGAGTAGCCGGCGGAAGCAAGCTGGATCCAGCGCACGCTCTTCATAGCGCTGAAATTCGACGGCGGATACGTGCAGAAAAGGATATCGGCATCCTGTATACGTTCGGGAGGCAACTCGCGGGTGCGCTCCTCCGGTGACTCGTAGGCATCCACCACGACACCATGCAAGGCAGAGACGGCCGCGAGGCCGGGAGCATGAACGGGAACATCGACAAAGATACGGTGCATAGCAAAGTTCAATCGCGCAGAATTTTTCCGGGAACGCTGTTGAATTCACCCGACCCCGGCTGAAACGGATAGCGGGCCTTGATCTCATCCGTAAGGACGATTCCCAAGCCGGGGCGATCGGGCGGCAGAACGTACCCGTCGCGCATCACAAACGAGCCGTCCAGCAGATCGGCATGGAGCCCGGCGAAATCCGGAGCCACCTCGAGGATGCGAGTGTTGGGCGCGGCGAATCCGCAATGGACATTCTGCATCAGCGAACCGGCAGCCCCCCACGAGTGAGTCGCGATGCCCCGGCCGCGCGCATCCAGCATGGCCGCAACCCGAAGAAACTCGCCGAGCCCTCCCGTGAAGGAAGCATCCGGCTGGCCGATATCGAAACAATCCTGCTCCGCAAAGACGCGCCATTCGTACGCCGCTGTCAGGCACTCTCCACCGGCGATGGGCACCGAAGTGAGGCGGCACAATTCGGCATAGCCCCAGGGATCCGTATAGTGGAGCGGCTCCTCGAAGAAAAACAGATCAAAGGGTTCCAGCGCCCGGCAGGCGGCCGCGGCTACGTCCAGTGTCCACGTGGCGCCGGGGTTGTTCCCCATGTGGCCATCCAGCATGAGGCGAATCTCCGGGCCGCAATGCCGGCGCAGGAAGTCCACCTTGGCGCCTTCGAACTCGGCCGCTTCAGCGGAGGTTGCAGGCGTGTACCAGCCATCCGATGGCGAATACGAACCGGTGGCTACCTTGAAACCACGAAAGCCCAGCGACAGATAGTAGTCCGCCTTTTCCGCGAGCCGCTCCAGGGGGTAATTCGAAGGACCACCCGTTGCGTAGGCGGGCAGGCGATCATGCTTGCGGCCGCCCAGCAATTCGTAGACGGGAACGCCGCGCATTTTGCCTTGCAGGTCCCAGAGGGCAGCTTCGATGCCGTTGAGCACCGACACGCCGAGGCCCACGCGGCACCAGAAGTTGCCGCAGTGATACATGCGCCGCCACAACTCGTCGACGGATGCGCCGGCCTCGGCCCCAATCAGAACCGGCGCGAAGAAATCGACGATCGAGGGAACCACTTCGGGGCAAAAGTAGCCTGCATAGGTTTCACCCACGCCGGTGATGCCGGCGTCCGTGTGGATCTCGATGAAGGCCGCCGATCGCAAGCGGCGCGCTTCACGCAGAAAGCGGTCATTTGTGGACGGACCGGTGAGCAGTGTGGTCTGGACGTTGGTGATTTTCATGTTAGGGCCGGAGATATTGATCGAGCCAGTTCCACGTCAGCCGGTAGAACAGCGCCGACGAAGTGTGGGGAAGATCCGGCTCATGCAGCAACGATTTCGTGGAGGGGATGCGGTCGAAGACCGCGCGGATGGTGGCCGCGGGACAGACGGTATCGCGGCCGCCGGAACTCACCAGGGCGGGCGCACGCAGCGAGGGCGCCAGCGAAAGGGGATCGAAGTAAGCGAGCGTTTCGAGGTGCGCTTCGTCATTCATGCCCGCCTTGTCGAGCAGCGTCTTCACAAGCGAACCTTCGATGCGTGCCGCCTGGCGCATGTCGCACAGAAACGGCACGTGGGCCACCACCACCTTCAAACGCGGATCGAGCGAAGCCACGGCAAGAGCAATGCCACCCCCCTGGCTGGCGCCGGCAATGCCGACGCGGTTTGGATCAATCCCGGCGCGTGCGGCGAGGTAATCCACGCCGCGGATCACATCGGCGTACGCCAGTTGATAGTACGCACCGTCCGGTTTCGACAGGCGCCACGTCAGCTTTTCCCCGCCGTCAATCTTCCAAAGCTCGGCGGATGGCCCTTGTGAGCGCGGATAGACCTGAAGAATGGCGTATCCCCGCTGGCACTCGGCGAGCATGATGCCCTGCTGCGTGCCGCCATAGCCCGGCACCGTGACGATGGCCGGTAACGGCTGCGCGGGTTCGCCTCCGCGAATGGGGAGGGCGAGCCGCGCCCGCACGCGAACGCCCCCCAGCGAGCGGTACTCCACGCTGTAGGTCTTGTAAGGAAGGCTCTCGTGCAGGTCCTTCTCGACGGCATCCACCGGTTCCGCCGCCAGACGAGCCAGCGTGGAACGCCAGAAAGCAGCCACATCCTGCGCCGCTGCGTGGCTCACCATCAGCAACGCCGCAAAAACAATCACCATGCTACGCGATCCAATGCGCATACTTCTCCCGTAGAATCGCACGGCACTCTTCGAATACGGCCTGCGAGAAGCCTTCATAAGGGGAGAGCAGCCGCAGCGGCATGGGAATCCCGGCAAGGCGCACCAGCGCTTTATCGTAAGCTCCGTCGATCAGGCTCTGCCGCCGCAGCGGAGCGATCACATCCTCCACCACGCGGAGGTATTCCGCCTGAAAGGCAAACAGCTTGTCCCACTGGCGCGCCCGGCCGTACTCGAACAATTGCCGTGTCTGCTTGGGAAACAGCGGACCGAAGGATGACAGCAGCGAGCATTCCCCGTGCAGGCAGCCGGTGGGAAACATCGCTTCGCCGAGAAAGTGCTGCAAGTCCGGCGCGTGGCGCAGCAGTTCCATCGTCGTGTAGACCGTTGTGCCGGTGTTCTTGGTGGCCACGAGATTAGGCGCCGCGTCGGCGATGCGGCGGTACTCCGGCCCGGTCAGGACGCGCTTGGTGCGCGGCAGGTTATAGTGCAGAAATTTTGCGTCCGGGAACGACGAACAGACGTCGACGAAGAAGCGCATCATCTCTGTATCGTTCAGCACACCCCAGGAGGGAAGCGAAATCTGGAACTCGCGAAAGCCGCCCGCATAGGCAATGCGGAGGCGCTCGCGGAACTGCGCCGTCGAAAGCGCGATGACGCCGATCTGCGCGTGCACTCCCTCGGCGCGCGTTTCTTCGCGAAAGATCCCGACGATGCGCTCGAAGCGCGCCAAATCGACAGCGTAGCCTTCCCCGGCCGTCCCGAACGTGTACACGTGCCGGAAGCCCGCCGCCAGCACATGCCGGATCTCCTGCCGGAAAACGTCCTCGATCAGGTTTTCCCGCTCGTCCCAGGGAATCTCGCAACTGATGAGGATGGTTTGTGGATAGCGTGGCGTCAAGGTGTCCTCCTTTGCGTCGGTTCGGTAATGTCGTGATAGCGGCCGGGGGCGAGCCCATTTACTCTCTGCACGCAGCCGGAAGGCCAATGGATTTCCAGTTCGCCGGGAACTCCGTCGCGCCCCAGGCCGAAAACCACGCGATGGTCGTGCGAGGCGAGGAAACTCCCTCCACCGGTTATCCAGCGCGTGAGCGTGCGCCCGGATGTCTTCAAATCAAGCCGCGCGCCGATGGCGTCGCGATTCGAAACCGTACCCCGCAGGCGCACCCCCAGCCAGCGCTGCCCTGAGGCGGCTTCATTCCGCAACAGGACAGGAGCTTCGTTGAGGGACACGAAGGCAATGTCCACGGCGCCGTCGTTATCGAAATCTCCGGCGGCCATGCCCCGGCCGAGATACCCCTTCTGAAATACGGGCCCCGCATCTACGCGCGAGAAATGTCCCTCCCCGTCGTTGGCGAGCAACAACGGCGGCTCGCGATAAGAGACCGTGCGATTCGACTGGGAAATCATTTCATGCAAATGGCCGTTGACGAGGAAGAGATCCAGGTCTCCGTCGTTGTCGAAGTCCAGCAGGCGCACTCCCCATCCCACGTAGGGACGCGTGTACCTGGCGAGATGCGAAGCCACGGTAGCCTCGCGAAACGGCAGCCGTCCGCGGTTCAGATAGAGCGCGTGGTATTCCGAATCGAAGTTGGTGACCACGAAATCCGGCTTGCCGTCGCCATCCACGTCGCCCGCATCCACGCCCATGCCCGCGCGCGCCACGCCATCCGGGTTGTACGCCACCTCCGCTTCGAGCGCGAGGTTCTCGAAGGCGCCGTCGCCGCGATTGCGCAGTAAGAGGTTCGGGGAAGCATCGCGGGCAACGAACAGATCCTGCCGTCCGTCGCCATCGTAATCAATGGCGGCTACGCCAAGCGCGCGTCCGGGCAGCGCCGCAATGCCGCTTGCGGCGCTCACGTCCTGGAACGCGCCGTCGCCGTTATTGTGATAGAGGCGTGAGGGACGCCCGCGATAGGCCGTCTGCGCGCAATAGGCGGGCTTGCCGTCGAACTCGCAATGCCGCCGGTCAGAAAAGGAGAACTCCGCATAGTTGGCGACGAACAGGTCGAGGCGGCCGTCATTGTCGTAATCGAACCAGGCGGCGGAGGCTCCCCATTCCCCCTGATTCGCAACGCCGGCGCGCGCTGTCACGTCCGTGAACGTTCCGTTGCCGTTGTTGTGATAGAGGATGCCGGCCGGATACCCCGTAATGTAGATGTCGGTGTGCCCGTCATTGTCATAGTCGGCGGCTGCGGCGCCCATCCCGTAAGACTTGCCCCTCTCGATGCCTGCTTTGGCGCCGGCATCCACGAAGCGCCCCTGGCCGAGGTTGCGGTACAGCGCATGGCGCACCGGTTTCTGCGAGCGTCCGGCGGGTGTTTCGCCGCCGTTGACGAACAGCAGGTCCGGAAGTCCATCGTTATCGTAGTCGAGGAAAGCGACGCCGCCGGTGGTGGATTCGACAAGGAACCGGTCCGCCGATTGCCCGTTAAAGTGACGCCACGTGATGCCCGCCTCGGTTGTCACCTCGCGAAACAGCGGCGCACCGGCGGAGAAGGCCAGAAGCAGCGGGAACAGAGCGAGCTTCATGGTTGCAAACTCCCCGCCTCCTCCGCCTTCTTGCGCTCACGGAAGAGTTCCAGGCGCCGTTCGGCCTCCTGGTCTTTCCCAAGCCGGCGAAGCGCGCGCGCGAAGGCGTAATGCAGACGCGAATCGTCCAGTCCGTTCGCTGCGGCGAGTGCGAATTCACGTGCCGCCGTTGCGGCATCGTCATCCGCCAGCGCAAGGCTGCCGAGTTGGTAATGTGCTTCGGCAAGCGAAGGATCCATCTTCAACGCCGATTCCAGCATTTCAACAGCGCGGCTTCGCTTCGCGGCGCCGGTCTCGGCCAACTTGACCAGCAGGACCCCGTAGGCCTGGCGGTGCATGGCATCGTGCGGGAAGCGCTTCAAGCCCGCCTGAAACGTGGCTTCGGCATCTTGCATCAGCCCGGCGCTCGATTGCGCCACTCCGAGGCCGACGCTTGCTTCCGCGGATTCCGGATTCAACTCGAGCGCGCGGCGGTATGCGGTAACGGCAGCCAGGTTCTGTTGATTCCTGGTCTCGAACAACCCGAGCATCAGATAGGCGGAAGAGGACGGGAACTGCGCGGCCGTCTGGCGGGCCAGCACGAGCCCCGCCCGGTAGCGATGTTCTCGCGCCAGCACCGCGCCGTAGTCAAGCGAGACCGACTCGAGATGTTCGCGCAACTTGGCATTCCCATTGTCGAGCCGCACCGCTTCCCGGAATGCCGCCACCGCCTCTTCGAGTTTTCCCTGGCGCTCGTAAATGCCTCCCAACGCCGAACGGTACAACGCATTGCCCGGCGCGAGGCGGGCGGCTTCCTGCAAACTGGCGGCGGCTTCCTCGGCGCGCCCGGCGCGCGCCAGTTCATAGGCGCGGCGGGCCAGCGTCATCGCCTCAGGTGGTTCCTGGCTACACGCCATCGCCGCAGCCCCGAAAATGACGGCGACAAGCCTCATCGTTCCGCGCCTGCCGGAAGAACGGCCGAGAAAGTACGTGCCGACCGGCTCCGCATACGATCCTCTCCGCCTGCACCCCAGAACGCGCCATTGTAGCGGAAGAATTCGATCGACGTCATCGCCGCGGGCATGGGCGGTTCAGCGGTGTAGGCGTCGCGGCCGGGATCGTAGGAGAGCACCTCGGCGGTGAAGCCGGCGGCTGTGTATCCTCCGAAAAGGAACACCTTGCCAGCGGCGCTTACCGCCGTGTGTCCTCGCCTTGCGGACGGAAGATCGCGCAGTCTGCGCCAGCCAAAGTTTCGCGGATCGAAAGCCCACGCCTCCGCGCGGTTGATCAGCTTGCCCGGTTCCGGCATGGAGCACCCTCCAAAAAGGAAGATACGCCCATCGAGCGCCGTCACCGCGGGCAGGGCGACCGGACCGGCGGGCAATCGCGCCACTTGCCGCCACGCGCCGCCGTCCTCCCGCATCCGGACGGCATCCGAGCAGCCGGTGAGATCGGCGGCATCCGGGCATCCGCCGAAAAGAAACACGCGCCTCCCCTCACGCGCCGCGCGGCCTAACAGCAGCGGCGCCGGCGCCTCACCCTGCGCCCGCCAGCGCATCCGGGAGACATCGAGGCTCCAAATCCGGCGCGACACGGTTCCCTCGCCGGACCCGCCGTAGATTTCGAGCTTCCCGTCCGCCTGTGCAAACGGGCCATAGGCAAGCGGCTCGGGAAGTGACGGACCCTCGCGCCAGTGATCGCCCCGCGCATCGTAAACCTGCACATCCCGCAGCCAATGCTTCCTGTTGTCTTTCCAGGAAGTGCCCCCGGCGATGATCAGGGTCCCATCGAACATGCCGGCCGCCCCGCCTGCCTGCGCGCGCGGAAGGGGCGCTTTCGTGGACCATTCAAGACCACTGATCGAGGCGAGCAGAAAGGTTGCCGGAAGCAGCCGCACGAGCATTCGTCCATGATGCCACGGACAGCAACCCCCGCGATCCGTCACAATGAGAGACTCACTATGACCAATCCAAATAGCAGGGCCGGCGCCGAACGCGGAGCGCAGTGGCTTCTTGCCTTGCTCGAACCGGACGGCTCGCTGCGGGGAGCCACGGCGCTCGATGCATACTACAAAGGCCCGTGCGCGCTCTGGTTCTCGGGCCATCGCGCAGAGGCCGTGCGTCTTCTCGATTTCGCCGCGAAACGGTTCCTCGAACCGGCCGGCGATCTCAACGGAACCGGCGTGCCCTGGTATGACCGCTTCCGCGCCTATCCCCACTCGTGGCTCGCATGGGCGGCGCTCGAAATGGACCGGCGCGACATAGCGGAGCCTCTTGTCCGGTTTCTCCTGACACGCTGGAATGCGGAAAGCGGCGGGTTCCTCGCCGACGCGGAGGGCACCGAAGAGATCATGACCACGAGTATGGCCGGCCTTGCCTGCCTGCGCGCCGGCCACACCGAGACGGCGCGCGGCGTGGCCGGATGGCTGGATCGCATGATGCGCGAACAGCCCGATCTCCACCGCGGGCTGGTTCATGTCCGCAAACCGGGCATCGGGTTGACGGAAGGCGACGGGTCGGTATGGTTCATCGTGGACGCCGCCAAGCCGCGGCAGTGGTATTTCCAATACGGGATCAGTGCTGCGTTTTTGGCGGACTTTTCGAAACGGAGCGGCGAAGCCCGGTGGCTGGAACTGGCCCGTACCTACCTCCACGCGAGCGCGTATTGCTACGAAGATCGATACCGCACGCCGCAGAGCGGCAAGATCGGCTGGGGCGCGGCCTGGACCTATGCGCTGAGCGGCCGCGAGGAAGACCGGGCGCTGGTCGATGCGGTAGTGGACGGGCTTTGTGCGCTGCAGTGCGGCGACGGCTCCTGGAACCCCGAAGGTGTCTATGAAGCCCAACCTTCGAAAGACCCGGTGGCGAGAATTGATGTGACTTCAGAGTTCGTGGCGCTGCTTTCCTTAATGGCGCCAGTAGAAAAGGAGACAGCGAATGTTTGAAAATCCGGTAAAGACAAAACTGGCGCGCGGCGAGACGGTGTGGGGCGCATCCCCCCTGGTGGCCGATCCGTTCGCCAATCAATTAGTGATCTCGACGGGCGTCGACTTCCTGTGGATCGACACCGAGCACAGTACGTTCTCTCCCGAGGATGTGGGGCTGACTCCCGTGCTGGCGCGCCAGCACGGCTGTATGCCGATGATTCGCGTGGCGGGGCTTGATCCCAACCTCATCAAGAAGTCGCTCGATGCCGGGGCGATGGCGGTTATGGTTCCGCAGGTCAACAACGCCGAAGAGGCGCGTCTGGCCGTGCGCGCGGCGAAGTATCCGCCGGAAGGAACGCGCGGCGTATCGCCGATCTGGACGTTCTATGCCAACGTGTCATGGGACGACTACCTGCCGCGCGCCAATGCCGAGGTATGTGTGGTGCTTCAGGTGGAGTCTGTCGAAGGCGGAGAAAACCTCGAGGCCATCGCGGCGGTGGACGGTGTGGATGTCCTGTTCGCAGGGCCCGCCGATCTGTCCGCCGCCTTGGGCGTCATCGGGCAGATGAATCATCCCAGGTTGAAGGAATTCCTCGAAGAGTTCCCCCAGCGTGTCGGGAAGACCGGCAAAGCGGCGGGAATCTCCGTCGGCACGATCGAGGCAGCCAAGTTGGCGCACGCCCAGGGCTACCGCTTCATCGCCTTCGGCAACCTCCTCTGGCATGGCGTCATCGGGCTCACGAACAACCTGAAGGAACTTCGGGCCTCCTGCCCGTAGGTATACTCGGATCGATGGCACGCCTGGCGCACATGTTGCTGGCCGCGGCGATGGGATGGGGTCAGGGGCAGCCGGTTCCCTCCGAGCGTGATCTGCAGCGCGCAGTTGCCGCCCATCCCCGTGATCCGCGCCCGCATACCGAGTACGGCATCTTCCTCATGCAGCAGGATCGCGTCTCGGAAGCGATTCCACAGTTCCAGACGGCGCTGGACCTGAATCCTCGTTCCCCTGATGCCGTGTACAACCTCGGCCTGGCCCTTCTCCATAACAACCAGGCCCAGGCGGCTCTCGATGCGCTCGACAAGCACCCCGCCGCGACAGCTGATTATTTCGCTCTGCGAGGCATCGTCCTGAACGCGCTCAATCGGGAACCGGAGGCGGTTCAGCCTCTCCGGCGCGCCGTGGCCCTCGACCCGAACAATCCGGACTCGCTGTACGACCTGGCCCTCACTCTGGCAAAGACGGGAGCCGATGCCGAGGCGTCCGCACTGTTGAAGAAGGGACGCCAGCGCTTCCCCAAAGTGGCCAAGATTCACGCTGCTTCCGGCATGATGCTCTACGCCGTCGGCCAGAACGATCAGGCCGTACGAGCCTATGAACAAGCGGTACAACTCGAACCGGACGCCGCGGATCTCTTCGCCGCTCTCGGCGACGCCTATGATGCCACCGGCAACCTGACAAAGGCCGAAGGAGCCTATGCGCGGTCCCTCCGCCTCGAGCCTTCCAACGCGGCCTGCCAGGTGAAGTACGGGCGCAACCAGATCAAGCTGCAAAACCCGCGAAAAGCCGAAGCCGCCTTCCAGCAGGCCCTGGTCCACGATGCCCACAATGCGGATGCGCACTTCGAACTGGGCAAACTGGCCAATGCGTCCTCGAACACCGCGGCGGCAATCTCTCACTTCGAGCAGGCGGTGGCCGCCAATCCGTCACTCAAGGCGGCGTGGTATCAACTCAGCCTGAGCTACCATCGCGCCGGGCAGGAGGAAAAGTCCCGCGCCGCGAAAGAGCAATTTCAGAAGCTCCCCTGACGGATCTTGGCTACGAGGTCGGGATGGTCCGTCTCGATCAATTCCGCTCCTTGAGCGATGACGCGGCGTATGCCCTCTTCGGTGTCTTCCTTCCCGAGGATAGTGACGGAGACTCGCGCGCCGCACTGGTGAACCGCGGCCACCGCTTTCGGTTGCGCCAATTGCGGGAGGGACAGCCGGATCACGGTTGTGTGAAGCATTTCGCAGACCGTCCGGATGTCCTCCACGGACTCGACCTTCGGCATCGTGTCCACGCCCGGCAGTAGTTGGGAGAAACGCTTGAGACGTTCGCGCGGGCCTTCGATCACCACTCTCTTCGTCATCCCCGTTTCCCGGACGACGCGCGCGATCTCTTCCACCGGACCGTCTTTGTGGTCAATATCGATGCGGACACCCTTCGTCTTGGCCCAGAGCAGAGCTTCCCGCAGGGTCGGAACCTGCTGCCCTCGGCCGGCATCGAGCCTGCGGATCTCGGCGAACGTAAGATCGCCTACGGCCCCGCGGCCGCCGGTGGTCCGGTCGACCGTGCCGTCGTGCATCAGGACCAGTTCGCCGTCCCTGGTCCGGCGGACATCGACTTCCATATAGTCCGCGCCGGCGGCGGCAGCGGCTTCAAAAGCAGCAATCGTATTCTCCGGCGCCACAGCTTTGAAGCCTCGATGAGCGACGATCCACACGCCGTTCGGGGGCAGCGCTTGCAGGGCCACGGTCAGGAGCAGAACGCATACTGGACTCCGCATGGTGAGACCTTATGATGTTAGATGCTCCCATCGAATCCCGCAATCAGCCGGGGCGGCTTGAGGCCGGGGGAAACGCGGCTACAATCGGTGTATGGCGATACGCAGGTGCGGAAGGCTCACATCGCTGCTTGCGTTGATTGCGGCCTCGCTCATCATACCGATGCCTGGTGTTGCTGACGAGCGGCCGCCTCGTGAGTGCGAACAGAGTGTGTCAGCGGATACCGGACAGCCCGTCATGTTCCCACGAGGCCGCCTGCTGTGGGGATTGTCCACGAAGCCGGTCACGTTCGGTGAAACATTGCCTGTAGTGCTGTGGATTTACAACCCAACGGACGAGCCTTTGCGTGTGATGACATGCGGGGACATAGAGGTTTTCTGGCAGCTTGAACTTCAGGTTTTCGACTCGACGGGCAAGCGTGTGGAAAGCCGGGCGGAGGAGAAGCGACGGGCAGAGGAAGAGCGGAGTAAAGTTGATGGCCGTCCGCTTCCTCAAGAGATGTGGATTTGTCTTCGGAACATTGCTATTACCGTGCCTTCGCACGCCTGTTTACATGGATCTTATTCGACCGCAGACTACGATTTCGTGCGGGACCTCACCAATTACTACCTACTTCCGCCCGGCCGATACTCTCTCGTCCCGGCGGCGAAGCCGGAGATGCAATCTGTTCCGGGGGCTGGATCCAAGTCCGGGCCAAAAGTTGCGCTGGAGATCACAGTGAAGAAGCCGTAAGAATCCGGCAGAAGTGGTGGAGGCGGCGGGAGTTGAACCCGCGTCCGAGAAAGCTCAGCCTGAAAAGCCTACGTGTGTAGCCTGATTCTGAAATTTCGGCAACTGGTTCGGAACCGGCAAAATCGCCAGCCGCCTAGCCCGATTGATCTCGACCTGCTGCTCCGGACCGAAGCTCTCGGCCTATCCCGTAAGAATGACATCCGTTGACGGCGCACGGGCTCACCGCCAGAGACGGCTACCTAAAAATTAGGCAGCGTAAGCAAACTGCGTGTTGGCAGTTTTGGTTTTCCGATCGTTTTACGGGAGCTCGGAACCCGACACGCCTTCTCAAACCAATACTAACCCGTCGAAGCCGTTGCGCCCCCTTTCTTATCTCTCTTCTATTCTAGCAACACCGCGGCCACCGGGTTCAACAGCTTCAGGCTGTGCGCCAGGCCGAGCGGCAGCCCGCCGGTTGCCAGTGAGTCATCCGCGGGGGTAAGGCGCCCGTGCACCGTGCAGCCTCCCTCGCCGTCGAGAATTCCCGGCGGCCTCCACCACGACATCGATTGCGGGATGCCCTGCCAGCTTCTGCCACTCGTCGCTGATGTGGGTACGGCGCTCTTTCACCGCCGCGTCGATCGAATGTGCGCCGAAGGCATCCGGAGCCCATCCGATGCGCTCGAGGTTGGCGCGCACGGCGCCCGGCGAAAGATTGGCAATGGCGGCAACGTGAACCCCGGGCGTCCGCGGCGCCTGGGCGAGATACATGGAGCCGAATTTTCCTGCGCCAATGAGGCCCACACATCCTTGCCGCCACGAAGCGTCGGTTGCCCCGCCCACCTGCGCATGGGTATAGTTTCCATGCAATGCAACGTCGAAGCTTTGTAGCGGCGCTGGCCGGGTTGGGCATGGCGCAAACGGGCGCGCCGGAGGCGCAGATCGATGTGTCCCCCGGGGAAGCCGGCGCTGAGATCAGCAAGCATCTTTACGGGCATTTCATCGAGCACCTGGGCACTGTCATCTACGACGGCATCTGGGTGGGACCGGACTCGAAGATTCCCAACACCGGCGGCATCCGCAGGCAGTTCATCGACGACATGAAGAGAATTTCCGCTCCGAATCTCCGCTGGCCCGGCGGGTGCTTCGCCGATGGCTATCACTGGCGGGATGGCATCGGGGCCCCGGAGAAGCGCCCGCGCACATACAACTACTGGCAGCACAGCATGCCCGCGGGACTGGACCACACGGAGACGAACCGCTTCGGCATCCATGAATTCATGCGGCTGTGCCGGCTGATTGGCGCGGAACCTTACATCGCAGCGAACGTGGGCTCGGGCAGCCCGCGTGAGTTTCACGACTGGGTGTTGTACTGCAACGCTCCGGCAGGAACGGTCTCGCTGGCCGCAGAGCGCGAAGCCAACGGCGACAGGGAGCCGTTCGGGGTGAGTTGGTGGGGAGTGGGCAATGAATCGTGGGGATGCGGCGGGGACATGAAGCCCGCCGAGTACGCGGCGCTCTACCGGCGTTTCGTGACACAGTTCCCCGTCTACCCGCCCAGGCCGCGTCTGGTGGCTACGGGCCCTCGCGGCCATTCGCGCGATATGGATCTTGCCTGGACCTCCGGGTTTTTCGAGGCGATGCGGGAACACCGTTCCCCCGTGAACGGATTCTCCCTTCACTTCTACACGGATTTTCGCAATGGAAGAGGCCGCGCCGGCGCCTTTGAGGCGGCGGGATGGTATGCGGTGATCCGGGATGGAATGCGCACGGCGGAGGTGATCGGGAAGCATTGGGAGGTGATGGGAAGAATCGATCCGCTGCGCCGGACGAAGCTCGTAGTGGACGAATGGGGAGTGTGGTATTCGCCTGGGGACGAGATCGCCCCGCGCGCGATTCTGAGCCAGCCGTTGACCCTGCGTGATGCGCTCCACACGGCGGTCACCTTCGATGCCTTCCACCATCACGCGGATAAGGTCGCGATGGCGTGTGTCGCGCAGACGGTGAATTGCATCCATTCGTTGTTTCTCGCCGATGGGGACAAGTGGGTGCGAACTCCGGTCTACCCGGTGTTTGAGATGTACCGGCCGCACATGGGGGCGCGGTCCGTTCCGTTAAGAATCCGGACGGAGGAATTGTCCGTCGCGGCGGGCGGCGCCTCCACGCGGATGGCTGGTTTATCGGGCTCGGCTTCGCTGCGTGAGAAGACGCTGACGGTGACGCTGACGAATCCCTCGCTCGAGGCAGGAAGGAAAACGCGGGTGCGCGTAACGGGAGGGAGCATTGTGGAAGGGCGCGGGCGAGTGCTGACGCATGAGAACATGCACGCGCACAACTCCTTCGAGCAGCCGAATGAAGTTCGGCTTGCGCCGCTCCCACTCGAGTTACGAGCAGGCGATGCGGAGGTAACCATACCAAGGCAAGCCGTCGCCGCCTTGGAATTGCGCCTCAGTTGACGCTGGCTGTTTTCGCGCTGCCTTCGACGAGACGGAAAACCTGGTTGGCCGGTCCGCCCGGAAACTCTTCCACTGCGCCGCTGGGCCAGTGGACGATGACTCGGTCAAAACGGGTGGCCGCACCGAGGCCGAAATGCAGACGGCGGTCGTTTTGCGAAAGGAAACTCGACTGGCTGAGCACTGCGCTCGTCTGGCGCAGCGAACCGGCCGTGAGCATGACGGTAGCCCCAATGGCGCCGCGGTTTGACCGCGTGCCTTCGAGCAGCAGCGAAACCCAGTGATTCGCATGAGGCAAGTCATTGCGCAGCAGGGAAGGCGGCTCGCCCATGTTCATCACCAGAATGTCGATGTCGCCGTCGTTGTCGAAATCGCCGAAGGCCGCTCCCCGGCTGGAGTGCCGCTCGGCGATGGCGGGACCGGCCACCGCGCTCACGTCCTCAAACGTCCCCCTGCCCAGATTGCGGAAGACGACTCGTGGATTCTTATACCCGCGGGAGCGTTTCAGCTTGTCCGCCTCGACGTAGGTGTGGCCGTTGACCTGGAACAGATCCGGGTGTCCGTCGTTATCAAGGTCGGGAAGTCCAATGCCCCAGGCGACGTACCGTGAGTTGCCCGCAAGCCCCACGGTGGCCGCTTCGTCCATGAAGAATTCCCGTTCGATGTTGCGGTACATGTTGATGAGGTCGTCCTCGAAATTCGTCTTTATCAGGTCGAGAAACCCATCCTGGTTATAGTCGCCCACGGCCACTCCCATGCCCGCCTGTTCGTAGCCGTGCTGATTCAGCGCCACCCCGGCGGATACGCCGATTTCGGAAAAGGTCCCGTTGCGGTTGTTGCGGAACAGAAGACTGGGCTTGCCGTCGCAGGCGACGTAGATGTCCGTCCAATCATCCCGCGTCAGATCGGCGGCAACCGCGGTGAGGGCGAAGCAACGGTAGTCGCCGCGAACTCCCGCCTTGGCGGAGACATCTTCGAACATGCCGCCGCCCTGGTTGTGGTAAAGGGTGACAAGCCCGCTCCGCCCGGACCCAGGCCCGCAAGCAACAGGGATGCCTTCCCATGAACAGCCGCGATCCCCGATGGATTGCGGACTGCCGTAGCTCACCACAGCCAGGTCGAGAAGGCCGTCGCGGTCATAGTCGAGGAACGTGCAGCCCGTGCTCCACTCATCGGCGGGACCCGCGGTGTTGCTGCTCCTGGTGATGTCGGCGAATTTGCCGCCGCCCAGGTTCCGATAGAACCTGTTCGGCCCCCAGTAGGTGATGTACAGGTCGTCGAAGCCGTCGTTATCCATGTCGCCCGCGCATACGCCCACACCCCAACCCGGATGATCGAAGCCCGCCTTGTGCGTGACATCGGCGAACTGCCCGTGGCCCACATTCCGGTAAAGATGATTGGTGGGCTGCGGTTCATGATCAGCCGCCTTGAGCCGCGCCCCGTTTACAAGAAAAATATCGAGCAGGCCATCATTATCGAAGTCCAGAAAAGCGACGCCAGTGCCGGGGATCTCGTGGATGTCCCGCTTCGTGTCTTCATTCCCGCAAATCTGCGGATCCACCAGATCAGCCGTTTTGGCTACATCGACAAACCATGCCGTGAATGGGCGCCCTGAAAGGGTCCGCATGTCCGCTGCCCAAAGCACCAGAGGAATGGACAGGCTGAGCGAGGCCGCACTCGCCCAACCCGTCCGCCTGGAGATCATGGCAGAATCAGTCTGCGGACCGGCTCGATCGGAATGATCACCATGGACGATCGGAACTCCGATCCCGCGCCGCGCCCGACCTGGAGCGAAGCCAGGGGGACGTTCACGGGAACCCATGGGGTGCCGGAGAGATCCGGGATCAACTGCAGGACTCCGACGACGGTGCCATTGGGCGAGATTTCGTCGCCAGTGACCTCAATTTGTATCGACTCGTTGCAGCCTATGATCGCCCTCTTCTTGACCGGAGCCGGCGCAGCCCCTCGAGTCTGGACGATCTGTCCGGTCAGTTCGGTGATAGCCAGTGTCACATCCAACTTCAGTGAAGGGTTCGAGCAGAATGGGTTGGCGAAAATGAGTTTCGCGGTTTGGCCGGAACTGACATCGACGGGTCCCATCTTCCAACTGAACCCTTCCGTGTTTGTAGTGTCCTGGCCGGCAGAAGCGGCAGATACGATCGCGAACGCCAGGAAGATCGGCTTCCAGGCGATCCGGGAGTGTTGCGGCATTATCCCCTCCTCAGAGTTACCCAGCTCTTGATAGCAGCCCGCGGGACTGCGTGGACGGGCTGTTGAATTCGCGGCTATTATACATCCCGTTGAGGGGCAATTCCAGGGTGATCCCGACCATGCCTCCGACCATGCCGGGAGCCGCGTATACACAGTAGACCTTGTGTGAGCGCTGGTCACTGCCGGTCAGAAGGAATACGCGACACCCGCCAGCGGAACGAGTTTGTCCCGCAGCCCGTTGTCATCCAATGCCACCAGCACATTGCCCGTGAGAACCAGATTCCCCACGGATTTGATCTTCACGCCGAACGATCCGCTGCTCATGGTGTAGGTTTGTCCGTTCGAGGCCAGAGTGAACCCCCGCGCCACGCCCGCGCTCGCTCCACGTCCGGGAACGCTTGCCTGCACCAGACGGAAGGAACGGATCACGCTATCGCCAAGAACATCGGCCACGAACGTCACCCGGCGCGAGACGCTCACCGCCGTCCCCGCGGACCAGACGAATTGATCCGGCAGACGCTGCTTCTCGTTGGTGATGGGATCGCCGGCCAATACGCTGCTGCCGCTCCATTGGTAACCGGCGTTGAATTGCGGAGAGATACGGATTCCGCCGATCCTGTGCGAATGGAGCGATAGCGCCGCGAATGGCTTGAAGCCCACCGCGCCCGAACCGTGGTAGTTGCGGGCTTCCCCAGTGGGAAGCCGGTCCGATCCTATGGCAACCGTGTACCGCGCCCTCTCGAGTACAGTCCCTTTGACGCGAATCAGCGAGTCGCCGATACCGCTCGACGAGTGGAACGCATTCCCAAACACGCCGTCGCGCCGTAACCCGGCCAAGCCCAGACCCGAAGGATCGGCCTGCGAGGCGCGCACATCCAGGGTTGACGCGCACCAGCAGGTGCCGCCATCGCCAGGATTGCCCGAGTTCACCTCACGCGCGCCGTAGCCGACGACGGACATGGTGGACTGCACCCATGTCAGAGCCCCGGTAATATCCAGGCGGTTGGTGATTCCATAGGTGAAGAACATCATGTTCTGGTCCAGACGCAGGTCCACCTGCGTCCCGAACACAACCGGAGATGTTGTCTGCGCCTTTCCCTGCTGGAGGATGTTCGTTGGGTCTCCCCCTGCATAAAGGTTCGTCACCGCTCCCAAAGGCTGCCCCTCGATGCGATCAAAGCGGAATTGCTGGCGGCTGAACCCGGCGTAGAACCGCCTCTTGCCGATCGTCTCCGCACGCTCGGTAAGAATAGGCCCGAGACTGTCCGTGGAGGGCAGCATGGCGCCCGTAGCTTTGTCCTCCTGGAAGATGACTCCGGACGCGGGAGATGCAATCGGCAGAGTGGAAAGCTGCACGGCGATTCCCAGGTTGAAGGGCCGTTCAAAGCCCGCCGGCCGCAAGTTCGTGAAATTCGCTTCCGAGCTTAACGTCTTTACCGCTGTCTGCGCGATGTTGCCGCCGGCATCGAATAATTCCAACTGGTTGCGAACGCCGTAGAGCCCCAAACCGCTGATGGCCTGGGGATAGGTGAATATCAATTGGTTCGATCCGGGCAAGTTCTGCGCGCACGCCGGGACAATGGTGAAACACAAGTAACCAAGCACCCTGAAGTTGTTCATTCTCGTATCAATCGCTCCTTACACTGATATGCGAGAATCGCGGCAAAATTAGCGTAAAACTTGCGATCAGCCGTTGAAGCCCTAACGCGGAATGTAGCCGCGCGCCTTCGTACGGATGCGGTAGAGGGAAGTGGTGGCGGTAATGTAGAGAGTGCGGGAATCGGGATCGCCCCAGCACAGGTTCGCGGCCCCTTCCGGCAGGACGATGGTGCCCAAGTGGTTGCCGGCAGGATCCCAAATCCAGATGCCGTAGGGGCCCGTAACGTAGAGGTTCCCTTTCCTATCCACCCGCATCCCGTCCGGCGAACCGCTGCGCGGCGGCCCTTCCTCCTTCCCGAATAGTCTTCCGTTCGTTACGCCGCCGTCCGCGGTGACGTCATAGACGTGGATGGTTTTCTGTCTGGTGTCGTCGACGTAGAGCCGTTTGCCGTTGGGAGAGAAGGCGAGGCCGTTCGGTTGCACGAGGTCGCGAATCAGAAGACGGAGAGATCCGTTGCGGTCCAGGCGATAGACGCCCTGAAAGTCCAGTTCCTGCTTTTCGCCCTTGGGAAGGTCGAGCGTGGGGTCGGTGAAATAGAGAGCGCCGCCCGGCCCGAGCACCACATCATTGGGACTGTTGAATTTCTTGCCCTCGTACCGGTCCGCAATCACTTTGTAGGAACCGTCGGGGCTCACGTCTATCAAAGCGCGCAAGGCGCTCGCCGTGGTGATGAAATGATGATTGCGGTCGAACGTGCTCCCATCCGGGTCGATAATGCTGAGCAGCGTTTCTATAAGGCCGTCCGGAAAGACGCGGAAGATCTTGTTCTGCACCTCGTCGCTTACATAGACAAAGCCTTTACGATCCCAAACGGGGCCTTCCGTAAAACCGAATCCGCCCGCAACTTTGGTAAGTTGCGCGTCCGCGGCAATCAGGTCGTGGAAGCGCGGCGACAGCGGCTTCAATTCGAACTGTCGCGGCGGCCGCGCGTTTTGTGCCGTCAGAACCGCGGCAGGAAGGAACAACAGAAGGATCCCGGAAAGCTTCAAAAGTCTGTCCTTTCTATGGGGCGGCAAACACGTCTCGAAGAACCCCCATGGTACGAATGAGCATGGCTTCGTAGAGGGAGCGGTCCCACAAGTCACGTCCCTCGAGAGTTTCGACAAGCAGGTTAGCAGAAGCAGCAAGGCGCGGGTAGAGACGGTTCAGCATCCCCAGATATTCCGCCCGTTTCGGCCATTGAAGGGGAGTGGAACCCAGTTGCGCGTCCACCCAGGCGCTGAGCAGTTGCAGGCGCTGGCACGCTTCGAGTTCAGGCGCCTGCGTCAGGGAGAGCATCGAGTTCAGCCATCGTTCCTGGTTGCGTGTCCAGAACGCCATGTAATCGAATCCCCGCCGGCGGGTTTCCTCTCGAATCAGGACATGCTGCACGATGTCGCCCGCGTGTGTCGACAGGCAAGGAGCCGCGGGGATATAGGCGGGCGCCCGGTAGCCGAGCACATCCAACCAGATGTGCCCGTATTCATGCGCCAGAAGCGACTCCTCGAGTCCCTGCCAGTCAGCGGCCCGGGCCATGTTGAGAAGAATGAAATGAAAGCCATCCTGGTTCAGAGAGAGTGCGTGGGCCCGGAACAACTGCTCGACGAACGATTGTTGCAGAAAGTACTGGCGGACAATTTCGCGGCCGGGAAAGGCAGGCGGAATGTGGAGGCTGTTATCGGTTGCGTCCGTCTCGACGCGCACAAGAATGACCGGACCTCCGGAGAGAGCTTCGATTTCGCGGCCCCAGTCTTCCAGCGTACTCATTCGTCCACGGTATGGCCCTCGGCAGTGAGGGCTGCGACGGCTTGCGGCAGCGATGCCTCTTTGACAAGAACATAGTCCGTATCGAACGTCGAGATAGCAAAAATGCTGATTCCGGCGTCGGCGAGCGGTTGCGCGATCGAGAGCAGGACGCCAATCATGGAAAGGTCGAGCGGCCCGGCTATACGAAGCGCCCGCCACCCCGGATTCCGGGTTACCGATGGCGGCACAGCGGATTGGAGGCAGACAACGGAAAGTTCATCCGCCGTACGGGTCACCGACAGGATAGGCCCGCCGGCCGCCCAGGCAGGCAGGGGTTCCCCCGGAGCCATACGGCAGATGGCGAGGCGTTCCGGCAGCACCGTCAGCTTCACCAGTTCAGGATAAGCTGGAGAGGTGGAACGGGTCTACTACAGCGAGATGGCGAGTCCGGTCGGGCGCTTGCTTCTGGCGGGAACTCAGGACGCCCTGCGGATGTTGAGCTTCACCATGGGACCCAAGGCGCGCGAGGCGGAAGCGGATTGGATCCGCGATGAGAGCCCCTTCGAAGGCGTGAAAGCCGAACTGGAAGAGTACTTTTCAAGTGGGAGGCGGGAATTCACCGTGAGCCTCGCTCCAGCAGGCACGGATTTTCAGCTTCGCGTCTGGAGAGCGCTTCGAGAGATTCCCTACGGGACGACGATTTCCTATGGCGAACTGGCGCGCCGGATTGGAAATGCGAACGGATCTCGCGCCGTAGGGCTGGCCAACGGCGCGAATCCCATCGCGATCATTGTGCCGTGCCACCGGGTTATCGGAGCCACCGGAAAGCTCACCGGATTCGGCGGCGGGCTCGATATCAAACAGCGGCTGCTCGATTTGGAACGGGGCGTTCGGCTTCTGGGGTGATGGGCGCGTGGTGAACGTATTTCTTTGTCACGGAGAGAAAGACCGCGCCTTGGCGCAGGCGATTGCCCGAAGGCTCGAGCAGGGCGCGGAAGCTCGCGTGGTTCGCGACGAACTGCCCGCCGGGCAGACCGTGAATGCCGCATGGGAAGCCGGGTTGGGCGCTGATGCCGTGCTTGTCCTGCTTTCCGAAAGTTCCGTCCCAGCCAGGGTCAAGAGAGAGGACTGGACGGACGTGCTGGAACATCTGGAGGGAAACGCGGAGCCTCCGGTTGGCTGGGTGCTGGCAGGGCAGTGCCCCTTTCCTCCGTTGATAAAAAGGAACACGCGCCTGTTTTTCGATGACGCGGATTTGCGCGGGATAGAGCGCTGGGTCATCAGCCTGCGCGAGACGGACAGAGGATTTGCACCGGCGAGGTTGCCATGGTTTTCCGGGCGCGGCGCGGAACTGGAAAGACTTTGGGAACGGCTGGTGGATGAAATCGGCACGGCGGTTGTGAGCGGCGGTCCGGGGAGCGGCAAAAGCTGCCTCGCCCAGGAGTTCGTCCGCACGGCCGGAGAGCACTTCCATGAGATCGTGTGGCTCGGCTGCGGGGAACGCTCAGAAACGTTCCTTCACGGCGAAGTGGCGCGTTGCAAAGATTGGGAGCAGCGCCGCCGGCTGTTGGTCCTCGAGGACGCCGGCGTCCCCTTTCCGGAAATACCGCCGGCAAAGCGCACCAGCGTCCTGATGACAACCAGGGACTGGTGGACGGAGCGCGCAGTGCTGTTGGGCGAAGGCCGGGAGGCGGCGGTGAATGCGCCCGAAGAGGAAGAGTTGCTACCGCTGTGGGAGGCGATGACGGTGTGCCGGCGCGGCGCCGTCCCGCTGGCCCTGGCGGCGGAGATTGCCGGATTATCCGAACGTGCCGCCGAAGAGGCGGCGGACCGCCTCGCCGCCGGACGTTGGATGGATCCACTCGACGCGGCGGGAAAGTATTTCCGGCGTCCGGAAGGCGGTGAAGCGGAGTGGCTGCGGCGCCGGCACGCTGAGGTGCTCGACAGCGCATTCGGAGACCACCGCCGGCAACCGGAACAGTGCAAGGCGTGGCTGGCCGAATGGGAGAGCGCATGGCGATGGGCAATGGAGGCGGACTGGCGCATGGCCGCCTCGCTCGGACTGCGCGGATTCCGGTTCCTCAAAGAAAAGGAGTGGCTGTACGAGGCGGTGGAAGTGGTGGAAGACCTGCTACAGGCAGCCGAGCTTCGCGGCGACGCCTCAGTGGAGGAAGAGTGCCGCTATGAGCTGTCCTGGATTCACGGGGTGAAGGGCGACTTGCGGCTCTCCATTGGCGGCGGAGAGCAGCTTGGGCTTGACTTCGGCTGAGCGCATCCATTCACGTGAATGACGGATTTCGTTGCTCGCCTGCGCCTGTACGGGCAGGAGAACAACAATGAAGCCAATCATACAATTCGGATCTGTGGGACCAGCCGTGATAGAGCTGCAAATCCTGCTCAACAAAATCCAGTCGGCGCTCGGGCGTATTTCCGAAGATGGAGCCTTCGGCCAAAAAACCCGGCTGCGGGTAATCGAGTTTCAGCGCTCCTGCGGCCTGACGCCCGACGGCATCGTGGGGCAGGCAACATGGGGACGCCTGTCCGGCACGAATGGCAGCGGAGCCAATGGCGCGTCCGCCTCCGCGGAGCCCGCTTCCCCCGCCTCCCAACCCAACGGGGCTCCTGCAGCCGAAATGGCGTCGCCGTCAGGCGACATGCCGGCCAATGAAGCGGCCGCGCGGGACCGGATTGTCCAGTTCGCGATGCAGAATTACCAGCAGTATGGAGGCTGGAAACAAGGCGTCGATCGCCCCAGCCCGGCCGATCCGCGAGTTGCCGGAAAACTCTGCGCGGACAGATCCACCCGTTTGCGGCAGGGCGGCAAAGCAATCATGAATATCTTCACCATTGCCGGCGGCCCCGCTCCGCAGAAATGCCTGACGCTCACCGAACAGGCTGAGGCGATGTACCAGCGGCAGTATTCCGCTTCAGAGCGCAACAATACCGATATCGTCTCCTGGTGCGGCATCTTCTCCTTGTACGTGCACAGATCCGTCGGATTGAAAACCTCCGGCTGGCCGCTCAAGTACAGCATCGGAAAGCCGAAGGCGCAGGATGAATACCGCATCGTGACCTGGCCGAAGCCCGGCGACATCGGCGTCGTCAGCCCCACGGGTTTGAACCATCACTTCGTAGTGACGGGAGTGGACGATTCAGGAATCAGTTCCGTGGACGGCAACGCCGGCGCGATGATGGAGATCGTGAAGCGCGCCTACTCCAAATCGGAGATCAAGCAGCGCCAGGGTTACTTTCTTTCTCCGGTTTGGGAAAAAGTGCTCGCGTAGTTCCAGCCGGCGCGGGAAACGGCGCGTTCAGCCTTCCACCGGCTGGACGGCCTTCTTCAGATCCAGCGCGACGTCGACAATCATATCCTCCTGGCCGCCCACCATGCGCCGTTTCCCAAGCTCCACCAGGATCTCGCGCGTGTCGATGCCGTACATCGCCGAAGCCTTCTCGGCATGCCGCAGGAAACTCGAGTACACGCCGGCGTAGCCAAGCGACAGCGTCTCGCGGTCCACGCGCACCGGACGGTCCTGGAGCGGGCGGATCAGGTCCTCGGCCGCGTCCATCAGGGCGAACAGATCGCAGCCGTGCTCCATCCCCATGCGGTTCGCCACCGCGATGAACGCTTCAATGGGCGTGTTCCCTGCCCCGGCGCCCATGCCCGCCAACGACGCGTCCACACGAATCGCGCCGTGCTGCACGGCAATCACCGAATTCGCCACGGCAAGCGTCAGGTTGTGATGCGCGTGAATGCCGCGCTGCGTGGTGTCTTCCAGCACTTCGTTGAAAGCCTGGAAGCGTTCGGCCACCTCATGCATCAACAGCGCGCCCGCCGAATCCGTTACGTAGACGCAATGCGCGCCGTAGAATTCCATCAGCTTCGCCTGCCGCGCCAGTTCCGCCGGCGGAGCCATATGCGCCATCATCAGGAATCCGGCCACGTCCATCCCCAGATTCCGCGCCGATTCGATGTGCTGGCTCGCGATGTCCGCCTCGGTGCAATGCGTCGCAATGCGAACACTGCGCGCCCCGGCCGCATAGGCGTCTTTCAAATCATGAATCGTGCCGATCCCCGGCAGCAGGAGCGTGGTCACCTTGGCGTACTTCATGTTCGCCGCGGCGGCTTCAATCCATTCAAGGTCCGTATGCGCGCCGAACCCGTAGTTGAAACTCGAGCCGGCCAGCCCATCGCCATGCGCGATTTCGATGGCGTCCACCTTCGCGGCATCCAGCGCGCGCGCAATCGTCGCGACATCCTTCGTGGTGTAGCGATGACGGATGGCGTGCATCCCATCGCGCAGCGTGACGTCTTGAATGTAAAGCTTCATCCCTTCCTCCTTCAGGCGGCAGCCAGCCGTTCCGCGGTCGCCAATGCGGCCGAAGTCATGATATCGAGATTACCGGCATAGGCGGGCAGATAATGCGCCGCTCCTTCCACTTCGAGAAACACCGAAGTCTTGAGCCCTTCCACGCCCTCGAGGATAAACGGCTCGAACTGCACCTCCTGCTTGAGGCGATAGCCGGGAACGTAGGATTGTACGTCAGCCACCATGCGCTGGACGGAGGCGGCAATGGCCCTGGTGTCCCCGAGTTCGCTGAAGCAGAACACCGTGTCGCGCATGATTAACGGAGGCTCGGCTGGATTCAGCACAATGATGGCCTTGCCGCGCTTTGCGCCCCCCACGGATTCAATGGCGCGCGCGGTGGTTTCCGTAAATTCATCGATATTCGCGCGCGTGCCCGGGCCGGCGGATTTGCTCGCAATGGACGCCACAATCTCCGCATAGCGCACGCGCGCCACACGGTCCACCGCGTGCACAATCGGGATCGTCGCCTGCCCGCCGCAACTCACCATGCTGAGGTTCGGCGCGCCCAGGTGCTCGCCCATGTTCACCACCGGGACAACATAGGGCCCGATGGAGGCCGGCGTCAGGTCGATCACCTGTCTGCCATGCTGGCGCAGCACCGCGTCATGGCGCGCATGCGCCTTGGCCGATGTGGCGTCGAAAACGATGCGGATATCCTGGAACTCCCGCATGCGGACAAGATCGTCGATGCCGCCGTGAGTGGCAGCCACTCCCATGCGGCGGGCGCGGGCCAACCCGTCTGAGGCGGCATCGATGCCGACCAGAACCCCCATCTCCAGATTCCGCGCCGTGCGCAGGACTTTGATCATCAGATCCGTTCCAATATTGCCCGAACCGATGATGGCGACTTTTTCTCGCATGAGGACAGTTTACATGGATGCGCGGCGCGTGGATGGAAGCCTGTCTACGGAAAGACACACTCCAGACGCAAGGCTTCCTCGAGACGGCGCTGATATTCGCCGCCGCTGATTTCGATCACCCCGAATTGCGCCAGGTGCTCGGTCCAATACTGCACTTCCAACAAAGCGAACCCACGCTCGCGAAGACGCCCGGCGAGGTGGACCAGCGCCACCTTCGACATGTCCGTCACCCGGTGGAACTTCGACTCCGCAAAGAACGCTCCGCCGATGTGAACTCCGTAAACTCCGCCCGCGAGTTGCCCGTCCACCCAAACCTCCACGGAGTGAGCATTCCCCATCCGGTGGAGCTGACGGTACGTGCGGAAAATGGCGGCGGTGATCCAGGTAGAGTCGCGGTCGGCGCAGCCGCGCATGACCTCCTCGAACGCCTGGTCGTAGGTGACGCGAAAGGCGCCCTTCTTCAACGTGCGGGCTAGCGAGCGCGAAATGTGGAGCTGGTCGAGTGGAAGAATGGCTCGCCTCCTCGGATGGTGCCACGTAATGACTTCGCGGCCGGGATAGCCCATGGGGAATTTCCCGGCTCTATACGCCGCAAGCACGGAGGCCGCATCGAGACTCCGGGTGATTTGAACGACATCCACTGACTCCAGGCTATTCTGGAAGATTCGGAGATGGCAAGAAAAGAAAAACGCGCGCCGGCCCCAGGAAAACCCGCCGCCCCACCGCAACCGCGAGTCGACCCTGTCCCCCAATCGCCGCGCTTGTTCTGGATGGCCGCGAGCGGATTGGTGATGGCATGTTTTCTCATCTACTCCCAGACCGGCGCCCATGGCTTCATTAATTACGATGACCCGAACTACGTGGTGCAGAACGTCCATGTGAACCGCGGGCTGACGGCGGAGGGAATCGCCTGGGCGTTCCGCACGTTCGATTTCTATTATTGGCAGCCGCTCACTTGGATCTCCCACATGCTGGATTGCCAGATCTTTGGAGTAACCGCCGGTCCGCAGCATCTCGAAAACGCTCTGCTGCATGCCATCAACGCGGTTCTCCTCATGCTGGCGCTGCGAATGCTCACCGGGGCGCTATGGCGCAGCGCGCTCGCGGCTGGCTTGTTCGCCCTGCACCCATTGCGCGTCGAATCGGTGGCATGGATTGCGGAGCGCAAGGACATCCTCGGCGGCCTGTTCTGGATGCTCACCCTCATCGCCTACGCCGCCTGGTTGAAGAACCGCACGAAGGGCCGCTATGCCGTGATGCTCGCGGCCTTCCTTTGCGCCGTGATGAGCAAGCCCAGCGTGGTAACCCTTCCCTTCGTGCTGCTGCTGCTCGATTGGTGGCCTCTGAAGCGGATGAGAACACGCGCGGATCTGCCGGCTCTGGCAACCGAAAAATGGCCGATGTTCGCCATCGTGGCAGCCTCGAGCATCTGGACATTCGTGGGCCAGCGGGCAATGGGCGCAACGGTTTCGCTCACCGCGCTGCCCTTCTACTTCCGGCTCTGGAACGCCGTGCTCTCCTATGTGCGCTACCTCGGCAAGTTTCTCTGGCCGGCGGACCTCGGTGCGTTGTACCCCTACGGTAAGATCCCCGTCACCGCCATGCTCGGGGCGCTGCTGCTGCTTACCCTCATCACCGCCGCCGTGCTGCGGCGAGGCGCCCGGAGCGGATACCTGGTGACGGGCTGGCTGTGGTTCCTGGGAGCCATGGTCCCGATGATCGGGCTGGCGCAAACCGGAGTGCAGGCAATGGCCGACCGCTTCACTTATCTGCCAATGATCGGGCTCTCCGTAATTGCGGCCTGGGGCCTGGGCGAACTTTGCGTCCGTTTCGGCGTGCCGCTGCCGGTGCGCTTCGGAGCAGCGGGCCTGCTGCTCGGGATTCTCACATTCGTTTCTTTCTTACAGACCACTTACTGGAGAGACAGTTTCGCCCTGTTCGAACACACGGTCGCGGTGACGCGCGACAACGACGTCATGCATCTCAATCTCGCCGGACTCTACGAGCAAGGTGGAAACTTCGACAAGGCAATCCAGCATTTCGAAGCCGCTCTGCGCATCGAGCCGAACAACGTCGAAGCCAGGCATCTCCTGGCCGGCGTCTACCTCAAGCGGAAAGACTACGCCGACGCCGAACGCAACCTGACGATGGTGCTGCTGAAGCAGCCCGATCACCTGGACGCCCGCAAGGAACTCGCCGAATGTTATATCCGGACAGGAAGGCGGGAGGAAGCGAAGCTACAGTTGCGGCGGGTGCTCCAATTGGCCCCGAATGATTTCGAGGCGCGGAGCAAGCTCATCATGTTGCAGTGAAGCTCGTAGAGGAAGAGAATGATGACTCGCGACACCTTTCTGGAAGCAGCCATAGCCCAGGCAAAGAAGAGCCTCGCTGAAGGCGGAATTCCCATCGGCAGCGTGCTGGTGCATCAAGGCAGCATCATCGGCCGGGGCCACAATTGCCGCGTGCAGACGGGAAGCCCCATTGATCATGGGGAGATGAACTGCCTGCGGAATGCGGGACGCCTGCCGGCCCGCGTCTACCGCGAATGCACCATCTATTCGACGCTCTCCCCGTGCCCCATGTGCAGCGGCGCCATCGTTCTCTACCGCATCCCGCGCGTAGTGGTGGGGGAGAACACAACCTTCCTTGGCGCCGAAGAATACATGCGGAGCCAGGGAATCGAGGTGGAAGTCCTCCAGGATGAGGAATGCATCCGCCTGATGCGCGAGTTCATTCGCGCAAACCCCGACCTATGGAACGAAGATATCGGACTGTAAGGGCAGGCCCGCCATGCGCCGGAAGATGCCCATCCGGAACCCCCCGCCTACCGGAACCCGTCCACCATCATGATATCGGTCTCGCTCTGATCCACCTGCGTGTAGAGAAACGTCTTCCCATCCGGTGAAACCGACAGCCCGCTGTTAAACGGACGCCGGTTCAGGTAGGTAACAATCGTGTCTTTCTTAGTCGCCGGATGAAACAGGCGCAAAGGATAGCGCGCGCCTCCGCCATCCACGTCCTCGCGGTCGATGTAGTAGATGCCGTCTTTGCCGAAGGACCAGTAACTCCAATACCCCGGCTTTAACGCCTCGAGCACCGGCTCTTCCAATCCGGCGTCCACCGGAACTCGCCACAGGCCGGGCAAGTTCAATGCTCTGGCGTACAAGACGTATTTGCCATCGGGCGACTCCACGCCATGAAATCCTCCACCCTTCGTGACGGGCTTCGGAATCCCGCCTTCGGACGGTATCTTCCACACCTCGTAGTTCCCCGTGCGATTGGTCGTGAAGTAGATCCATTTCCCGTCGTGCGACCAGCTGGGCACAATCTCCTGGGAAGCCTCCGAAGTAAGCCGCCGGGGGAGTCCGCCATCCGCACTGACCACGTAAATGTCCGGGTTTCCGTTCGGCCGGGAGTCGAACACGATGAACTTGCCATCCGGCGACCACATCGGGCTTCCCGTCGGAGGTCCGTTGAACGTGGTGAGCTGGTTCAGGTTCTCCCCATTTGCATTGGCCACCCAGATTTCCAACGCGCCGGAGCGGTTCGAGGCGAACGCGACTCGTGTCCCGTCTGGAGAATAGCGCGGCCCCTGCTCATGGCGCGTCGAGGGCGCGATGCTTGTCCCCACCGGCGCGGGCGTCAATCGATCCGGCAATTCGTAGCGCCAGATGTTGGTGTCTATCACCGACCGGGTAAATGCCAGCCGCTGTCCGTTGCGTGAAATGGCGAGAAATCCCGCCTGGTCGCCGACCCCCGTGATCGCCTGCGGCTCCCCTCCTTTCGGAGAGATTCGCCACAGCCTGCTGTTGGACTGGCGCGCCGATGAGAAGACAATCTTTCCATCCGCCGAATTCCAGGCAAGCCCGTAAATCCGCCGGTTGTCGTGTGTAATTCGAGTCTCCTTGCCTTCCTGCAGATCCAGGATGTAGATATCCTGAATGGCGAGACTGCGGGTTCTGACAAACGCGATCCTGTTTCCTTCGGGCGCGAATACCGGAGTGCTGTCTCCCAGGTAATTCTGCGGAGGCGAACTCACCTTCCGGCGGCGGTTGCTTTCTATGTCGAGCAGATACAGTCCTAGCGGCTCGCGCACCGAATCGCGATCGACAAGACAAAGCTGCTTCCCGTCAGGCGACCACGACACGAAGGGAGCATCCGCGCCCACGCGTTGCGGACTCGCGTCGCTCACTTTGCGCTCCAGTCCGCCAAGCGCCGGGATAAGGAAAAACCCCGCCGTCTCCGTAGTCTGTCGCAGGAAAGCGATGTACTTCCCGTCAGGCGACCATGCCGGGCTGTACTCGGACGCGGGCGTGCTCGTGAGCCTCAACGGCATGCCTGCTTCCACCACTTTCACGAAAATGTCCAGATCGTCTTCCTTTCCCTGGTTCCAGGAAAATGCGACCTGGTTGCCGTCCGGCGAAAACGAAGGCTGGCTCTCACTGCCGGGAAAACTGGTCAATGGCACCGTGCGCATCGGCGCCGGCGGCTCAGCAGGCGGCCGGTTCGCCCAATACCAGCCGAACACCGCCGAGGAAAGCACCGCCACCACCCCGGCCGCCACCACAATCCACGGGCGGCGGGAAGGCCCTGTATTCGGCCTCGTAATCGCTCCGCTGGTATCGCGATGCGCCAGTTTCAGGTCCGCAAGCAGATCCGATGCCGTCTGATAGCGAAGGCTCGCGTCCTTTTCCAGGCACTTTCTGATGATGCGGTCGAGCGGCTCGCAAAGATGCCGGTTCAGGGCGTGCGGAGATGGCGGATTCCGGTTGAGTATCCCATCGAATATTGCCGCCGCCGTATGTCCCGGAAACGCGCGCCTTCCCGTCGCCAGTTCGTACAACACAGCCCCCAGGCTGAAAATGTCCGTGCGCTGGTCCACCTCCCGCGCCAGTGCCTGTTCCGGGCTCATATAGGGCAGACTTCCGACAGCGATGTTTGCCTCGCTGCCCGATGCCGTTGTGGCTCCGCTCGCTACTGATGTGGCGTACCGGCTTCTCGCCGCGGCGCTCAGCTTAGCCAGCCCGAAATCGAGCACCTTGATCTGTCCGCGAGTGTTACGAATCAGGTTCGAGGGCTTGATGTCCCGGTGAATAATCCCCTTCTGGTGAGCCTCCACCAGCGCATCGGCCACCTGCATCCCGATGGACAGCAGCGCCTCATTGTCCAAGGGCAGCTTGTCCGCGATGGTATTGAGCGTCGCGCCTTCCACATACTCCATCACCAGAAAGGGGACTCCGTCCTCCTGTCCGGCATCGTAAATATGGGCAATGTTGGGATGGCTGAGCGCCGCGGCCGCCTTTGCTTCCTGCGTAAAGCGCCGCAAACTCTCCGTGTCGGAGCTCGATTTCCCCGCCAGAATCTTCACCGCCGCGGGACGCTCCAACCGCTCATCCTGCGCCAGATACACTTCCCCCATCCCGCCTGCTCCCAGCCGGGAGACAATCCGGTAGTGGCTGATGTGCGAGCCTGGGTCCATCAGAGAACGTGTGTTAACTGTAGCACGTTAGCCGATGAGTCTCTCGAACCGCGAACCGGGGACTATGATCGTCTCATTGCGCTCCGGTCCCGTCGAGATACATCCTATCTCCACGCCCACTTGGGCGGCAAGGTAATCAAGGTAGCGCTTGGCGGCGTCCGGAAGAGCGTCGTACGAGGTTGCCCCCCGGGTCGGCGCCTTCCATCCGCGAACCGTTTCATACACCGGCTCGATCGACTCCATCTCTTTCCAGGTGGCCGGCACTTCGTCCGTGATGCGCCCGTTCAGCCGGTATCCCGTACACACTTTGATCTCGTCAAACTCGTCCAGCACGTCCAGTTTGGTCACCACAATACTGTCGAATCCGTTCACCGCCGAGGTGTACTTGAGCTGCGGCACGTCGAACCATCCGCAACGCCGCGGCCGCCCCGTGACGGCTCCGAATTCCTTTCCAGCCTTGCGAATGATCTCCCCGTCCGCCCCATTGTCTTCCGTCGGAAACGGTCCCCCGCCGACCCGCGTCGTGTACGCCTTGGAAACACCCAGAACACCGCTGATCCGCGTCGGAGCCACTCCGCTGCCTGTACAGGCGCCGCCCGCGGCCGCGCTCGAACTGGTAACGAAGGGGTACGTGCCGTGATCGATATCGAGCATCGTCCCCTGCGCCCCCTCGAACAGGATCCGCCGCCCCTCCCTTATCGCCTCATTCAGCAGACGCGACGTGTCGCACACCATCCCACGTATCCGCTCCCCGAACTGCTCGTACTCTTCCCGGATTCTTTCGTAGTCGATGTGCCCGTCAATTTGAAAGGCCCGGGCAAACGTCTGTTTATCCTCCGCCAGGGAGGCGTACAACGCGCAGAAATTCCCCCTGTCCAGCAAATCCGCCACGCGGATACCGCGCCTCGCGATCTTGTCTTCGTAACACGGCCCAATCCCCCGCGACGTCGTCCCAATCGCCGTGCGGTTTTCCCGCTTCTCTGAAGCTCCTTCCACCAGCCGGTGAAACGGGAAGATGACGTGAGCCCGGTTGCTGATCGACAGATGGCGTTCCACGTCGATGCCGACCTTGGCCAGCGTCCCAATCTCCTCGAGCAGCGCGCCCGGGTCAATTACCACCCCATTGCCGATCACAGCCTGCTTGCCGCGCAGGATGCCGCTCGGAATCAGCTTCAGTACGAATTTCCGGTCGCCCACGAATACCGTGTGCCCGGCGTTGTGGCCGCCCTGGTAGCGGGTGACAATGTCAAACCGCTCCGCCAGCAAGTCCACCACTTTGCCCTTGCCTTCGTCTCCCCACTGTGCGCCCAAGATGATGATGTTGTTCATGCATTCCAACCAAATCTCTTATTCTATCGTGTTACTCTGGCCTTGATGCAGCTTTGCGATGTCTTCCTGGGGCTTGGCGAGGAAAACTTTGAAGGGCTTCTCCGCACCGTCTCCATGGGTAAGCTCCGGACCTTTCAACTTTTTGATCGCTTGAAGATGAGAGCCCATCTCGGCAAATTGAATTCGGAAACACTCCGCCGCGCCGCGCCACGGCTCTGGGCGCGCATGGGAGAGAGAAACGAGGATTTCGCTACCGATATCGCGCAAGCGGTCCTGGTCTCTCATCTCGACATGATTCAGGACGTGCTCAATTTCCTGGGTGTGCCCCACGATGACGGATTCTTCCCCAAGGACGCCGACGTCACACAACACCTCACCCCCGGATGGCAGCAGCGCGCCTGGGAGCAGTTCCACGAAAAGTTCCCCCAACCCGCCCTGCTGTTCTACATCAACCATCTCGACTGGGAGGTGTGCAAGGCAGAAAGGCTCTTCGCTCCAGCCATATGAACGACCTCATCAAGGAGTTCTTCGATCTCCTCAAAAGCGACGATGTCTACGGACTCACCACCATGCTCGACCAGAACCCCGAATTGGCCAATGCGGTCAATGACCAGGGAACCCCCGCCCTCATGGTGGCCATCTACTATGACCGGCCGGATGTGCGGAAACTTCTCCTCATGAATGGAGCGAAGATCGATGCTTGCGTGGCCGCCGCCATGGGCGATCTTCCCCGCCTGGAGAAATGTCTCGAAGCCGGCAAGTCCGCCGTCGAAATGTATTCCACCGATGGTTGGACCCCGCTTCACCTCGCCGCCTATTTCGGCAGGAAGGAAGCCGCGAAAATATTGCTTGATGCCGGGGCGCCCGTGCTGGCGCGCTCCACCAACGCCTTGAACAACCATCCCCTCCACGCCGCCGCCACGGGCAAAAGCCGGGACATCGTCGCGATGCTTCTCGATCATGGCGCTGACGTCAACGCCACCCAGGCTGCCGGCTGGACGCCCCTGCACGCGGCCGCGCAGAACGGGGATGCCGAGATGGTGAAAGTGCTGCTCGCCGCCGGCGCGGATGCCAACATCCGTGCGGATAACAACCAGTTGCCGCTCGATCTCGCCTTGGGCCGCGGGCACAAACCGGTGGTCGATTTGCTGATGGAAGCGCCCGGTTTGCAGTAGTTCAGCTCGCACAGTGCCCGTTTGCGCAACAAAATCGTTTCCCCGAAGAATCAGGCCCTGAGCGCCAGCACCGGCAGTGCACCTACTGCACCACAACCGCAGCCTGTGCCTGCGAAGCCTGGAATAGCGCACTGCCTAAGAACCGGATCGTGATCGTGTGCTGTCCGACCGGCAGAATCAGGCCGATGATCGAGCCGTTCACCAGGATACTGGATGGCAGAATCGTGTTGCTGCTCCCATCGGTAAACGTCCCGGATGTCCCTGTCGGGATGCTGGGAGCAGGCAACTGCTGTATCAGCGCACCGTTGTCCCGGATTTCAATCCCACCCCCCAGCGAAGTTCCACCGGGAATCGTGACACCCTGATTGTTGACGGAAAGCGTGTATCCAATGGAAAACGGATTGCTCACGCTGGAAGCCGCACGCGCTGTCATTGTCGTAGGGACGGGAGAAAGCGTCACCGGAAAGGAAGTTTGAGACGCCAACAAGTCGCCGCTCAGGTCGTAGGAGAATTTCACATTGCGCGTGTTGAACGGAAGAAGAATGTTCGCAATACCCTGCGCGACTCCCAGCCCGGTGGGATCGGGAGTGAGGAGGATCGTGCCCGCGGCCCTTCCGTCGGCGAGTACACTCACGTTGCGGTTGACAATGCCTACGGAATTCGGCCAGGTGAGACGCGCGGTTAAGGCGCTTGGAGATCCCAGAACGTAGGTTTGCGGCGGCGAGACTGCTTGCAAGACTGTCGGAGCGCCAGTAACCTGGCCGCACGGCAGAGTTCCGAGACCGGCAACGGTCTGGTACCTCGAGTCTCCGGAATAGGCTGCGTCGAAACAGACGAATCCCATCCGCCGGTCGGCTATCGTGGGAGTATAGCTGAACGTCGCCAGCGACAGGGGATACGACGGTGCAACGCTGAACACAGGAGTGGTGACGCCCTGCAAAGCCGCTGAGGATCCGATGCCGTTTGCCGCCTTAACCGTCGCCGTACCGGTGGGCCGCAGGGAAGGGTCGATTGTCACGCCCGAGCCCGTGAGATCGGGACCGGATGGAGCAACGTTCAGGGTGATCGAGGATGGCGTGGCAAGTCGCATTGCAGCCATTGTGAGCGACATCGATGGGATGCTGCTCACGACGATCTGCGCGGCCGATGCGGAGGCAGGCTCCAGAAAAAGATTTCCGCCGTATGTGGCGTTCAGCGAAAGGATGCCGGATGCCGACGCATCCCGTCCGGGAAAAGGACAACAGAGAGTGTTTTCCGTCCCGAAGGATGAGCCGGTGGCGGAGAAGTTCTTTGGCAGAGCGGAACTGCCTGCCGTGATGTTGATAGTCCCCGAGAAGTTCACGTTTCCCCCGTCGGCGGACAGGGTGGTGCGCGTGGCAACGGGTTGTCCTGCGACGGCCGCTCCGGAAAGCCCTGTAATTTGCAGGGTGGGGCGCAGTTTGACGTTGAATCGAACTTGCACGCTGACTACCTGGGTCGCGGAGACGGATGCTTTCAAGGTGAGGACAAACGTACTGCCGATGTCGGAACGCGCCAGATCAACGACAGGCGTGATGGCGAGATTTCCGTTCACCAGCGTCCCGAACGCCGAAATCAGACGGGACTTGGCTCCGATCGATCTTCCGGCCGCGTCGATTTGCGCCAGATCGAAGCTGATCCGGCCATTCAGGACGGATACCCCGGTCGATCCGCTGACGAGTGCGCGTTCCAGCGGGTGATAGGTGGTCTGCGAGAATCGGAACGACGGGCTGGGCAGCACGCCGCACGAGCGGCTCGGCCCGTTCCCGTCACGTCCGCCGGTGGCAAGAATAGAGCCGTCAGCCAGAACGACGCTCGCCAGTTCGCTGCGGGCGGCGGTCAGCGATCCGGCCGGCTGCACGGAATCCGATGATGGATCGAACAACTCCGAGGAGACGAGCGGCTGGGAAGCCGCCAGGCCGCCCGTGATCACCACGATGCCGTTTGTTTCTGACATGATCGCCGTGTGATTCCGGCGCGCATCCTTTAGCTTCGATTCCAGCATCTGAAATGTGTTTGTCTCCGGAATCCAGACCTCGATGGCATTCAACTCCGATGTTCCATCGGTCCCACCCGCCAGCAAAACACGTCCGTCCAACAAGGCGGTTGCCGAATGGTCGGCGCGAGGCATGGATAGCGACGTCGATATCACTTCCCCGCTATCGGGATCCAAAATCTCGGCCGTATTCAACACGCCTGTGTCGCCTACGCCGCCGGCAATCAACAGCCGCCCATCCCGGAGAAGGGTGACGGAATTCCGTTCCCGCAGCGTCAATACGCCGGGCAGAACACTGAGCGTGGAAGTGTCCGGATCGAAGACTTCGACTTCGATTGCCTTGCCGCCCGTGATGAGAGCGCGGCCATCGGCAAGCGGTGTCACGGCAGTGCCTCCCGCCCGCGGAATCGTCGAATCGACAGAGGTCCAGGCGTCGGTCGAAGGTTCGTAGAGTTCAATGTTTGCGGCGCCTCCGCCGGCAGCCAGAACACGGCCATCTTTGAGAACCGCGCAACCGTGTCCCGACCGCGCGGCGTTCATCGGCGCGGCGTCCACGAACATCTCCTCGGGCACGAACTGATAGATCTCGGCCGACGCAAGCGGCGCATCGGCGGTTCCTCCGGTGATCAGAACCCGGTCATCGGCCATGCGCACGGCGCATGCTCCCGATCGGGCCTGTTTCAGGAGCGCGGTGGCCCGCCATGTCCAGTTTTGAGCTTCGGCTTGGGGGACAAGGGCGCCCGCACAGATGAATAGAGCGACGCCACGGTTCAGACTCTGGCAGATCGGCATAGGAAATAGAATACATCTTATGGAAAAGTGCGCTTGACAACCTTTCGGACGCAACGGAAACAGTTGGGTGGAGGCGCGGCAGCAGGCGAGCCGGTAAAATTCTCGAAACGACGAGTATTTTAAGATAAATTTATGTGAAATACTATTATTGTTGGAATTTGACAGCCGGCCGCCCGGCCTGATTAGCATTCAGGACGAGCAGCCGCCCCTCCCCCCGCAGACGCTCTGTCTCCCCCGGACTCAGAAAGAACTCCTGCATCCGTACTCCGGATTCCGGGTGCTCTTCAATATGTGCATCCGTTCCGGGCGTAAGATACACGTACGTCTTCTTGTGATCCACAAAGGGGTAGTGCGCCAGTGCCGCCCAAAACTGTTCGCTGCTGACTCCCTCGATCAGAATCACCGCATTCGGATTCGCGGCGTGCGCCGCAAACACGCGCCTCACCAGCCTCTCCGCCACCAGGCTCCGCGACCTCCACCACCCCGTTCCACGATACGCGCACGGAACCATGAGCATCAGATACAAGGTCACGAAAGGAACAGCCGCCCACGGGTGGCGCGATGCGGCGAACGCCCCCAGCATCGACAGCGCCGCCAACGGCACTGTGAGGTAATAGTCCGTCACATGACCGCTCAGCGGGAGCACCGGAGCCAGCAGAATCACAAACCACCCCAAAAACAAAAGCCCCAGGTATTGTTTCCGCGCGGCCTGCATCCCGGCAAACACCAGTAGCAGCAGCGGAAAGACGATCCCGCTTGCCGTGCCTGCCCACCGCGGCAACCCGGTGAACGCTGCAAGATTATCCGGCACGAACGCCCAGCGAAAATAGCGCGCCGAAGTCGCGGCCATCCCCGCGTCGAAATGCATGGCATAGCTGCCTCCCGCCATCTTCGGGGCAAGCGCCATGTGCAGCACGTAATACCCCGCCGACACCGGCCATAGCCAAACCACACGGCGCAGTTTTTCCCGCTCCGCCAGCAGACAGTAGAGCGTCGCCAGCGCCGGGAACACCACGTTCATCTCCATCGCTCCAAACCCGGCCAGGAACGCCGCCCACATCGCCCCCCATTGACCTCGCATCAGGAACCACAGACCCAGCAGGAGAAAGAACCCGCTCAGCACATGGATATACGCGCCATTCGAGATCATCGGAATAATCAGCTTGCTGTTCGCCGCCCAGAGAATGGGCGTAAGCAGCGCCGCGCCCCATGACCTCGTCAGCCGCAGCATAATCGCCTGCGCCAGCGCCAGGCTCCCCCACTGCGTCAGAAACGCAACCACGCGCATCGGCCACGCCTCATACCCGAACACCCAGGGGAAGAAGAGAAAATAGGCGCGCTCTCCAAGTGGCCGCCAGGTCCCGTGCTGCGAAGGATGGAACAGCGCACGCCAAAGGCTGTCGCCCTCTCTCACTTCCCTCAGCAGCCCCATCCACGCGAAATCGTCCTGTTGGAACCACGAAAACAACCCCTGCCAGTAGACCAACAGCAGGAACAAGCCCGGAACCAGCCAGAACAAAACGCGTTTCATTTGTTTCGGCTGCCTACTTCAACGCGATATGGAAACTCGTGGTCATACACAGGCCGTTTGTCAATTGTACCCGCCGCGGACCGCGACAGCGTCCGCATCCACATACTTCACTGCGCCCAAGGCGAGCAATCCTCCCGCAACCAGGTAAACCACGGCGGTCACCGCAATCGCCAGGCTCAGCCCGTAGTGATCCGCCAGAAGTCCCACCATTAGCGGAGCCGTGCCCCCGCCGGCGAGCCAGCCCACCGTGTTCATCAACCCCGCCGCCGCGCCGCGAGCTTCCGGCCGCACCACTTCATACACCGCCGCAAAAATGTTCGCATCGTACAAACCCTTGCAGAAGCCCCAGCCGATCAGCGCCACAATCAGCCACGGGATGGATTGCGTCAGCCCGCAAAGCACCACAAACGGAGCACCGGCGAACACGCCGATCGCCTGCACCACCATCCTTCCCCCCGCGCTGCGCCGCCTCAGGACATCCGCCATCCACCCGCCCACCGGCGAGCCCACCATACTCGCCAGTTGCAGAAACAACGTCGCCGTCAGTCCCGCCATCGCCAGGCTGAGATGGAACTTGTCGAAGAGAAACTTCGGCATCCACGAATACATCACCGTCGCCACGAAGTTCGAGCACACAAACGCCAGCAACAGCACGCGCACCGTCTTCGTACGCCACGCCAGACCGAGAAATTCGCCGATCCCCAGCGGCCTGCCCGCCTCCATCTGCTCCGATGCTCCGCGTTTCGGTTCGTGCAGATAGCGTGACAACACAAAACCGAGCAGCACGCCTAATCCGCCGAACACCAGAAACGATAGCCGCCAGCCGTAATATTGCCCGATCAATCCCGCGAAAAATCCTCCCCCGATCGTCCCCAGGTACACGCTCGTCTGATGAAACCCCATCGCCCGCGAGCGTGTGGTCTTGTCGTGATAGTCGCTCACCAGCGACATCGAGGCCGGGAAGTAGAACGTCTCTCCCAACCCTTCCGCGGCGCGAAAAAACAGCAGGTGCGAAAAATCCCGCGAAGCCGCCGTCGCCATGCAGATGACGCTCCACGTGTGCAGTCCGCCGATAATCGCCGTCTTACGGCGTATCCGGTCCACAACTGATCCCGCAAACAGCGCCCCCAACCCGTACACCCAGGCAAAAGAGGAGCCGAGCAAACCGAGTTGCGTATTGCTTAACGCCAGCTCCTTTTCAAGCAGCGGAAAGACCGAAAAGATAGCCTGCCGGTCCGCATAATTGAAGAACGCGATCCACCACAGCATGGCGACCACGTACCACTTGTAATTCGGCGGTAACGCCTTGTTCGTTGAATTCATGAGTTAGAGAGGAATGTTGCCGTGCTTCTTGCGCGGCATGGTGTCGATCTTGTTCTCGAGCATGCGCAAGGCTTTGATGACCCGCGGCCTTGTCTCCCGCGGTTCGATCACATCATCAATGAACCCGTGTTCGGCGGCCGCAAAAGGATTTGCGAAGCGCTCCCGGTACTCCGCGATCCTCTCCGCCAGAACGGCCTGCTTGTCTTCCGCCGCCGAAAGTTCCCGCCGGTAGATGATGTTCGCCGCGCCTTCCGCCCCCATCACCGCGATCTCCGCCGTGGGATAGGCGAGGTTGATGTCGCACCGCAGATGCTTCGAACCCATCACGCAATAGGCGCCTCCATAGGCTTTGCGGGTGATTACCGTGATCTTTGGCACGGTCGCCTCCGCGTAGGCATACAGCAGTTTCGCGCCGTGCCGGATGATGCCCCCGAACTCCTGGTCCGTCCCCGGAAGGAAGCCGGGCACGTCCTCGAGCGTCAGAATCGGAATGTGGAATGCATCGCAGAAGCGCACAAACCGGGCGCCTTTCGTCGACGAGTTGATGTCGAGACAGCCCGCCAGATGGGCCGGCTGATTGGCCACAATGCCGATTGTCCGCCCGTCCATCCGCGCGAAGCCCACCACGATGTTCATCGCATAGTGCTCCTGCACTTCAAAAAAATCCCCGTCATCCACAATCCGGTGGATGATGTCCTTGATGTCGTACGGCAATCCGGGGTCTTGCGGAACCAGACTATCGAGCGCCTCATCCATGCGATCAATCGGGTCCGCGCTCATCTTGCGCGGGGCGCTGTCGCGGTTGTTCGGCGGCAGAAAATCCATCAGCTTGCGTATCATCCGCAGACATGCGCCATCGTCGGCGGCGATGAATTGCGCCACGCCGCTTACCGAGTTGTGCGTCGCCGCGCCGCCCAGCGTTTCCTTGCTCACGTCCTCGTGAGTCACCGTCTTGATCACCTCGGGGCCGGTCACGAACATGTAGCTCGTTTTGTCCACCATGAAAACGAAATCCGTGATGGCGGGCGAATACACAGCCCCGCCCGCGCACGGCCCGAGAATGGCGGAAATCTGCGGAATGACGCCGCTTGCCAGCGTATTGCGGAGAAAAATATCCGCATATCCTCCAAGTGACAGAACGCCCTCCTGAATCCGCGCCCCGCCCGAATCGTTGAGGCCGATCACCGGAGCCCCGTTCTTCATCGCCAGATCCATCACCTTGCAGATCTTCTTCGCGTTGGTCTCCGATAACGACCCGCCGAACACCGTGAAATCCTGCGCGAACACGTAGACCAGGCGCCCGTGCATCTGGCCATACCCCGTGATAAATCCGTCGCCGTCGATCACCTGGTCTTCCATGCCGAAATCGCGGCATCGGTGGCGAACCAGTTTGTCCAGTTCCTCGAAGGTGTCTTCGTCGAGAAGAAGTTCGATGCGCTCCCGCGCGGAGAGCTTGCCCTCATCGTGCTGCCGCTTCCGGCGCTCCTCTCCGCCGCCTGCCTCCGCATTCGCGTGGCGGAGCCTCAACTCTTCCAGACGGTTCATGGCCATAAGAGACAAAGGTACCAAACGGTACCATGGGTTTGAGCATGATACACGCCATCGTCGGAACGGCTGGGCACATTGATCACGGAAAAACTGCGCTCGTCCGCGCCCTGACAGGCATCGATACGGACCGGTTCGAGGAAGAAAAGCGCCGCGGCATCTCCATCGATCTCGGCTTCGCTCACCTCAAACTCACCGAAGAAATCGAGTGCGGCTTTGTCGACGTGCCGGGTCACGAACGATTCGTCCGTAACATGCTCGCCGGCGTGGGCGGCATCGACCTCGTGCTGCTCGTCATCGCCGCCGATGAGTCTATCAAGCCCCAGACACGCGAACATTTCGACATTTGCCGCCTGCTCGGAATCTCCCGCGGCATCGTGGTGCTTACCAAGATCGATCTGGTGGACCCGGAAATCCTCGAACTGGTGAAACTCGAAGTCGAGGAGTTCGTCGCCGGCTCGTTTCTCGAAGGCGCGCCAGTGGAGGCGGTAAGCGCCGTCACCGGTGCGGGCCTCGTTGAGCTGAAGCGGGCCATTGCGGCAGTAGCGAAAACGATTCCTCCGAAAGACATAACCCGCTATTTCCGCCTCCCCGTCGATCGCGCATTCTCGATGAAGGGCTTCGGCGCCGTCGTCACGGGAACCCTGCTATCAGGCGCCGTCCGCGTCGAACAGGAGGTCGAGATTCACCCTCTAGGTAGGCGTGTGCGCGTGCGCGGCATCCAAGTCCATGGAAAAGCCGTCGACAAAGCCGTCGCCGGGCAGCGGACCGCGGTGAACCTCAGCGGCGTCGAGCACAGCGAACTCCATCGCGGCATGGCGCTCTCCGAACCCGGGCGCTTCTCCACAACAAATCTCCTCGATTGTGTTGTGGACGTGCTCCCCTCCGCCAAGCCGCTCAAACATCGCGCGCCCGTCCATTTCCACGCCGGCACTGCGGAGATGGAAGCCGAGGCGCGGCTGATCGAGGGATCGAAGTTGGAGCCGGGAACGCGCGGTTATGCGCGCATCGCCCTCCGCGAACCGGCGCTGCTGCTCCCCGGCGACCGATTCATCCTGCGCAAGTTCTCTCCCGTCGTCACCATTGCCGGAGGCGTAGTCCTCGATCCCGCCCCGCCCCGCAAACTCGCCCGCGCCGCGCCGCGGCTCGCGACCCTCGAGCGCGGAACCCTCGCCGCCCGCGTCCAACTGCTGGTGAAAGAATCTCCCCACGGGCTGTCACTCGATGCCCTGGTGGCCCGCACCGGCCTGCTCGCCGCTGAACTCATGAAAGCAATTCGCGAATCGGGAGTGACGTGGGTCGAAGAGCAGCGCTGGGCCCTCGATAAGGACTGGCTGGCCTCGCGCCGCGCACGCATCCAATCGGCCTTGGCTGCCTTCCACAAACAAAACCCGCTCCTGCCGGGCATGTCGAAAGAGGATCTGCGCAGCCGGGAACTGGCCGGAGCCCCTCCGTTTCTCCTGGACATCGTGCTCAAGTCCACCCCTGCCGTCATCGCCGAAGGCGACCTCGTGCGCCTCTCTTCCCACCGGCTCGCCCTCAAAGGCGAAGAGGAACAGGCGCTCAAGAAGATCGAAGACGCCTTCGCCAACACCGGGCTCGCTGTGCCCGGCGCGCAGGAAGTGCTCAGGAACTGTGGCGTCGATGCCGTCCGCGCGCGCTCCCTCCTTCAGATCCTGTTGCGGGAAAAGCGCCTCATCAAAGTGGCCGACGACCTCTTCTACCATCCCTCCGCTCTGGCCGCCATGCGCGGCATGCTGGCCGCAAAGAAAGGCGCGCGCTTCACGGTTCCCGAATTCAAAGACTGGACCGGCATCTCCCGCAAGTACGCCATCCCGCTCCTCGAGTACCTCGACCGCGAACGCGTCACCCGCCGGGAAGGGGACGCCCGAGTGATATTGTGAAAAGTTACCCTATGAAACGACGCCGATTGCTTCAGTCCATGGCCGCGTTGCCTGCGCTGCCGGCGATTCCCTCAGCCGCGCAGTATTCCTCCCAGCAGTCCTCTTCCGAGATTCCAAAGTTGCAGGAGACCGCGCCCGATGCCGTCGGGGATGGCGTGCCCCGATGCTTCTCCGCCGCCCAGATGGCCGCGCTCCGCAAACTCGCGGATATCTTCGCGCCGAAGATGGGGGAGCGTCCCGGCGCATTGGACGCCGGCGTGCCCGAGTTTCTCGACTTCCTCATCGGAGCCTCGGAATCCGAACGGCAGACGCTCTACCGCAATGGACTCGACCGGCTGAACAGCGAAGCGCGCACGCGCTTCGGGAAGGATTTCGCCGCGCTCACTCCCGAACAAGCCAAGCCGTTGCTTGCTCCGCTGGCCGAGCCCTGGACCTATGCCGGCCCTCCGGACCCGTATGCGCGTTTCTTGCGCGAGGCCAAGGACGACATGATCCAGGCCACAACCAGTTCGCGCGAATACGCGCGCGCCATGTCCCGCCGCGTCCGCTCGGCCGGCGGCATGAATTTCTACTGGCTGCCGCTCGATTGAGGAAATTCACATGACCCGGAACTACGACGTACTCATCATCGGATCGGGAGCCGGCGGCGGCATGGCCGCCTGGGTGCTCGCTCGAGGGGGCGCGAAGTGCCTCATGCTCGACGCCGGACCGGCGTTCGATTACGGCCGCCAGCGCGTTCTCAAAGCCGTCTATGACCTGCCCTACCGCGGCTTCGGTAAGCCCGGCCGCTTTCCTCACGTCACTCAGGCTTCCGAGTTCAACGCCAACATCTGGGCCGACGAGAAACAGAATCCGTACACCTACGATCCCGGCGACCCCTACTATTGGGTCCGCATCCGCGCCATCGGCGGCAAGACGCTCATGTGGGGCCGTCAATCCTGGCGTCTGAGCGACTACGAATTCAAGTGCAAAGAACACGACGGATTCGGCGATAACTGGCCCATTCGCTACTCCGATCTCGCCCCGTACTACGACCGTGTCGAGCCGATGTTCAAGGTGTCGGGCCGCAAGGAAGGTTTGCCGCAGCTGCCCGACGGCATCTACATCCCCGATGAATCGCGCGACTCAGGTTGCGTGCAGCGCTTTGCCGCCGCCTGCGGGAAGCGCAATATCCCTGTCACAAAGATGCGGCGGGCTACCGGGACTCTGGCAAGCTCGTCAAATCTGCTGCTCCCCGAGGCCCTCGAAGCCGGCAACCTCACCCTCACGCCCAATGCCGTCGTACGCGAAATCACCATCGATCCGAACACCGGCCTCGCCAACGGCGTACTGTTTCTCGACCGCCGTTCGAAGCGCGAATACCGCGCCAAGGCGAGCATCGTCGTGGTCGCCGCCTCGTGCATCGAGAGCACGCGCCTGCTGCTGAACTCCAAATCGCGCCGCTTCCCGAACGGTCTCGGCAACTCGAGCGGCATCCTCGGCCACTACCTGTTCGATCAGTTCTACGTCAAGAGCGGCGTCCTCGCCGTCGTCCCCGAAGCGCGTGGAGGCAAGGGAGGGCGCGGCCTCATGGGCGGAGGCGGCTACGTGCCTCGCTTCCGGAATCTCGACCGGAAAGAGAAGGGATTCCTCCGCGGCTACGCCTACGATTTCGGCAGCGGCTTCACCCCCGCCGCGAAATACTTTCCTACTTACGGAGAGGAATTGCAGAAACAGCTCAACGACAATGCGGGAGCCGGCTTCTCCATCACCACCATGGGCGAAGCCCTCCCGCGCAAAGAGAACTTTGTCCGCATCAACCCTGATGTGAAAGATGCGTGGGGCATCCCCGCGGCTCACATCACCCAGAAGTACATGGACAATGAGCACGCCATGGCGAAGGATGCCATGGAAACCGGCGTCGAGTTGTGCAGGGATGCGGGCTTTGAAATCATCGCCTCGCACGCGCAAATGGTGCCCCCCGGCGAGAGCATTCATGAACTCGGCGGTTGCCGCATGGGGGACAATTCGAAGACCAGCGTCCTCAACGCGCACAATCAGAGTCACGATGTGAAGAATCTCTTCGTCGTCGATGGCAGCAGTTTCGTTTCCGGCGGAGCGCAGAACCCCACGCTCACCATCCTCGCGCTCTCCATGCGCGCGGGCGAGTACATCCTGGAGCAGAAGAAGAAGGGAGCTTTGTGAAGCTCGCTCTGCTTCTCTTCCTCTTCGCGGAACACGCCCCGCCGCCGGCGCAGCCCATCGCCTACAGCCACAAACTCCACGCCGGCGCCCTGGGGCTCGCATGCAAGACCTGTCACACCAATCCTGACCCCGGCGAACTGATGGGCTTCCCCGCCACCAGCGTCTGCATGACCTGTCACCAGACCGTCAAGAAGGACTCGCCGCAGATTCAGAAACTCGCCGCCTTCCATGAGCAGAAACAGCCCGTCCCCTGGAAACGCGTCTATCAGATTCCAAGCTTCGTCTTCTTCTCGCACAAAACCCACCTTGAGTCCGGAGCCGCGTGCGAAACCTGTCATGGACCCGTAAAGGAACGCGACGCGCTCTGGCGCGAGAAGATTCTCTCCATGGGCAACTGCATGGAGTGCCATCAGAAAACGCACGCCCTCAACGACTGCGACACCTGCCACGAGCCCCGCTGACGGCGCCTCTCATCCGCCCTTCCATAGCCCGCCGGCAGGTAAAATCCACAGAATCCTGTAAAAATGCCCTGTCCCGGGACCGCCCGTCGAGGACCGTAAGCGTTTGATTGCCCGTGAGTGGCACGCATTTGGAACGTCATCTGCAAAGACCATGCATAGTACAGCGCCGCGCAGACAGATTGCAGCGGCCCTGACGCGCATATGGAATCCACGTAACCGGCTGAAAGGATCGTGCTCAATGAAGATATTTCCCATTGCTGTTTTTTGCTGCGGCTGGATTGTTCCCGCGGGCGCGCAGATTGTTTCCGTCGGCGTCAAAGGTGGTGTTCCCATTACTGACGCGCTCGAAACCTTCCGTGGAAACAGCGCCGGTTACTTCACCCATACCCGACGCTATACCGTAGGCCCGACCTTCGAGTTACATCTTCCGGCAAGGTTCTCCATCGAAGTGGATGCGCTGTATAAACGGCTGGGATTCGACTACTCCAGCACAACGCCTCCTGTTCTCTCATCCACTACCCGGGCTAATTCCTGGGAGTTCCCCATACTGGGAAAGTTCGAGCTTCTGCCCGGCCCCATTCGCCCGTTTCTGGATGCCGGCGTATCCATCCGGAATATCAGCGGAATCCATCAGGTGCGCGAAGTCGTGTCGGGCGTCACACTGAACCGCGTCGAGATCAGCAATCCGCCCGAATTCAACAAAGCCACCGATGTTGGATTTGCTTTCGGAGCGGGCATCGCCTTCAAAATCGGCCCAGTCCGGATCTCACCTGAGTTCCGCTACACGCGCTGGGGTGGGGAAAACCTCCGCGACCCGATTGGAGCGCTGCTCCGTACAAACCGCGATCAGGGCGACTTTCTCCTGGGCCTCACATTTTGACTGCCCAGCCTCGCGGCATGACACCGGCAGCGTATCCCTGGCAAGCGTCACCGTTCCCGGCGCAGTCGCCGCCCTTCACATCGAGAGCAATGGCCCCGGCGTTCACGGATGCCTGAAAGCGTTTGTCCGTGGCGGGGTCAACATCCGCCAAACCCGCACAGGTATGCGGCCCGGGCCGGAGTGAACGCCGTCGCGGTTGGCGCCAAGCAGGCCAAGCCAATCCCGCGCCCCCCAATCGTCGCGGCGCGGCATACAATCAGGAGCATGAGAATTGCCCTCACGCTCCTGCTGGCCGCCGCCTCGCTCGCTGCCCAAGATGGATTCCACCCCTTGTTCAATGGCCGGAACCTGGACGAATGGGTTGTCGACACCCCCGGGTTGTGGCGGGTGGAAAACGGGGTGATCATCGGCAAGTCTCCAGGCCTCAAGTACAACGATTTTCTCCGCACCAGGAGGGAGTATAGGAACTTCGTGCTGAAAGTCACCTTTCGCATGACGGGTGACGCAAGCAAGTCGAACTCGGGCGTGCAGTTTCGCAGCAAGCCGGTGGAAGGCTCCCACGAGGTGATGGGTTATCAGGCGGACATGGGCCAGCAATACTGGGGTTGCCTCTACGACGAGTCGCGCCGCAAGAAAGTGCTCGTCCAGGCGAGCCCACAGGCATTGGCCAAACTTCAGAAGAACGGCTGGAACCACTATGTCATCACTGCCCGCGGCAACCACATCACCCTCGAATTGAACGGCGTGAAATCCGCCGAGTGGCTCGAGACCGAGCCGAACCTTGCCGCTTCCGGTTTCATCGCCCTCCAGTTACACGCCGGCCCGCCCTTCCAGATGGAGTTCAGAGACCTCATGATCCGTGAACTGAACTGATCCGCTCATGGCGCCTGCGCCGCTCCAGTGAAAAATTAATTGGGAACCTGCGCGGGATTGTTCCGTATTAGCATTCATGACCAGCCTTGTTCAGGACCTGCGCTTCGCGCTGCGAACGATGACGCGCAGTCCCCTGTTCTCGACGGTGGCGATCGTCTCCCTGGCTCTGGGAATCGGGGCCAATACGGCGATCTTCACGCTGATGGATCAGCTCATGCTGCGGCAGTTGCCGGTGAAAGATCCCCGGCAACTGGTGATGCTCTATCAGAAAGGCGCGAACAACGGAAGCAACATGGGGGATCGGATGCAATCCTACCCCATCTATCAGGACTGGCAGAAGAAGGCAGAACCGCTCGCCGAAGTCCTCTGCCGCAGGCTTGTCCCCACATCGGTCAGCGCGGGCAACAAAACCGAGCGCGTGGATGCCGAACTGGTCTCCGGAAATTACTTCACCATGCTCGGAGTGAAAGCCGCTGCCGGGCGAGTCTTCAACTCCAAAGAGGATGATCAGGTCTACGCAGGCCATCCCGTGGTTGTGTTGAGCTACGACTACTGGAGAACTCGTTTTGCCGCCGATCCGAAAGTGGTAGGCACGAAGATTCTGGTCAACAACTATCCGATGACGGTGGTGGGCGTGTCCGCCGCCGGATTCTCCGGCCTCGATCCGGCGCAATCCCCCCAAATCCGCGTGCCGATTCTGATGAAGCCCGTAATGGTGCCGGAATGGGAGTGGGTCCACATGGACGACCGCAGGACGAGGTGGGTCCAGGTGTTCGCGAGACTGAAGCCGGGATACACAGCGGAATCGGTTGCCGCTCCACTCCAGGTGTTGTATCACCAGATCCGCCGTTATGAGATGACTCTCCCCGCCGCCGGCAAATGGTCGGCCTACGAGCGGGAGCAGTTCATGCGCGGCACAATGGTGGTCGACAAGGCGGCAACCGGGTATTCCAGCCTGCGAAACGACTTCTCGACAGCGCTCATCGTGCTCATGTGCATGGTGGGATTGGTGCTGCTGATCGCCTGCGCCAATGTCGCGAATCTGCTGATCGCGCGAGCTTTCGCGCGGCAAAAGGAGATTGCCGTGCGGCTGTCGATTGGCGCCTCGCGCGGGCAACTCGTGCGGCAGTTGCTCGTCGAGAGCCTGTCGCTTTCGCTGGTTGGCGGCCTGTTGGGTGTGTTCCTCTCCGTGGCAATGACGCGCGGATTGCTCGCGCTCGTGCCATCCGAGGGGAATCCGCTGCTGATTCAGGCGAAGCCGGACCCGCGGATTCTTCTGTTTGCCCTCGGCTTGACCTTTTTGACGGGAGCATTGTTCGGGCTGATTCCGGCTCTGCGCGCCAGCAAAGCGGACTTGTGGACCAGTCTGAAGGATTCGGTCGGCTCAATTGCCGGTGTGGGCGGTTCCCTGTTTCTCCGCAAGAGCCTTGTCACCTCGCAAGTGGCGTTGAGTTTCCTGCTGTTGTTCGGCGCGGTGCTCTTCGTGCGCAGTCTTCAGAACCTGAAGGCCACCAACACGGGGTTCGACGAACCGGAGAATCTGGTGACCTTCCAGGTGGCTCCGGCGCTCAGCGGATACGACGCGCCCCGGACAGTCCACTTCTATACCGAATTGCTGAGCAATGTTCGAGGCGTGCCTGGCGTCAAAGCCGCGGGATATGCCGGTGTGCCGCTGCTGCACGGCTGGGAGTGGGATAGCACGATGTCAGTGGAGGGCCACCAGGCGAAGGATGGCGAGGACATGCAGGCATTCATGAACGCGGTGTCCCCAGGGTATTTCGAAACCATGGGAATTCGGGTGCTCGAGGGGCGCGATTTCGACCGCCGGGACATGAAAGAGGATTCCAAGGTGGCGATTGTGAACTCCAAGTTCGCCCGTCACTTCTTCGGCGGCCGCAGCGCCGTGGGACGCCATATCGGATTTGGCGCGCGTCCCGGTTCGAAGCTGGACATCGAGATAATCGGGGTGACTGAAGACACGCTGTATGAAGGGCCGCGCGAGGGCGTGCGCCGGCAGGTGTTCGTGCCCAACTGGGGAAAGAACTCCGCGACGTATTACGTACGCGGCGCCATGGGCTCGTCGTCACTGTATGCGGCGTTGCGCGCCGAGGTGAAGAAGCTGGACCCCTCGCTGCCGGTGTATGAGATGAAGACACTCGAGGCACAACTGGATCAGACGCTGCTGACGGAACGCCTGATTGCTCTGCTTTCAGCGGGTTTCGGCTTGCTCGCGACCCTGCTCGCTTCCATCGGGCTGTATGGAGTGATGGCTTTCGCTGTCACGCGGCGGACCAAGGAGATGGGTGTGCGCATGGCGTTGGGCGCGCGCCGCAGTTCCGTCATCTGGCTGGTGATGAAAGAAGTGCTTGCGTTGTTGTCCATCGGACTCGCCATCGGAGTGCCCGCGGCGCTCGGTCTGGGTAAGTACGTCTCCTCGCAACTCTACGGCATCAAAGCGGATGACCCGTGGATTGCGGCGACGACGATGCTGGTGCTGCTTGGAGTGGCGGGAGCGGCCGGGTTGATCCCCGCGCACCGCGCCAGCCGCATTGATCCGATCCTGGCGCTGCGCTACGAGTGAAGCCGTATCCGTGAATAGGTTCATTGAACTCTGGGGCGGGACGGGAAGAAGCGGCTGCGGAGTTTCGAAAGAACGGGGTTCTGCGCGGAGGGAACGTACTCCATGATGGCTCCCTCGGAACGAAGCGTGCGGGTGAGCATGGCGGTATCGATTTCCTGCACCGCCTTGCCGGATTGTATCGCCATTTTCGCCGCGATTCCCGCGGCCTGTCCGATGATCATGTACTGCGGCTCCATGCGCAGCGTGCTGTAGGCGACGTGGCTGGCGGAGAAGCATACCGGGACGAGCAGGTTTGTGGCTTCGGCGCGTTTGGGCGTGATCATGCGGTAGGGGATCTGATAGGGCTGCACCGGAACCTGCATGTCGCCTTCGTTCATCACAAAGCCGTCGGGCGTGAGGACGCGCTGGATGTTGTGCGAATCGCTGTTGTAGGAGCCCATGCCGATCGGATCGGGCTTCACGCGGTCCGTCTGGATGTCCTTCTGCGTCATGACGTATTCGCCGATCATACGGCGCGCTTCGCGGATGTAGAGTTGATGGGGCCAATGGTCCGTGCCGGTGAATTCGTCCCTGGACAGACCCCAGCGGTTGACCTCGTCCTGGAGCGGCTTGGGCACGCGCGGATCGTGGGCGAAGAACCATAACAAGCCCTTGGTGTATTCGACGTGATCTTCCCAGATACCGGCGCGGCGCGCGTAGGAAGCGTTCGGGTAATCCCAACTCTTGCCGATGTAGTCGGTGGAAAATGCGCCGTAGTTATTGAAATCCGCCTTGTGGTTGGGGATATTGACCGGAAGGAAGAACTCGTTCATGCGCAGGGGATGATCGGCCTTCTTCCGGTAGGCCTCGATGAGGCGGGCGAGCAGTTCGTAGCGTTTCGGGTCGTAGTGTTTGGGCTTCGGATAGGGTGTCTGGTTGGCGGGATCGTCACTCAGGACGAGGCGGAAATTGTAGGCTTGCACTTTGCGGTCCGCAGTGCCGGGCGCGGCGAGGGGCTCGGGGGAGATTTCGGGGAGCAGGTTGCCGTGTTCATCCCGGCCGGAAATCGGAACTGAAAACTGATGCAGCGGCGTTCGTTCGCGCACGCCGGCGAGCGACTCGCCGTATTGCCCTGTCGATTCACGCCCCCATGTATAAGAGACGCCCGCCTGCGCCATAAGGTCACCTTCGTAGGAAGTATCCGCAAAGATCTTCGCCCGGATCACAGTCCCGTTCTCCATCGTAATGTCCTGAACTATGGCTCCGTCTTTGCGGACGCCGTTCTTTTCCCGGAGGCGGTGATGCAGCAGCAATTGGACTCCGGCTTCCCGGAGCATGTCGCGGAAGATCGCCTCGGCGACATGCGGTTCCATAAACCAGGAAACATCCTGCAAGTAGCGCACGGTGTCATAGTGGATGCCTGCACGGAAGTAGAGTTCGAAGGCCATGCCGCCGATAACTTCCCGGCGGCCCACGTCGGTGCGCTGCAAACCGCCGCTGGCCATGCCGCCGACGTACGCTCCCGGTTCGAGGAGGACGACTTTGAGCCCGGCGCGCGCGGCGCTGACGGCAGTGGTGACTCCGGCAGCAGTGGCTCCGTAGACGGCAAGATCATAGGTCTGAGCAGCCGCGCTGACGGCGCAGACGAGAAAAGGCAGCAATCGCATATCCGCTAACCAGTGTATACGCGAGCGTGGGCAGTATCGACTCTGCGCTACCATCGGAATAGTCCCCGTGTCATGGAGTTGTTTAGTACTCAGTTCCTGCTGGATATCCTGGCCATCGTTCTGATTGACCTGCTGCTGGCGGGCGACAATGCCGTGGTCATCGCCCTGGCGGTGAAATCGCTGGGGCCGAGAGAGCGGAAGGTCGGGATCGCCGTGGGCGCGGGACTTGCCGTGGCGCTCCGCATCGTGTTGACATTCTTCGCGGCCAAGCTGCTGCTGGTTGAGTTTGTGAAGCTGATCGGCGGCCTGTTGATTCTTTGGATCGCGGTAAAGCTGCTGGTGGACGATACTTCGGGCGACCATGGAAGCAAGGAAGCGAAGACGTTATGGCAGGCGATGGTGTACATCGTGATCGCTGATGTCACCATGTCGACGGACAACATTCTGGCCATTGCGGGGACATCGAAGGGCCACCTGGGACTGCTGATTTTCGGCCTCGGCCTGAGCATTCCGTTCGTCGTCTTCACCAGCAACCTGCTGGCGGTGATCATGGACCGTTTCCCCGTAATCGTTGTAATTGGGGCGGCGATTCTGGGCCGCGTGGGCGGAGAGATGATCATCACCGATCCATGGGTGCACGCGCTGGCTGAGCCTGCGAAGTGGGTGGAATACGCGGCGCAAGCGGTGTTAGCGGTGGGAGTGGTGGCGGCAGGCAAGTACTTCGCCAAAAGGGGAAAACCAGTGCCGGTGGTGAAGGCTGCCGCGGTGACGGCCCGCGAGAGGGCGTATCAGCCCGATGGGGATTAGCGCCGGATTGCGGGCCGGGCGCCAGGGTATGATTTGGTGGAAAACAATGCTCCTGCGATGGATTACGGCCTGCCTATTCTTCTGCTTTCTCCTCGACGGAGGGGAACCGGAACCGTTCGGGAAGCTTTGCGCGGGGTGCCACGGAGACGGCGGTGTGGGGACGGACCGGGGGCCGGCGCTGGTGAACAGCCGGAAACTGCGCAACCGGTCAGAGGAGCAGATTCTGCGGCTGATCCGCAATGGGACGCAAGGAGGGATGCCGCCGTTTCCGCTTGCGGAGAGCGAACTGCGTCCGCTGGCGCGATGGGTGCATTCGTTGAATGCGTCGGCCTATGATGTGAAACCGGAGGGAGACGAGAAGGCGGGGGAGCGGTTCTTCTTCGGGAAGGGCCAATGCAGTACGTGTCACATGGTGGGTGGGCGCGGCGGAGTGAATGGTCCGGACCTCTCAGATGCCGGGAAGCAGCTTCCGCTGCGGGGTTTGGAGCAGGTGTTGGACAATCCGAACACGCGAGGCGGGGAGCGGACGGCGAGCGGCTGTCCCGGATGGGCGTGGTGTCCGCAGGATCAATGGGCGGTGGTCAACGTGCGGCTGCGCAGCGGTTCCACGCTTCGGGGCCTGTTGCGGGGAAGAGGGAAGCATGATCTGCAATTGCAGACAGCGGACGGGCGGCTGCACCTGTTGACCGATGCGGAGTATGAGGAGATCACGCGGGAGGCGGCGTCGTACATGCCTCCTTTGAAGGCCTCGGGAGAGGAGCGGCGGAATCTGATTGCGTATCTGAGCCGGCTGGGCGGGATTCCGATCGGGCCTCTGGCGGGAGTGAAGGACGAGATACCGGCGGCGGCCATCGAGGGTGTGCTGCATCCGGCGCCGGGAGAGTGGCCGACTTACAACGGCACGTTGAGCGGGAACCGGCACAGCACACTGGCGCAGATCAATACAAGCAACGCTGGGAAGCTGCAACTCGAATGGTCGTACGCGATTCCTTATCCGAGGCTCGAGACGACGCCGCTGGTGAGCGAGGGGACGATGTTTTTGAGCGGCCCGAACCAGGTGTGCGCGCTCGATGCGCGGACGGGGCGGGAGATCTGGTGTTATTCGCGGCAGAGGACGCCGGCGGGCAAGATCGCGGGGGACGCGGCTCTGGGCGCGAACCGCGGCGTGGCGCTGCTGGGGGATCGAGTCTTCTTCGCCACCGACAATGCGCACCTGATATGTTTGAACCGCATTACGGGCGGATTGATGTGGGAGGTCATCATTCCCGAACTACCGGGGCCGTATGGATCCACGGCTGCGCCGCTGGTGGTGGGCGATCTTGTTGTTACCGGGGTAGCGGGCGGAGACCAGGGGATCCGGGGGTTCCTGGCGGCGTACAAAGCAGCGACCGGGGAACTGGCATGGCGGTTTTACACGGCGCCGAAGCCTGGGGAACGGGGATCGGAGACTTGGAGGGGCAAGGCGATCGATGTGGGGGGCGGAGCGACGTGGCTCACCGGCAGCTACGATGCCGGGAGCGGTCTGCTGTATTGGCCGACGGGCAATCCGTTTCCGGATACGGACGGGGATGAGCGGGGCGGAGACAATCTCTACACGAACTCGGTGGTGGCGCTGGAGGCGAAGACCGGCAGAATGAAGTGGCATTTCCAGTTCACGCCGCACGACCTGCACGATTGGGATGCGACGGAGCCGCTGGTGCTGGTGGACACGAAGTTCCAGGGGCGGGAGCGGAAGCTGCTGCTGCAAGCCAATCGCAGCGGGTTCTATTACGTGCTGGATCGCCTGAGCGGGGAGTTTCTGTTGGGCAAGCCCTTCGTGAAGAAGCTGACGTGGGCGAGCGGGATCGGAGCGGACGGGCGGCCACAACTGGTGGAGGGGAACCGGCCCTCTCCGCGGGGAACGAAGACATGCCCGGCGGTGCGGGGAGCGACGAACTGGTATTCAACGGCTTTCCATCCGGCGACGAGGCTGTTCTATGTGATGGCGGTGGAAGACTGCAACATCTACAAGCAGTCGAAGCTGGGCGGATATGAGCCGTATCATGATCCGGCGGACCCGCCGCGGAAGTATCTGCGGGCGCTCGAGGTGGAGACGGGGAGGATCGTGTGGGAGATTCCGCAGGTAGGGGCTCCGGAAGCGAACTATTCGGGTGTGCTGTCGACGGCGGGCGGATTGGTGTTTTATGGGGAGACAGGCGGCGGATTCGCGGCGGTGGACGCAAAGACAGGCCGGACGTTGTGGCACTTCGAGACGAATCAGGTGTGGAAGGCGTCGCCGATGACGTATGCGGTGAAGGGGCGGCAGTACGTGGCAATAGCGGCGGGCGGAAACGTCTTCTCGTTCGCGCTCGGGCAGTGATTGGGGATCAGGAACGGCGGCTGCGGTAGCCGCCGCCGATAGCGCCGAGGTCGATGAGAACGGCGAGGACGACCCAGACGATGCCTGCTCCGTTGGTGGAGATTCCGCTGTTGACCATATAGGCGTAGACGATGGTGGTGAGGGGGAGGAAGAGGAAGCCGAGGAGGGGGAGGAGCATGCCGTGGTAGGCGCGCTCGAGGAAGTTGGTGAAGAGGTAGAGCACCACGATGGCAACGCGTGGGAAGAGAAGGACGAGGCAGGCAGCAAGGCAAGGCATGGCCGTAGATCCCCACTCTAGCGCACCGGCGGCGGATGGGGGGTGGGATGAGTTGGACGAGGCATTGGGGGGGGCGGGCCTGGGTTCGAATGGTAACAGGCGCCAGCCGGGGGGATGGGCCGCGCGGCGAGAGTAGACGGGGGCGGGATGCATCATGTGGTACAACCCGCGCTGATACGAGATCCAGCAGTTGGAGGGATGCATGCTCCGCGGCGGCGATCCCCGCGGGGGACGCATCACTTGTAGTTGCTGTAGGGACCGGCGCGAGAGACGTCGGTGGAGGCGAGACCGTCCTCGTCCCAAACGATTCGTCCGTTGCGTATGGTGAGCGCGGCGCGCAGGCGCTGGCCGGCCGTGAGTTTACCATGGCCGGAGTCGAGGAAAGCGAAATTTCCGTTCTCGAGGGCGATGACGGCCACGTCGGCATCCGCTCCCTCAGAGAGGGTCCCAAGGTCCGTGCGATGAATGGCTTTGGCCGGATTCACGGTGCTGCGTTCAATCACCTGTTCGAGGGTCATGCCGATGTTGAGCAACTTCGACATGACATTGATCATGGTGGCGTGGGGGAGCATGATGCTGCTCTTGTGGATGTCGGTGGAGATGGTATCGGGAAGGAAACCCTGCTGAACCATGGGGACGGCGATGCGGAACCAGAAGCTGCCGGAGCCGTGGCCAACGTCGAAGAGGATGCCGCGCTTGCGGGCTTCCCACATGTAGGGTTCGACCTTATTCTGAGCGTCGAGTTGCGGGGTGACGCGGCCGTAGAAGTGGGTGTGGATGTCGCCGGGCCGCATGTGCTTCAGGATGAGGTCCTCGTAGGTCCGTCCGGGCTTCTGACCGAAATCGACCATAACGACGGTGCCGGTGAGAGTGGCGGCTTTCACGGCATTGTCGACGGCGATCCAATCGGGAGGCTGGTAGTGAGCGGTCTTGATGCCGACAATGAGGTCACGGTGTTTGTTGACCATGGCGACGGCTTTGTCGACATTCATCTGGTTGGGATCGTTCTCGATTTCGGGGCCGTACATGCCGCCGGCGACGATGTTGAGAAAGGCGAGGACGCGCGTGCGGGAGTGTGAGATGACGAGGCGGCGGAAGTTCTCGAAGGTATCGGCTCCGGAACTGCCGGCGTCGACGGCGGTGGTGACGCCGTTGCGGAGGGCGTTGTGGTCCGGGTTGAGGTTGAGCCAGGCTCCCTCGGCATCGAAGTGGGTATGGATGTCGATGAGGCCGGGGGTGACGTAGTATTCGGAGGCGTCGATGACGGTACGAGCTTTCGAAGGAGGGAGATCCTTGCCGACGCGGGCAATGGCGTGCCCGACGATGGCTATATCGAGCCGCTCATTGCGGTGATTGGCGGGGTCAATGACGCGCCCGTTCTTGAGGAGGATGTCATAGACCTGGGCGTGAGCGGAGAAGGCGGCAAGGAGGAGGATGAGGCTTCTCATTGGATCACCTCATAGTTGCCGGCCTTGGTCCATTCCGGGAAGGCGAGGCCATCGGCGTCGTAGACGATTTTGCCGTTGCGGATGGTCAAAACATTTTCCAATTTTTTTGTTCCGAGTTTTTTCACGCCCCAGGCGTCCTTGAAGGCGAAGGTTCCGGTGCGCATGGCGAGAACGGCGATGTCGGCAGTGCGGCCTTCGCCGAGGGTTCCCAATTCGGGGAAGTGGTGGATGGCTTTGGCGGGATTCACGGTGGAGCGGAGGATGGCGTCCTCGAGGGTCATGCCGAGCAGCATCATTTTCGAGATGCAGTTGGGCATGTCGCTTTGCTGGATCATGATGCTTTGGGCGTGGAGATCGGTGCTGATGGTGTCGGGATAGAAGCCTTGCCGTGTGGCGGCCATGGCGACGGGCCAGAGGAAACTGCCGCCGCCGTGGCCCATGTCGAAGAGGACGCCGCGTCTGCGGGCTTCGATGGCGTAATCCTGTACCTTGCCGTTGAAGCGGGAGATGATCTCGATCTGACGGTCATTGTACATGTGGGTTTTCATGTCGCCGGGGCGCATGTAATCGAGCAGTGTTTCCCGCGAGGAACGGCCTGTGTTGCTGAGGATGCCTTGGTCGACCATAACGGGGACACCGGCAAGGCGTCCGGCTTCGACAGCGCGTTTGATGGCGTCCCAACCGGGCTTTCCGAAATGAGCCAGTTTGATTCCCACGATGACATCGCGGTTGTTGCGGATGACCTCAGCAGTCTTGTCGGGCAGCATGTCGGCAACGTTGTTTTCGGAGGCTGGCCCCACCATGCCGCCGCCGGCGATGTTGAGGAGAGCCAGAACGCGGGTTTGGCAGCGGGCCACAATTTTCTTCTTGAAGTCGGCGAAGGTGCGGTAACCGGGGCCGCCGGCATCGACGACGGTAGTGGTACCGGCGAGGAGAGCGGTGTCGTCAGGGAAGATGGCTCCCGAGTAGCCGTAGGAGTGGAAGTGGAGGTCGATCAAACCGGGGGTGATGAGGTAGCCCGAAGCATCCAAGACCTTTTTGGCCTCAGCGGAGGGGATATCCGCCGCGACGCGCGCGATGCGGTTGCCCTGGATGGCGACGTCGCGAATGGTGTTGAGGTTGTTGGCGGGATCGAGGACGCGGCCGCCTTTGAGCAGGATGTCGTATTGCTGCGCGGAAGCCTGAGCGCCGAGCAGGAGGAGGATCACGGTAAACATGGATGCAAACAGCATACAGCGAGAAGGTGGGGGAATGGGAAGCGGCGGGCGCGGCGGGTGGAGGCCGGGTTGCGGTTGGCGGCGCCGGGCGGCTGGCGGGGACACTTCTCGCAGACGAGCTGAAAAAAGGTAAGAATTAGAGAGCATTTTCTGGGGAATTGGGTTACTTACGCATCTGGTTGAGCATGTCCTGGATCTGGGAGTTGAACAGCTTCGCCTCTTCTTCGACCTGCTTGACGGTATCCTTGACCTCCTTCTTGAGGAGAGCCTGGGTTCGATGAGTAAAGGCTTGAGCGTTGGCCAGTTTGGGGGCGTCCTTGGGGAGCTGGTTGGGGAACTGCTCGCGGTAGAGGCGGTCATTCTGGAGGCGGCGGAGTTCGGCGATGGCGCGGTGGAAGGCGCGTTCGTTGGTGGTGCGGTAGCGCTGGAGGCGGTCGGCGAGTTTCATGAGTTCGGGGTCAGTGGAGAAGATGAGGTCTGCGCCGGTTTGCTCGCCGAGGGTGGTTTCCTGGAGGGAGATGTTGCGGAGTTTCCAGGCGGCGAGGATGAGTTCGTCGAAGACGAGGAGTTCGGCATCGCCTTTGGGGGTGAATTCGGCGAGGAGGCGGGCGCGGAGCTGATCAAATTCGGGCTTGTCCAGTTCGGCGAGGAAGAGTCGCTGGGAGGTGAAGCCGTGGGTGCGGGCGTTCTGGGAAGAACGGGCTTTGCCATCGGGGGTAATGGGGCCGTGGGACTTGGCTCCGTTGGTGCGAGCGGCGTCGCTGTGTGCTTGGCTGATGGTGGACATAGTGTTCTACTCTGGCTTGGTTGTATCACGCGGAGGTTTGGGGATTTATGGGGTGGGTTTGTAAGTAGTTGTGGGGGAAGGGAGAAATATTTTTGAATTGATGGGGAACGAATTTTTCTCGCAGAGCCGCGGAGCGCGCAGAGTTTTAGGAGTTGGGGTTGGTGAGGGGGTGGGAGATGATTGCTCTTTGCGCAGTTCAGACCGTTAACGGCATGAGGTAGTTCTTTAGGAGGCGGGGAGGACGCGGAGATTTCAGACCGAGAAGGCATCATGGTGCGAGTCTTGGCATCAGCGTATCCGTGTATCAGGTTGGTGGTTATGAGGACTACGGTGACGTTGGACGATGATGTTTATGAGGCGGCACTGCATCTTTCCCGTTCGAGCGGGGAGCGGTTGGGAAAGGTGCTGTCGGATCTGGCGAGGCGAGGCATGAGGAGTGAGCGTGCACCGCGCGGCAAAACCCGACGTAGATTTCCGCAGTTTGAAGTGCCGCCGGGGGGCGCCGATTCTTGCGGCGTCGCGGATTCAGCGAGTGATTGATGAAGACGGACTCTTCTAGCCTGCTTCTGCCGGACGTCAATGTTCTGCTGGCCGCGGCATGGCCAAACCACCAGTTCCATCGTTCGACGTTGGGGATCATGGACAGGGGTAACCGGTGGGCGACGTGCGTTTTGACTGAACTGGGCTTCCTCCGGCTCTCGTCCAATCCAAGCGTGATTCCAAACGCGGTAAGCCCCGGGGCGGCCGCGGGCCTGCTGCGGGAGATGGTTGGGGATGCGCTTCACGTGTACCTGGAAAAACTCCCTTCTCCGCTCGACCGGCGTTCGATGGGTCTCGTGGAACAGATTCTTGGGAACAAGCAAGTGACTGATTCCTACCTCCTTGAAGTCGCGCGATGGGCGGGGGCGGTGCTGATCACGTTCGATACACGCATGCAGGTTCTGGCGAGCGGCCGCGTGAAGGTGGAAGTTGCGGGACTTTGAGGAACCGGCGGCAGCGGTATCCGCGGTCAGTCAGGCCGTGATCCGATTGGGAGGCCTCCTCTGGCGCCTCCGCAGTCGATGGCGGCGGACGCATCCGGGGCAGTGTTATTGGGAATCCGGAGGAATCTGCGCCACTAAGGACAAGCCCACAGGCATGTGAGGCTCCGCGCGCACCGCATGAGGCGAAATGAGTGAAATTGGCTAATCGTTCAGCAGGACCGAGTATCCGGCCAATTGGGCTCCGAATGGCGGCTCGCCTTCGACGTTGTCCCGCGGAAGAAGGTCGGCGCCGACGGTGGTGAAGGACGCCAGTGCTCCGGGAGTCAAGGCGTTTTGGGTGCGAATGGGGGCATCGGCGACAAGGACGGGTTCGACCCGGCCATCATCCACTGACATACGAAAGACGTTCCCTTCGGCTGTTCCCAGGAACGCGATCTTCCCGCTGCGAGCCAGGATGGCTTGCCGCAGAAAGGTGCGGAATGCGGGGAGGGGCCGAACTTCGGCGCTATTGCGGTGAAAGGCGGCGGCTTCATAGGCGTCGCCAACCGCGCTGGGGGGCGTTCGCAGAACCAGTAACCGGGCGCCATCGGAACTGGCGCTGGCAGGGAGACTGGAGGTTACCATTAAGTCCTCGCCTGTGCGCAGACCGATGCGGTGAATCTCATTGGGGATTCCATAGAAACCGAATTGCCGGCGTCATCGAGCCAAAATCGAGAGGATGCTGTTGGAAATGGGAACGTCCTGAAAGCCGCTTCCTGATGCAGCGGCGATTGCGGGCCCGGAACCGCTCCAGAACGCGGCAGTGCCTCCATTCACAACGGCGGCGACGGTTGCCAATTGGGAGCCGGGAAACGTGCGTTCGCCGGTGGCTGTGTCACTCCGCCACGCCGATTCGTTGGGCAATAATATAGTTGACTGACAACTGTGGTAAGCTTGGCAAGAGTTCCCCCAATCTTATGCCGAGTTCTCTCATCTACGCGACAGTGCTCACCTGCGATAGGGTGATCATTGAGAAGGATGACGATACTGCATCCGCGATAAGAATGATAGACATACTCTTCGTTCCCCCGAAGGAGGAAGTCCCTGACGCTGCGGTCTTGTTGTCGATTCTAGCGATTGCCAGATTTGTTGAACCTGAGCCAACCGAGCACAAGTTCCAGTTTCAACTTGAGCGGCCAAGTGGTGAGTTGAAGTTCATTGGAGAACCAGTTCGCGCACGTGAGCCGGGAAAGTACGAAAATACGCCATCCGGCATTTCAATGAGGCTACAGCTTCCGATTGCCGCAAGAGAAATGGGTATTCACTGGATGCACCTGTGGGTGGATGACGAGAAGGTGGCTTCCGCGCCTTTTACACTGCTACCTGCTCCTGCACGGAAAGCGGAAGATCCGAAGCAACATGAATCGGCTAGAGAGTCAGGAAAAAGATTGAAGATTCTCGATGCCGAACGCGAAGCGTTTTCCGAATGCTCAAACGGTCTGGCGCGCGGATCGTGGATACTCACCGCGCAGTTTACAGCGGTTGATTGCACGGGCGGCACCGAGACCCCTACTATCTTCGAATTCGCCTCATCCCACATGCCAGCAAAAGGGCGGATGGCCGCAGCCATTTCCCGTAATAGGCTCGGCTGATCCAGGTGCCCGCTGGTGTACTCCGAGAGGAGTAAATCGATCCGCTCAGCTATTCGCTTATCCGAATCTGCCATCTCCTCAAAATCCTGATCTACGAACCACGCGTAGAAATCCCTCAAGGCAATACGCCCATTCACCAACTCGGCGATGCTGTGTTTTAGGTGGATGGCAGAGGACATGAGAACGAAGCTTTCCATACCCAGTATACTCAAAGACGCCGGCGAGGTGCGGCGGGTTTTCAATGAGGGTGGGTTTGAACGTGACGCCCAATTAGGTCTACTGACGATAGAAGTCGCTGATTCGCGACCAGCGACAGATTCCTCTATTCGGAATTGGGCGCCGGGAACACTTTCTCAGAATATCTACTACCTCAACAAGAACAGAGAAATACTCGCCAAGGCTCACCGCTACCTGCGCCCAGATAATACGCTTGCCGCAAGCGGAATGCCTGACCCCAAGAGAGTTTGGGATGGTACGAACTATCTGGTGGTAAAGGTGTGATACTGTGCAGCCATGAAACCTGCGACATACGATGAAGGACCGCAGGCTTGGAGCCGCTTCAGGCAAGCGGTTAAGAAGGTGCTATCGGTTCCGCACGATGAACTACAACAGCGGATAGAAGCGGAGCGAAAAGCGTCGGAAAAGAGCCCTAATCGACGTGGCAGGAAACGGAAATCCTAAACACTCCGCTTCCCCCCGGCCCAGCCCTGCCGTTTAGTTGATGCTCGTTTCTCCGTCCTTCAACTTGCCAGTGAGTTCTTCGTAGGTGAGGCGCGCCGAATGATCTACGAAGCCTGAAACTGTTGCTTGCGCCGTTTGCTTCGGCCTTGGCGCGAACGCGGCCACCGCGCTCCAGAACAGCGGCAAACGATGGCTTTACCTTCGGGCCCGCGTCCCTGGATCTTCTCTTACCGCCGATGAAGGTTTCCCCTGCTTCCACTTCGCCACCGAGCCCCCCGCCACCGTCTTCCTGCAACGCAAGGCGAATCCGTTGCAGCATGAACCAAGCGGTCTTCTGGGTTACCCAGATTGCGCGGTGGACTTCGTAGGATGAAATGCCGTTCTTGGAATTCACGACCATCCACATGACCGGAAGCCACTTCTCAAGACCGATTGGCGAATCCTCGAAGATAGTCCCAACCTTTAGGGAGAACTTCTGCCGCTCGTGCTTCTCGAAGCACTTGAACACGCGAGCATTGGGAAGATAGGCAACGCCCTCAGAACCGCAGTACGGACAAGTCACCTTGCCATCGGGCCAGCGCAACTGAATCATGAACTCACGGCAGTTGTCGGCATCCGCAAAGTAGAGGATTGCTTCCTGAAGAGTGCTGGGCACCTTGTCCATACAAGAACTTTACCAGAATGTAGAATTGCCACAGGTTAGCAGGCGCAATCCAAGGGCCAGCTTTGGCGGGGATTATACTGAACGCATGGCTGGAACATACAAGATTACGGAAATCGTGGGCACGTCGCCCGTGAGTTTTGCCGAGGCGGTGAAGGCTGGGGTAGCCGAGGCGGCGAAGACGCTGCGGCATCTGGACTGGTTCGAGGTGGTGGAGCAACGCGGACGGATCGCGGATGGAGCCGTTCAGGAATTTCAGGTGACGATCAAGGTCGGATTCAAGCTGGAGCGTTAGTTCAACTGAGCAGGGGCTTGATGACGTTGCCGTGGATGTCCGTGAGGCGGTAGTGGCGGCCCTGGAATTTGTAGGTGAGCCGGAGGTGGTCCACGCCGAGGCACTGAAGGATGGTGGCGTGGAGGTCGTGGACGTCCATGGGGTTGGTGGCGATGTTGTAGCTGAAGTCGTCGGTTTCGCCGTAGGTGAGGCCTGGCTTGATGCCGCCGCCGGCCATCCAGACGGCGAAGCAGCGGGGGTGGTGGTCGCGGCCGTAGTCGACTTCGGTGAGAGTGCCCTGTGAATAGACGGTGCGGCCGAATTCCCCGCCCCAGACGATGAGGGTGTCATCGAGCATGCCGCGCTCACGGAGATCGGTGATGAGGGCGGCGGAGGGTTGGTCCGTCTGCATGCACTGCTTGGCGATGTCTCGGGGCAGGTTGCCGTGCTGGTCCCAGCCGCGGTGGAAGAGCTGGATGAAGCGGACGCCGCGCTCGGCGAGGCGGCGGGCGAGGATGCAGTTGGCGGCGTAGGTGCCGGGCTTGCGGGCATCGGGGCCGTACATTTCGAAGATGCGTTCGGGCTCTTTGGAGAGGTCAGTGAGTTCGGGGACGGAGGATTGCATGCGGAAGGCCATCTCGTATTGGGCAATGCGGGTGGCGATTTCGGGATCCTGGTAGTCCTGGAGTTTGAGGCCGTTGAGTTTGCCGAGATCGTCGAGGAAGCGGCGGCGGGCTTCGGGTTCGTAGCCTTGGGGGTTGGAGAGGTAGAGGACGGGGTCGGCACCGGCGCGGAATTTGACTCCGGCGTACTTGGTGGAGAGGAAACCGCTGGACCACTGGCGGTCGGCGAGGGCTTGCGAGCCGCCGAAGCCCTGGGAAACCATGACGACGAAGGCGGGCAGGTCCTGGTTTTCGCTGCCGAGGCCGTAAGCGACCCAGGAGCCGATGCTGGGACGGCCGGCGAGTTGGAAACCGGATTGGAAGAAGGTGACGGCGGGGTCGTGGTTGATGGCGTCGGTGTGGAGGGACTTGATGAGGCAGAGTTCGTCGGCCACCTTGCTGGTGTGGGGAAGGAGTTCGCTGAGCCACATGCCGCACTTGCCGCTTTGCTGGAACTTGAAGATGGAAGGCGCGGTGGGGAATTTGGCCTGGTAGGCGGTCATTCCGGTGAGCCGTTGGCCCATGCGGACGGATTCGGGGAGATTTTCGCCACGAATCTTCGAGAGGTTCGGCTTGTAGTCGAAGAGGTCGAGTTGGGAGGGGGCTCCGTGCTGGAAGAGATAGATGACGCGCTTGGCTTTGGGCGGGAAGTGGGGGAGGCCGGGGAGTCCTCCGGTGGGGGAGGATGTGGCGGCTTCGGAGTCGCGGGCGAGGAGGGAAGCGAGGGCGGCCACGCCGATGCTGCGGCTGGTCTTTCCGAAGAAGTGGCGGCGGGTGAGAAGAAGACGGCCTTGTTCCTGGGGATTCATCTGGTTCACTCCTTGGTGATGGCTTCGTCGAGGTTGAAGATGAGGCCGGCGACGGCGGCATAGGCGGCGAGTTCGCGGGGAGCGATGGAGGGATCGGGCCTGGAGTCGCCTTCGCTGAGGTAGGACTGGATGCGATCAGGCTTGCTGGCGAAGTAGTCCTCATGGTAGCGGAGACTGCCGCGCAGGACGGCGGCTTCGGCGGGGGAGGGCTTGCGGCTCATGATGAGGCGGAAGCCGTAGGCGAGGCGGGAATCGGGGCCGGATCCGCCTTCCCTGATCATGCGCTGGCCGACGAAGCGGGCGGCTTCGACGAAGGTGACGTCATTCATGAGATTGAGGGCCTGGAGCGGGGTGTTGGTGCGATTCTCGCGCACGACGCAGGTTTCGCGGAGAGCGGAATCGAAGTTGGCCATCATGGGCGGAGCGATGGTGCGTTTCCAGAAGGTGTAGAGGCTGCGGCGGTAAAGATCGGGGCCTTTGCTCTGCACGTAGTCCATGTCCTGCATGACGAGTTCTTTCCAGAGGCCGGCGGGCTGATAGGGCTTTACGGAGGGTCCGCCGAGTTTTTCGCTGAGGAGGCCGGCTTCGAAGAGGGCGCTGTCGCGGATCATTTCGGCGTTCATGCGCTCGCGGGGGCCGCGGGCGAGGAGGCGGTTGTCGGGGTCGCGCTGGAGGAGTTCCGGGGTGTCCTTGGAAGACTGGCGGTAGGCGGCGCTCATGACAATTTCCTTCACCATTGCTTTCATGTCCCAGCCGGTGCGGACGAATTCGGTGGCGAGCCAATCGAGGAGTTCGGGGTGAGAAGGCCATTCCCCTTGCACGCCGAAGTCTTCGGCGGTTTTCACGATTCCCGTAGAGAAGATCATCTGCCAGGTACGGTTCATGATGACGCGGGCGGTGAGGGGGTTCTTCGGATCGACGATCCATTTGGCGAGGCCGAGCCGGTTATTGGGGGCTCCGTCAGGGAGCGGGGGAAGGACGGCGGGGAGGCCGGGATCGACCTTTTCGCCCTTCTTGTCGTATTGGCCGCGCTGGAGGATGTGGGTTTCCTTGGGGGTGGGGCTTTCGGCCATCACCATGACGGTGGGGAAGGTGCGCTCGAATTTTTCTTTTTCGAGTTTGAGTTCGGTGAGGCGCTTCCATTCGAGGCGCGTCTGCTCAGGGGCCGCGTTGTCGAGGAAGTACCAGCGGAGTTGGCGCTGCTCGGCTTCGGTGCGGGCGGTTGGGGGCTTGGCGGCAATTTGGTTGAGCGATTCGCCGAGAGCGAGGGATTCGATCTCGCCGGGGGAGAGGACGGTGGAGTAGATGCGGACGTCGTCGATGCGGCCGCGGAACTGTTGTTCGGGGCCGTTGCCCGCGCCGATGCGGAAGGGCACGGAGAAGGAGCGGCCGGCGTTGCGGAAGGGGCGGTAGAGGGTATCGAGGAGGACTTTCACTTTGGCGGGCTTGCCGTCGATGTAGAGGGTGAGTCCTTCGGCCATGCGGGAACCGGTATAGGTGAGGGCCACGTGATACCAGCGTTTGGGCTGGATCTTTTCTTCGGTCTCATAGCGGATGGCGTCGTCGGCCCAATTGTTGGTCATGGTGACGAAGAGCTTGCCGTCCTTGAGATGGATGCCGTAGCCTTTGCCGGTGGGGGAATCGGACTGGCGGGTGAGGATGCTGCACGGCTGATCGCCGCATTCGGAGTAGAACCAGCCGGAAACGGTGAAGCGCTCATCGATGTCGAACTGGCCGGCTTGGGGAATCTGGAGGTAGGAACTGCCGTCGAAGGCGGCGGCTTTGCCGATGCGGCCGGGGACGATGGAGGGGTTGCCAGAGTGGGCGGGGAGGTTGTCATCGAGGTCCCAGGCGGCGTCGCGGAGGGTGAGGGGGGACCAGTAGGCGGGGGGTTGGGTGGCGAGTTGATGTTCCCAGGATGCCTGGGCTTTGGTGGTGGCGGCGGAGTGGCGGGCCAAGGCGGCGTTGGCGGCGGTGATCTTCGCATCGAGGGCTTCTAATTGGCGCTGCTGTTCCCGGGTGGGGGCGGGAATGAGCGGGGGAGAATTGCCGTACTTCATGGCGCGGCCGAGTTCGGGGACGTTGTTGAAGTAGGCAAAGAAGCGGTAGAACTCTTTTTGGGTGAAGGGGTCGTACTTGTGGTTGTGGCAGCGGGCGCAGCCGAGGGTGACGCCGAGGAAGACGGCGGAGGTGGTTTCGACGCGATCGACGACGTATTCGACGGCGTATTCTTCAGGGATGATGCCGTCTTCGGTGTTAGCGCGATGGTTGCGGTTGAAGCCGGTGGCGATGACCTGGTTCATGGTGTGGTGGGGGATGAGGTCGCCGGCGATCTGTTCGACGGTGAACTGGTCGAAAGGCTTGTTCCGGTTGAAGGAATCGATGACGTAGTCACGCCAGCGCCACATGACGCGCTCGCCGTCGAACTGGTAGCCATTGGTATCGGCGTAGCGGGCGGCATCGAGCCAGCGAATGGCCATGCGCTCGCCGTAGCGGGGCGAGTGAAGGAGGCGGTCCACGACTTTCTCGTAGGCGTTGGGAGATTTGTCAGCAAGGAAGGCGTCGATTTCGGCGGGTGTGGGCGGGAGGCCGGTAATGTCGAGGGAGACGCGGCGGAGGAGGGTTTCGCGATCGGCTTCGGGGGAGGGTTTCAAGCCTTCCTGTTCGAGGCGAGCGAGGATGAAGTTGTCGATGGGGTTCCTGGGCCACGCGGAGTTGCGGACGGCGGGGGGGTCATAGCGAACGGGGGGGAGGAAGGCCCAGTGTTTTTGCCACTTCGCGCCCTGGGCAATCCAGGCGCGGAGGATGTCGATTTGTTTGGTGGAGAGGGTGTGGCCGGTGGAGGCGGGCGGCATGCGCATGAATTTCTTGTCGGTGGTGACGCGGCGCATAAGCTCGCTTTTTTCGGGGCTGCCTTCGACGATGGCGTGGTGGCCGCCGCCGAGGTCGGCTTTGGCGGCGGCTTCGCTATCGAGGCGGAAGGGGATATGTTTTGCGGTGGCATCGGGACCGTGGCAACCGAAGCAGTTGTCGGAGAGGATGGGGCGCACGTCGCGGTTGAATTCGATGGACGGATCCGCAGCGAAGGCAGACAGAGAGAGAAGGAAGAATGCACCTGCTTTATAGCCCATGAGAGTTAGTCTCATTATATAGATGCCTGGGTGGAGTGGCGAAGGCGACGGATTGTGAGTGGCGCCGGAAGCGCGTCTGATAGACTGAAAGCATGGCGGACCAAGCAGTTGCTGGAAAGCAACCAACCGCGCCGGTATCCACGTGGGCTCCATTAGTGATTCTTGCGTGGCTGGTTCCCGGCGGGGGGCACTTCTATCTGAAGAAGACCGGGAGGGGAATTCTGCTGGCGGCGGCGATTACGCTGACCTTCCTGTTCGGGATCATGATGCGCGGGGCGATGTTTCACCCGATGACGGGGGATCTGCTGACGACCATCATTTATTGCGGCGGGTTTGTGGGCGACATGGCGAGCGGGATTCTCTACCTGCTGACGTCGTGGCTCGGTTACAACCAGCCGGAAGTGGCCGGGCATGTTCATGACTACGGGACGAAGTTTCTGGTGGCGGCGGGATTGCTGAACGTGCTGGCGATGGTGGATGTGTTCGAGATCGTATCGGGGAGGAAGGACTGATGCCGAAGGTGAATCTCTCTCACTTCGAGGCAGCGCTGCTGTTCGCCCTGTTTACCTCAGTGGTGTTGGGCGTGGTGACGAAGAAGACGGACAAGGAGCGGCTGATGTACGGGCTGCGGTCGTTCGCCTATTTCGTGGTGGTGATGTTCGCGCTCGGATGGCTGATGTATTTGGGGCACGGCTAAGCGGGAAGAAATTCCTCAAAAAGTCCGCGTTCCGTTCACTTTCGTCGGCACGTGGTAAACGCTGGTCCGCGCCATGATGTACAGCCCCCGGAACCCGTTCCCCCAATTCAAGTTCGCCGGAGCCTCGGGCGTGTTCACAATCCCCAGCATTTCTCCGCTCGCATCAAACACGGCAACACCCTTCTCGCCGTCCGCCACCCAAACATTTCCGGCTTCGTCTGTTTTCAGACCGTCGCCCTGCACCTTCGCGAAATCCCGCCCTCTCTCGAGCGTCCCGTCCGCCTTGATCCCATACACGCGGACCACCTTCTGTTTGTAGTCCGCCACGTACAGTTTCTGCTGATTCGGAGCAAGCGCCACGCCGTTGGGTCCTTCGCCATCCTCGCTCACCACGCGCACGGTCCCCTTGTCCGCGGTTCCCCCCACGCCGCTCCGCTCCCGCGTCACCTGGTACACCCGGCCTTTGGGGAAGTCCGTGAAATACAGGCTCCCGTCAATCGCATACACCAGATCGTTGGGCCCCTCCAATCCCTCGCCGGCCAGAACCGTGATCGCTCCGTTCTTTTCCGTCCGCGTCACCCGCCCCTTTTCGCACGCGAGCAGGCGCCCCTGATGGTCGAACGTCAGTCCGTTGGAGTGGTTGCTCTTCTCGCGGAACACGGTCAACTTGCCCCGCGCCCAGCGGAAAATGTGCTCCTGGCGCAGATCGCTGAACAGCAGAAAGCCCAACCGGCTGAACACCGGACCTTCGACAAACCCAAAGCCCGTCGCCACGCGCTCCACCTTCGCGTTGCGGTCGATGTAGTTCCAGAACTTTTCGCTCTTTGCTTCAATCATTGCTTAGCTCCCCATCCCATGCGCATACCACGACTTCACCGGCGCCTTGTACTTCACCGCCAGTTCCGGCGTTTCCAACCGCTTCTCATGCTCGAACCGCGACTCCATCAATGCCGCCAGGGCGCCGCTTACCAGCAGCGTGCGCTCGACGGGATGCGACGGCTTCCCGGTCTGGATCATCTGCGTAATCCCGTGCACGAGCATCGAGAAGTTGTTCGAATTCTCCGAGGGCACGTAACACAACGTACTCTCCACCTTGCCTTGCGCCTTGTATGCCACCAGGTATTCGTTCACCTTCGACCCTAACGCCAGCACCGCGCCCTTGAACCCGTCGCGATACTCGACGAGGCCCACCACCGCATTCTTCGAATCCTCCGGCCGCCCCGGAGCCACCTTTTCGCCGCGCGACAGCGCAGCGTCCATAAGTTCCCGCTTCCATAACCCTTCGGCCGCCGCCTTCCACACCGCGTCGCCGGTCATCATCTGCACAGCTTTCACGCCTGTTTCGGCCCCCTTGCGGCGTTCCACGAACGCTTGCAGCGTGTCGAGCAGATGAAAGATCCCGCCATCGGCCACCCAGCCTCCGCCCACGCACAGGGCCGATTCCATCGCCACTCCCAAGGGCGGATCCACCTCCGGACGCCGGAACGTCACCGAAACGCTCGAGCCCGCCATGAAAGGAAAATGCAACTCCCGCGACCAGTCGTACATCTGTTTCGCCTTCTTCCAGTCATAGGAGAGATGCTTGTCTGAAAACACCGGACAGGAGCGCCCGCTCGCTTTGAATACCCTGACGATCTGCTCGAAGAACTCGTAGCGCGGATACAACTGCTGCTGCTTGTCATTGAACGGATAGTTGCCGTGCTCGCACACCATCACAACTCCGTCCACGGCCAGTTTCCCGGTGCCTAAAGTCAGCGCATCCTCAATCGAGTTCGCCACGCGCACGCCGTACGCCTGCGCCAGCCGCCCTCCGATATCCGCCGGGTGGATCTGGTCTCTCCACAACGATGCAACCTCGAACGGCGGCGGATAGTATTTCTCGTCGATCCAATACCCTTCGAGAAACCGCGTGATGAAGTTGTCCGAATGCGACCGCACGTGATACGTGCTGCTCAGGCAGGCAATCTTCTTCCTCCCGCCGGCCGCGCCCAGCGCCGGCACGGCAGCCATCGTACCCAGAAATTCGCGTCTTCTCATTGCGCTCTCCTTTCGTTCTCCCGCATCACCCGCACCAGGTTGAGACCCATGATATTCCGGATGTCCTCATCCTTGTATCCCATGTCCATCAGTCCCTTCACCAGCACCGGATACTTCGAGACGTCTTCCATTCCCACCGGAACCATGCCGCTGACCCCGTCGAAATCCGAGCCCAACCCCACGTGCGCGGAACCGGCCAACTTCGCCACATAGTCGATGTGGCGAAGCAGTTCCTTCACCTGCACCGGGGGCATGTAATCGTAATACCGCCGCTGGATCCGCCGGATCTTCTCCCAATCCGTCCCCGCCGCCTTGACTTCCTCATCGCGCTTCGGCCGGTTCCGGATATATACCTCGTAGGCGGGCTTGTTCAAATACCCCGCGTGGAAATTGATGCAGATCACCCCGCCTTTGCGCGCCACCGCCCGGATGACCTCGTCCGGCATGTTCCGCGGAATCGGCGCAATCGCCTTCACCGACGAATGGGAGGCGATCACCGGCGAGGCGCTGGCATCCACCGCATCGAACACCGCCTGATCCGAGATGTGCGACACATCCACCATGACGCCCATGCGGTTCATCTCCCGCACCAGTTCCTTGCCGCGGGCCGACAGCCCGCCATGCACCGCCGTATCCGTCATTGAATCCGCAAACACGTTGTTCTTGAAATGCGCCAGCGTCATGTACCGCACGCCCAGCCGCTCGAAATCCCTCAAAATCCGCGCGCTGTCACCAATCAGGTGCCCGCCCTCGAGGCTCGCCAGCGCCGCTATCTTCCCCGCTTTGTGGATGCGCATCACGTCATCGCTAGTGAAGGCGAACTCCATGTCCTTCCCGTTACGCCCTACCTCGATCCGCAGCGCATCCAGCACCTCGAGCGCCCGCGGCAGAAATTGCCGCGGCGCAAAATCCTGCGGCTGCGCGTAGATCCCGAACAGCACCGCGCCCATGCGCCCTTCCCTCATCCGAGGCAAATCGAGTTCGTAATACGCGTGCCGGTCCGCCAGCCGGTAGCCTTCATCGAGAAAGTACCGCGGCGTGTCGATGTGCGCGTCGAAGATCAGGATGTCCTTCATCAGCCGGTCCAGCCGCGCATCCTGCGCCCCGCACAAACCGGCGAACACGGCAAACATCCATAAGCGGCACATGGACCGGAGTATACTAGATGCTCCTTCCCCTATGGAACTCTCCCCTTTCGCCGCCCGCCGCGCGGCCTTCCACAAACTCCACGAAAGCGGCTGTTTCGTCATGCCGAATCCCTGGAACGTGGGCACTGCCCGCTATCTGCAACACTTCGGCTTCCCCGCCCTCGCCACCACCAGCGCGGGTCTCGCCTTTTCTCTCGGCCTGCCGGACGCCGAATGGGCGGCGCCGCGCGACACCGTGCTCGCGCACATCTCCGAACTCGTCAACGCCACGCCGCTCCCCGTTAACGCCGACTTCGAATCCGGCTACGCCCACCGTCCCGAAGAGGTCGCGCACAACGTTCGCCTCTGCGTGCATACCGGGGTCGCCGGCCTCTCGATCGAAGACGCCACGGGAGACCCCGCGCATCCCCTCTACGATCTGCCCCTCGCCGCCGAGCGCATCCGCGCCGCCCGCGCGGCCATCGACGCCACCGGAGCGCCCGTCCTCCTCACCGCCCGCGCCGAATGTTTCCTGGTGGGACACGACAACCCGCTCGCCGAGTCCATCCGCCGCCTCCAGGCCTATGCTGAAGCCGGAGCCGATGTTCTCTACGCCCCGGGTCCCCGCGCCGCCGATGACATCCGCGCCATCGTCGCCGCGGTCCACCCCAAACCCGTCAATCTCCTCATGAGCGCCTACACCGGGCTGACCGTCACCGATGCCGCCGAACTCGGCGTACGGCGCATCAGCGTCGGCTCAGCCCTCGCCCGCGCCGCCTTTACCGCTTTTCTCGAAGCCGCCGCCGCCATCGCCGAACACGGCAGCTTCCAGTCCTTCGACGGTCTCGTCCCGTTAGCGGAACTCAACGGCTTCTTTCGCAAGTACGCCAAGCGCTGAGAGCAGGGGAACGCCCGCTGCTTCACTGCCCCTGCGCCTTTGGATAAGCCTCCTCCGCCAACTCCTTCAACCATTGCGGGTCCTGCCGGAACAGCTTCACCGCCTGCATCGCGTTCTGGTAGAAATACCCCGCCAGGTGCGGGTTCACCTTGAAAAGCGATTGCACCTGACGCCGGATCGCCTGCTGGTTCTTCACCACCAACTCCCCTTCCCACGCCCTTCTCCCGCCCTTCAAATACGCGCGCAAGGTTCGTTGAAACAAGCGTTCCGCAATCACTGTCGCGTCATTCTGCTCCACGCCCGTGGCGCGCAAAGTCTCCACGCTCGCCGCCAGCAGCGGCAGCGCGAGCCCGGTGGCGAAATTCACTCCCGCCAGGTACAGAGACTTGCGGCCGTGATCCATCGCCACCACTTTCACGCCCGGCCCGCCCACGAGTAATTTTGCCTGTGCGATGGCCTTCCGGTCTCCCTCGGCCACATACAGCCGCCCGTCCGGTCCATCCACGGGAGTGATCGAACCGGTCGCCGCCCCCGCTTCGCCCAAGCGGCGGAGCACGCCGCTGTCGCACGTCGAGTCGCACAGCAGCACCGTCTTTGCTTTCCAATCCAGCGGCGCTTCGGAGAGTTCCTGGACCGCGCCGCCCATGCAATGCTCCGGAATGGAAATCAGGATCACGCTGCACGGGGCGAAGGCCTCCAGATTCTCCACCGGAAAGCCTGCTCCGAGAATATTCGATATGCGGCTCGCCAACCGGTACGAAGACGATCGCACCGGCCCCAGGCGCTCCTTCACGACGGCGACGCGCCTCAGGAACGAGTCTCTAACCCTTCCCGCTGCCAGCAACGCTATCGGCGCCGATCTCTTCATAAGCCTTCGGTGTACGCATTCCCTTGATCCGGTCGCGGTATTTTGCCGCTTTCTCAAACTCGAAGTTACGTGCAGCTTCCTTCATCAAAGCCTCCAATTCGGCAATCGCCTTCGAACGCTGCTCGGAAGTCATCGCATCATAATCGGTTTCCGTCTCGAGCGGGACGGTGACATAGTCAGCCTCGGCAATCGCCACCAGGCTCATGTCGATTGGTTTCACGATGGATTGTGGCGTGATGTTGTTCCTCTCGTTGTATTCCTCCTGAATCCTCCGCCGGCGGTTCGTCTCTTCGATGGCCCGCCGCATACTGCCGGTCATGACATCCGCATACAGGATCGCCCGCCCGTTGACGTTCCGCGCCGCTCTCCCGATTGTCTGGATCAATGATCCCGCAGACCGCAAAAAACCTTCCTTATCCGCATCGAGAATCGCCACGAGTGAGACTTCCGGCAAATCCAGCCCCTCGCGCAGCAGATTCACCCCCACCAGCGCGTCGAACTCTCCTTTCCGCAAATCCCGCAGAATCCGCACCCGGTCCAATGTACTGACCTCTGAATGCAGGTACCGGCATTTTACACCGAGTTCAGAATAGTATTCCGTCAAATCCTCGGCCATTCGCTTCGTCAGCGTTGTCACGAGAACACGCTCGTTGCGCTCGACCCGCTCGCGAATCCTGTTCAATAAATCGTCCACCTGCCCCCGGATCGGCCGTATCTCCACCTCCGGATCCACGAGTCCCGTGGGCCGGATCACCTGCTCCACCACCACTCCCGCCGATTTCGTCAACTCATAAGGCCCCGGCGTCGCCGATACATAAATCAACTGGTTCACCCGGTTTTCGAACTCCTCGAACGTCAGCGGCCGGTTGTCCAGGGCGCTCGGAAGCCGGAACCCGAACGATACCAGGTTCTCCTTCCGCGAACGGTCCCCGTGATACATTCCTCCGAGTTGGGGAATGGTCTGGTGGCTCTCGTCAATAAACACGAGGCAGTCATGCGGCAGATAATCGAGCAGCGTGGGCGGCGCCTCCCCCGGCAGCCTCCCCGAAAAATGCCGCGAGTAGTTCTCAATCCCGTGGCAATACCCGATCGTTCGCATCATTTCCAGATCGAACATCGTGCGCTGGTAGAGCCGCTGCGCCTCCACCAGTTTTCCCTGCTTTTCCAACTCCTTCTGCCACCATTCCAGTTCCATCCGGATACTCCGAATCGCCTCATCCCGCGTCTCGGAGCTCATCACATAGTGCGTCTTCGGATAGATCGGCAGGCGCAGATACGTCTGCCGGATGGCGCCGGTCAGGGGGTCCACCTGCGACAGGCTCTCGATCTCGTCCCCCCACAGTTCGATGCGGTAAGCATAGTCGTCATAGGTGGGAAACAACTCGATGACGTCTCCCCGCACACGGAATGTCCCGCGCCGGAAATCCCCGTCGTTGCGTTCGTACAGGATCTCGACCAGCCGCTGCGTGATCTGCTCCCGCTTCAACCGCTGCCCCTTTTCCAGCATCAGCAGCATTCCGTAATACGCCTCAGGCGATCCCAACCCGTAAATGCAGCTCACGCTCGCGATGATCACGCAATCCCGCCGCTCGAAGAGCGACCGCGTGGCCGACAACCGTAGCTTGTCCAACTCGTCGTTGACCGTCGCTTCCTTCTCGATATAAACGTCCGACGCCGGTATGTACGCCTCCGGCTGGTAGTAGTCGTAGTAGCTGACGAAATACTCCACCGCGTTGCTCGGGAAAAAACTCTTAAACTCCTGATAGAGCTGCGCCGCCAGCGTCTTATTATGCGCCAGGATGATCGCCGGACGCCCGGTCCGCTCAATCACCTTCGCCATCGTGAAGGTCTTCCCCGATCCGGTTACGCCCAACAACACCTGATGCTGATCGCCGTCGTTGACGCCGCGCACCAGTTGCTCGATCGCCGTCTCCTGGTCTCCTCGCGGCCGGTAATCCACCGCCAGTTGGTAGCTCATTTCTTCCAGTGTAGGATACGCCTTTTCAGCGCGACGCCAACCAAACTGTTACCATGTCGGGCGGTGAATCTACGCAAAGCCCTCGTGCTCGCCGCCGGCAAGGGCACCCGCATGGGCAGCCTCACTCGGGAACTCCCCAAGCCCTTGCTCCCCTTAGGCGGCAAGCCCATCCTCCGCTATGTCCTCGATCGTCTCGCCGGCGCCGGGATACAGGAAATCGGCATCGTCATCGGTTATTACGGCGATCAGATCCGCGCCCACCTCAAGGATTATCCGCTCCCTCTATCCTTTTACGTCCAGCACGACCTCACCGGCACTGCCCGTGCCACGCTTACCGGACGTTCCTTCTGCGGCGCGGATCCGTTTCTCCTCACGTTCGGGGACATCCTGTGCACACCCGCCGACTACGGCGGCCTCATCCGTCTCCTCGAACCTCCCGCCGAAGCGGTCGCCGGAGTGAAATTCGTCGACGACCCCGCCCCGGGCGCCGCCGTCTACGAGGAGCAAGGCCGCGTCACCCGCATCATCGAGAAACCGCCGCCGGGAACCTCGACCACCCACTGGAACAGCGCCGGAGTCTATGCTTTCGCCCCCCGCATCTTCGAAGAACTCGAACGCGTCCCGCTGTCTCCCCGCGGAGAGTATGAAATCACCTCCGCCATTGCTCAACTCCTTGCCGCCCATCACACCGTGCGCATGTACGCCATCTCCGGACGCTGGATGGATGTCGGCAGACCGGAGGATCTCCGCTGCGCCGAATCGTTGATCGCCAGCGCCCCGCAAAACGAACCATAACCTCTCCATGCCGCCCTGTAAGTTCTGCGACATCGCATCCCGCCAGGCGCCCGCCGCTCTAGTTTTCGAAGACTCTTCCACCCTTGCCTTCCTCGATCACCGCCCCCTCTTCCCCGGCCATATTCTTCTCATTCCGCACCGCCACATCGGGAATCTCGCCGAACTCCCCGACGAACTCTCCGCCGTCCTCTTCCGTAACGCCCGACTCCTCGCCCTCGCCGTGGAGACGGCCCTCGGAGCCCAGGGAGCCTTCGTGGCGCTCAACAACAAGGTCAGCCAGAGCGTCCCCCACCTCCACATCCACATCGTTCCGCGCACGAAAGGCGACGGTCTCCGCGGCTTCTTCTGGCCGCGCACCCGCTATCAGGACGAAGGGCACTTGGAGCGCACGCGCGGGCTTCTTTCCGGCGCGGTTGAAAGACTGCGGAATCCTGCATGATTTGGCATACAGCGGAACCGTGGAACTCCTGGCATGCCAGCCTCAGACGCGACCGTTTCGCCTCACTGGCCGGAGCGCGACAGCGCCCACCATCTGCTTTCAGCGGCCCACAAATCGGGATAGAGGGAAGCCTCACGGCTACTCCCCTCCCACACCACCGTACATGCGGGTCCGCATACGGCGGTTCCGTGACTCGATGAGCAAGCCACTGGTTCGACTAGTGCGACTTGGCTGGCGCACGCCAAGCGTTTGGCCTACAGGTTTGTGGCGCTGAGGGCCGACACCGGTTGAACGGTTGCGGTGCCGCCTTATCCCTCTCCAGCCAGCCCTCGCGGTGTCCATCAGACGCCCTCGTCACTCTATTCCCCGCAGCCAGTAGAATCGACGTCGCGCGGTAATTTGTCAGGCTTTTGCGGCCCTCCAAAGGCGAATACGACTTCCCTATGACCGCGATTCACCATCAAACCACGCCAAATCATAGTCCTAAACGCCTGCCTACACCGGCGCTGCCAAAGCGCTGTCAGGCTGCTTTTCATGCTGCTTTTCATGCTTGACACTGTAACCATCACGAAGTATACTTCATATCGTTCGTGTTATGTGCCTCAGATTTTCAGACGCTCGCACTGTAGTAATAGCTCGGTGCGTTTCGTCGATAGAACGTGTCCAGTTCGGCCGCTCTCGGAAAAGAGGAGAAGACAATGAACACTTCAAGTATTGCAACGGTGTTGCGATCATCGGTCTTGCTCATGATTCTGGTCCCTCTGCTGACCGCACCCGTGCTCGAGGCGCAGTGCGGTAACCCCTCCGGAAGTTTCCAGTGTTTCCAGAGTTGTTACTTGGAGGATACTGCTATTCGGACATCTGTGAGTTTGATGCGTGCGTACCAGGATTTGCATGTGGCGCAACTACTGAGTATGTCAACTACTGTATAAGCATAACATATTTCTGTTTTGGGCTCTTTACGGGTTGCTACAATAGTTGCTCGTATTGCTACTAACTGTCTCAACGCAAAAACGGGTGAACACATGGCGATCTCATTTCCTAGACGATTCGCGTCGCTCGCCACGTTAGCGTGCGGCGCATGTCTGCTCGTCTTTTTTCTCTCGCGAACGGTGTCGCGCGCGGCTGGCAGCGGCCTCTCGTTAGAGTATATAGTTCAGTATCTTGATTCTTCCGGGCAACCACGATTCACTGACACTCTCCACGAACTAGTCAGGCTGGACGGGAGCCGCTCTATTGCGCGGTTGCGTTCTGTCATGCCAAAGGGCAATGGCCCCGTGGACATTCACCATAGCCGAACCATCTACATAGCTGCAACCAATACTACCTACGATGCATTCCCGGAGGTTGGGATGTTTGGAAGAGTCCCGATCGGCAAGGGCCGCTACAACCCTCTAACCTCTTTGGTGACGTGTGCCGGGATGTTCCACAGCGGCGACAACGTATCAAAAGGAGCCACGTCCACAAAGTTTGGAAAGACTGTAGAGTCTTACGTCATTGAGCGAACAAGCAAGATGATTCAAGAGACGATCACTACCGAAGTATTTCCGGAGTTCGGATGTTTGAAAGGCGATGAAAACAGCGAATTAAGGAATATCACCACAGGCATTGTATTCGCCGCCAATGTACAGAAAATCGTTTCCCTCGATACCGTTCCGGACGATCCAACACAATTCACTGTGCCTCCCCCCGGACTGCGTGAAGGCAAGCCTTCTGATTTGCTTCGGAAAAGTCAGGAACTCGAGGGCAAAGACTGCCCTCAGTGCCTACTGAACACTGGATCTCGTGCGGACGAACGTTACGAGACCCTTTGGAAGAGCTGACTAAGCCAGAAGCGCTAAAAGGGGCAGCCACGCAACGGCCAACAGAAGGTGCCGCCTACACCCAAAGATGGACCACGACTATCAGCAGGTGAGTGAGGCTCGCTGCAGCATTGGGCAATGGTTCGAATTCTACAACAACCGCCGTCCCCATCAAGGGCTCGGGTATCGGACGCCGGCGGCGGTGTATCGGAAGGAGGAAGAGGAAATGGATAAGTCGGGGACTCTGTCCCCGACCCCCGGGGTTTGATCGCTTCACGGCCAGAATGGGTAGGACTACACTATGAGAGATGGAGCGGAGGATAGGGCAACGCTGGCTGGATTGATCCGGCGCCGGATAGGGCGGTGATGTTTGAGACTTACTCACCGCACGGGGATGCATTGGCTTCCGCAGCCGGAACGGTTCAGGGTAGAAATCGATTTCCTCTACCGCTCCCGTGGATAGCTTGACTGTCCAGGCGCCGGGAAACGGTGGTTGTGAGCGCGTTCCGCTTCATGATGTATTGACGTGTGCCTCCTATATATCCCGTCCACACTGTATTGACAGTCTCCACGCGCCAATGATAAATTTTTCCCGTGCGATCACAAATCTGTCTGGTTGCCTGTATGGGGCTGCTGGGGGTTTCGATTGCCCCCGCCGGAGAAACAAGCGCCGCGCTCTTCCCTGATAAAAATCTCGAAGCCGTAGTGCGCAGTTACGTCTTCGGCAAGAGGGATAACAAAGAGCCTCTTACAGCCGATGACGTCAAGAGCCTTTCCACTATCTCTGGAAAGGCGAAGGGAATTCGAGACCTTACGGGTCTTGAAAAATGCGCCGCGCTCGCTTCCCTCGAACTCACTGACGGCGAGATCTCCGATCTTACTCCGCTCAAAGGCCTCACCAACCTTCAATCCCTCACCCTTTCCCGTAACCGGATCCGCGACATCACCCCGCTTGCCGGACTAACCCGCCTTCAATACCTCGAGTTGTCGGGAAATGAAGTTACCGATTTGCGGCCAATCGAGAAATTCACGGAACTCAACTCCCTCTACCTCTCGAACAACAAGATCCGCGACCTCTCGCCGGTCAAAGACCTCACCCGCCTCTGGTCCCTCTATCTCGACGGAAATCAGGTCTCCGATCTCAAGCCGCTCGCCGGATTGAAGAACCTCGGCACTCTCGATCTCAAGAAGGATCACGTCAAGGATCTCACCCCGCTCGCCTCCCTCACCTCGCTCCACTACCTCTTCCTCGACGGCACCCCCGTCTCCGATCTCACCGTGCTGGTGAACATGGCGAAAAAGGATTCCGAGGGCGAGAAACGCTTCGCCCCTTTCTGGACCGTCTCCCTCGCCGCGACGCCGGCGGCTAAATCCGCCCAGGCCGGCGAATTGAAGAAGTACTCACACTCCGTGCTGCTCGCAGCCCAATAAGCGCTCCGTTTGCGCCGGCGCGCCTCAGCGCCGGGCAAACAGTTCGTTCCTCACCAGCCACGCTGCGGACTTCTTCGATTCCGCAATCGCAAACAGTTGATTGCGGTTGGCAATGAACAGCGTCCCATTGGCCGCCACGGGAGTGCAGTACACCGAACTTCCCATGTTCATCTCCGCAATCAGCTTCTTCTCCTTCGAAGCCTCGAGAACCGACACATCCCCGTCCTCATCGCCCAGGTACACCTTGCCGTCGATCACCATCGGCGATCCCCAGATCGCCGCCAGCATGTCGTGAGTCCAGTAAGGCTTGCCTGTCTTCGCATCCAGGCAATGGAGGAATCCCGAGAAATCGGCATAGAACAGCAACCCGTTGTACACGGCTCCCGTGGAGATGGAGCGGCGGATCTTGTCGTAATGCCATAACCGCCCGCTTTCCGTAATGTCGCCCCGCCTGGTACCGTCAATCGCGTACAGGTGCCCGACGCCTTCGCCATGCTCCGGGTCCTGCCCGTTGGCCATGTACACCACGTTGTCGTAGATCACCGGCGTCGATATCGCCTCGTTCCGGTTCTTCGGCCACACCGAATCCTTGGGGTTCGTATCGAACTCCCAAAGCTTCTTTCCCGTCAGCGCCTCGTATCCCCGTACCCAGCCATCGCCCTGCGCCGATACCAACTGCACTACGTCCCCGATCCTGCCTACCGCGGGCGAAGACCACTGCCCGTGCAGGATGCGCTCGCCCACGGAGTTGTCCTGCCAAACCAGCTTCCCCGTCTTCTTGTTCAACGCGATGATCGACGGCGAGCGCGGCGAAGGAATGCGCACGTGATTTTCATCCTGCCCGTTTGACGTGCTCACATAAACCAAGTCTCCGTAGGACACCGGAGACGAGTTCGACATGTTGTGCGGCTGCGAGCCCACCTCCTTCATCATGTCGAACTTCCAGATGATGTCCGCGGCCGTCTCCCCCTTATTCTTCTCTTCCAAGTACGGTCCGTTGTTCTTCCCGTCCCGGAACCCGTGCGTATCCAGGCACATCACCTCGCAGCGGTTGGTGACGTAATAGAGGATGCCGCCTTCCACCAGCGGAGCCGAGCACACCCCTTGGAACGGCCAGTCATTCGCGCGTCCCGACGCCAGCTTTTCGTTTGCCTGCTGCCACAGAAATTCTCCGTCCAACTCGCGGAAGCACATGAGCACGCCCCGGTCCCCGCCCTCCTTCGGGTCGCGCATCGCTTCGTTGTTCGTCCCGACGTATATCTGCCCCCCCGCCACCACCGGATTCCCGTAAGTCTGCGAGCCGAGCGCCGAAACCCATTTGACGTTCTCTTTCCTGGCGGTGTCCCACTTCGTGGGTATCCCCTTCGCGTTCGAAACCATGTTGCGGTCCGGCGCGCCGCCCCACATCGGCCAGTCCCCACCGGGGCCGGAAGCCATCACGCAGGCGAAGTGCGGCCCCATCCACAGCGCCGCCGCCATCGCAACGGCCGCCGCCCGCAAAACAAACCGCGCGGATCTGTCACGTCCGCCCGCCTGTTGAACTGAATTTCCTGTCCTCATTGCTTTTCCATCACCTTTGCCGTCGTAATGGTCTTCTCATGCTGCGCCGCTCTCTTCCCGTTCGGCTCCGCCTGGAAATTGTCGAAATTCTCTGACCGCGGCAGCGGAGGAATCACCCTCACCCGTGCCGCTCCGCTAATCCTGCCCACTGTCGCCCTCACGTAACCCGCCTGGGGCGCCATCGCCGCGGCAAACGAGCCGCCTTCCACTTTGCCCTTCAGTCCCTCCAGACTCCACTCCGCCTTCGTCTCCTGAATGAACCGTCCCTTGGCGTCAAAGGTGCTTACCTTGAACTTCGCCGTCTCGCCGGGACGCAAAATCACCTCCGCCGGAACCACTTGCACATGCGCGGGAACATCCGCCGTCAACCGCGGCTGAGGCTCCGGCTTGTACGGCGGCGGAGCGATCCCCGCGCCCTTTCTGCCAAGCGCGTAGATGTTCCGCGCCGAAACGAAATACACCCTGCCCCGGGCAACGGCCGCCGAAGCGATCACCGGCTCCTCGCCTGGAACCTTCCCCAGTTCCACTTCGCTCAGGATCTGGCAGTGGTCCGCGAGCGGCTTGAGAATGAAAAATTTCCCGTCCTCCGTCCCCACATAAATCTTCCCATCCGCAATCACCGGAGAGGCCTTCTGGATGGTACCCAGTTTCTGCTTCCACAACTCCCTCCCTGTATGGAAGTCAAACGCATACAGGTTGGCCCCGTTGTCGATTTGAAACAGGCGGTCCCGGTCCATCACCGGCATCGAGTAGCCGCCTTGAAATCCCGGCGCCTTCCACAGCACGTCCCGCGGCCCAAGCTTTCCGTGCCCGGCGGCATTGATGCTCGCCAGCAACCCCCTCGCGCTCGCATTAAGATTCTCTTCGCCGTGGCTGACGATCGCCTGATTCCCACGGACCAGAACACCCGCGTTGATTCCCCGCCTGCTCATCGCGAATGACCACACCGGCTCGCCCGTCAGGGCCTGCATGGCATGAACGGCCCCGTCTCCCCCGCCCGAAACGAACAGCTTCACCCCATTCACTTCGGTGATCACCGCGGGCGAATCCGTCGTATCGAACGGCGCTCCGCCCGGGGCGCTGATCCACACGATCTGCCCGCTGCGTTTTTCGAACGCAAAGTAGCGGTGTGCCGGACGCGCCATCTCCCCCCACCCCGCCGAAACTCCGCCAACAATCACCAGGCTGGCGTATACCACCGGCGACGCGGTCCGCCCCGCGTGCGCCGTCACCAGTCCCTGTTCTTCCGCCAAGCTGTGCTCCCATAGCACCTTGCCCTGGCGGTTCAGTGCTACCAGCACGCCTTCGGAAAATGCGTACACATTCCCCGTTTCCGGGTCCACCACCGGCGACGCCCAGGAAGCCCGGTGCGCCGGCGCGTCGTTCGGGTACGCCTTCCCGTGGTATTCCCATATCACTTGCCCGTTATCCGCATTCAGGCACATCAGCCGCTCCCGCGACGCCGCCCCGCTGCCCACTCCGTTCATCACATACATCCGGCTGCCGTGAATCACCGGAGCCGACAGCCCCCCATACGGCGCCTTCCACGCCAGGTTCTCTCCAGCCATGGACCATTCGGAAGGCAGATTTTTGTCTGGTGAACTGCCGTCGCCATTCGGACCCCGGCGATCGGTCCAGTCGCCTGCCGGCAGCGTACCCACGAAACACGGAAGTAATAAAAGGCAGAGGGATCGGACGGCCATCGGCATACTTGTCATCCTGTTGGCTCCTACCAAGATATACCGTGGCGCGAACAGGGGCGTCCGGGCGCCATCAACCGGCGATGCTACTCGAGCCCTCCTTCCGCCCTTCCGTCCGCTCCTGATATCATCGTCGTGCAGGGGCCCGTTGGACAGCGGCGGATTGCGGGCGTAACCGAAACAATGCTCGAAAAAATCGACCTCGCGAAAACCATCAGTGAAGCGGAATACAAAAAGCGAATCCCCGAACTCCGCGCCCGCCTCTACTCGATTCAGCGCCTTTGCTGGGACGCCAAGATTCCCGTCGTCCTCGTCTTCGAAGGATGGGGCGCCTCCGGCCGCGGAGCCATGGTCAACTTTCTCACTCAAAACCTGGAGCCCCGTGTCTTCCGTCTCCACATGATCCTGTCGCCGCGCACCTATGAGCGAAGCATGCCCTGGCTGTGGCGCTTCTGGGTGAAGATTCCGAACTACGGAGAAATGGCCATCTTCGACCAGAGCTGGTACCGCCGCGTCCTGATCGAGCGCGTCGAAAAACGCATCCGAAAAACGGAGTGGCAGCAGGCCTTTGAAGACGTCAATGATTTCGAGCGCGCTCTCTCCGACGACGGCTACCAGGTGGTCAAGTTCTTCCTTCACATCAGCCGTGAAGAGCAGAAACGCCGCCTCAAGAAACAGGCCAAAGATCCTATCTCCAAGCTCATGCGCGACCCGGAAGACAAGCTCCAGTTGAAGCAGCACGATCTCTACTTGAAAGCCGTCGAGGAAATGCTCATGCGCACCGAAGCCGAATGGGCTCCTTGGACCATCGTCGAAGCCGACGATCCGCGCTATGCCCGCGTGAAGGTCTTCGAGAGCATCATCCAAAGACTCGAGGAGGTTCTCCACGCCAAGGCGCCCGAGTCCATGCCTCTGCTCCTCAACGCCGTGCAAAACGCCGAAGCTGCCCCGCCGGTTCCCGAACGCCCGAGAAGAATCCATGCTCGAAAACATTGATCTCAACGAGAAAATCACGGAAAAGGAGTACCAGCACGACCTCCCCACGCTGCAAGTGCAACTGCGGGAACTGGCCTATCAACTCTACATCCGCAAACGCCTCCTTGTGATCGTCTACGAAGGCTGGGACGCCGCGGGCAAGGGCGGCAACATCCGCCGTGTGACGGAGAAGCTGGACCCTCGCGGATACGAGGTGTTCGCTATTGCGGCGCCATCGGGCGAGGACAAGACCCATCATTACTTATGGCCCTTCTGGCGCCGCCTCCGTCCGCCCGAAGAAAAACAGGTCCTGATCTTCGATCGCAGTTGGTATGGCCGCGTCATGGTCGAGAGGGTGGAAGCCTTCGCCCAACAGCACGAATGGCGCCGCGCCTACCGCGAGATCAACAACTTCGAGCGGCAACTCACCGATACCGGAGCCATCCTGGTCAAATTCTGGCTCCACATCTCTCCCGAAGAACAGTTGAAGCGCTTCAAGGAGCGCGTGGACAAACCCTACAAGAGCTGGAAACTCACCGGCGAGGACTGGCGCAATCGCGACAAGTGGCCCCACTATGAAGCCGCTGCCGAGGAGATGCTGCTCAAGACGAGCACCCTCCAGGCGCCCTGGACCATCGTCCCGGGCAATTACAAATGGAACGCCCGCGTGAAGTGTCTCCGCGCGCTGGTGCAGACAGTGAGCCATGAACTCGATTACAAGCCCACCATGCACCTGCTGAAACCCAACGGAAAGCCCGCATCCATCTGAATTGCGAGGATATCATGACCATACGCCGTGGAATGTCCGGAGACCTTGTCCTGCGCATCCAGCAGCGGTTGCGCGAATTGAAGCTCTATCAGGGACCGCTCGATTCCAGCTTCGGCGGGGGCAGCGAAGCCGGGGTCAAGACGTTTCAGAAACAGCACAGCCTCACCGCCACCGGGGCCGTCGACGCCGCCACCTGGGCAATGCTTTTTCCGGGAGAACCGGCTCCTGTTTCTCCACTGACCTTCGCTCCCGTCTCCCAGCGCTGCCTTGCGCTCACCGGCTCCTTCGAGACCGGAGCCCAGCCGCCCGATTGCTACAGCATGCTCAGCGGAGACTTCGACGGACAGGGCATCAGCTTCGGCGTTCTGCAATGGAACGTCGGTCAGGGCAGTCTTCAACCCCTGCTCGGCGAGATGATCGAAAACCATCCCGATGTCAGCGGCGATATCTTCCATGAACACCTCGAGACCCTCACCTCCCTCGCCGGCGCAACCCTTGCCGAGCAACTCGAGTTCGCCCGCTCCCTCCAGAACCGCGGCCAGGTTGTCGAACCTTGGCGCGGCATGTTGAAGGCCCTGGGCCGCACCAGGGAATTTCAGGATATTCAGGTCCGCCACGCTGCTTCTCTATATGAACGCGCCAAGGCAATGTGCACCGAATACGGCCTCACTTCCCAGCGCGCGGCTGCTCTCATGTTCGACATCCTCACCCAGAACGGCTCCATCAACGCCATCATCAAAGCCCAGATTTTCGCCGATTTCTCCCTCCTCACGGTCACCGGACCCGATGCCGAAGCCGCCCGCATGCGCATCGTGGCCAATCGCCGCGCCGCCGCCAGCAGAGCCGAATTCGCCGATGATGTGCGCAACCGCAAGCTGACCATCGCCAACGGCCAGGGTGTCGTGCACGGCATCCCTTACGATCTGGAAGACGTGTTTTGCCTCACGCTCAACCCTTTCTGATTCCCCCCGCAATGCAATCTGCCCTGAAATGGGCATACGATAGAAGGGGAGTTTTCCATGGCAAACGGTTCCACGAGACGTCATTTCTTCTTCGGCTCTCTTCTCGCCGGAGCGATTCCATCGGCGGGATTCGGCAGCGCGGCTTCGCTCCGCACGCTAGGCTACAAATCGCCGAATGAGAAGCTCAACATCGCCTCCATCGGAGCAGGCGGCAAAGCCAGCAGCGATATCGCCGGCTGCGCGGACGAAAACATCGTCGCCCTCTGCGACGTCGACGACAAACAAGCGGCGCGCACCTATCAGAAATACGAAAAGGCCCCCAAATACAAGGATTTTCGCAAAATGCTCGACAAGGAGGGCAGGGATATCGATGCCGTCATTGTCACCGTTCCCGATTTCATGCACGCCATCGCCGCCAATTGGTGCATGGAGCGCGGCAAGCACGTCTACGTCCAGAAACCCCTCACGCGCACCGTCTGGGAAGCGCGCATGCTGCGCGAATCGGCCAACAAGTACAAAGTCGCCACCCAGATGGGCAACCAGGGCTATTCCAATGAAGGCACGCGCCAGGCCGCCGAGATGATTTGGGCCGGCGAGATCGGCGACGTCACCGAAGTCCACGCCTGGACTGACCGCCCGCTCTGGCCGCAGGGTCTCACCTCGATCCCGCCTCCTACCCCCGTCCCCGACACCCTCGATTGGGACCTCTGGCTCGGCGCCGCGGAATCCCGCCCCTACACCAGCGGCGGCGAAGGCTACCCCAACCAGTTCGGCGGCAATTTCTATCAGCCCTTCAACTGGCGCGGTTTCTATGATTTCGGCTGCGGCGCCATCGGCGACATGGCCTGCCATATCCTCGGAGCCGCCAACCTCGCCCTCCGTCTGACGTCGCCCACCAGCGTCGAGTGCATCAAGAAAGAGGGCGCCAGCGACTTCATGTATCCCAAGAAGTCAATCATCCGCTATGACTTCCCCGCCCGCGGCAACATGCCCCCGGTCAAGATTTTCTGGCACGACGGCCTCAGCGTGTCGCCCGAGGTAGCCGGAGTCCCGAAGGGGGAACTCATCGGCGACCTGCCCTCCCTGCCGCGCACGGCCGATTCCCCCCACCCGCCGCGAACCGGTTACGTCGGCCGCGTCTTCAACCTCGAGGAATACGAGAAGATCAAGGACAATCCGGATGCCCGCATCCCTAAACCCGACGGCAGCGTCTTCATCGGCGCCAAGGGAATGCTCACTACAGGAACCTACGGCGAACAAACCCGCCTCCTCCCCGTCGAGAAGATGAGGGACTACCACTTCCCGCCACAGTACCTCACCCGCTCCCCCGGCCACTATCGCGATTGGATTCGCGCCTGCAAAGGCGGCGATGCCGCCTGCTCCAACTTCAACGTGGCATCCCCCTTTGTCGAGTGGATGCTCCTCGGCGTCATCGCCCTCCGGGTTGAAGGCAAGATCGAATACGACCCTGTGAAAATGAAGATCACCAACAACGCCGACGCCAACAAGTACCTCAAGCCTATCCACCGGAAGGGATGGCAGTTTTCGTAGCTATCAGCGATCGGCTCTCAGCTTTCGGCCTGCCCACCGGTTTTGCCGGGGCGCGCTAACCTAAGTACTGGTGCCGCAGTCCGTTTCTTCCATCGTTCACCCCAAGCCGGAAATCATGAGCCCGGCCGGCTATTGGCCGCAACTTCAGGCGGCTATCGAGGCCGGAGCGGATGCTGTCTATTTCGGCTTGAAGCACTTCACCGCCCGGGCCAAGGTTGGCTTTGCCCTCTCCGAACTCCCGGAGGTGATGCAGACCCTCCACCAGCGCGGCGTGAAAGGCTACGTCACTTTCAACACGCTCGTCTTCGATCACGAACTGCGTGACGCCGCCTTTGCGTTGGCGTCGATCGCCAATGCCGGAGCGGACGCCATCATCGTCCAGGATCTCGGAATCGCCGGTCTCGCCCGCCAGATCGCGCCGCACCTCGCGGTGCACGGCAGCACCCAGATGAGCATCAGCAGCGCCGAAGGGGTGCAACTCGCCCAAAGGCTCGGCGCCCGGCGCGTCGTCCTCGCGCGCGAGTTGTCTCTCGCCGACATCCGCAAGATCCGAGCGGCCACCAGTTGCGAACTCGAGATCTTCGTCCACGGGGCGCTCTGTGTCTCCTACTCGGGCCAGTGCTTCTCCTCGGAAGCGTGGGGCGGCCGGAGCGCCAACCGCGGCCAGTGCGCGCAGGCCTGCCGCCTCCCGTACGAACTCCTCGTGGACGGCGCCCTCAAGCCTCTCGGTGAAGCGCGCTACCTCCTCTCCCCCGGCGATCTCTATGCGCTCCACCAGATCCCGGAGATCCTCGAAGCCGGCATCGATTCGCTCAAGATCGAAGGCCGCTACAAGGACGCCGAATACGTCGCATTGGTGACCCAGGCCTACCGCAAGGCCGTCGACGAGGCTTGGGCGCGCCAGCCCCTCAGCGTGTCGCCCGCGGAGGAACTCCAACTCGAGCAGGTCTTCTCGCGCGGCCTCGGTCCCTTCTTCCTCACAGGAACGAACCACCAGGCCGTCGTCGAGGGCCGAACCCCCCGCCATCGCGGCGTCCTCATGGGCCGCGTCGTCCGCGTGCAGGATAGCAGCGTCCTCATCGAACCCTCCGCTGCCAACAACCTCTCGCCGCTCAAACCTGGAGATGGCCTCGTGTTCGATGCCGCCGCCTGGCGCAGCCCCGAAGAGGAGGAAGAGGGCGGACGCGTCTTTCAATCGGAACTCCGCCGGGACGGCAATTGGGACCTCCGTTTCGGCAATGGCGCCATCGACTTCTCTCGCATCCGCCCCGGCGACCTCGTCTGGCGATCGAGTGACCCCGCTACCGCCAAAGCCGCCCGTCCGTTCCTGCAGCCCGCAACTCCTGTCCACAAGCAGCCCGTTCAAGTCCAGGTGGTTGCTTGTGAAGGCGCCCCTCTGGTTGCCGAATGGACCCTCGTTGACCATCCGGATATTCACGTCACCACCGTCTCACCGGACATCCTCAGCGCGGCCCGGCAGCGGGCTGTCAGCGTCCCACAACTCGAGGAGCAATTCGGCCGCCTCGGCAACGTGCCCTACCAACTTGCCGCCGTCGAACTCGAAGTGAATGGCAGCCCCTTCGTCCAGGCATCCGTGCTCAACCAGATGCGCCGCGATGCCGTCGAACAGTTGCGGTCCAGGCAATCCCGCACCCCAAGCCCCGTCTCTTCAGTCCCCACCCGATTGGTGGAACCACAACCTCGACAACCCCGGCAATCCCCGCCTCTCCCCCCGCAACTCCACCTCCTGGTCCGCACACCCGAACAACTCGAAGCGGCCCTTGAATGCCGCCCCGCCTCCATCACGCTCGACTACCTCGAACTCTACGGGTTGCGCCCCTCGGTCGATCTCGTGAAGCAGCACGGCATCGAAGCCCGCGTCGCCAGCCCGCGCATTCTCAAGCCCGGCGAACAGCGCATCGTCCACTTCCTCCTGAAACTTGATTGCCCCATCCTCGTGCGCTCGGCCGGCCTCCTCGAGGCGCTCCAGGCCATGCCCCACCCGCCCCTCATCGGTGATTTCAGCCTCAACGCCGCCAATCATCTCTCGGCCGGCATTCTTCAATCCATGGGCCTCTCGCGCCTCACTCCCACCCACGATCTCAATGCCGCCCAAGTCGCGGCTCTCGCTCAAAACGCCGGCCCCGATCTGGTCGAGGTCATCGCCTACCAGCACCTGCCCGTCTTCCACACCGAACATTGCGTGTTCTGCCGGTTCCTTTCTTCCGGCGCCAGCTACCTCGATTGCGGGCACCCTTGCGAGCGCCACCGCATCGCGTTGCGCGACCCTTCCGGACGCGTCCACCCCGTGATGGCAGATGCCGGCTGCCGCAACACGGTCTTCGGCGCCGAGGCGCAGCAGGCAGCGCTCCACCTCGATTCCTGGCGCGATGCCGGCATCGTGCATTTCCGCATCGAATTCGCGCACGAATCGAAGGACCAGGTCCGCCGCATCGCCGCTGCCTTTCAGCAATTCTTCGCCTCGGAGCTCAGCGGGCGGGAACTGTCCGCTCATCTCCAGCGCGCCTGCCCCGAAGGAACCACGGAAGGCAGCCTTTTCGTTCCTGCAAACTACCTTACCCTTCCGGTCCTGCAGTGACCTGCACACGCCGCCGGCTGCCAGATGTCATACTCCAAGTAGGACATGCCATTCTCTATTTTTTTTCCCGTTAACCCATTTCATTCCCTTACGTCCTTTGTGAAGGGACACATGCGGATCCATCGCCTTCTCCCTTCCTTGCTCCTCCTGCTCCTGCCCTGCTATACGGCTCGAGCCCAATCCCAAAACACGGTCCCCTGGGATTCCAGCGGCAACAGCCAGCTCAACGGTCTCTACAACTTCCGCCAGGTCGTGTGGATTGTTGGCGACAATGCCGGCAACCTCAGCCGCACGGTCGCCCTCTATGGCACTATCAACTTCGACGGCAAGGGCAATTACAGCCTCAACGGCACCGTCTCCGATTCCACCGCCTCGGGGCTGCAATCCCACAACCTCTCCGGAACCTACACCATCTCCGCCGGCGGGCTCGGCTATATGGACAACCCGGCGCTCGATAAGGGGACGGTCTTCGGAACGGTATCCCAGGGCGTCTTCGTAGGCAGCAGCACGGAAGACGGCATCAATGACATCTTCATAGCCGCTCCCGCGGGCACGACGCCGCCCACCACTTCGAGTTTCCGCGGCAGCTACTGGGTAGCCGAGTTCAATTTTCCCACCACCACCGCGCAGGCGCGCGATGCCCTTTTCCGCATCAATCCGGACGGCCAGGGAAGCCTCGGCGCGATCAACGCCATCGGTTACATCGGAAGCAGCGGAACCAAAATCAGCCAGACCGTGAACGGAGCGCTCTACGATTTTCAAAACGGATTCGCCACCGTATCCTACGGCGGCAATCTCACCAACCAAAACCTCATCGCCGGCAACCGCAACCTCTACATCTCCCCTGACGGCAACCTGATCTTCGGGGGGTCGCCCACCGGCGCCGATATGTTCGTCGGCGTGCGCGCCCTCTCCGGAGCACCCACGCCGGGCATCTTCAGCAATCTCTACTACCAGGCGGGCGTCGATCTCGACCAGTCCCAGCCCAACGTGGCCACCCTGCATTCCTACTTTGGATCTCTGAACGCCACCGCCGACTCGACCATCGCCCACCAGCGCCTGCTCTCGGGATTTGAATCCAACGCCTACGACTACACCTATTCCGACCCGTTCACCCTCGAGGCCGACGCGAGCTACGACGATTTTCTCGGCCTCCACTACATCATCGGAGCCGGCGGCGCGATCCGCATCGGATTCGGCACCGAGACTCTTCAGGGCATCAACATCGCGCTCAAGGCTCCCGACTTCTCGGGCAGCGGGGTCTTCCTGAACCCCACCGGGGTAGTCAACGCCGCCAGTTCAGCCCCGTTTACGGTTGGGGTTTCCCCCGGACTCTTCCTCTCCCTGTACGGAACCAATCTGGCGCAGACTACGTCGGTGGATGGCACTTTCCCCACCACGCTCGGCGGAGTCCAGGTGATGATCAATAACCGCCCGGCTCCCCTCTACGTCGTGAGGCCGGACCTCATCCTGGGGGTGGTTCCCTTCGGAACCACGGAAACCGTGGCCGCTATCCAGGTCACCAGCAACGGGCAGAAATCGAATACCGTAACGGTTTTTCGAACCTTAACCACACCCGGCGTGTTCACCAATCCTCCGGGCGGAATCGGCTATGCGGCGGCGCTCCATACGACGGATTTCTCGGTGGTCACGCCGCTGAATCCCGCCAAACCCGGCGAAACGCTGGCAGTTTTCCTCACCGGCCTGGGGAGCGTCTCGCCCGCCGTCGCGGACGGCTCGCCGGGACCCGCGAATCCCACCAGCAGCGCCGTCGCGTCCATGGCCGCCTACCTCGACGGCAAGATCGCGAACGTCAGTTTCTCCGGCTTGGCCCCGACCCTGGTCGGCCTCTACCAGATGAACATTCAGGTGCCTGCCGGCGTCCGTTCCGGCGATCGCTACCTCGACATCGCGGGCCCGGATTCCTACAACTCCCAGGCGGTGATTCCCATCTCCGGAGGCGCTGCGGACTCAGCCGCGCCGTTCGAAAAAGCAGCCATTTCTACCAGCCGCAGGCACGGACGCAATCTGCTCCACCGCCCCGCTCCTGGTTCTCAACCCGCCCCCTCGAGGAGGAGGCTGACACAATGATCTGCTTGACCCTGCCCAAGGAAAGGCGGATGATACCCGTAAGGAGCACAATCGAATGACGAGGATGGTCGCCGCTCTATTCACCACCTTTGCGCTCACCGCGCCGGCGCAGGTGGCTATTTCCGTCCGCTCTGGCCTCATCCACCACGTGGAAGGCAATGTCACCCTCGATGGACAGAAGGTGCAGCCCAAAATGGGGCAGTTGGTGATGGTCGGCGAGGGGCAGACGCTCACAACCGCCGACGGCCGCGCGGAGCTTGGCCTCAGTCCCGGCGTTTTCTTCCGGATGAGCCCGAATTCCTCTTTCCGGATGATCTCCAACGCGTTGACGGATACGCGCCTGGAAGTCCTCACAGGCTCCGCCCTCGTCGAGGTGGCCGAACTGGGGAAACTCAACCACATCATCATCCGCCAGGCGCAATCGGAAACATCCCTTCTCAAAATGGGACTCTACCGCTTCGACGCGGATATGGGACAGGTCCGCGTGCTCGAGGGAAAAGCCCAGGTCGCCATGCGCGACACTTCTCTCACCCTTACGAAGAACCGCATGGTGAGTGTCGGAGACGGCCTGCAAGCCTCCAAGTTCAAGAACAGCAAGACCGATCCGCTGTATGTTTGGAGCGCCCAGCGGGCCTCGCTGGTTTCACAGGTGAACATCTCCGCCGCCCACGCGCTCAGCATGAACGGCTATCGCGCCAACGGTAGCCTGTGGGCCTGGTATCCCGAGTTCGGCATGCTGGCCTTCATCCCCGCGAGCGGATATCTGCTCAGCCCGTTTGGTTGGGGCTATTACAGCCCCGGAGCCGTCTGGCAGGTGTACGCTCCCCGCTACAACCAGGGCGAATACGGCGGAGGCGGCGGCCGCGGCTCCTGGTCCGGCCTCAACTCCGGCGTCTCGCGCGGCGGCATGTCCTCCGGCGGCGGATTCGGAGGCGGAGCGCCCGTTCGATCCTCTGCTCCCGCCAGCGCCCCGGCCCAGACCGGTGGCGGCGGCGGTGGCGCGCGCGGCGCGCGGTAGGGCCCTCCTCACCTGCTCAATCACACAATGGCAAACCACTTCACCCGGCGCGCCTGGTTTTCGGCGATGGCCGCGCTCCCACTGGCCAACGCCTCGCCCACAAAGCAGATGCGCGGCATCTTCATTATCATGGCCACTCCGTTTACCGAATCCGGCTCTGTTGACTACGAAGACTTGCGGCGGGAAGTCGATTTTCTCACCAACTGTGGCGTGCACGGAATGGTCTGGCCGCAACTGGCGAGCGAATATACCACGCTGAGCCGGGAGGAACGATTGCGGGGGATGAAGGTGCTCGCCAGAGCTTCCACTGGCAGGCGGCCCGCGCTTGTCCTCGGTGTACAGGGGGCCAACGTCCAGTCCGCCATCGAGTACCTCAAAGTCGCTGAGGACCTCGGCCCCGACGCGCTCATTGCGATACCCCCAAGCGAGGCTTCTTCCGTGGACGACTACCGCCGCTACTATTCTTCACTCGCCGAGTCCGCAAAAAGGCCGCTGTTCATTCAGACCACTGGCGGCGCCAAAGGCCTCATCCCGCCGGTGGACATGATCACCTCCCTCGCCCGTCAATTTCCCTGCCTTGGCTACGTCAAGGAAGAAGCCTCGCCGGTCATCGAACGGATGCTGGCGCTCGCCGGGAACCGGCCGGTTGTCAAAAGCGTCTTCAGCGGAAATGCCGGAAAGGGCATGCTCTACGAATGGAGGCTCGGCATGGACGGCACCATGCCGGGGGCCCCGTTTTCCGACGCTTATGTGCACATCTGGGATGCATGGCACGCTAACGATCATGCGAAGGCGCGAGAAATTTTCGCCCGCCTGCTTCTGATGATCAACCTCGACACTGTCATTCCGGGAACTCGCCAGTACATCATGAAGCGCCGGGGCGTGTTCCATACCACCGTTTCCCGCCGGCAGAACGTCAAGCTGACCCCAAGAGCGGTGGAGGAGATCGAGTACTGCTTCGAGGGGCTTAAGCCCTATCTGAAGGTCTGAACCGGTCTCCACATTCCCACGCCTCTCCCTTCCAAGAACTCGTTGTGATTCGCGCGAAGAGACGGCGAAGGTCAGAGACTGCTCTGGCAGGAAAAACATAGTCCGGCGGTGGAAATGACACTCAATCATTCCACCGCCGGAACTGCTCAGCATGAGGACGAGATGATGGTGTTCAACGCAAGATACACACGGGTCCCACCGGCGCGGGGTGCGATTTCAAACTCCACCAGGAGGTGACGCCTTAACCGCACTGCAACATCATCCGCGGAAAGGGTAAGCAGGTCGAAAGTCTTCACTTTCATCTGTAGCGCAGGCACTCGGAATCGAGCCAGCGCCCGCCCGGCTCGCGGGCCCATCCCGGGTGCGGCGGAAGCCTGAGGATTCCACCGTGCAACGAACCTGCAGCCTTCAACCAGCGTGGCTAGCCACTTCCAACTTGCCCGGATCATTTGCATGCTTCCTGTGACCAAAGCGCCGGCGTGCCGAGAACAGTGGCCTCCGCAGCCGCATTTTCCGCCTTGGCTGCCTTCTTGGTGATGACGCGGCCCAGAGGCCGCATGAACTCGAATTCAATCAGCCGCAGCATACGGTCCTTGTAGTTCTGCTCGTACATCTCTTGCCCCAACAGGTAGAGCGCCTGGAGAGCCAGAGCCGCCACGAGTAACTCGTGGAATTGCGCCACGTGGGCAGCAGGCGCGGACCAGATGCCCACCGAGTGCAACAAAGCCGCTGTCTGCGACAACGACATCAGTCCAACGGTGAACGCCAGCAGTTTGAGGCGTCTGCTCGGGCCTCGATGTACCAACAGAAGCGCACATCCGGTGGCCAACAAGTTTGCCAGGATCGTCGTGAAAACCATTTCTTCAATCTCCTTTTTCTCTAACGCTTGCTCTCAGCACTCTTTCCAGATCAGAATCATAATTTTCGATGCCAAACTGATTTGCGGGCTGCACGCACGGCCCGCCGCGTGCATTTAACTGGTAATGCGTGGTGTACTCAGGGCCGGCTCGAACGAGAACGATGTGATGATGACTTCCACTTCCTTTTTGCCGGAAGGGGGTCTTCCCTGGAACAGCCACAGGTTGAATCGAAAGTGAAGCTTTTCACCGGAAACGTTCGGAACCGTGCGCGGGTAGGACCACTCGTGAATTACCGGCCCATCTCCTTCCGCTGCTTGAAACTGCAATCCCTCCGGCTCCCAGTGCATGATGTGTGTGGTCGTGCCGCCGTGCGGCAGTAGAAACCGCTGTAGGTTTCCTCTCGCCTCGGCCGGCTGAATCACCACCTGCGCATTCGTGTACCCGCTGTCATCTCCGAAATGCCCTACTTCGAGCGCGTCAATTTCGTTATTGTGCGGGCCGGATTCGTCGCCCCATGTGAATGCCCCGAGCACGGCGTTTGGATCCAGCGGATTCACCTGCTCGACCTCGAACCGGTACGTTCCGTATCCCACCGTTCGCCGCGAAATGACTTCAGCGCTGTACCACCGCCCGGCCCGGCGGACAATCCTCAAGTGCAATCTACCTTTGGCGTCCACGAAGACGTTCTCCGGCGACGCGGAGAAGTAATTCGGACCCGGTCCCACTTGTTCCTGCGATACCTTCACCACCCACGGCTGTCCTTGGAATGTAATTTCACGCTCTGACGCCTCGACGTTTGCGGGCAACAGCCATTCCGCCGTAGCACCCAGTAGAGCGCACAAGTTGCGTGTGCGGAAGAACCCGGGAAGCGCGCCCACAAACAGGGCAAGGAAGAATACCTGGATGGTTTTTACGACCTGTCTGCGATCTGCAAACATCCTGAAATCTCCTTTCGCTCAGGCAATGGCAAACTCCGGATGGTAGTGGCCGGCGCCACTGCTCTTCGCGTGCCGGCCACTCCGGAGTTCGCTTGCGATGCTTGCCACCTCTCCTGTGCTGACGGAATGTTGCAGCTCCACCCCAACACAATAGGGTCCGGAGTACTTCCGGCAACACAGCACTTCTCCCAATAAGAGGTAGTGGGACAACTCGATCTTCACCAAGTTCCGGCATTGGACAGGAATGTTCATCTCCAGCCACACCATGTTGCCTTTTATGGTCTCCACGCGGGCGGCCATGGGTTCGGCCTGGTCCTCGAGGAAGGACAGCATGGCTGGTTCAGGGTAACGGAGGTCCATTAACCTTGTTTCGTTCCGGTTGGCTTGTTGCTTCGAGTCCATGCCGCAGTCATCGCACTCGCGCCGCCAAATCACCGCGGCACGGAGCAATGCCGCTAACTCGCTGGGAAACAACCGCTTAATGGATGTCGAGCCTTGCTGGAAAAGGAATTGTCAGATATCTGCTGTACAGATCCGAGATTGCCTCCCAGTTCGCGTTGTTTCTCTTCTGGGACCATCGGCACAACCTGGTCCAGTACAGTAAGAGCCGTCGACTCAGGCGCGCTCTGGAGCGACGAGGGTGGTAGTCCTATCGAGGGTAGGGTGTTTCCCTTGCTTTACCCTTCCTCGTTTCGCAGACTGGTTACGTTTTGGCTAGGTACGGAAGTTCGTTTTCTCAAGATCGAGACGGTGTTCGCAAATTCAGACACTGCGCCTAAAATGATCTGCTTTTTAAGCATCCGTCGGAATTTACCGCCGGGCTCTCCAGCCTTTTTTCCTCTATCCCCACGGTATCCCCGGAACTTTCGCTTCCGTTTCCATTCGTTGCTGCGATCATACGATAAAGTGTAGCCCGGCTTACTTTGAGAATTTCCGCCGCGCGAACTTTGTTCCCGCCCACGGTCTTTAGCACCTTGTCCACGTAGCGGCGCTGGGCCTCTTCGAGGGACACCAGTTCCCCTTCATCGTCCGCCGGAGCAGCGTTGGGCGTCATGATCCGCTCGGGTAGATCTTTCAAGTCCACGAATTCCCCGTCCGCCATCATGCAGGCGTGGCCCAGGCAGTTCTCAATTTCGCGCACGTTGCCTGGCCAGGGATATTTCAGCATGGCAATCTGTGCGCGGCGCGTAAGGCCGCGAAGCGGTTTGCCATATTGCTGGGCGAAACGTTCGAGGAAGTGGCGCATGAGGAGGGGGAGATCCTCTTTTCTGTCGGCAAGAGGGGGAATTTTGATGTCGATCATCGATAAGCGGTAAAAAAGATCCTCCCGAAATCGCTTCTCTTTCACCATCTCGATCAAGTCCCGGTGTGTCGCGGCGATTACTCTCACGTCAACTTTTCGCGTTGCTGGTGAGCCCACTCGCTGGATTTCCTGCTGCTGCAACACGCGCAACAACTTTGTCTGCGTTGCCAGCGGCATTTCCCCAATCTCATCCAGAAACAGGACTCCCCCGTCAGCATATTCAAACAGCCCTACCTTATCCTGAGTCGCTCCCGTGAATGCCCCCCTGACATAACCAAACAGTTCGCTTTCTATCAGGCTCTCGACGATCGCTCCGCAATTACAGGTCGCAAAGCGCCTCTGCGCCACAGGGCTGAGGCGGTGTAGGGCTTTCGCCACCAGTTCCTTGCCGGTCCCGGTGGCACCGGTCACCAGAATATTGCGGAAGTGAGGAGCGATGCGGCGGATGCGAGCGAACACCTCCAGCATCGCCGGACTGCGTCCAACCAGGCCCTCGAATTGAAAGGCCTCCAGCAGTTGCCGGTCTAAGGAAGAAGTGAGATGGCGGTGCCTCCACACCGATACCAACTGCCCGACCTTCCCCAGCAACATATTGATATCAATGGGCTTCGTGAGATAATCGGCGGCCCCTCGCCGGATGGCCTCCACCGCCGCCTGGGGCGAGTAGTGGCTGGTGAGAAAAATGACATCTATTCCCGGATCAAACTCGACAATTTGATCCAGGACTTCCATCCCATTCATCCCAGGCATGAAATAGTCGAGCAGGACAAGCATAGGCTTATGCTGCTTGAGAGACTCCATTGCCTTCCCGGGGTCCGAAACTGGAACCACCTTGATGTCACCGCTACTCAAAACGGCCTGCAAGAGAAGAAGGATTTGCGGGTCATCATCAACGGCGAGCACGACGAAGGAGGGGGTAGTCTGCATGGACGAGGAGTACTCCACCCAAGACATCGGCAGGGCTATGACTTTGGTTTAGTGGCTTAAGCCATCTCTTGTCTTCCGCGGCTTCAGTCGATGTATACTCCACAGGGTGTGGAAGACCGTGAGATGGACATTCGGCGTCAAACTCGGGCTCGCCATATGGTTCGGGCTCCTTGCGAATATCATCGTCAGCGGTGTCGCCTCCTATCGCAGCGCCATTCGCCTCATCGAGACAAGGCGATCGGTCGAGCACACTTACCTGATCCTCGCCGAGATTGACGCCGCCGATTCAGCCGTCAAGGCGGTGGAGACGGGCGTGCGCGCGTACCTTCTTACCGGAGACGCTTCGTACCTCGAGCCTTATCGGGTCGCTATTCCCCACATCGATCAGAACCTCACCAACCTTCGTTCTCTCACCGCTGACAGCCCGCAGCAGCAGGACACGCTTCGAAACCTCACCGCCCGGGTGGCCGAAGCCCTGGCTCTTACCAGAAGACAGATCGAGGCACGAGGGAGGGGCTCAAACGACGAGGAGGACGTTGGACGACAAGTTGCTTTTTCTCGACAAAGAACGGACGACATTCGAGAATTGGTCGGACTGATGAAGGATAGGGAGCGAACCCTCCTCATGAAACGCCAGACCGCCGCGGAGGAGAGCGCAAGAGCGTCAATTCAAGTTGTCCTTTTTGGCACAGCTCTCGCCCTGTTGCTTGGTTTGACGGTTGGGGCCGCCATTCTGCGGAACTTTTCCAAATCGATCGCGAGACTCAAAGAAGGAGCGGAGTTGATCGGATCCGGGAATCTCTCGCACCGCATCGACACCGGAAGCAACGACGAATTTGCTGATCTTGCCGACGCCTTCAACAGGATGGCGGGGCAACTGGGGCGCGCCAGGGACGAGTTGCTAAGCCAAGCCAAGCTGACCGAGTCGATTCTCCACTCGATTGGCGACGGCGTGGCCGTCATCGACAAGAATGGTGAATTTTTGATCTATAACGATGCCGCCTGTCGCATCAGCGGCATCCCTGAGGGCAGATTCCTCAGGGGAATTTCTGATCGCTACGGATATCTCGTTCGCGAGGACAGACTTTCCCCTGTACCTTTGGATCAGTTGCCGCTGGCGCGCGCGGCCCGTGGGGAATTCGTCAACGAGGAGGTCATCGGTATCCGCCAGCACCTTCCGGAGGGCGGGATTCGTTGGGCACGCGTGACCGCCAGACCTGTGCATGACAAGCAAGGCGCACTGCGAGGCGCAGTCGCCGTAATGAACGACATCACCGAACAAAGGGAGGCAGTCCTGGAACTCCAGAGCCGGGAGCGGTTGTTGCGAACCGTCCTCGATGCGATGCCGGTTGGTGTATCCATTGCCGGCGCCGATGGTGTCATCACGATGGTCAACGCTGCGGGAATCGCGATTTGGGGTGGCCCCGCCACACGCAAGGAGATCAAGGCCTGGCGCTGGCAAACGGGTGACCCGGTACGACCTCAGGATTGGGTTTTGCACCGGGCCATCCAAGAAGCGGAAACCGTTATTCAGGACTTGATCGGCATCGGGACGCCCGGCCATGCGCACCGAGCCATTATTCTATCCGCCGTCCCCCTCCGGGATTCCTCCGGCACTATCACGGGCGCGATTGAGGTGAGCGAGGACATTACAGCCAGAATCCGCATCGAGGAGGAGTTGAAAAGGGCCAACAAAGAACTGGAAGCTTTCAGCTACTCCGTCTCTCACGATCTGCGCGCGCCGCTGCGCCATATTGATGGGTTTGCCGGACTCCTTCACCGCCATGCTGGACCAGGACTCGACGAGAAAGGTCAGCGGTACCTGCGCACGATCTCCTCTTCCGCTAAGGAAATGGGGAAGTTGATCGATGATCTGCTAGTCTTTTCCCGGATGGGACGAACCGAACTTCTTTCAACCCCCGTCCATATGGACGAGTTGCTCCGCGAAGTCTTGGATGGCATCTCCCAGGAGACCGCCGGCCGCATCATCGAGTGGGGGATCGGAACTCTGCCTGAAGTGCGGGGGGATCCAGCCATGCTGCGAATCGTGCTGGTGAATCTGGTTTCGAATGCGATAAAATACACGAACGTCCGTTCCGTGGCCCGCGTCGAAATTGGCGGCTATCTCGCCGCTTCTGAGGCTGTATTTTACGTTCGCGACAATGGCGTGGGCTTCGATATGAAGTACTCCGAAAAACTCTTCGGCGTTTTTCAGAGGCTGCACAGCGGCAAGGAGTTCGAGGGCACGGGCATCGGCTTGGCTTCTGTCAGGCGCATTGTGCAGCGCCACGGTGGAAGAACCTGGGCTGATGGCGAAGTGGATGTTGGGGCAACATTCTACTTCTCCCTCCCCTTGAGAAACGAGGAATTGCGGTGAATCAACTCCGGGAAATCTTGCTCGTCGAAGATAGTCCCAATGACGTCGAACTCACACTCGAGGCGCTCAGTGAGTATAACCTGGCAAATAAGGTTGTTGTCGCCCGTGACGGCGAGGAGGCTCTCGACTTCCTCTACCGCCGCGCGCGTTTTGCGAAGCGGGAGGACAGCCTCCCCGCCTTCGTCCTACTCGACATTAAACTGCCGAAACTAAGCGGCCTCGAGGTGCTTCAGTTGATTCGTGCCGACGAGAAACTGAAGTCTGTTCCCGTGGTGATGTTAACCTCCTCCCGCGAGGAGTCCGACCTTATTCAAAGCTACCAACTTGGCGTCAACGCCTATGTCGTCAAACCTGTCGCCTTTGCTGATTTCCTCAACGCGGTCAAAGAGATCGGAGCTTTCTGGGCCATTCTTAACGAATTGCCACCGAAGTAGTCGAGCCGGGATTCCCACCGCGAGAGGAGAGCCTTTCTGCCCTGTCGCCGGCACGCTGGACGGCGGGTTCGAACCGAGATCATCGCACCTCCCCTCCAAATGAGGGTGCCGGCTCCCCACACAATCGACACCGGTTCCCCCAATAAGAGTAACCGTCACCGCTGCCAATCCATGCGATAAAGTAATTGATCCTTCCATTTCTAAGTAGAACTCCTCAACTACCGAATTATCCGGCTGGTTGGGAGTAAGGCATCATAGTGTGCGCAGTCTTACGGTTCCCAGATGCAGTTTTGGCAGTCTTCCATACAACTCCGGGGTTGACCCAGACCCCGGAACGTGCCCTGATAAACCCAAATCTCAATTCCGCTATCGTCGCAGTTGGCCGTCTCACCAGTCCCATCCGGGCCTGCACCGCTCGGAGTCATGCCCTGGTGCGGAGCATTGCATCTCTCTGTAAAGAGAATCCTGATTTCCATCCATGGAGAATCATTTTTCCACAAATTCCGCTTCGACATCTTTTTCGGCTTTTATAATCGACAAGCACTTAACGTTAATTAGAACGATCGCTCTCCACATTCGGCAGAGGTTACCACGTCATGTGGAGTTGGATGACCTCATTCAGGCAGGCGCTCTCGGCCTGCTCGATGCATGCGCCAAGTATAAGCCGGAAAAAAACGTCCCATTCGTCCTCTATGCGAAGTTCCGCATTCGGGGCGCAATCCTCGATAGCCTCCGGCAGTTGGATGCCTTGAGCCGGGACGCCCGGCGCAAGCAAAAGCTGCAAACCATGGCCAGGGAACAGGCCCGGGCCGGCTCTGACGAGGACCCGTCATCGACACCGTTACCCTACCCACCCGTGGGGTATCCCGCCGCCAGAGCCGATAGCCAAACCACGAGCCACGCCGATCCCGCGGACCGCGCAGTCGACCCAGAGGCGCCACCCGACTTCTCTCCGGAGTCCATCTGTCAACGCCAGCAGTTGAGAGGCGTGCTCATGGATGCCAGAGCCCTACTCCCGCCTCGTTACCAACAACTCATCGCCCTCTACTATGATGCTGGGCTCACCATGAAGCAGATAGCCAGCGCCATGGGCGTCAACGAGAGCCGGATCTCTCAAATGCATCAGGTGGCGCTCCAGCGGATGGCTTCCAGCATGCAGCACAACGGGATTGAAGGCCGCCATTTGATGCATATGCGGTGAATTGAGCTTCTGAAGCATCCAATCAACATTCCCTTCGTGTGGATAAGGCCAGCGTAATCGTGAGCCCTCCTATCATGCTGTTGGACTTACCACGGCCGGAACCGCCACGATATTCATGGTACTAGCTTCAATGATTTACTAGTTTCAGTCGGCACGCAAAAATCTCTATTTTTTCGTCCAGGTATCGGCAAGTCCGTGGTCCATGCCAGGAAAAGTTGTGATAGACTCATGTTGGTTAAGGTGGTCTCAGTTCCGACTAAGGCGGTATACTGGGAGTGTCGGGAGACACCAGTCAGATGGATTTTCCCAAACGTATCCTCTATCTGGAAGACAACCGAAACGATGTCGAATTGGTTGAGGCAGTGCTTGCGCACGAGGGGATTCCGTGCGAAGTCGTTCAGGTGGAAACGAAAAACGAATTCCTGGCCCATCTCGACCAGCTCGACTTCGACCTCATTCTGAGCGACTACGCCCTGCCCGGCTTTGACGGCGCCTCTGCCCTTGCGGCAGCGAGAGAAAAGTGCCCCCACAAACCGTTCGTCTTTCTCACAGGAAGCCTTGGTGAGGATGCCGCTATTGACGCCCTGACGCGCGGCGCCAGCGACTACGTGTTCAAGGACAAAATCGGACGCCTTGCTCCTGCTGTACGCCGCGTCCTCCAGGAAGCCGAATCCAGAGAGGCCCTCCAGAGGATGGAGGAGCAACTCCGCCAAGCCCAGAAGATGGAAGTGGTTGGCCATCTGGCGGGCGGCATTGCCCACGATTTCAACAACCTCCTGACTATCATCCTGGGCCATAGCGAACTCCTGCTCCGCAAAGCTACGCCCGAAGACCCCCTTCTTCGCGTGGGATTGGAACAGATCCGAACCGCGGGCGAACGCGGAGCCCTCATCACACGCCGCTTACTCGCCTTCTCCCGCAAGCAAGGACTTCAGCCTGTCACCTTCGACCTCAACGAAATCCTGCTTGGCATGGAAGGCATGCTGCGGACACTGGCTGCCAGCCAAATTGAGTTGGAGATCTCCACCGCTACGTTACCGGCATTTGTCACCGCCGATGCGGGGCAGATGCAACAAGTTATTCTCAACCTCGCAGTCAATGCGCGGGATGCGATGCCCAATGGAGGCAAACTGGCGATTGCCATCGACAATGTAGACATCGAATCCGGAAGCCTGTCTATTTCAGGTTTCTGCGGCCCCGCGGTGGTTCTGACGGTGCGAGACTCAGGCACCGGCATGGATCGCGCGACCCTAACCCGCATTTTCGAGCCCTTTTTTACCACAAAAGAGCCTGAGAAAGGAACCGGCCTTGGTCTTGCCGTGGTTCATGGAATCGTGAAAGACCGCCAAGGACACATCGACGTTTCGAGCGAACCCGGTCGAGGCACTACCTTTCAGATTTATCTCCCCAGAGCAGCGGCCCCCGAATCGGTACATCTGCCACAGCCAATAGCCAAACCGCCGCGAAGAGCCACGGAAGTCATCCTGGCCGTTGACGACGAACCGCAGATCCTCGCCGTTGCGGCACAGATATTGAGGATGGAGGGTTACACCGTACTCGAGGCGGACAACGCTCAGGCGGCGTTGGCAATTGCCTCCGCACACCTCGGCCCCATTCATCTCTTGCTTACCGATGTGATCCTCCCGCAGATGCGTGGAAATGAGTTAGCGGCCGCCTTCTTGCGTTCCCGCCCCGGCACCGCCGTACTGTACATTACTGGTAATGTATCGGATTCATTACTTTCGTCCAGCTCGGGGAGCACTTTTCTTGAGAAGCCCTTTACCCCCTCGCAACTCATTGCCAAGGTTCGGGAAGTGATGCGTATTAGCAACAAACTCCGCGCGCTTGTTGCCGATGATGACGCCGATATTCGAACCATGTTAAGAACCATATTGACCGAAGTTGGCTTTGAGGTCTGCGAAGCCTCCAACGGGCGGCAGGCCGTCGAAGAATGCCGCAAGCGGCATTTTGACGTAATCATGGTCGACATTGTCATGCCGGAGCAGGAGGGGCTGGCGACGATCCGCCAACTTCGTAAGGAACTCCCGGACCTAAAGATTGTGGCGATGTCGGGAGCCTTTGCCGGCCAATTTCTACATGTTGCGCATATGCTGGGAGCGACTGCCTTGCTCAGTAAGCCGTTCCGCCCAGGCATCGTACTCGAAATTCTGGAAAATATTCTCGGGCTTACTTTCGAGGCCGCTACCACCACTCACGCCTGAGCCTGACCGGACGGCGCCCTCTCCCGCCATTCCCCTTACCCCCGCAGCAGCGCCGCCGCGAAGCCGACAACCGCCGACCCCGCCACCACCACCAGCGTCTCGACCCGCGTAAACGCCAGCACCACGAAACTCGCCGCCGCCACCGCCACCATCACCCCGTCGGTGAGCGTCGCCCGCCCGATCGGAAGCGCCGATGAGATCAGCAAGCCCGCCGCCGAAAGCAGCAGCGCCCGGATCGCCCCGCGCACCTGCGGATTCCTGGCCCGGTTGGCGAAGAATCGCAAAATCGGCAGGATGAAAAATGCCGGGCTGATCATGGCGATGTAACCGGCAAATGCGCCGGGGATGCCTGCCACCATATAGCCCACACTCACCACATAGAGGCCGAGCGGCCCCGGTCCCGACCGCCCCGCGGCCACGGCGGTGTTCAACTGCCGCTCCGTGATGAGATGGTGTTTCCCGACGAAATCCGCTTCAATCACCGGCAAGGAACTCAGTCCGCTGAAAGACAGCAGCATCGCTTTGAGCAGCAGTAAATACAAGAGGAGAAGATTCATTTCTTTAGATCTCCCGCCACACCGCCCCGATGCCCGCCGCCAGCACCATGATTTCGAGCGGCGCCCAGTTCCAGACCTCCCTCAGCAGCAGCGTCCCTCCGGTCAGCACCACAATCCGCAGCCAGCCCTTGCCCTGGAAACTCGGCCTGGTCAATTGCCATACCGCCGCCCCCATCATCCCCACCACCGCCGCCAGCACGCCCGAAACCGTCATCTTCGCAATCGGGTTGCGGTCCGCCGATTCAAACACCACGGTCAGCCAGACGGCGAGCACCGCCGATGGCGCGGACGCCGCAATCACCGCCGCCGCCGAAGCCGCCCAACCATACATCAGATAGGCCGCCCCGGCGCAAAACGCAAGCACGTTCGTGCCGGGCGTAATGCGCGCCAGGGAAAACACGAGCGCGAACTGCTCATCCGAAAGCCACCCGCGCCGTTCTCCCAACTCCCGCTTCAACGCCATCATCGTCGGGTCGCCCCCTCCGAACGTCGTGTTCCCGGCCTTGAGAAACACGTTCGTCAGCGACGCCAGGGTGGGCGGCGGCATCCTCATTTTGTCCATGCCCGCTGCACCTCCTCGCGGCGCCGCCGGAGTTCTTCGAAATCCGCGTGCACCTGGTCCGCATACGAGACGGCAAAGTGCAGGATGCCGTTCACGAACCGGTCGCAAAAGCCCGCCACACTGCGCGGAATGGAACGTGGTCCGCCGCCGGAAACCGCCGCCAGCAGGTGGCACCGCGCCAGCAGTCCGCCGAACAGTGCTGCTGCCCTGTTGAACCGCTCCATCACGACAAACTCCTTATGCGAAAAGCGCGCGTCATTCGATCCTAATTCGCGCGCCTGCATGGGAACTCCATCCATCACCGTGTAGCCGAGGTATCGCTTGGGTATTAATTGAAATCTCTTCGTCGCCTGGTAGACTGCCTTTGCCCGCCCTTTCCCGGCATGCGGAAAGGGCGAATCGAGAGCGGAGTCCAGCGCCTGTTTCCACTCGATCAGACGCAGCGTCGAGAGGCTCGGCGTCTTGGTTTTCGCCTTGTCGAGCAGCAGAGCATAGCGCAGCCGCCCAAGGCTTCCGTTGCCCGCGGTCCGCGCTGCGATGTCGCACAACCGGTACCGCTCGGGGTGCGCCCCGGCTGGGGTCAGGCAATGCCTCAAGAAATACGGCAGCGCATTCATGGCCGATTTCCGCTCCTTGGAACTCACGGCATGCAATCCTCCCTCGAGGCGAAGCGTGAAACGCCCCTGCGCGCTCTCCTCCGTCAGACCCTCGAGAAAGTTCACGCGCGATTTCTCTTGCGAAGTCAACAACAGCTCACGCACCTGCCGCCGCTCGGGCAGCTCCGCAAACTCCTTGCGGCCCAGACGCGCCCACCGCTGCAACCCGTCCAACCACCCCCGGATCGCCGCTTCCGCCGCGTTCACCCCATCCCCGAGCCGGTGCCCGTTCTCGAGGGCGCCCAGCAGCAGGCTGACGGCGAGCCGCCTCACATCCCATTCGTAATTACTCACCGCCGTCTCGTCAAAGTCATTGATGTCGTATACGATGTCCCCGCTAATCGACCGGAAGCAGCCGTAGTTCTCGGTGTGCACGTCGCCCACCACCGGGCCGCGCACGGCAAGCGGAGCCGGCCGCCGGTAAGGCCCGGTGCTGATATCCGCCGTAAACAGGAAATACGTCCCCCGGTAGAAGCGAAAGGGAGACTCGCTGATCTTTCCGAGCTTCACGCTCAGATCCGGGGAGTGCATCCTCCGGTGCCACTTCAGAATGGCCTCCACCGCGCTGCGCATTGCTTCAGCATACTGAAGACGGCGGCCCGCGTTGCACGATACCATCGGGATATGCGCGGCAAATGGGTTTTGCTTTCGGTGTCCGCCATCCTGCTGGCAATCGCCGCCGGAGCCCTCTCCGTTCTCCGCAAACCCGCCCCTCAGCCCGCGCAAAAGGCCGCCCCCGCTCCGCCGCCCCCAATCCCCGGCGAAGCGCTCCTGTCGGGAAAAATTCAGGCCGCCCACATCCTGCCCGTGCACTCCCCCACCGACGGCATCCTCGACCGGTGGAATGTCGAGGCCGGTGAGGAGGTGCTCGAAGGACAGCCCCTCGGCCACGTCCGCAACACCATGCTCGAAACGGCCGCCGAGCAGTCCCGCACAGACCTCGAAAGCGCCCAGTCCAAGGTCACCAGCCTCGAGGGGCAGATCCTCGCTGCCCGTCTCGATGCCGCCCGCGCCGAGGCCGACGCGGCTCGCGCCCGTGTCGAGGTGGACCGCCTCGAGAAAATCTATCTCCGCCAGCAGATGCTCCTGCGCGAAGGCGCCACACCCCGCCTCGTCTTCGAGAAATCCGAGCGCGAATACAAGACCGCCGCCGAGGAATCCAAGACCGCCTCCGAACTCGCCCGGTCCACCGCGGACCGCGTGCAAGGCTACGAAAAAGACCTCCAACTCGCCAAGACCACCGTGCACGACCGCCAGGATGTCGTCGACGCCGCGAACAGCGATCTCGAAGCCTCGAACATTCTTTCCCCGGCCGACGGCACCATTCTCAAACTCGGCGTCGAACCCGGCGGCGAAGTCACGCGCGGAATGGAGGATCTCATCCAGCTTGCCGTCGATCCGGCGCTGCTACAGGTCGTCGTAGAGCCGGAACCGCGCCTGCTCGAGCGCATCAGGCCGGACATGCCCGCCCTTGTCGTCGTCCCCGACCTCTCGAGCGACGGCATTGCCGGCAATGTCAAGGAAATCAAAGGCACGCAGGTGACCGTCGAATTCACCAGCCCCAACCCGGCCATCAAACCCGGCATGCTCGCCAGCGTGCGGATTCCCCTGAAATGATCTTCCTTGGAGTAGATACTCATGCAATTTCTCGAAAACAGCCTCATTGAACTCATCACCCAGACATCCACCAATCTGCCGCCTGATGTGCGCGCGGCGATGAAACATGCCATGGGAGCCGAGACGCCTTCCACGCAATCCGCGCAGGCTCTGGGCATCATCGCCTCCAATATCGACATGGCCGCCGAAGACGAAGGCCCTATCTGCCAGGACACCGGCCTCCCCACCTTCATCGTCCACACCCCCGTGGGCGTCAACCAGCTCGTCATCCGCAAGGCGGTCAGCTCCGCTGTCGCCGAGGCCACCCGCCGCGGCAAACTCCGCCCCAACTCCGTCGATTCCCTCACCGGCAAGAACAGCGGCAACAACCTCGGCGAAGAGATCCCCGTCGTTCACTTCGAGCAGTGGGAAGAAGACGATGTCGAAGTGAAGTTGCTTCTCAAGGGCGGCGGCTGCGAAAACAAGAACATCCAATATTCCCTTCCCTGCGCCCTCGATCACCTGGGCAGCGCCGGCCGCGATCTCGAGGGAGTCCGGAAGTGCATCCTCCACGCCGTCTGGCAGGCGCAGGGCCAGGGCTGCGCTCCGGGAGCGCTCGGAGTCTGTATCGGCAGCGACCGCGCCCACGGCTACATGCTCGCCAAAATGCAGCTCTTCCGCACCCTCGATGACGTCAACCCGAACCCCGTGCTCGCCAAACTCGAGGCGGAGATCATGGACGAAGCCAATCGCCTCGGCGTCGGCGCCATGGGATTCGGCGGCAATTCCTCCCTCATCGGCTGCAAGATTGGAGCGGCCAATCGCATCCCCGCCAGCTTCTTCGTCTCCGTCGCTTACGACTGCTGGGCCTTCCGCAGGCTCGGCGTCCGCCTGGATCCCCAAACAGGCGCCATCACCAGGTGGCTTTACCGCGACCCCGAGCGCGAAGTGGAGCGCATGACCGAAGGCGAAGGGTTCCCCCTCACCGGCCGCGAAGTGGTCCTCACCCCTCCTCTCACCGAACAGCAGATGCGCGCTCTGAAGGTGGGAGACGTTGTTCTGATCAACGGCGAGATGTTCACCGGGCGCGATGCCGTCCATAAGCACCTGACGAAGAACCCGCCCCCGGTGGACATGAACGGTTCCGTGCTTTACCACTGCGGACCCGTCATGCTCCAGCAAAACGGCGAGTGGGTGACGAAAGCCGCGGGACCCACCACCAGCAGCCGCGAGGAACCCTACCAGGCCGGCATCCTCCGCAACTATGGCGTCCGCGCCGTCGTCGGCAAAGGCGGAATGGGCGCCAAGACCCTCGCCGCGTTAAAGGAGTGCGGAGCCGTCTACCTCAACGCCATCGGCGGAGCCGCTCAATATTACGCGCGCAGCGTGAAGAAGGTGCCGGACGTACACTTCATGGAATTCGGCATCCCCGAAGCCATGTGGCATATGCAAGTGGAGAACTTCGTCGCCATCGTCACCATGGATGCCCACGGCAACAGCCTGCACGCCGATGTCGAAAAGGAAACCGGAGCCGCCCTCGAGGCATTGTCGTAGGACGGGCTTTCCAACTGCCGCGCCGGCGCTTATGCCGGCACGGCTTTTTCGAGCGATCAGTTCAGCAACTTCACTGTCAATTGGCCCCCTACGCCAGGAGCCAGATCCGTCGTGAACGGTACGGCGCTATTGTTCCGCAAGGTAATCACATCGCCCGCGGCGAGTGTGAGCATCGCCCGCCCGGCATTCTGCCCTACGGCTACCAGAGTGGTCCTATTTGTCGACGCGTCCACGGTGCCGTTCACGGCCACCGCGATCGCGCTGCCGACGCCCGCCGTGATGTTGACGCCGTACAGGATTTCATAGGTACCCGAAGCCGGAACTACGATCACCGCCATCCCGGCGGTGTGAAAGATACTGGACAGAGGTCCGTTATTGCTGAACGGCACGTCCGCTCCCCCAACCACCGTGGCCGACGCTATCGTCGCCAATTGATAGACGTAGCCGAACGTCGTAATCCCCGGCCCCGTTGGCCCGGTTGGACCTGTCGGACCCACCTGACCGATTGGTCCCGCCGGCCCCGTCGAACCCGTCGCACCGGTTGGTCCCGCTGGCCCCGCCGAACCCGTCGCACCGGTTGGTCCCGCTGGACCCGCCGGCCCCGTCGAACCCGTCGCACCGGTTGGCCCCGCTGGCCCTGCCGGCCCTGTCGCCCCGGTTGGCCCCGCTGGCCCCGCCGGTCCCGTCGCCCCGGTCGCACCCGCCGGTCCCGTTGGACCCGCCGGCCCTGTCGCACCCGCCGGACCTGCCGCACCTGTTGCGCCCGCCGGCCCCGTCGGCCCTGTAGGACCTGGTACCGTACTCGCCGCCCCCGTCGGACCAGCCGGACCCGTGGCCCCTGTGGACCCCTGCGGACCCACCGGACCCGCCGGACCCGTCGGACCCACAATCCCGTTCCCGCTCAAGTCCACGTAGTAGCCATTGATGTCCACAATCACATCCGTGGTGTTCGTGGCAAAAATCGAAATCGCGCCGCCGCTCCCCGTGGGAACGATCGCCGCATTGGCCACAATCTTGCCCTCGAACGAATTCAGCGTCGATACGTTCGGTTGCGTGCCCCCCGCCGGCCACGCCGTCAGGTACTGGAGCGGCCCATGCGGCACTACCGTGATATTCAGCGAATAGGCCCGCGCGCCCCCGGGAATTCCACAATTGCCCAGCGGTATCGGAACGTCGCGCTTCTGCCCTCCGGCAATCGCCGGGGCGCCGAAAGCGCCGCTGAATCCCAGCCCGGCATACTCAGGCCGCGTATCCATGACCCGGCATGGCGTCACTGCCACCAGCGGCAACTGTCCGGTGATGGCCGCCCCGCGATCGGTCTTCGATCCGGCCAGACCCTCATCCGGCGACCAATATAACGGCGTGGGCCAGTTGCGAAGTTCCACCGATTGGGCGAGGCCAACAGGGGATAGAATCGCACTGACGGCAAGCAATAGCGCTCCGTTTCGAGCGATGCGAATCAGCATCTTGGGTTATCTTCCTTCGATTGATTATCGAGCGAATCCGCTCGATTTGCTTCGGCGGGGTCGGACTTGCACACCTGCCAGAGGGAAATGCTTCCCGATGTTACTATGCCCCGTCCTCTATTTCAATCGGAAAAACCCTGGCTCTATTTCCCCTGGCTCAGCTTCCGGAAATATTCCGCCACCGCATCCGCGTATCCCGCCGGGATCGAGTCCGGACTGGTCGCCCGCACTTGTCCGCCGTTCTTCTCGTCCAACTGCCGCCGTAACTGGATCTCCAGTTGTTCCAGGTTCGGCAGCACCTGCGCCCGGATCCGCTCAATCAGCAGCGGATTGCCTGGAAACCGCGAAGGATCGAGTTGTTGCATTTGCCGGATGAGGTCCTGAATCTCCTTCGCTGTCTCGGCGTTGTCCGGCGTGAGCGACTGACGCAACTGGTTCAGGTCCCGCAGCCCTTCGCGATAGGCCGTCTCCAATCCGCGCTGCCCTTCCGGCGGCAGCGCTCCCCACGGACCTTGCAGACTCCCATCGTTCAAGGCGCTGTATCCGTACTGGCGATAGCCGCCCTGCTCGCGTGTTCCAGGCTGCATCCGGCCATTGTCATTGCCATATCCGCGCTGTCCGATCTGCCCACGCTGCCAGTCGCCGCCCTGGCCCATACCCTGGCCTTGTCCCTGGCCCTGTTGCCCTTGCTGACCTTGCTGGCCTTGTTGGCCCTGCTGTCCGCGCTGGCCCTGCTGTCCCTGTTGCCCTTGTTGGCCCTGCTGGCTGCCCGATTGTTGGCCTTGCTGGCCACCCTGTTGCCCCTGCTCCCCTTGCTGACCGCGTTGGCCTTGCTGACCTTGCTGACCTTGCTGACCTTGCTGTCCCTGCTGGCCTTGCTGACCCTGCTGGCCGCGCTGCTGCGAGAACTGCTGCAACTGCGCCCGGAGCTTCTCCACTCGCGACAACGCTTTCTCCAGGTCCTCTCCGCCCGCGGCTTGGCCTTGGCCGTCCTTTTCCATCTGCTGCTGCGCCTGCCGCAACCCGTCCCGCAGTTTTTCCATGCCCGCGGTCACCGGCTGCTCCCGCATGTACGTAGCCGAGCCGATTCCCCGCTTCAGCCACTCCGCCCCGAGCTTCATCCGCGTGGCCAGTTCCTCGCCCTGCATCTGCCCCAGCGCTTCCCGGATCTTCGACGACGTCTGCCGGCTCGTCCCCGCCAGGTCCCGCGCCGCCTGCTGCATGTCGCGCTCCAGCTTCTGCAACTCGCTCAGCATTTTCTCCTTTTCCTGAGCCAGTTGCTGGCCTTTGCGCAGATTCTCCGTAAACTGCCGCATGTCGTTCGGGTCCTGCCCTTGCCCGAACATCTGCCGCAACTGATTCTGCATCTCGCGTTGCCGGTTCGCCAGTTCCTCGGCCTTGTTCGCGAGGTCCGACACCTGGCCCGACGCCTCCTGCTTCCGCAGCGACGATAGCAGGTCTTTGGCTTCCTCCAACCGCTCGGCCGCGCGTCTCGAGCCGGCATCGCCCTGCTCGCCGCCGTTCCGCCGCATGTCTTCGGTCGCCTGCTTCAGCCGCTCGATGGCCCGCTCCACGCGTGGATCAATGCCGCCGCCGGAGCCGTTGCTCCTCTGGCGCATCCGCTCCATCTGCTGCCGCATCCGCTCCTGTTGCTGCTGTTGGCTGCTCTGCGAACCCTGCCCGTTCGAAGCCGATGCCGATTGCTGACCCTGCTGGCCCTGCTGACCCTGTTGCCCCTGCTGGCCTCGAGTCAACTGCTCCATCTGTTTCTGAAGCTGTTCGGCTTCCCGCCGCAGCATCTCCTGCTGCCATCGCTGCTGCGGGGTATCCTTCTGGTTCTTCTTCATCTGCTCGGCGAGTTCTTTCTGCCGCCGCGCCAGTTGCTCCAGCTTCTGGAGAGCTTCGTCAATCTCCTTCTGCCGCTGTTCTCCGGAGGAATTCTGCTGCCCGGTTTCGTACTGGTTCTTCTCGGTATCCAACTCGAGATCGAACAGCGAGGCCAGGTCCCGGCCGCCGCCGCCACCGCCTCCGCCGCCCTGTTGCCCGAACGCCACCTGGATCTCCCGGAACGTCGCCTCGGCCCGCAACAGGTGCTGGAGGGCCTTCTGCTCGCTCGGCAGCGCATCCTTCCAGCCCTGCCCCTTCAGCTTGTCCGCCGCAACTCCCATCGCCTCGGAAGCCTTCTCCATATCCTGCGCAAAGCTCTTGAACTGGTTGTTCGTTCCCGAAAGCTCGCGGCTCTTCATGCGCCGCGCCAGCGATGTCGCCTGATCCCGCAGCTTGCCCTGCACTTCGGAAAGGAACTTCGCGTTCTCCGCCGCCGCTGCCTTGTCGTTGCTCTTATCCCGCAACTGGTTCCACGTTGCCGCGATGATCTCCTTCTGCCGCGCGGAAATCCGCTGCTGCTCCTCGCCCGCGCCGCCTCCGCCGCCGCCCATCTGCTGCGACTGCGTGAACTCGTATTCATACGGCACCGCTTCGAGGAACATCATGTCCGTCTGGCTCGTCGAGAGCGCATCCTTCGCTACCGCGTACAGGCTCACCACGTCGCCCGGCGCCAGCTTGAAATCTTCGAGTGATATCGTCGTCTTCCCCGTGGACGACGGCGCACCCTTCTTCGCAAGCATGTTCACCGTCTGCTCGGCGCCGCCGTTCACCGAATACTTCAACGCCACGTCCTGTAGCGCGAAATCATCGTCCGCCTGCACCTCGATGTCCACTTCCTCGATCGGACTCACCCGCGCATCTCCGCGCGGGCGAACCAGTTTCACCACCGGAGGCGTCTCCTGCTTCGCCTCGATAAAGAAGTCTTCGCTGATGCGCACCTCTTCGCCGCCGTCGATCGCCGCCACGTGATACATCCCGTCCTTCCCGATCTTCACGTGCGCCGTCATCCAGCCGCCTTCCGCCGCCTTCAACTCGATCCTCTTGTCGTTGTCCAAGACAAGGACCCCGTCCTTCAGCGGCTTATCCGTGAGAAAAGCAACCTCCGCGTCCGTTCCCGCTACGGCGCGCAAGTCTCCGCTGCCTTCTTCGGAAACATCCCGCATGCCGGACCACGATGGATACTTGTAGCTCACCCGGACCTTCTTGATCCCCGGCAAATCCACCACCGTCAGCCGGTGCTGCTTCGACCGGATCGCACCCGCCTCCACATAGTAGTCCACCGATTCCGGCAGCCCCGCGAACAGAAATTCGTACCCCGCCCCGGCCGGCTGCGGCAGCATCCGCACCTGTTCCCATTTCGTCGCGCCGTTATAGCGCGCGAACAACCGCACCATCGAGGTCTGGAAGCCCATCAGTTGGGCCGTGATCATCTGATCGGTCCGGCGCCGCACCTTGTGATCGCCCGGCGTCACCTTGATGTCGTAAAACGGCTGTGAGTCTCGCGGCGTCCCGGCCCATAGGAGCGACGCGCCATGGCCCCAGTATCCGGGCCCCGATGTCGTCAGCCACACCAGCACGCCCGTCGCCAGCACAGCAGCCACCAGAAATGCCGCCAGCCGAACCGCGGGCACAAGAATCGCCGGCTCTGCCCGCCGCGCCACTTCCACCGTGTCCTGCGCCAGCAGTTCGAAGAAGGGATTCTCCTTCACCTCGTCCTTGCGCTCGGCAAAGGTCAGCAGCCGTTCTTCAAACTCCGGGAACTTCGATTCCGCCCCGCGCGCCGCGCGCCTGGCGTTCAGGCGCAGCAATGGAGCCAGAATGCCGAACCCTACTGCCAGCGCCAGGGAGAGAAACAGGGCGAAGCGCGCCCACTGCAGGCTGCGCTCGGAAAAGGCGTAGCCGTTGACGATCATCACCAGCAGCACCGTAGCCACCAGCGCGCTCACCGCGGTGATGGCAGCCCCTTGCGTCAACGCCATCATGCGCAAACGCCGCTCTACGGAACGTAGATACCCTTCCAGTTGGTCAAAGGCGCTCATCCGGTCCCCCTTACTCTAGTAGACCTTACTATCCGAAATCCTGCACTCTCCCCCTTACGCTTCACCAGGCTCCGCGCTCAAATGCCGGCTGGCGAGTATCGATTCCGCCAGCGCCACCAGCATAGCAGCCAGCAACACGTACCACCACAAGCCGGCATTCTGCTGCTGCTCCGCCTCCAGCGTCCCCGCGGGAGCAGGTTGTGAACCCGTCCCCTGCCACAACGCCAGCGTCTCCTTCGAGGCCGTCTCCAAATCGGATTCCTTCCGGTCGGCATTCACCGCCACCAGTTCATGGCGCTCATTGGCGCGGTTCACGTCGTAAAACCCTGTCTCCGTCAAAAGAAAACTCTGCGCCGTCGTCGCTTCGCGCAGGCTCAACGCCCGCTTCCCCTTGGGGTCGAGAACCTCCACCGTCCCCAAACCCTTCTCCGAACGCAACTCGACATTCGAATCCACCGTGTACGCCGACGGTCTCACTTCCGCGCCTACCAGGTATCGCGCGCTTTGCTCGACGAACGGCACAAAGCTCGTGTGCAGCGGAAAGTCGTTCGAAATGTTGTCCAGGGTCGAAGTGAACAACATCACGTGACCCTCCCCCAATTTCTTCTCCACCAGCAGCGGCGTATCGTCGCTCAACCGCGCCAGCACCCGTCCCTGCCCCACATCCGCTTTGATCGCCTGGTAGAACTTCACGTTCTCCCAGCGTCCCGTGGCCCGCAGCACCGGATGCGTCACGTCCATCGCGCCCACCACCAGAAAACGCTCTCCAGCGCGCGAGGCATACCGCGATTCCCGCACCGCCTCGTCATACACCGGCAGCCGCAACCGCCCCGCCGATGCCGGACCCGCCGCCACCAGCACCGCGCCCCCCCCGCGCACGTACGTCTTCAGCGCCTCTTCAAACGTCCCCGCCAAACCGCCTACATCGGAAAGCACCACGAACCCGTACTTGTTGGGCGCAACGTTCGCCGCCTGGTTGGATGTCACCGCATCCACCACGAAAGCCCCCTCGGATGCCGATTCGAGCGCTGCCTTGTAGTACAGAAGCCCGCGCGTCTTCCCCTCTTCGTGCACGAACAATACCCGCCGCGGATCCGAGCGCTCGACGGCGAAATAAAAATTGTCGTCCCCGGCCAGCGAATCCGCCGAATCGATGTGAACATCCGCTTTGTTGAAGCCATAGTTCGCATCCATGCCTACGAACTCCACCGAGGCGCGTCCATTCTGAGGCACGTCCACCGTCTTGTTCCCCACCGTCTTTCCATTCACCAGCAGCGACACCGTCCGTTTGGCCGCCGGAGCGTTGTAAGCCGCGATCACCGCCGTCACCCGCGCCTTCTTCGGATCGAACACGCTCTTTGGAGCGGTCACGTTCTCCACCGCGTAGTTCGCCTCCGTCCGGTCGGCCATCGGATGCAGAATCAGGTGCGTCGACGGCCCCACCCGCAGATCGCTGAACGCCGGGGGAAGCGACGATTTCTGCATGTCGCTGATGAGGTGCACTTCCACCGGAATCTTCGCCGATTGCTCGATCGACCGCAGCGCCCGCGCCAGTTCCCCATAGGAACTTCGTGAATCGGATGGCTGGATGCTCTCCACCGCCGCCCGCAACTCGCCTGTCTCCGTCGTGGGCTGTGTCAGCGCATGAACCGTGGCGCCCACCGTCAGAACCTGCGCCGCGTCCCGCTGCCCGCGCGAAGAGAGAACGCTCACCGCCTCCCGCTTTGCCCGCGCCAGCCTGTCCCCCACCCGCATGCTGAAGGAATTGTCCACCGCCACCACCACCAGCTTCCGCCCCGCCGTCGCGAAGACTCCCGAATGCCGGATATAGGGCGCCGCGAAGGCAAGCACGATCAGAAACAACAGCAGCAGCCGCGCCGCCAGCAGAAGCAGGTACTTCAGCCGCCGGTGCTTGATGGAACTCTGCGTCCGCCGCTCGAAAAACATCAGCGAACTGAAATGTTTCGGCGTCGTTTTGTGCTGTTGCAGCAGGTGCAGCCACAGCGGCAGCCCGAGCGCCGCCAGACCCGCCAGAAACCAGGGAGACAGAAAACCCATCAGATCCTCCCCTGCCGGATCACAAAGTACTCCCGCAGCGCCTCATCGAGCGGCCGCGACGTGTCTACCACGTGGTAGTCCATTCCCGCCGCGCGCGCCTTGCTGCCCAGTTCCTCAATATGTTTGGTGATCTTCTGCCGGTATTCCACATTGGCGTAATCCGGCGAGACCTCCAGCGAATCCTGCGTCTCCATGTCGATCAGAATCACCGGCTCCCGGAACTTCGGGTGCAGCTCTTCCGGGTCGAGAATGTGGAACAGCACCACCTCGTTCCCCTTGAACCGCAGCGGCTCAATCGCCTTCACCACCGTCTCCGGCGGAGCGTAGAAATCGGAAATGACAATCGCCATCCCGCGCCGGAAGTGGTACTGCTGGAAATGGAAGAACGGCTTCGAATAGTCCGTCCGCGCCGCGGGTTCGGCTTTCTCCACGGCATGCAGCAGCCGCGCCAACTGTCCCTGCCGCGACCTCGGCTGCACGTAGTTCCGCACCTCGTCGTCGAACACGATCAGCCCGCAGGCGTCCCGCTGATGCAGCGCCAGGTAGCACAGCGAGGCCGCCAGATACCGCGCGTAGTCGATCTTGCTCACCGTGTGCGAAGTGAATCCCATCGACGCGCTCGCGTCCAGCAGAATCGTCACCTGCGTGTTCGTCTCGCCCCGGTACCGCTTCAAATAAGCGCGCTCCGTGCGTGCGTACACGTTCCAGTCCACGTACCGCAGATCGTCGCCCGGGCTGTACTGCCGGTATTCGGCAAACTCCTGGCTGAACCCGAAATCCGGCGAGCGGTGCAGACCCGCGATGAACCCGTCCACCACGGTCTTCGCCACCAGTTCCAGATCGGAAATGCCGGCAAGTACTCTCGGCTCCAGGAAGCGATGCAGCATTCTCTATCTACCCCTTCGGAGCAGGCCGTGCCTCGATCACGCGCTTCAACAAATCATCCGTGCTCAACCGGTCCGATTCCGCCTGGAAGTTCACCAGCACGCGGTGCCGCAATACGGGAATCGCCATCGCCTGGATATCTTCGAACGTCACGTGATACCGCTGCTTCATCAACGCCCGCGCCTTCGCCGACAGCACCAGGTACTGCGCCCCGCGCACGCTCGAGCCGTAGTTCACATATTTCTTGATGAAGTCCGGCGCCCCCGCGTCGCTGCTTCGCGTCGCCCGCACCAGGTCGATCGCATACTTCGCCACGCTGTCGGCGATCGGCACCATTCGCACCAACTCCTGGAACGTCAGGATCTCTTCCCCGTTCGTCACCGGGTCCGTGGCCGGAATGTGCGTCGTCGTCGTGAGCGAGATCACCTTCAACTCCTCTTCCGCCGACAGGTAATCCAGCATCACGTTGAACAGGAACCGGTCCAACTGCGCTTCCGGCAGCGGATACGTCCCCTCGAGTTCAATCGGGTTCTGCGTCGCCAGCACGAAGAACGGGTTCGGCAGCCGGTAGTAGTTGCCGCGCACGGTGCACGAGTGCTCCTGCATCGCCTCGAGCAGCGCCGATTGCGTCTTCGGCGGCGTCCGGTTGATTTCATCCGCCAGCAGCACATTGGCGAAGATCGGTCCCTGCACGAACGTCCACGTGCGCCGCCCGGTCGCCGGGTCCTCTTCAATGATGTCCGTTCCCGTGATATCGCTCGGCATCAGGTCGGGGGTGAACTGGATGCGCTTGAACTCGAGTCCCAGCGTCGCCGCCAGCGTGCGCACCAGCAGCGTCTTCGCCGTCCCCGGCAGACCCGTGATGAGGCAGTTGCCGCCCACGAACAGGGCAATCAGCACCTGGTCGAGTACCTCCTCCTGGCCCACAATGACACGCCTCACCTGCGTCACGATGTCGTTATAGGCCTGCTGGAATCGTGTGATGCGCCCTTTCAGTTCGGCGGCGTCAATTTGAGCGATGACTGACATTCTTCAACGTTTCTCTTTCTTTGAAGTCAATTCCAATAATAGTTTCTGCGCCGGACGGTAGCCGGGAGCGGCCTCGAGCGCCGAGATCACGTGATCCCGGGCCGCATCCATCTCGTTGGCCTTTACCAGCGCCTCCGCCAGTTCGTAATGCGACGCCGCCGGATCGAGCGGCTTCGAGGCAAGCACGGCTTCAAACTCCCTTACCGCCACCTTGACCTGGCCCTGCCCCAGCGCCAGTTCCCCCATCTTCTTGTGCATCTCCGGATCAGCCACCGGATAGATGTAATTCAGCCGGTCGAGCGTCGCGATAGCATCCTTCGGCCTCCCCAACTCAGCCTGCAACTCCGCCAGTTTCTTGAGGGAAGAAGGATCGCGCCCGCCTGCCTTGGCGTAGCGCTCGAACTCGCCCACGGCCGATTTCTTGTCGCCCTTCGCCAGGTACGCATTGGCCAGGTATTCATACGTGCTGCCATGCTCCACGTAATCCGGATACCAGTCGCGAATTTCCAGACCCGTTTTGATGATGTCGTCGACGCGCTCTTCCTTCACTGCCGCCGCCATCCCGCGCATCTTCTTCTGCCAGTCCTCGAACTTCTCGAGCGGCGTCGCCAGTTGCTTGTCGAGCCAGGCCAGAAACTCTTTGTCAAACTGTTCCGGCTTCAGCCCCAGGTTCTTTTCGATGACATCCCCCGTGGGCGTGTTCCGCGCGAAGTCGTGCATCATGTCGAGAATCTTCTGGAATCCCCAGCGCTGATTGATGTAATCGCAGATCTTCCCCGCCTGGAAGTACGACACGATCACCTGCATCGGATAGGTCGGCCGGATGAACCCGCGGTCCAGTTGGGTCACCGGAAGCAGCTTCTTGTCCTTCACCGCCTTGAGCGACACCGGATCCAGCCGGTCGCCCCACTCCGGCGACACCGCCGTCTCTTCGTGCACCGCCAGCCCTTCCGTAAACCAGCGCGGAACCCGGTGATTCGTCGCCGAAAGCACGTACACGTGGCTCAACTCATGCCACATCGTGCTCGCCCAGTGAAAACTTCCTGGCTTGCGCCCTGACGGGCTATCCATGGCGACGATATTTCCGAACGTGACGCCCAGCGCGCCCAGACCCGGCATCCCCATCGTCCGCACCGCGAAATCCTCATGGTCCGGGTACACTTCCAACTGCACCGGCCCTTTCAGCTTCACCTTATATTTCTTCTCGTAAGTGCTCAGCGCGCGCAGCATTTCCGGCTCGAAGTAGAGCTTCAGCAGTTCCGCTTCCTTCTTATGAAGCCGCAGGATCGCCTCTCCGTTGCGGAACGTCTCGTAATTCTTGTAGGAATCCATCAGCCGCAGCGAATTCACTGTCGCCGGATCCTTGAATCCGTTCTCGTAGGCCAGTTCCAGATGCTCCCGCGCCACTTTCTCCCGCCCCAGCCGCATGTACGTGATCCCCAACTCCGAATGCGCTTCCCAATACCGCAGGTTCTTCTTCAGCGCCTCCTCGAAGTACTGGATGGCATCCTCATACCGCCGGTTCAGAATCAACGAATGCGCCGTGTAGGCATACCCCTCGGCATACACCGGATTGATCTTCGCGATCTTGGCAAACCACGCTTCCGGGGACTTGTCGGCAAGCACCTCGAGCGTCGCCAGCACCGCCATCGCGTCCAGAGCCTCCGGTGAAATCTCCAGCGCCTTCTCCGCTTCCTTCCGAGCCTTGTCGAAGTTCACATCCTCCACCGCCAGCTTCGCCAGCAGTTCCTGAGCCTCGAGCAGTTTCGGATCGGCCTTCAGCGCTTTTTCCGCGAATTCCACCGCCTTGGCGTCGAATCCCTCCGACAACACCATCGCCAGCCCCAGCAGCGCCCCCGGATGATCCGGCTTGATCTCCAGCGCTTCCTTGAACAGGTTCTCCGCATCCGACTTGTTCCACCGTTCATAGAACAGCCGGCCCCAGCGCACCCGGTAATCGGCATTTTCCGGAGCCATCGCTACCGCCGCCTTGAACTGATTGTTGGCGTCCTGGTACATCTCCAGTCCCCAGAACCCCTCGGCGCGCAGGTAGGCGCTATTGCTGAACGTCAATGCCTCGTAACACTTCCGCGCCTCTTCGAGCCGCCCGTAATGCTTGTGCTGCTCGCACTGCGAGACGCTGTTCTGCGCCCCCACGAGGGACGCCGCCGCCAGCAACAGGACAATCGTACGTCTCATTTGTCCAGCTCCGCTTGCGTCTGCGCCAGTTGCACCAGAAGATCCGTCAGCATCTTCCTGTACTGCTCGCTCGGCATCGCCGCCCGCTGGTACTTCAAACCGGCGATCTGCTGTTCCAGCGCCTCCTTGCGCTCGAGCAGTTTCCGTTTTTCCGGACTCGCCGCCGCAATCTGCGCCGCTCCAATCCGCAGCAACACGAACCGTCCCGCGAGCAGACCTTCTCCGTTCTCCGCCGAAGGCTCCCGCACCGGCTCACCCTTGCCCGTATCCTCGATCTGCGCGTGCTCGCTCGCGATCCGCTTCTGCGTTTCGAAGAACCGGATGGTCTTTTCATTTGCATACCGGTACGCCTCGAGCGCGCTGATCACTTCGTTCTTGTCCACGTCGGACGCCGTATCGCGCAAAGCCTCCACCCAGTACCGCGGAAAAACCGTCGCGTTCTTTTCGGTCCCGCCTTTGGTCGCCGTGATGATGGCCCGGCCTTCCTTCTTTAACGCGAGCACGCACGCCCCGCTGGCGCTGGTCGTGTTCACCACAAGCTGCTGCCCGGGAATGCGGTCCAGCATCGCCGCCAGTTCGATCGAAGAGATATCCGGACCCGGCAGGTTGAACTTATACTCGACTCCGTCGTACGTCCCATGCCCGATCAGCGTCAGCACCAGGTTGTCCTGCGCCGTCGATGTCTTCGCAATGCTCGCCAACACCTCGGCCAGCTTCGCCTTTGTTGCCGCCGGACCGTAAAGCGTTTCTACTCTTGCTCCTGGACTCGAATTCTTCAATAACTTGTCCAGGTCCCTGGCAAGCGACGTGAACCGTTGTTCGTATTCCGGCTCCCCGCCCAATCCCGCCACCGTCACATACGTCGTCGCCGCCTGGAGGGATACGGCGCAGCTCACAATCAGTGCCGCGATCCTCATACCACCCCCCAGCGCCGCCGCAGCAGCCACTCTCCGGCCTTCAACAGCATCAGCGCCAGAAATACCGCCGGCATGTTCCACAAATCCTTCGTCTCTCTGACAGTGATTCCTGCCTCGGAGTAGGAAATCTCCTCCGGCAGTTTCGCCAGGTCGTCCACCTTGTAATACTTCCCGCCTGTCTCCGTCGCCAGCTTTTCCAGCAGTTCCTTGTTCTGCTCGGCGCCGAAATTCTCCGCCACTCCGTCCTCGCGGCGGAAGTTCACCACGTCCCGCCCGGCCTCTTCCTCCCCCCGTTTCGCCAGCACCTCCGCGAGATATGCCCCCGCCTTCTCCGCCCGCCATTCCGCCACGAATGTTCCCGGCGTCAGCGGATCCGGCCGCAACTCGACCTGCTCGGCAACCCCTTGCGGACCGATGATATTCGCGGTCACTTTCGCATCCGTCATCGGAAGGTAGTTCCGGTCCCGCACCTCGGCGCGCAAGGTCACACGACTTTCGTCATCGAGCACGGATTTCGGCGTCGAAGCAACCACCCTCCCCGGCGTGTTCTGCACCAGCCAGCGCATCAGTTGCTGCCAGAACATCTCATGGCTCTTATCCGCCAGCGGCTGAAGCATCTGCCACCGCCAGGTTCCCTGCGTCGCCATCACCCCGACGCGTCCACGGCCGTAATTCTGCGTCACCAGCAGCGGAAACTTCCCCCTGCCCGAAACAATCGAATCCACCAGCACCACAGCGCCCGGCTTGGGCGTGCCGGACTCCTGATAATCGGCCAGGTACGGCAGCTTCCTCCACCGCTCCACGTTCTTTTCCGGGTTCTCCTCCAGCCGGCAGATCAGGCTCTCCTGCCCCGCCGGAGTCAACTCCACCGTGGCCGGGTCGCGATGAAACGTGCCCTTCTTATCCGGCAGAACCAGCGGCAGCACCTCTGCCATTGCCGAACGGTTCCAGCCCCCGTCCGAAAGCCCGCTACGCCCCGCAAGGAACAACAATCCGCCGCCCCTGCGGTCCACGAATTGCTTCAACAATTCCATCTGAGTGGTTGTAAAATAAGCCGCTTCCACACCGCCGACAATGATTCCCTGGAACCCGAACAGCTCATCCACCTTCGCCGGAAAGCCTTCTTCCAACTCCTTCGGGTTCTCAATCCCCTGGCGGTAGATCTTGTTCTGCGTCGTACGCAGGATGCTCGTCAACTCGATCGTCCGGTCCTCGTCCATCGCCCGCCGGATGAACTTGAACTCCCACTTCGGCTCGCCCTCGATGTACAGAATCCGCGGCTTGCGGTTTTCCACCGTCACCAGACGCGTCACGGTGTTATTGTTGGCGTTTTCCTCGCCTTGCAACGGCTCAACCGATACATGAAGGTTTTTCAGCCCCGCGTTGCCCGCATTGAACACTACAGTCTCTGTCTGTAACGTACCCTCGGCCTGAAAGGTGACTTCCTGCGAGGCCAGCGTGGCGTTGTCCGTCTTGATCGTGATGCGTCCCTTCGCGTTCTTGTAGCCGCGCTGCTTCAGCGTCACCACCGCGCTCACGCGCGAATCCGCCAGCGCCCGCGCCGCCGTCTGGACCTCCGTCACCTCGACGTCCTTGTTGAACCGCTCCCGCCCCACTCCTACCGTGTGCACCGGGATCCGCTGCCGCTTCAGCAGGTTGATCGTCTCGAGATCCACCCCGCCCGCATTGTCCGCTCCGTCGGAAAAAAGCACCACCGCCCCAATGGGAAGCGTCGACGATTCCGCGGCCACCTGCGCCAGGCTCTCCCCGATGTGCGTCGCGTTCCCTTCCACCTTCCACTGGTCCAGCTTGTCCATGCGCTCGGCGCCGCTGCTGAAGCGGTACATCCTCACTTGAAACTTCTTGCCCAGCTTCTCGAGCAGACCTTTGTTTTTCAGAGCCTCGAGCGCTTTCTCCTTCCGCGTCCTGCCGTCCTCGGCGAGCGCCATGGACTTGGAATCGTCCACCACCACCGCCACAATGTTTTGCTGCGGCTTCAATGTCGCCACGCTCACCGCGGGCTGCCACAGCATCAGCAGAACCATCGCCAGCAACATCGATTGCAGCAGCCACAACAGCGCCAGGCGCGCGCCGCGCGCCCGCCCCGAGGCACGGTCCCTCATCCGCCACACCGGCACAGCCAGCGCCGCCGCTCCCGCAGCGATGCACGCCACCAGCGCCCACACCGGCCATGCCCCAAGCAGAACAAGGTTCCCCTTGGAAAAGACCGTCCCAGGATAGTTGAATAGGAATTCGAACATGAATTGAACTGCCGGCTCCGACTCCTCTTCTTTCTTCCTTAATGCGTCATCGCGTAGATGATGTAATTGATTCCGATCCGGTAGGCCAGCGATGCGTAGCGCTCGGGATACCGCGGGTGATCGGCCCATTCCCAGGCGTCACCCAGATCCATGTTGTGGCAGATCGCCACCATGATCCGGCCGTTGTCGTCATAGATGGCTCGCCATTTCGGCTCGACGCCATCATACTCGTACGTCCGGCCCGTGTAGAACATGATGATCCCAGGCACCTGAAAACGCTCGTCCAGATCGTACAGCACATGGAAGATGGCGTCCTTATTCTCAATATCCACTATTTGCCGGTCCGGAAACACCCGGCTCATGCTCGCCGTAAAAATGTCCCACTCGAAGGTGCCGTGGAAGTCATCCGTCATCAGAAACCCGCCCCGGAGCAGGTATTCCCGCAGCTTTTGCGCCTGATTCTCGGGCAAGTCCCAGTGCCCCGCCTCCACGACGTACACCCAGGGATAGTTGAAAATATCGTCGCTTTCGAGATCGACAATCTGCTCCACCGAGCGCGTATGAATCCGCGACAGCCGCCGCACTCCCTGCACGAATTGCCGGTCCGCTTTCGGCCAGTCCACCGTCCAGTTCCCGCGCGCCGCCCACAACCCGGACCCGCCCCGGAAATTCGGATATCGCAGCCGCGCAAAAGCATACTCCGTCTTTTCCTTGGCGTCGGCAGGCAGCGTCATCGGCCCTTCGTCGTCATCAAATGCCATCCTCCGCTGGAAGGCGTAGCCCGCGCTCATCAGCGTGATCCACGCGACTAGCGCGACAATGAAATTCCGGAATCGCATCAGGCCGCCCTGGTTTGGCTTTAGAATACCACAGGGTTCGAATGAACTCTTTGACGCGCGCCGCCGCCATTTGGTCTCATGATCGTCATGGTTTGTTGCGACGAACTCGAGCAACTTGCCGATCGCGGCTTCCTGCGCATCGGCCCCGTCCACACCCTCCGCGACGGGCGCATCCTCAATGAGATCGACACGGAGTATTTCCTCGTCTTCGGCGACACCCGCCCCTCCTTTGTCGGCCTCAACTACTGCCCGTTCTGCGGCAGAATCATCTCCCGCGGTCTGTGGAACCTCGAAAAGAAAAAACAGGGCCGCTAGCCGCCATCATGGCGCTAAAATGAAGCCATGACTCCGTCAACTCTGGTTGCCGTTGAGGAATATCTCCGGACCAGCTACGATCCCGACGTGGATTTCGTCGATGGCGTGCTGGAGGAACGTAACTTGGGAGAATTTGATCACAGCGATCTTCAATCTGAGATCACGTATTGGATCAGAGCGAATTGCCGGCACCTCGGATTGAACGCCTTCACCGAACTGCGCACCCGCATCCGCCCCACCCGCTACCGCGTCCCCGACGTCGTCATCATCGAAGGCAAGCGCCCCAAACAGGGCATCCTCGAACGTCCCCCTCTCGTCGCCATCGAGATCCTCTCCCCGGAAGACCGCCAGAGCCGCATCCAGCAACGTATCGACGACTACCTCGGCATCGGAACCCGCTTCGTCTGGCTCATCGACCCCACCGCCCGCCGCGCCTGGATCTACACCCCCCACTCCATCGAAGAGGCCAAGGACGGCATCCTCCGCGTTGACCACCCAGCCTTCACTCTCCCGCTCCACGAACTCTTCGCCAACATCGACCGTATGACGGAATAGCCGTCAAAGCTGCCACTCCGCGATCCGTGATACGATATTCCGCGCGAGAACCGTCGCGCGTTGAGCGGCCGCCGTCTAACCGCGCCCTCATCCTGCTCGCGGTCCTTGCAGGATTCCCCTGCCATGACTCTCCTCAAACCCACTCTCCTGCCCGCCGTCGCCCTTCTCCTGCTCTCCGCCGCGGCCTGCTCGAAAAAGTCCCCGCCGTTCTCCCCAAAGGAAGCCCTCGAGACCATCCAGGTGGACCCCGCCTGGCGCGTCGATCTCTTCGCCAGCGAGCCCATGTTCGCTGACCCCGTCGCCATGGACATCGACGAAGACGGCCGCATCTACGTCGTCCAGGACTCCGGCTATCCCCTCGATACCGAGGATGCCGTCGGCAAAGTCTGGCTGCTCGAGGATACCAATGGCGACGGCAAACCCGACAAATCCACCCTGTTCGCCGAAAAACTCGTGATGCCTACCGGGGTCATGCGCTGGAAGAAGGGCATCCTCGTCACCGATGCCCCCAATCTCTGGTACCTCGAAGACACCAACGGCGACGGCAAAGCCGACATCAAGAAAGCCATCCTCACCGGCTTCGCCTTCACCAACCCCCAACACACCGTCAACTCCCCCACCTACGGCCTCGACAACTGGATCTACCTCGCCCATGAAGGCTTCGCCAGCGCCGTCGTATTCGCCAAAAAGTTCGGCGACATGGGCTCCGATATCCGCTTCGTCGACCGCCCCGGCGCGCCTTCCGTCAAGAACGAACGCCGCAACGTCCGCTTCCGTCCCGACAGCAATCAACTCGAAACCACCTCCAGCACCTCCCAGTTCGGCATCAGCTTCGACGACTATGGGCATCTCCTCACCGTGAACAACTCGAACCACGCCCGCGAAGAAGTCCTCGCCGCCCGCTACCTTACCCGCAACCCCGACCTCCTTGCCGGCTCCACCATGCAGGACGTCTCCGACCACGGCGCCGCCGCTCAGGTCTTCTCCATCGTCAAGAACCCGCGCTTCGAACTCCTCAGCGGAGCCGGCATCTTCACCTCCGCCTGCGGCATCACCTGGTTCCACGGCGGCACCTTCGTTGCCGAGCCTGTCCACGGCATCGTCCACCGCGACAACTGGATTCCCAACGGGGCCACCTATACCGCCAAACGCGCCCGCGAAAACGTCGAGTTCCTCGCCTCCACCGACAACTGGTTCCGCCCCGTCAACTTCTACATCGGCCCCGATGACGCCCTCTACCTCGTCGATTACTACCGCAAAGTGATCGAGCACCCCGAATGGACCTCCCGCGAAGTCTACGAATCGAAAGACATCTATGACGGCAAGGACCTCGGCCGCATCTACCGCCTCACACAGACCGGCGCGCCTTCCCAGCCTTTCCCCCGCCTCCGCCTCAGCCAGGCCTCCGACGAGGAACTCGTGCGCGACCTCGAAAAGCCCAACATCTGGTGGCGCCGCACCGCCCAGCGCCTCCTTGTCGACCGCAAAAGCGAAAAAGCCGTCGAGCCTTTGAAACAACTCGCCCTCCACGGATCCTCTCCCCTCGGCCGCCTCCACGCCCTCTGGACCCTCGACGGCCTGGGCAAACTCGACCCCTCCTTAATCGAAAAGGCGCTCGCCGACGCCGAACCCGGAGTCCGCGAAAACGCCATCATCCTCGCCGAAATGCGGCTCCCGGACCCCACACTCGCCGATGCCCTCCTCAAAATGGAGCAGGACGCCAACCCGCGCGTCCGTTTCCAGTTGCTCGCCACCCTCGGCTCCGTCCATACCCCCGCCGCGGCCAAAGTCCGCCACCATCTGCTCGAACGCGATATGGAGGATCGCTGGGTGCAGTTGGCCGCCTTGAGCGCCTCCTCCGAGGAAGCTCTCCCCTCTCTCGAAGCGGCCATCCCCGCCATGGGCACTAAAACGAACGCACGCGCCAACTACTTCCGCCAGTTGGGCTCCATCCTCGGCGCCAGAGGAAAAGCCGCCGAACTATCCAGAGTTCTCCACGCGGCCGAGTCCGGCAACGCGTGGTGGCGCGGCCCCGTCCTCGACGGTCTCGCCGCCGGTCTCCACTCCCGCCACGGAAAACTCCAGCCTCAACCCGCCCTCCTGAAACTCTACGCGGACAACTCGAGCGAAGTCCAAACCGCCGCCCTGCGCCTGCTCGCCATCTCCGGTCTTCCTCCCGGCAGCGATGCCCTCCTCAAGCAATCCGCCACCCTCGCCGCCGACCCCAAACAACCCGGCCCCCGCCGCGCCGCCGCCATCCGGCTCCTCGCCCTGGCGCAAACCGCCCAACCCGCCGCCTTCTACCGCAAATTCGTCGAACCGAGCGAACCCGAAGAGGTCCAGGAAGCCGCCGTGCAGGCCCTGGGCAAGGAGAAAGGAACCGAAGACGCAAAGTTCCTCCTCTCCCGCTGGCGCAACATGACCCCTGCCATCCGCTCGGAAGCCGGCGACGCTTTGATGTCCTCCCCCGAGCGCTTCCAATTGCTGTTGAACGCCATAGACCAAGGCGAAGTGCAGCCCTGGTCCCTCCCCCTGCGCCAGCGCGTGCGCATGCAAATGAACACCGATCCCGCCCTCCGCGAGCGCGCCCGCACTCTCCTCGCCGTCAAGGCCGGCAACCGCGAGGAAGTCCTCAAGCGCTATCAGGCTGTCCTCGACAAGCGCACAGGCGATCCCGCCCAGGGCCGCGTCGCCTTCGAAAAGGTCTGCTCGAAATGCCACCGCCTCAACGGCGTCGGAGCCGAGGTCGGCCCCGACCTCGCCACCGTCCGCAACCGTACCCCGGACGCGCTCCTCACCGACATCCTCATCCCCAGCCGCTCCATCGCCCAGATGTACGAAGCCTACGTCGTCGATACCGTCTCCGGCGGCACCCTCGAAGGCGTCATCGGCGAGCAGACCTCCACCACCATCACCCTCGTCCACGAGCAGGGCAAGAAGGATGTCATCCCCCGCTCCGAAATCCGCCAGATGTTCGTGTCCAACCTATCGGCAATGCCCGAAGACCTGGACAAGGAAGTCCCGCCCGAACAACTCGCCGACCTGATCGCCTATCTCAAGAAGGGCAATTAAGCACGGCGTCATAAGCCGCGGCGCGCGCACTTGCGCGCCGGGGGCACGGCGCCCGCTCATGCGCGAGCGCCGTCGTAACATATGAATCACACACCCCCGGCGGCGCTCTTTTGCCGGACCGCCGCAACCTCGCTCATGCCCAACGCCGATGCTACACCCTCCCCGTAGGCCGCATCGGCCCTCGAGCAGTTCAGTATGTGCCGCGCCTTCACTTCCTTCGGCGCATCGCCCATCGCGCGAGCCGTGTTCTCGAAGAGCGCTTTCCGCTGCTCCGGCTTCATCAGCCGGAAGAGCAGGCCGGGCTGCGAATAGTAGTCATCATCTTCGCGGTGGTTCCAATGGTCCGCCGCGCCTTCCACGCTGAGCGGCGGCTCGAGAAACTCCGCCTGCTGACGCCACTCGCCGTAGCTGTTCGGCTCGTATCCCAGCGTGCCGCCGCTGTTGCCGTCCACGCGCATCACGCCGTCCCGATGGTAGCTGTGGAACGGGCAGCGCGGCGCGTTCACGGGAATGCTCATGTGGTTCACGCCAAGCCGGTACCGCTCCGCGTCGCCATAGGAGAACAACCGTCCCTGCAGCATCCTGTCCGGCGAGAAGCCGATTCCCGGGACGATGTTCGCCGGGTTGAACGCCGCCTGCTCCACCTCCGCAAAGTAGTTCTCGGGATTCCGATTCAGTTCCATCACGCCCACCTCAATCAGCGGATAGTCTTTGTGGAACCACACCTTTGTCAGATCGAAGGGATTGTAGGGGCAAGTCGCCGCTTCCTTTTCCGGCATGATCTGAACCTTCATCGTCCAGCGCGGAAATTCGCCGCGCTCGATGGCTTCGTACAGATCGCGCCCGTGACTCTCCCTGTCCTTGCCGATGACGGCCTCCGCTTCGGCGTCGGTCAGGTTCCTGATCCCCTGCTGCGTTTCCAGATGGAACTTCACCCAATAACGCTCATTGTTCGCGTTGATGAAGCTGAACGTGTGGCTCCCGAATCCGTGCATGTGGCGGTACGAGTACGGAATGCCGCGCTCGCTCATGGTGATCGTGATCTGGTGCAGCGCCTCCGGCAGCGAAGTCCAGAAGTCCCAGTTGTTGCGCGCGCTGCGAAGGTTGGTGCGCGGGTCGCGTTTTACCGCATGGTTCAGGTCCGGAAACTTGAGCGGGTCGCGCAGAAAAAAGACCGGCGTGTTGTTGCCCACCAGGTCCCAGTTGCCCTGTTCCGTATAAAACTTCATGGCGAAGCCGCGGATGTCGCGCTCCGCATCCGCGGCGCCGCGTTCGCCCGCCACCGTCGAGAAACGGACGAACAGGTCCGTCTTCCTGCCGGCTTCCGAGAAGATCTTTGCCTTGGTGTACCTGCTGATGTCGTTGGTTACAGTGAACGTCCCGTAGGCGCCGGAACCCTTTGCGTGCATCCGCCGTTCGGGGATCACCTCGCGGTCGAAGTGGGCAAGCTTTTCCAGAAACCAGACGTCCTGAAGCAGGGCCGGACCGCGAGGGCCGGCGGTCATGATGTTCTGGTTGTCGGCCACCGGGGCCCCGCCCGCTGTGGTTAGTTTTTTCTCATTCATAAGATTCCTCCTGAATCTGGGCTCACTGATGGGCGTGTATCGCCTGCTTCATCCCCCGATCGCTTGGGAACCGCGCTTACGGCTCCCCGTATCGGACGGACTAACGCATTGGGAACACAGTCCTCGGAATTGGATCGAATAGTCCTCGATCTGAAACCCGGTTTCCTTGCCTGGCAGGGCCAGCCTGTCCAGGGCCGCGTCATCCAAGTCCTCCATGCGCCCGCATTGCAGGCACAAGAGATGATGGTGGCGGCTGGTTCGGCTCTCGTAGCGTGCCACCGTGCCGGGATGGCAGACTTTCCGGATCACACGGAGGCGCGTGAAGGTTTCCAGAATCCTGTAAACCGTGGTGCGAGAGATGTCCGGCATGGTGCGGCGCACATCCTCCCAGATCTCATCCACGGTCGGGTGGGTAGGCCGCACAGACAATGCCTCGAGAACCACCCGCCGCTGTGATGTCAGCGGCAGCGAGTGCTCGCGGCAGATCTTTTCGATCTCAGCTCCGAACCGAGTAGCGTCACCTTCGCCCATTTTTGCAATTGTATTGCAAATGCAATTTCATGTCAAGAAATCTGCTCGCCAGAAATCTGCTCGCCTCCCATCCAACCCGTTTCCCGCCCTGCGTTCCAAACCGGCCGTCCAACACGCTATGGCCTCGCCTGCCTGCTCCTGCTTGCCCCGCCCACCCTGCCCCACGAAATGCTTACCGCCCACAACGCCATCCGCACCCGCCTTCACCTTCCGCCTCTCGCCTGGTCCAATCGCCTCGCCTCTTTTGCCCAGCAGTGGGCCAACACCCTCCTCGCCCGCAAGCGCTTCGCGCGCCATCTTCACAACCCCTACGGCGAAAATCTCTTCGAAATCACCGGAGCACGCCTCTCTCCCACGGCCGTCATCCAGGATTGGTCTTCCGAGTCCCGCGTCCACCGCCACCGTTCCAATACCCGCGACTCCGTCTGCGGCCACTACACCCAAATCATATGGCTTACCACCACCGAGGCCGGTTGCGCCTTCGCCCAGAAGCCCACACCCGGATCTGGGTCTGCAACTACAATCTTCCCGGCAATATCACCGGCCGGCACCCATATTGAAAATTGACTGTCCCGCCGTCACCTTCGTCCTCGACGGTAGAGTGGGGTGTTCGGGGTGGTCATGTCCCTTTCCCACCTCCGATCCGGCCCGCATTGAAATTCAGCTATCCATCTCACGTGGACTGGTTGGTGCTTTGTTGGCTCCTCAGAAACTGCGGGTCTCAGCCGAAACGGGTTGCGTACCACAACGTGCTTCCTTCTCATCAAGCTGAGGACGAGAGCCTCTGTGTTGCGGTCGCAAACCGTGTCAAGTGTTATAGCTGGGAACGTCATTGTGTGCCTCCAGAAACAAGAATGGCCGAGGAGTTTTTCCTCGGCCTTCACTTACAATTGTATCAAGCAGGTCAAGTAACTCTTGTTAGCACGCGTCCGCACACGTATCCGCTGTGACAAGTCCAAGTCCAGAACTCAGAATCACGCAACAGGCCATTGCCCGATGGGCTTTCGTTTCGGACTCTTTCGGACTCATCTGAGCGGCTCCTGAAGAGAGGAACCCTGCTCTAACGGCCCAACCCAAACAAAATACACAGCCGTGTCCCTTTTCCACTTCCATGTAGTGTATTTCTTCCGAATTCCATAACCCCGGCCCTACCTGTTATCACATCTTCTAGCAAACAAATCACTTATCTCAACGTAACCGATTTCGATAAGCTGGCATCAAACGTGCTATAGTCATCCCCAAAGGGGGTTGTGTATCTGCGCTCTCGCAGACACTCGCTTTCTCCCCCTTGGAGACGGTCGGAGCCGGCCTTGAAGGAACTGAAAGTCCAATTGGCCAATGCGCTGCTCGTGGTCCTCACCGTGGCAGCCATCATTGCCGCTGGCATTAACTTCCAGCAGCAGTCCAGGTATCGTCTGCCCGACGACGGCGTCTCCTGGTCCGATCGCCTTGCCGGTAACCGTAAGGTTGTCGAGGCGGTTATCATCACCGACGACGGCCCCGGCAAGCGCGCCGGCCTGAAAGCCGGCGACTACGTCCTCTCCATCAATGGCGCCACCATCGAAAGCGCCATCGCCGTGCCGCAAGTCCTCGCCCGCCTCGGAGCCTGGAGCAAAGCCGAATACCTCATCGAACGCCGCGGTGTCCAGGTTAAGGTCAACGTCTACGTCGGGGAAGGCGTCCCCGAAACCGCCGTCTATTACCAGTACGTCGTCGGCGCCGCCTACCTCTTCATCGGCCTGTTCGTCTACCTCCGCCGCGGCAATGCGTCCAAGGCGCGCCACTTTTACGCCCTGTGTCTTACCTCGTTCGTCCTCTCCACCTTCCATTACACGGGAAAACTCAATAATTTCGACAAGATTATCTACTGGGGCAACCTCTGGGCCGGCCTCTTCGCCCCCACCATCTTCCTCCACTTCTGCCTCAGCTTCCCCGAACCGCGGCCGTGGCTGAAGCGCAGCCGCGTTCTTCTGCTCTACCTCCCGGCGTCCCTTATCATGGGCCTCTTCCTGCTGGTCGGATCCGGCTCCCTGCGCATGCAGGTTTCCATGCCGGACCTCCGCTGGCTGCTCGACCGCATCTGGCTGTTCGCCTATGGCTTCCTCTACCTGCTCGGCGCCCTGGCCCTCCACCTCGAATACGGCCGCACCGAAGACACCATGGTGCGCCAGCAGTTGAAATGGCTCCGCAACGGCGTCATCTTCGGCATCCTTCCCTTTACCGTCTTCTACATGCTGCCCTATGCCGTCGGCGTCATCCCCGGTCCGTGGATGAAAATGGCCGTCCTCTCGCTCCCCCTCATCCCGCTCACCTGGGCCTACGCCATCATCCGCTACCGCCTGATGGATGTCGACGTCATCTTCCAACAGGGCTACGCCTACACGCTCGCCACCCTCTCGGTCATCGGCCTGTTCTACATGATGACCCTCTCCTTCAACCGTTACGATGATCTGACCCCCTCGGCTGTGGTCGTCATGATTCTCATCGCCACCTTCGCCTTCCAGCCCATTCGCAACTGGTCCCAGGAGTTGATGGATCGCTACCTCTTCTACAAAGACCGCTACGATTACCGCCGCAGCCTCACGGAATTCGCCCGCGAGTTGAACTCGGAAACCGATCTTGACCACCTCCTCGACTCCGTCATCGATCGCCTGAAACGAACCCTCGGGATCAAGCATGTCGCCGTCTTCCTCCGCCGCGCCAACGAAGACGGCTTTACGCTCACCAAGAGCACCCGCTCGCTCGACGATCCCACCCTGCGCCGCCTGGATCTGAGTTTCCTCGCCCCCGAACTCAATAAACCCTACCTCTTCTTCGAGCGCACCCGCCACGCCCTCGACATTGTCACTCGCGAACTTCCGCTCTCCGTACGGGCCGCCATTGCGGACCTCGATTTCACTTACTACGTTCCCTGCACCGTCCGCGGCCGCATCATCGGCTACCTTGCCGTCAGCCGCACCGAGAAAGGCGACTTCCTCTCGAGCGACGACCTCGACCTGCTCCAGTCCCTCGCCGGCTACCTCGCCATCGCCATCGAAAACGCCCGCCTCTATCAGTCCCTCGAGCGCAAGGTGGAAGAGTTCGAGCGCCTCAAGGAGTTCAGCGAGAACATCGTCGAATCCATCAACGTCGGCATCCTCGCGGCCGATCTCGAAGACCGCGTCGAAAGCTGGAACACGCAACTCGAGCGGCTCACCGGCATCACCCGCGAACAGGCCGTCGGCCGCAAGCTCTCCGACCTTCTTCCCTCCGGCCTCTGCGAACGCTTTGACCAGGTGCGCGGACAAACCGGCGTCCACCACGTCCTCAAGTTTGCCCTTCCTACCCCCGCCTCCGTTGCGGCCGCCGGCGCCAACGGGAATGGCTATGCCAATGGAAACGGCAACGGCATCAACGGCCGCTCCAAGCCCGCCCTCGAGTCTGTCGTCAATCTTGCCATCGCCCCGCTGGTGTCGAAGGACCAGGAACAGATCGGCCGCCTCGTGATCTTCGACGACATCACCGAGCGCAGCGAACTCGAGCGCCAGCTTGTTCAAGCGGACAAACTCAGTTCCATCGGTCTGCTCGCCGCCGGCGTAGCTCATGAGGTCAACACGCCGCTCGCTGTCATCTCGTCCTACGCGCAGATGCTCGCCAAACAGGTCACCGGCGATGACGCCAAATCCAAGCTCCTCGAAAAGATCGCCAAACAAACCTTCCGCGCCAGCGAAATCGTAAACTCGCTGCTCAACTTCTCCCGCGTCTCGCCTACCGAATACGTGGAAGTCGACCTCAACCGCATCCTCCGCGAAACGCTCGGCCTCATTGACCACCAGCTTCGTAAAGCCAATGTCGAAGTGACCGCCGAACTCGCCCCTTCCCTCGGTTCCATCAAGGGCAACCCCGGAAAGCTCCAGCAGGTCTTCCTCAACCTCTTCATCAACGCCCGCGACGCCATGGAGAACGGCGGCCGGCTCACGGTCCGTTCCACCGAAAGCGACGCCATGGCGCGCATCGAGGTGATCGACACAGGCCATGGCATCCCGCCCGAGCACCTCGCCCGCATCTACGACCCCTTCTTCACCACCAAGACAGCCAAGAAAGGCACAGGGCTCGGTCTTGCGGTAACCTATGGCATAGTGAAGGAGCATTCCGGCCAAATCGAGGTGGATAGCGGCGATGGCCGCGGAACCCGTTTCCTCCTCGAGTTTCCGCTCGTTCGCAAACCTGTGAATGCCTAATAAGACCGCATCCGACGAGGCTCCCATGAGGGGCAAGATCCTGATTGTGGATGACGAAGCCGATATCCGCGAGAGCCTCGAAACCCTCCTCTCCCTCGAACACTACCAGGTCGACGAAGCCCAGAACGGCACTGAGGGCCTGCGAAAAATGGAGCAGTCCAATTACGACCTCGTCCTGCTCGACCTCATGATGCCCGACAAGTCCGGCATGGACGTCCTTCGTGAGGTCCGCGAGCGCGACCAGGACACGCCCATTTGCATGATCACCGCCTACGGCTCCGTCGAGGTCGCCGTCAGCGCTCTCAAGGCGGGAGCCAGCGATTATTTCTCCAAGCCCTGGGATAACGAAAAACTCCTTATCGAAATCGACCGCCTCATCGCCCGCCGCCGCCTCGAAAGGGAGAACACCCAGCTCAAACGCGCCCTCAAACAGCGCTACTCGTTTCCGAACATCATCGGCAAGAGCGAGCGCATGATCAAGATCCTCGACCTCGTCGCCCAGGTCGCCAGCAGCCGTTCCACCACCGTCCTCATCACCGGCGAAACGGGCACCGGCAAGGAACTCATCGCCAAGGGAATCCACGCCCACTCCTCCCGCGCCGACCAGACTTTCGTCCCCGTCAACTCCGGTTCGCTCCCCCCGGACCTGCTCGAATCCACCCTCTTCGGCCACGTCAAAGGAGCTTTCACCGGAGCCATGGCCACCCGCAAAGGCTACTTCGAAACCGCCAACCGCGGCACTATCTTCTTCGACGAAATCGGCACCATCAGCCCTGAGATTCAAGCCAAGCTCCTGCGCGTCATGCAGGAGAAGGAGTTCATGCCCCTGGGCTCCACCGACACCGTCCGGGTCGATGTCCGTATCCTCGCCGCCACCAACGCCGACCTGCGGAAAATGGTGGATGAGGACAGATTCCGCCGCGACCTCTTCTACCGCCTCAACGTCATCGAGATCGCCCTCCCCCCGTTGCGCGACCGCAAGGAAGACATCCCGGCGCTCATCGAGCACTTCTTCGATAAGTACTGCCAGGAAAACGAAAAATTCCTCTCCCCCGACAACCGCTCCCTGCTCTCGTTCGATTCCGAAGCCATGCGCATCCTCATGGATCACAACTGGCCCGGCAACGTGCGCGAACTCGAGAACGTCGTCGAACGCGCCGTCGTCCTCGCCACGGGGCCTTCTGTATCCGCCGACGTCCTCCCGGAACCGCTCCTCCACTCCCAGGGAATTCGCCTCCGCGAAGACGATTCCTCTCCTCTTCCCCCCGACGCCTCTCTCTTCGAACTGGTCGCCGATTTCGAGCGCCGCAAGATTATCGAGGTTCTCGAGACGCACAACTGGAGCCAGACCGAAGCCGCCGAAACCCTCAGTATTCCGCTCTCCACCCTGAACCAGAAAATCAAGCGTCTCAACATCGATGTCCGCAAACTGGCCGAACGGGCCCGCGCCGAAAAAAGCGGCCTCCAGCCGGCAGCCTCCGCCGGACAGTGACCCGCGTCCTCCTCCTGCTATCCCTTGCCGCCCTCGCGCCGGCCCAGACCGCGCGCCAACTCCTCCATCAGGCCGAAGCGGACACCCGCTCGGGCAAGTTCACCCAGGCCGCGGAAAATGCGCGCGCCGCCTATGCCCTCTGCCAGTCCGCCCACGACCAGGCCTGCCTTGCCTCGGCCCGCAACGCGGAAGGAGCCGCCCTCCTCTACGCGGCCCGCTATCCCGAATCCGCCGCCGCCTTCGAGCAGGCGCTCTCCCTCTTCGAGCGCCTCCACGACCGCATGCGCGTCATCGACGTTCTCAATAATCTCGGCAGCGTCCACTACTACCGCGGCGAATACGCCGACGCCCTCCGTCGCTACCAGCAGGCCTACGACGCCCTCACCGGCAGTGAAAAAGAATCCTGGTACGACTACTCCCGCCACCTCACCATCGTCAATCTCGCCACCATCTTTCAACGCCTCGGCCGCAACCGCGCCGCCCTCGAACTCTACAATACACTCGGCCCGGAACCGCGCGGCCTCTCCGCCGCGGAAATCCCCCGCTACCAGGCCAACCTGGGCGTTCTCTACCGCCGCCTCGGCGACCCCTGGAAAGCCCAGGAAACCTACCTCGAAGCCCTCCATCGTTTCCGCACCCTGAACGACCACGACGGCGCCCTTGGCCTCCTCATCAACCTCGGCATTCTCCGCGCGCTCGACTTCGAAGATTACCCCGGCGCTCACGACTGGTTTCAAAAGGCCCTCGACCTAGCCACGGAATCCGGCAGCGCGCGCGAAGCCATGCAGGCCAACCTCTACCTCGCCGAAACCCAGTTCCGCGGGGGCGACCTCGATGGCGCGCGAGACCGCTGGCAATCCGCCCTCTCCTCGAGCCGTGCTCTCGGCGCCAGCGAGGGCGAATGGAAGTGCCTCTACGGTCTCGCCCGCGTCAGCGCCGCGCTCGGACAGGATGGCCGCGCCGGCGTCTATTTCCGCGAAGCGGCGCGCGCCATCGAATCCGTCCGCGCACGCATTCAAGGCGTCTCGCTCAAATCCGAATTCCTCTATGACAAGCGCGACGTCTATGACGATTGGATCGCCCTCGAGGCAAAGCAGGCCCGCGCTCCGGACCTCTTCGCCATGATGGAACGCGCCCGCTCCCGTGTTCTCCTCGATCAGGCCTCCCGCGCCGCCTCCCCGGATTCCACTTCCGCCGCCCGTCTCACAGAGTTACGGAAGCAGATCTCCCGCCTCTATTCCACTCCACACCCGCCTGCCAATCAGGTGGTCGAGGTTGCCCGCCTCGAGGCCGAATACGACCAGGCCGAACGCGCCGCCCGCCGCGGCTGGAATGCCGGACCCATTTCCCTCGCCGAGTTTCAACAGCGCCTGAAAGACGACGAGGCTGTGTTCCTCTATTGGCTCGGGCGGCGTGCCGGCTATCTCCTCTGGGTCACCAGGACCGCCTCCGGCGTGGCCGGGCTTCCCGTCCGCGAAGACCAGGCCCCTCCCCTCCTTGCCGCCGCCCTCGACGATCTCGAATCCGGAGTGCTCAACTGGCAGCGCAAGATCGAGTGGCTCCTCCCCGCGATCCCGATTTGGCGTGAATCCCGCATCAGGCGCATCTGGATTGTCCCCGATGGAGTCCTCGCTCTAGCCCCGTTCGACGCCCTGCGCGTGCCGGAGGATGGCGGCTGGCTCATCGAACGCTACGAAGTCATCCGCCTCCCCGCCGCCGCGTTCCTCCGCGCTGCCCCTCCCTCCACACACACCTGGCGCTGGCCGTGGCAGTTGCAGATGACCGCCTTCGGCGACCCTGCCGTAACCTCCGCTCCGTTGCTTCCCTCGGACTCCCGCTGGGGAGCCCTTCCCAAGTCCCGCCAGGAGGTCCTCTCGCTCCGGTCGCTCCTCCCCGGCAGAACCCATGCCTACCTCGCTTCTCAAATGACGCGCGGCACCTTCCTGCGGGAAGCCGGTTTGTCCCCGCTCCTCCACATCGCCACCCACGCCGCCACCGACCCCGAGGATGGCTCCCGCAGCCGCCTCCTGTTCTCCGGCGGCTATCTCTTCTCCGGCGAAATCTTCGCCCTCCCCTTGTCGCATGTCGACCTGGTCACCCTCTCCGCCTGCGAAACGGAACGCGGAGCCCTCCGCCGCGGCGAAGGCGCCCAAAGCCTCTCCCGCGCCTTCCTTGCCGCCGGCGCCCGCACCACTCTCGCCACCCTATGGAAGGTGGACGACACCGCATCCATGCTCTTCATCGGGCAATTCTATGACGCCCTGCGCTCGGGCATGACCAAAGCCGCGGCTCTCCGCGAGGCCAAACTCCGTTTCCTTCACTCCCGCGGCGAACTCTCCAATCCCCGATATTGGGCCGCCTTTGTCATGCAAGGCGCCGCCGGCGAACCCGCGCCGAAGTTCGTCTCCTGGCCCGCTCTTCTCTGGCCTGCCGCCCTTCTCTGCGCCGCCTTTGCCCTACTCTCCCGCCGCCGCGCTCAGTAATCCGCCGGTATCGCGTTGTACAGACCCACAGGCCGCATTTCCCCCGTTGCCTTGTCCACCACGACGTGGATCATCTGAATCGGTCCGCTCGAGTCAAACACCGCGAAATACCCCGGTCCCGCGTTCTTCGCCGCCGGCGCGAATTCCTCCCATGCCTGAAACATTTTGTCGCCCGGATTCAGCGTGATCGTGATCGGCGCGATCGTCTGTATGCTCGGCGATGACACCGTCACCGTCACGGGCTTCGCTCCCGAGTTCAGAAACCCGAACGCATTGATCATCCCTTCCGATGTCCCCAGGTACGCCAGGCTCCGCATGGTCCCGATCGAAGAAAACAGCGGTACCGCGTGCTGCAGCGCATCCACCGCGCTCGGTTGCATGATCGTGCCCCGGGGATACGAGTAATACGCCCGCCGCGCTCCCCCCGGATTCATCACCGTGATCAAACGCCCGTCCAACGGAAACGTCGACTTCGCCTGCACCACAATCTCCGTCGGAGTGACGCTCAACACCGACGGATACCCCGCATCCTGCAACAGCACGCGCAAGCCGGATTCGAACCCCGTTCCCGCGATCGAGAATGTCTGCCCCGCCTCAATCACTCCCCCGCCCGGAATCACGTTGCTCACCGTCAGTGTCGCGTCATTCGAGATCGTGAGGTTCCCGTTCTCATAGACCTGCTTCGCCGGTCCTCCATGCACGTTCAGCCAGTAGGAATTCCCCACGTTGAACCGGATCGGGATCGCCGTCCCCTCGGGCAGCCCAGCTTTCGTTCGCACCGCGATGGTGAACAGCGGGTAGTCTTCCCCCACCTCGAACACGCCCACCGCGGGAGCCATCGCCAGCGTGAGCACGCCGTTTGCATACCGCGCCGCCCCGTTGATCCCTTTGGCTACCGAAATTCCCAGTATCGAGTCGAACAAATCCTCATCGAAGGTCATCTCCAGGCTCGAGCGCACAATCGGCCGCGGCTCCGTCAGGTAAACTCGTAGCTGCGTAACCGCCCCCGCCGGCGCCGGGTCACTTTCCACCTTCATCCACACATCGTTCGGGTTCTCGTAGGCAAGCAAAGTAGCCGTCGCAAGCAACAGAAAGCAATATCTCATGTTGGGTATCATCTTAAGCCCCTGTATCCCCGTGTCGTTCATAGATGCACGGCATCATGCCAGGGTTTCAAGAACACTTGTTACGGTTGGGGAGCCAGGACGCGGAATTGCGAATCCTCGGATTGTCCGGCAATGGCGCCATCCGCCGCTCGTGCGGTCACCCGCAACACCAGGGTCTTCCGGGGCAGCATCTTTTCCCGCACCGCCTCCGGAATTTCCGCCGCCGTATTCGCGCCGTGGGTCTCCCACAATTCCGTGCCGTCCACTTCGCTCAGCTTCACTTCGTAATCGACCGCCCCGGCAACGGTTGTCCACTTCACTTCTCGTGGAGCCTCGCCCACATCGCCCGTGGGGCTGACACGAATCACCGGAGCCGATCGGACAGCGCCCCCTACCACGCCGCCCTCGAGTCCCGCGACACGGGCGCTTCGCCATTGCAAGCCCGCGGCCACCACCAACAGCGCCGCCGCAAGCGCGCCCGCCAACTGCGCCCGCATCGGCCACGCCCGCCACGCCTGCCACCATCTCCTTCGCGGCTCCTCTTCTCCCGTCAACCGGCGGGTCTGCTCCCGCAACCGCTCCACGATTGCCGCCACATCTGCCTGCTCCGCCCCTGTCGCCTTCCCCTGCTCGAACTCCGCTCGCATCTCGAGCCATGCCGCGCACGATTCGCATCCCGCCACATGCCGCTCGAGTGACTCCCGGTTTCCCCCTTCACCCTCCCAATATGCGGCCAACTCCTCCTCGAGGGGACACTCCGGCGCAAGCGCTTTCCGCACCACTTTCCGCCTCCACTCCGGATCAGACGGATTCATGGCTGCCTCCCAGAACCCCCGTTCCATGCCTTGCCTTCCATCGCGTCAGCGCCGACTTCAGCTTCCGCCGCGCCGATACCATATATGCCTTCGCTCCGCTCGAATTGGTCAGCCCCAACCGCCGCGTCACCATCTCGAGCGGCATCTCGTCGCAGTAATGCAGCAGCACTACCTTCCTCTCCATTTCGTTGAGCGTCTCCTCGAGCAACTGCCTCGCCGCCGCCACTTGCGATTGCTGCTCCAGGCGCCGTTCCACCGATGGCTCCGAAGACCGCAGCGTTGCCGCCAGCGCATCGTCCAGCGCGCTTGTCTCCCGCAAACGCCGCGACTCCGCCGCGTTCAGACAGTGGTGCCGGCATACAATGAACAGCCACGTCGAGAATTTCGAAGATCCCTCGAAGGTGTGCAGATTCCGGTACACCTTCGCAAACACCTCCTGCGCCAGGTCCGCCGCATCCTCTTTGTTGGCGCACCACCGCAAACACCACAACGCTACCCGCTGGTAGTGACGCTGAAACAGTTCTCCCACCAGGTCCCGCCGCTCCGCGGCGGATTGCGTCTGCCGGTATCTCTCCAGGATTTGCTCGTCGCTTAGCGCTTGCATTCCACCCGCTGGACCGGTTTGCGCATCGTTGCATCACCAAACTTGGACAGCCGCCGCAACCGGAAGGAACAAGTGACAGCCTACTCCTCCTCAGTGTTTCATAATCACGGCCGGCTTGCACGCCTCCTCTTGCCCTGAAGCGAGCGCTTCGGCTTCGGCCTGCTCAGCAATCGATAGTTCAAACTCCTAAATGGATCTGTTACGATAGACAAAGTTTGTCGGGTCGCCTCTCGCACTATGCATCAGCGCCCGGATGGTCTCCAAGCCGGCTTCCACCGGCAGTCGCGTCACGAGTTGGGCGTGCGCTCGCTTCCGGCGGCATTCGTCTATCCTGTCGTCCTGCTCGTTCTCGCCGCCACCACTAACTTCTTCAAAGACCATCCCTACTTTCTGGGCGCCGCCCTCGTTCTCTCCCTTGCCGCCGCTCACACCCGGGCTTTCTCCGCGCACCGGCTCTCTCGAAACAACCTCGATCCTGCCGCCGCGGACCGGCTCTTCCTTCTGTTTCAAATTGCTGTCTATGTCACCTGCTTCGTGTGGGGCGTCTTTTCGGCGGGAGCCGTTTTCTACTACGTCCCTCACCGCTGGGAAGGCTCCCTCACCCTCCTCTCTTTGGCCGCTCTAGCCGCGGGGGTGACAAACTCTCTCGCTCCCGACCGCGCCCTCGCCTGGCGCGCCCTCGCCTTGCTCCTGGCCCCGCCCATCGCCGCCAGTTTCCTCGAGCGCACCTGGGAAAATGCCGGTCTCGCCGTCTGCGGACTCCTTTATGGGGTCTATCTCGCCATTGAGGTCCATCAGCACTGGGAACTCTATCGCAAAGCCTGGACCGCCATCGAAGCCGCCAAAGCCCGCGAGCGCGCCGAGGTTGCCGCCAAAACCAAGTCCGAAATGATGGCCAGCCTCAGCCACGAAATCCGCAATCCGCTCAACGGACTCATCGGTACGCTCGATCTGCTCGCCCAATCCGATCTCACCCCCCAGCAGCGCGAGCACGTCTCCGTCTCTCAAGCCGCAACCTCCGGGCTCCTCAACGTCCTCAACAGCGTCCTCGACTTCTCCAGTTTCGAGGACGCCGTCAACCATCCGGCCAGCATCGAGTTCGAACTCGACAGCCTCCTCGAATCCACCATCTCCACCTACCGTTTGTCCGCTGTCCGCAAGGGACTCGCTTTCTCCTCCTCTGTCCAATTCTCCGCCCGGGGCCGCTACCGCGGCGATCCCGTCCGCCTCAGCCAGGTCATCGCCAACCTCGTCGCCAACGCCTTCAAATTTACGCGGCAGGGAAGCATTCAAGTCTCGGTGGAATCGCCCCCCACCCCCTCCGGAACATGCGTGCTCAAGTTCGCCGTCCGCGATACCGGCCCCGGCATCTCCTGGCTCGTCCGCGAGCGCCTCTTCGAGCGTTACATGCCTCATGACGAATCGGAGGGCAAACCCAAGGGAAGCGGCCTTGGCCTCGCCATCGCCAGGCAGATCGTCGTCGCCATGGGCGGTGAAATCGGGGTCGAAAGCACCCCCGGCGAAGGAAGCACGTTCTGGTTCACCGTCCCCTTGACCAGGACGGCTGACGCAGCGCCTGAACCAGCCTCTTCTTCCGCCTCCCGAATCCTGGTGGCCGAAGACAACCCCGTCAACCGCCGCCTCTTTCAGCGCATGATCGAAACCTTCGGCCATCAGGTGGAGATCGTCGAAAACGGCCGCCAGGCTGTCGAAGCCGCGGCTCACACCACGTTCCACATCATCCTTATGGATTGCCAGATGCCGGAAATGGATGGCTACACCGCCGCAAGAACCATTCGTTCCCTCCCCTCGGGCTCCCACGGCGCGGCGATCATCGCCACCAGCGGATCCACCATCCCGGAAGATCGCGACAAAGCCGTTCAGTCCGGCATGGACGGCTTCCTCCTCAAACCCTTCACCCGCGAACAGCTTGCCGCGGCGATCAGCCACGCCGCCTCTCTCTCCCCACGTATCCGCTTCCGCTGACCCGCTACCCGGCCCGGCCCTCCGCCAGCTTCCGCCGGAACTCGAGCGCCTTCCCTTCATCCGGCAGGATCACCAGAATCGTGTCATCCCCCGCAACCGTGCCCACGATTTCCGGCCAGTTCGCCTGGTCCAACGCCACAGCCACCGGACTCGCGCTCCCCGGCGAGGTCTTCAACACCACCAGGTTCTTCGCCACCCGGATGTCCAGCACAAACTCCGCCGCCACCTCGAACACATCCGGAGCCGCCGGAGCCGCGCTCAACTCCTGGTAGCCCTGCGCCGTCTTCACCAACCCCAACTCCCGGATGTCCCGCGACAGGGTCACTTGTGTCGTGTCGATGCCCACTTCATGCAACGCATTGGCAAGCTGTTCCTGAGTGTGCAGGTGGCGCCCGCGCACCAGACGCAAGATCTCCTGTTGCCGCTGCCGCTTCAGCATTTCATCTGTTTCAGCCGCGCTTCCGCTTCCTCGAGCGCCGCCGCCACCGCCTTCGGACCCGTACCCCCAACAATCTCCCGCGTCTTCAACCCCTCCCGCGGATCGAGCAGCGCCGCCATCTCCGCCGTGAATTCCGGCGCGAACGCCGCCAGCGATTCTCCGGTCCAATCCTTTGCGCTCTTCCCTTCCCTGACGCTTTCCAACACCAGCCGCCCCACCACCTTATGCGCCTGGTGAAACGGCATCCCCTTCCTCGCCAGCGCATCCGCCAGATCCGTGGCCACCGCCCAGCTTTGCTCCGCCGCCGCTCGCGGCGCTTCCTCCTTCAGCGTCGCCGTCTCCACCACCACCCGCGCCATCTCGAGCGACGCCAGCGTCTGGTGCACCACGTCAAACAGCGGTTCCTTGTCCTCCTGCATATCGCGGTTGTAGGTCATCGGCAGACCCTTCATCGTCACCAGCAACGCCAGGTAGTTGCCGAACACGCGCCCCGCTTTCCCGCGAATCAACTCGAGCGAATCCGGATTCCGTTTCTGCGGCATCATGCTGCTGCCGCTCGTCACTCCGTCCCCCAGATCCATCCATCCGTATTCCTCACCCGTGTACAGGATCCAGTCCTCGGCCAGCCGGCTCAAATGCAGCATGATCAGGTTCGCCGCGTGCTCGAAATCCAGCAGAAAATCCCGGTCCCCGCTGACATCCATGCTGTTCCGGGTCACCGCCTCGAACCCCAGCTCCCGCGCGATCATTTCGCGGTCCACCGGAAAGCCCGACCCTGCCAGCGCCCCGCTCCCCAGCGGCATCACGTTCACTCGCCGCCGCGCCTCGCTCAACCGCTCGAAATCCCTCGAGAACATCTCGCAATACGCCAGCAGGTAGTGCGGCCACAGCACCGGCTGCGCCCGCCGCGTATGTGTATAGCCCGGAATGATCGCATCCGGATACTTCCGCGCCAGGCGCAGCAACTCCTCCATCAGCCCAACCAACAGATCCCGCCCCTCGTCAATCCGCTCCCGCAGCCACAGCCGCACATCGAGCGATACCTGATCATTCCGGCTGCGCCCCGTGTGGATCTTATCCGCCAGGTCCGCCCCCACCAGTTCCTTCAACTTCCGGATCACCACCGTGTGAACATCTTCTTCCCCGGCATTTTCGAAAAAGGCGTCGTTTTCCCGCGCGTCTTCTCTTAGCCCTTCGAGCGCCTCCACCAGCCGCTCACACTCGCCCTCGCTCAGGATGCCGATCTTGCGCAGCCCCCTGGCATGCGCCGCCGACCCCCGCAAGTCCACGTCAATCAAAGCCTTGTCGAAATCCAGCGACCGCCCGAAGCGCTCGAATACCTCCGACGGCCCCGTCTCAAACCTTCCGCCCCAAAGTTTCATGTTGTCCCGTTTTGCTCTATTCGAGCAGCATCAGCAGTAGCGCCTTCTGCGCATGGAGCCGGTTCTCCGCCTGCTCGAATACCACCGAACGCGGATGCTCCATCACTTCATCGGTCACTTCCTGGCCCCGCTTCGCCGGAAGGCAGTGCATGAACACCGCATCTTCCCGCGCCGCCTCGAGCAGCGCCCCGTTCACCTGATGGTTGGCGAACTGCCGCCGCCGCTCATCGGCTTCCTTCTCCTGCCCCATGCTCGCCCACACATCCGTGTACACCGCGTGCGCGCCCGCCACGGCTTCCACCGGATCGGTCGTGAACTCCATGCGCGCGCCGCTCCCTGACGCGTACTCCCGCGCCAGCGCCGCGATCTCCGCCTGAGGCTCGAACCCCACCGGAGTCGCAATCGCGAAATCCACGCCCAGCCGCGCCGCGTTCAGCATCAGCGAATGCGCCACGTTATTCCCATCGCCCGCGAAGCTCAGCTTCAAACCCCTCAGCCGCCCGAACCGCTCTTTCAACGTCTGAAAATCCGCCAGCGCCTGGCAGGGATGGTACAGATCGCTCAACGCATTGATCACCGGCACATTCGACCACCGCGCCAGCTCTTCAATCGTATTCTGCGAAAACACCCGCGCCACAATCCCGTGCGTCCACCTCTCCAGGTTCCGCGCCACGTCCTTCAAAGGCTCCCGCTCCCCGATGATTCCATTCGAGACGATGCAATCTCCCCCCAACTGCTTGATCGCCAGTTCAAACGTCATCCGCGTCCGCAGCGACGGCTTCTCGAACAAGAGTGTCAGGTAGCGGTTCTTCAAGGAGGAGGTGAACCGCTTCGGCGTGCGCTTCATCTGCGTCGCCAGATCCAACAGACGCGAAAGCTCCTCCACACCGAGATCCAGATCCGATTTCAGATCCTGCGCTGCCATCTTCCACAGCGACGCGCCGGTCATTGGGGCCGCCATACCTCCATCCTCCGCAAAGGAAATCGGGACGGAAGCCCGTCCCGGCGGTGAATGATTATTCACCTAACTGAATAATTACACATCCCGGCCCCGCCCGCAACCCCCAAAAAAACTCTGCGCTCTCTGCGCCTCCGCGCGAACCTCATCCCCACCAATCCACACACAGTCATAATGAAACAATGTCCTTCCAACACATCCAACTCACCGAACCCCTCCTCCAGTACGTCCGCTCCGTCTCCGACCCCGAACCTGCCTACCTCGCCCGCCTCCGCGAGGAAACCGCCCGCGATCCCCACGCCCGCATGCAAATCACCGTCGAGCAGGGGGCCCTCATGGGCATGCTCGTCCGCCTGCTCGGAGCCCGCAAGGCCCTCGAAGTCGGCGTCTTCACCGGCTACTCCTCCCTCAGCGTCGCCCGAGCCCTTCCCCCGGACGGCCGCCTCATCGCCTGCGACGTCTCCGACGAGTGGACCTCCATTGCCCGCCGCTACTGGAAAGAAGCCGGCCTCGATCACAAAATCGAACTCCACCTCCGCCCCGCCATCGAAACCCTCGACGAACTCCTCGCCGCCGGACACGCCGGCTCCTTCGACTTCGCCTTCATCGACGCCGACAAGGCCAACTACCCCCACTACTACGAACGCGCCCTTCAACTCATCCGCCCCGGAGGCCTCATCGCCGTCGACAACGTCCTCTGGCACTCCCGCGTCATCGATCCCTCCATCAACGACGAAGACACCCGCACCATCCGCGCCTTCAACCAGGACCTCGCCACCGACGCCCGCGTCCATCACTGCCTGGTACCCCTCGGCGACGGCATCACGCTCGCCCTCAAGAAGTAACCGCCCCATGCTAGACTCGGATTTGATCCCCCAAGATCCTCGATCCACCAAACCACTGGTGTGCGCGGTGAGCTATCTGAACACCGCACCCCTCGTCTGGGGCCTCGAACACGGCCCTCAGCGAGGCAGCGCGCGCCTCGAATACGCCCTACCCTCCGTCTGCGCCGACCATATCCGTACGGGCGCCGCCGCCATCGGCATCGTCCCCGTCATTGAAATCGAACGTCAGGGCCTCGAATGGCTCCCCGGCACAGGCATCGCCTGCCGCGGCCCCGTCCGCAGCATTCTCCTCATCTCCAAAGTCCCCTTCCCCCGCATCCGCACCCTCGCCGCCGACATCGGCTCCCGCACTTCCGTCATGCTCGCCCGCATCCTCCTCGCCGAGCGCTACGGAGCCGTTCCCTCGGTCCTCACCGCCCCCGCCGGTCTCGAGATGCTCGAACATGCCGACGCCGCCCTCATCATCGGCGACCCTGCCCTCCTCCTCGATCCTCTCGCCCTCAGCCTCCAATACCAAGTCCTCGACCTCGGCGAGGAATGGATGCGCCACACCAGCCATCCCATGATCTTCGCCCTGTGGGCCGGACGCCCCGAAAACCTTTCCCCCGGCCTCGCCGAAATGTTCGTCGAATCCTGCCGCTACGGCCTCAGCCGCATTGAAGACATCGTCCGCGCCGAGTGCCCGCCCCGCGGCATCCCGCAAGACCTCGGTCTCCGCTACCTCACTCACCACATCACCTTCGAACTCACCGAGCGCGACTACAACGGCATGCGCATCTACCTGAAATACGCCCGCGAGTTCGATACCCTGAGAGTGTCCGCGTCCACTGGGAACGTTTCCGTATGATGACCCACCGCGAAGCCTGCGATCTGTTCGCCTCCGATGACCTCATCGGCATCGGCATGGCCGCCGACTCCCTCCGCCGCAAATTGCACCCCGAAGGCGTCGTCACCTACATCATCGATCGCAACATCAACTACACCAACTTCTGCACCGAATATTGCAGCTTCTGCGCCTTCTATCGCCCCATGGGCCACAAGGAAGGCTACGTGCTCCCCTTTGAAACCATCCTCGACAAGATTCAGGAGACCGTCGACCTCGGCGGCACCGGCGTCCTCATGCAGGGCGGCCTCCATTCGGAGTTGAAGATCGAATGGTATGAAGACATGCTCCGCGCCTGCAAACGCCGCTTCCCCAAAGTCCACCTCCACTGCTTCTCCGCTCCCGAAGTCACCAACATCGCCGAAGTGAGCAGCCTCACCTTACAGGACACCATCGCCCGCCTGCGCGACGCCGGCCTCGACTCCATCCCCGGCGGCGGAGCCGAGATCCTCGACGACGCCGTCCGCTACCGCATCAGCCGCCTCAAGTGCTCCACCCGCGAATGGATCGACGTCCACAAGACCGCCCACCAGTTGGGCATGCGCACCACCGCCACCATGATGTTCGGCGTCGATGAAACCATCGAGCAGCGCGTCAATCACCTCGAATGCGTCCGCCGCATCCAGGAAGAGACCGGCGGATTCACCGCCTTCATCCCCTGGTCCTTCCAACGGGAAAACACCTCCCTCGGCCGCTTCGTCAAGCACGAAGCCACCGCCGTCGAATATCTCAAGACGCTCGCCATCTCCCGCCTCTACCTCGAAAATATTCTCAACGTGCAATCCTCCTGGGTCACCCAGGGACTCAAGACCTGCCAGCTCGGCCTCCGCTTCGGCGGCAATGACGTCGGCAGCATCATGATTGAAGAGAACGTCGTCTCCGCCGCCGGAGCCCGCAACCATGCGAGCGAGGAAGAACTCCGCCGCATCATCCGCGACGCCGGTTTCCTTCCCAAGCAGCGCGACACGCTCTACAGGACCTATTTCCTCAACTAATCCTCATGACGCCGCTCATCGAAGTCTCGGAACTCGTCAAAGAGTTCCGTAGCTTCCAGCGCGCCCAGGGCGTTCGCGGAGCGCTGCGCAACCTCTTCTATCGCGAATATAAGATCCTCCGCGCCGTCGACCGCATCAGCTTCCAGATCCCTGCCGGCGAGATGGTCGGCTATATCGGACCCAACGGAGCCGGAAAATCCACCACCATCAAAATGCTCACCGGCATCCTCATGCCCACCTCCGGCCTCATCCGCTCCAACGGCTTCCGCCCTTTCCACGAGCGCACGCGCTACACCCGCACCATCGGCGTCGTCTTCGGCCAGCGCACCCAACTGTGGTGGGACATCGCCGTCGTCGAATCCTTCCGCCTCCTCAAGAACATCTACAACGTCTCTGACGCCGACTACGCCGCCCGCATGAAGAAGTTCGACGAAGTGCTCGAACTCGGCCGCTATCTCAATACCCCCGTCCGCAAGCTCAGCCTCGGCGAGCGAATGCGCTGCGACGTCGCCGCCGCCCTCCTCCACAACCCGCCCATCCTCTTCCTCGATGAACCCACCATCGGCCTCGACATCGTCGCCAAAGACCGCATCCGCGAATTCCTCAAACAGGTCAACCGCGATCACGGCACCACCATGCTCCTCACCACGCATGACCTCGCCGACATCGAGGAACTCTGCCGCCGCCTCATGGTCATCGACAAAGGCAAGCTTCTTTTCGATGGCCCCCTCGCCGAACTCAAGCGCCGCCTCTGGCGCGAACACACCATCAAGTTCGATCTCAAGGACCGCGACCAGGCGCTCAAGCTCGAAGCCCTCGCTTCGAACCACCTCACCATCGAGCGCCTCAGCGACCTCTCCGTCCGCCTCCGCTTCCCCCGTGAAGCCTACACCACCGCCGAAATCATCCGCCGCGTCGTCACCTCCGCCGAGGTCCTCGACATCGCCATCGAAGAACAGCCCATCGACGAAGTGGTCAAGGAAATCTACTCCGGCAACCTCCTTCAGGAACCCGTGCGATGAGCCTGCGCCTGCTCGCTGTCTTCGCCCGTATCGGCTTCCTCGACATGCTCGCCTACCGCCTCCGCTACTACACCGGCGTCATCAACTACTTCCTCTCCGTCACCGTCTACTACTTCATCTGGAAGGCCATCTTCGCCTCCAATCCCACCCTCGGCGGCTTCCGCTTCGACCAGATGATCACCTATGTCACCGTCGGCTGGATCATCCGCTCCCTCTACTTCAACAACATCGATTGGGACATGGCCACCGACATCCAGGAGGGCAAGGTCGCCATGGCCATGCTCCGCCCCGTCAACCTCCCCCTCACCTACATGGGCCGCGCCCTCGGCGAAGCCGCGTTCCGCACCCTGCTCCTCTCCCTGCCCACCTCCATCGTCCTCGCCCTCATCTTCCCCATCAATCCGCCCAAGGACGCCGCCCACCTCGGCGCGTTCCTCCTCTCCCTTGCCGGAAGCGTCCTCCTCGTCACCTCCATCAACTTCATCATCGGCTGCTGCGCCCTCGAGCTCACCTCCATCCAGGGCCTGCTGCGCTTCAAGTTCTGGATGCAGGAACTCCTCAGCGGACTCCTCGTCCCCCTCGCTCTCTTCCCTGCCCCGCTCCGCAAGATCAGCGCCCTGCTCCCCTTCGAACACATCGGCTACACGCCCATGATGATCTACCTCGGCAAAATCGAATGGCGCGACATCGGCTTCACCCTCGCCCTCGAACTGCTTTGGATCCTCTCCCTCCTCTGGTTCGCCAACTGGTTCTGGCTCCGCCTCAGCCGCCGCATCACCATCCACGGAGGCTGATCCTATGTCCCGCTACCTCTCCCTATTCGGACAATACGCCCTGCAATACGCCAAGGTGCGCCTCGAATACCGCTGGGATTTCTTCATCAGCGTCCTCACCATGACCCTCGCCACCGTCTTCGGGCTCGCCGTCGTCTTCCTCATGTTCGGCCGCCTCCACGACCTCAACGGCTGGCGCTTCGACGAACTCCTCTTCCTCTACGGCTTCTCCCTCCTCCCCATGTCTCTCTTCAACGTCTTCAGCGTCAACCTCTACCAGTTCTCCGATACCTACCTCATCCAGGGAAAATTCGACCGCGTCCTCCTCCGTCCCGTCCATTCCCTCTTCCAGATCCTCTTCGAACAACTCCGCATCGAAGCCCTCGGGGACGCCGTCCTCGGCCTCTTCATCCTCTCCGCCACCGGGCCCAAACTCGGCATCCACGCCAACCCCCTCAACCTCCTCTTCCTCGCCGCCGCCATCCTCCTCGGAGCCCTCCTCTACACCGCCATCTTCACCATGCTCTGCTCCGTCTCCTTCTGGTTTGAAGACAAGGTCGGTGTCATGCCGCCCTTCTACAACCTCATAGCTTTCGGCCGCTATCCCCTCGATATCTACAACGGCTTCATCCGCGTCGTCCTCAGTTGGATCGTCCCCTTCGGCTTCGCCACCTTCTACCCGCCCGCCGCCGTCCTCCGCCCCGCCGCCTACGGCCACTTCGTCTGGCTCCTCCCCGTGGTCACGGTATGCTTCTCCATCGCCGCGCTGTGGCTCTGGAACCGCGGAGTCCGCAACTACAGCTCCACCGGAAGCTGAAGCCGCCTCCATGGTTCGTTATGAGCAGCACATTTTGCTTGCGTTTCCCCGCATTCGCAAGGTTTGCCGCATGGCATCGCGCGCACGACGTTTTCCGGCTCGTTCACCGCTGCATTCTCTTGAGCGCCCCAATAAACCCAATCGAAACCAGGCTCACTACGAGACCATACCAGAGCATCCTGGGAGCAAACCGCATTTCGATGCGATGACGCCCCGCTGGAACGGCGAGGCCACGAAACGCTACGTTGGTGCGGACGAGAGGGTGCTCTTTGCCATCGACAAGCCCTATCCAACCCGGGTACCATGCCTCGGACGTCACCAGGAAAACAGGGCGGGAGGACCGCACGTCCAGCAGAACCGAGCCATTCCCGTACCACTCGAGGTGAACCGACCCGTCACGTCTGTCATATTGATTGGACCCGGCAATCGCATCCTCGACAACCGCCGTAGTGCGCGGATCGAACGAATCGCTCTTTAGTATTTGCAGCGCCTCGTCCATTCCCTTCGCTTGAATCACATGGTCCACGAGAAAGAAACGCGGGAGAACTTCCGCCCTCTCGAACACCTTGCCGCCAGGAACTTCCGCAACTTCTTTGTACAACTCATCCTCAAAGGCGGCGCTCGGCAGATCATGGTGCGACAGGATAAAACGCACATTCAGCAAGCTTAGAACGGGAGATCGCAAATTGTTGACCTGGTAGTATCGCCCCCAACGTTTTCCCTTACAGAAGCTCAGCCCGCACTTGCATGTAACGCTCGAGGGCAAATGGATCGTTTCCGTTCGCGGTTGGAACACCGGTGACTGGGGCGCCCATAGCCCAGTCCAAGTCGTCGTCATACGTGTCCACTCGACTCGGAGGATCAGTGCGGCGAGTTAGACTTCGCACTTTCTCAAGTTTCTCGACGCTCCCTCCAAATTGACGTTCGCTAAATCCCGGGTCCTCCCGGAATGTGTTAGTATTGATTGGCCTGCCTGAACTTACTGCAATTAGATCCACAGCAACCAGGCCAATTATCAGGACGCGAATCCACCCTTTAGCAGGCAGCCTCTCCGCGCCGAGGCCGGTCAGAACCGCCATCCATAGCGTAAACGGCAGCAGTGCGAACTCCTGGTAAAGGGAATTTTGAACAACTCTCGGCATAAGACGATAAACGTATGCGCCTGCTACCGTGGAGTCGCCCAACATCCAAACAACAGACAGGAGAAGCAAACAAAGGAACAACACTGTATACCGGGATCTCCTCACTATCGCCAGAAACACCAGGGCCAACGTACCCGTTCCGCAGTAAATGTACAGGAAGGTCGGCTCCAGCTTCAGCGAGTAAGTCTTGAGATCGAAGATTCCGTAGTAATTCGGGGCGATTAGTGACACCAAGCTCTGAAGCGGCACCCCCCCCGCTGCCGAGCCAATCCGTTCGATACTTGGCAACGCTGAGCCGCGTCAACTCAATAGTAGGTAACAGTTGTATCCCACAGATTCCTACCGCTAGCGCATACGCCGCCGTTAATCGCCTTAAGATCCTCCAACTGCCGAGTTTGAACACCGCCATAAGGACGGATACAAGCCCGCAGCTTAGAAACACGATCGCTGTTACAGCAGGGAATCCCGCTAGAATTGAGGCAGCGAGCCCGCCGGCTAGAACACACAGCCAGCGAAGCGAATATTGTTGTGCAAGATTCAAGAGAGCGAGCATGCATAGAGGTAGCCACGCGGCGGCGTCAACCGCCCCGAGATGCTGCGTCTGCGAAGTGAAAAATGCGCCGAGCTGAAAGACGGTCGCGCCGGTTAATGAAGGCAACACGTCCAAAGAGAGTTTCCGTAGGAACAAATAACAGAACACCCCGCCAGCGAATATGTGCAGCACCAACTGCCACTCAAGACAATAGAGAAGAACCTCAGCCCGATACTGGCCGATCATATTGTAAACAAGAAGAGTAACTAGGGTAGGTGGATAAAACAGTTGGGTTGTTAAGTTGGCGTACAATGGTCTTCCACAATACACGGATGGATCCCATAGCGGCGAATCACCGTTCTGTAGTGCTTTGGCGGCGAACCAGGCAAGTGAGAGGTGATATCCCCGCAGGTCCCACGGTATGGCGTAGCCCTCGAGAAAAAGAACCTTGCGAAAAAAAAGCAAAACCTCCATGAGCAAAATGCCTGAGGCCGCGCCTGAGGCCGCAAGAGTGTTACGCAGGGTCACACAGCTATTATTGCGGATTATTCGAGCAATTTCGCATGCCCCATTGCCGCCTACGCTCCTCCAAAGTCCTACGGCTTCATCCGCGTCGTTCTCAGCTCCACCGGAAGCGGAAGCCGCTCCTACCCGCCCATCCGCGCCACCAGCGCCTTCGTCCCCTCGTGCCGCGGGTCCAGCGCCCGCGCCCGCTCTAAATGACCCCGAGCCTCCTCCCGCCGCCCCGACTCGAACAGCAAGGCCCCGATGTGATACTCCACCCAGAACGGATCGAACCCGTGCCGCAGCGCCTGCTCATAGTGTGCCAGCGCCCGTTCCACATCACGCTTTCCCACGTGCAGGCAGAATCCCAACAGATAATGTCCCTCCGCATGATCCGGACATCTCCCCGTCACCTGCTCCAGCAGCGGAATCGCGCCGGCAACATCACCATCCATCCGCTTCTTCGCCTGCCGGATCGCCTCCGCCTGCCCTTCTCTCACCGCCCACCGGCGCTTCATCGCCTCATGCCGCCGCGAAAGGCTCTCCCGGAATTCCTTCCCCGCCAGTCGCGAACTCGCCAGCAGGTAGCCGGGAGACGCGGTATACACCCGCGCAAATCCGGCGCCATCCATCATCTCTCCACCCACCAGATCAAACAACGGATACCCCCACCGCTCCAGGCGGCTGCACAATTCGCCAAGCGTCGCGCCGATCATCTGCTGCGGGTGCGTCTCCATCACGATGTCCGGCCGCGCCGCCTCAACCAAACGCCGCGCCCCCTCGATCACCATCCACTCACTCCCCTCGACGTCGATCTTCAGACACCCCGGAACATGTCCCTTGCTCGCCGCATAATCGTCCAACGCGAGCAGCGGCACACGAACCACACTCGCCTCCCCATGCATCCGCGTCACCACGGAATGCCTGCTCGAGGCCACGCTCGCCAGCCCCGGAGCCCGGTAAAACTCCACCTCTCCCCCGCTGCGCTCCCCCACGCATACCGGCACTGTCGTGACGCGTAATCCATTGCTTTCCACCAACTCCCGCTGCCTTTCCATCACATCCGGATTCGCTTCGAAGGCATGAACCTCCGCTCCCGCCTGCGCCAGCATAGCCGAGAGAATCCCGTACGACGACCCCACGTCGTACACCACCTCACCCTCTTCCACGAGAGCCTCCAGGGCAAGCCACGAATGCACTTCGTAAGCAGTATCAGTCTCGCAAGGCGACACCGGCAGAATCCTCGCAAACGACGCCGGCACATGCAGCCTCACGCCATTGATGAGCGACACGGAACGTTGAGCATTTCCCATCATTGATAATTGGAAGGACCAGGATACCGTTTCATGTTCACCATCCGCACCATCTTCCCCGACCAATCCCGAGTCGAAGTCAGCCACTACGAACTCATCCCCTCCCACGAGCAGGGCCAGGCCGTGTGCGCCCTCTTCCTGGAATTCCTCTCCGAGCGCCCCACCGAATTTCGCGAAAAACTCTCATTCCTCAAGAAAGGCGACACCGAACTCGAGTGGACCGCCGCCTCCGGAGGCACCGCCCTCGCGTCCTTCTATGAGGAAGGCCACCCCATCTCCATGGGAGTCCTCCTCTCCGGCATCGACGCCGAATCCGACACGCAAATGCGCGGCGCCCTCAAGCAATCCGTCCTCGAACCCATCTTCGGCGAGGAAGCCGGCAAGTACCTCATCGGGGACGAGCGCCCCCTCATGCTCAACGTCATCTTCCCCGGAGCCCCCGAACTCAACCCGCGTACCCAACTCCTCGCCGCCGCCCTCGCCAGCGTCTACTTCCGCGTCATGCTCCAACTCCACGCCGAGATGCACGGCCACTCCACCGATACCCCGTAGCGGCGATCCATGTCTGTGAACTTGGCCGCGAGTGTCCACTGTCACGATTGTGAATTGTCTTCGACTCCTGGTCTGCCGTCGAGTTGCAGAAAGCGAGCGCGCAGTCGCTCCTCGGTCCGGCGATCCATTCGGACAAGGATCTTCTCTGCCTCATGAGCAATAACGACCCGATACGTCACAATCCGCGTTCGTGCTCGTATAGCTCGAGAGTCTTGACGCGTCCCTCTTCGATATCCTTCAATCCCCGATCCACGGACGCCAAAGTCACCTCATCCAGCGGTGGACCGCCCGCATCCGCCGCGTCCCGGAGATCCTCCAACCACTCTCGGGCCAATTCCGCCTGATCATCCGGTAGCTGATCCACTAGCTGATGGAGCGCCTCTCGTGTAGTCATGGCAGCGCCACCTCCACTCATTGTAGTCCGATCCGCATTTTACTCAATCTCCTTCTGCTTCTTCACCCAATCCAATGATCGAATGAGCCCCGTCGTCCCCAACTGCGTCTCCTGAAATGCACGGCCACTCCACCGGGCCAGACTAACGCTGGCCACTACCTCCCAAACACCCCCTGCAGGCAGCGCCGCCACCAACTTGGCTTTTGCATCAGGCTGACCTTCCCCTCGAGCGCACTGAGCCTTGCCTCAATTTGCGCCAGCCGGACGTTCAGAGCGTCGTAGCGGTTCGCCAGTTCGGATTGCGAATTGGACAGCGATCCCATCCGGTCGTTGAACTCGCTACGCATCCTTTCACTATGGATCTCCGATGAAGGCGCACACGCCGCTCTCCGCTGTCAGCGTCCGGCATTGCCGCGGCGCTGGAAACCGGCATCCGCTGCCATACCTCTCGCCCACCAGCGCCACTACCACGTCGGCATCGAGCAGTTTCTCCTGGAGTTGTATATCGATTCGAGATGTGGCGGCCTGATCGGTGTCATAGCTGTACACACTGTATTCCGGCTCCATCGCCCTCTTGATTTCCACGCATTCCTCTTCAAAGCCGGCTGTGGAACTGACAAAGATCGAGTATCTTTGAACCACTTGCCTCCTCCCATTTGAAGGACTCTGCCGGCCTATCGGCGTATATCGGCGTCCATCCACCACGCAGAACCTGACCGCCCCCTCACTCGATCACCCTCTGCTTCTTCACCCAATCAATGATCGCATCCCGCATCAGCGGCCCTGCCTGCGGAAACTCGAGCCCCGTCGTCCCCAACTGCGTCTTCTGATTCACCACCGTGAAGTCGCTCACCACCAGCCGGTACTCCCTCTCCGGCTCCACCGGATGCCCTTCCGTCACCACCTTCGGCAGATCCTTCCCCTTAAACCGCCCCACCATCAGCCGGTTGTCGAACGGCATGATGTTCCAGATGTTCCTCGCCAGAATCGTCCCCTTCGGAAGCACATCCCGCACTCCGCCCCTGTTCATGAACGCAAAGTCCGCTCCTGTCGCCTCTTTCATCGACTGCTCGATCATGACCCTCACTTCCGCCTGCGGAATCGTGCGCTTGGCCTCCCCAATCGGCGTGTCTACCGCCTTCGCTACCTTGCCCTCCCACTCCCGCACCTGCCCTGAAATGTTCGATACCGGCGTCAGTCTCTCCGTCACCTCCACCTTCTTCCAATACGCCGACGTCACCTTCTTCGCCGTCACGTCCATTTCCAGATCCAGGCGTCCGATTTCCCGGCCGTACGCCCGCACCCGTACCCCCAGCCGCCCGTCCACCCGCTTCATCTCTCCGAGCCCGCCGTGTTCGTGCCCCGCCACCACCAGCCCCACTTCCGGAACCTTTTGCAATACCTCGTCCATCTCCTTGTGCGTGATGTGCGCCAGCAGAATGATGAAATCCGTCCGCTCCCGCAGCGGCACCACAAAACGGTTCACCGCATCCACCACCGGCATCACCTTCCACGGCCCCAATAAATCCGGCGTCGTGAATCCGTCCAGCAGCCCGCCCATTACCGCTCCGATAATCCCGATCCGAATTCCGTTCACCGTCACAATCGTGTACGGCTTCCCCGTCAGGTACGCCCCGTCCGCGTTCACCACGTTGGCGTTCACCACCGGAAAATTCGCCGTCGACACGAAATCGTAGATCCGTCTCCACCCGTAATCGAATTCGTGATTCCCCAAGGTCGACACGTCAATCCCCAGCGAATTGGCGATCTCATACACCGGAAGCCCGCGAAACAGCGTCGATACCGGAGTCCCCTGCACCAGGTCGCCCCCATCCAGCACCAGGCATCCCGCGCAGTTGTTCCGCTCCTGCCGCAGCGCCGCCGCTACGTACGCCAACCCGCCTCGCCCCTGATCATCCGGCAGCAGCCGCGCATGCAGGTCGCTCGTGTGCAGAATGGTAAGATGGCGGACATCCTGCGCCACGCCCCCACCCAGGCACAGGAAAAACAGAACAAAACGAACGAATCCGCCCCCCATTCGCAACTACGCGTCCGGAGCCGGCGAATGCACCGATTCGAGCCGCCTCATCACCTCGTCCTCCCACCCCTCCGCGCTCGCGTCAAAGCCCACCTGCTCCCACTGCCACTTCCCCTTGGCATCAATAATCCACAACCGCGGCACGCTCAGAAAACCTACCAACTGCCCCACAAACACAAAACTGGGCACCACCGGAAACGTGTACTTGTGCTTCGTCATGAACGGCCGCACCGGGGTCACGTCCTCGTCCACGTTGAAGCTCACCACCTCCACATCCTCCCGGCTCCGCAGGTCGTCGTACAACTTCTGAAACTGCGGCAGCAGCATGTGGCAGGGCGCGCTCCAACTCGCCCAGATGCACACCACCACCGCCTTGCCCTCGAGCTTCTTCAGGTTCCACACCTTCCCGTCGAGATCCGCCAGGCGGAACGCCGGCATATCTTTGTATGGTTTTTCCCATCGCGCCATGGATTTTGATACCTAGACTTTCTCCGGGACTATGTAAGGCGCCCGGTAGGGATGCCGGGTCAACAATGCGTCGGCTTGCGCGTCCCCCACAAATCGCTCCCGCTGTCCGTCCCACTGAAGCCGCCGCCCCACGCGGTAGCTGATATTCGCCAAATGGCAGCAGTCTGAAGCTAGCACGTTCACCGCTACTTCCGCATGCAGATCCTCGCGCTTCCGGCTCCTCACCGCTCCCAGAAAGTTCTCCATGTGCGGCGCCGTATCGCTCTTCTCCGCCTTGCCCTGCTGAGCCAGTTCGCCCTTCTCCCCTTTGTACACCCAATACCCCGCGCTGTCAGTTGCCATATACCCGTCGCTGCCGTAAAAAATGTCGCCCACCACGTTAAAGCCGTGCCGCTTCAGCGGTCCTTCGTCCGGCCCCGGAATCCCGCGCACTTCGAACTGCATTTCCGCATCGCCGAAATCATAGGTGGCGATCTGCGTGTTCGGCGTCTCCTGATCATCCTTGTAGAGAAACTTCCCCCCTGTGGAAACCACGTGCTTCGGCAGCGCATTCACGCCCAAACCCCACAGCGCGATATCCATCTCATGCACGCCCTGGTTGCCGATATCGCCGTTCCCCGTGTCCCAGAACCAGTGCCAGTTATACTTGAACCGCAGTTCATTGAATGGCCGCAGCGGCGCCGGCCCCAGGAACAGATTCCAATCAATTCCCGGCGGCGTCGGCTGGTCCGGCTTGTGCCCGATCGAAGGCCGCCGCTTGTAACACAGCCCCTTCGCCATGTACACCTTGCCAATCACCCCGTCATGCAGCATCTGCATCGCCTCCCGCATGTGCGGCATGCTCCGGCTCTGCGTCCCCGCCTGCACAATCCGGTTATACTTCCGCGCCGCCGTGATCATCTGCTTCCCCTCGAACGGGTTGTAGCAGCACGGCTTTTCCACGTACACGTCCTTGCCCGCCTGCATCGCCCAGATGGCCGCCAGCGCGTGCCAGTGATTCGGCGTGGCAATCGACACCGCATCCACGTTCTTGCTCTCGAACAGCTTCCGCATGTCCGTGAACACTTCGGGCTTGTGTCCCTTGTTCCGCTCCACCAGCGCCACCGCACGCTCCTGCGCCGCCTGATTCACGTCGCAAATCGCTGCAATATGACACTCGAGCTTCGAATATTCGTTCACATGCGCCGTTCCGCGCCCGCCGACCCCGATCACGGCGATGTTCACACGGTCATTGGCGCCGAGAATTCGCGATGTCTGGGTGGAAAGCGCTGCCGCTCCGATCGTCCGCAGCGCCTGCCGCCGGTTGGTTCCATTGCTCATGAGGCCTCCACGCGAGTAATCCCGATTATAACCAAGCCGTCAGGAAAGCGTGCTATCATCCGCCGGTAATCTCCGTGCCCTCGGAAAATAACAAACTCCTCCGCCTCCTCGGTGTCAGCTTCGGCGTCGCCGTCATCATCGGCGGAACCATCGGAGTCGGCATCCTCCGCACCCCCGGCGAAGTCGCCGCCCATCTCCCCTCGCCGTCCCTCATCCTCGCCGCCTGGCTCCTCGGCGGCCTCTATTGCGCCCTCGGAGCCCTCTCCGTTACCGAACTCGGAGCCGCCCTCCCTCAAGCAGGCGGATTCTACATCTACGTCCGCCGCGCTTTCGGAGACCGCGCCGGATTCGCCATCGGCTGGTGCGATTTCCTCGGCCAGCTCGCCGCCGTCGCCTTCGCCGCCATCACCATCGCCGAATATTCCACCGCCCTGCTTCCCTTCCTCCGCCCTCTCTTCCTCCCCATCGCCGCCGGCAGCATCCTCGCCTTCGCCGCCGTTCACTGGAACGGACTCGCCATCTCCGCCCGCACCCAGGAACTCACCAGCTTCCTCAAAGCCGCCGCCTTCCTCGCCCTCGTCATCGCCTGTTTCCTCGCCCCATCCACCCCCGCCGCCTCACTCCCCACCCCGCGCGTCGGACTCGCCCCCTTTATCCTCGCCGCCCAAGCCATCTTCTACACCTACGACGGCTGGTACACCGCCATCTACTTCACCGAAGAGGACCGCGCCCCCTCCCGCAACCTCCCCCGCTCCATGCTCGGCGGAGTCCTCGCCGTCACTCTCATCTACGTCCTCGTCAATGCAGCCTTCCTCTACGTCCTCCCGCTCCATGACCTCCCCCATTCGAAACTCGCCGCCGCCTCCGCCGCTACCATCGTCTTCGGAGCCCACGGCGAGCGCATCATCACCGCCCTCTCCCTTCTCAGCATCCCGCCCCTCATCAACGCCGTCCTCCTCATGGCCACCCGCATCCTCTACGCCCTCAGCCGCGACCGCCTCATCGCGCTCCGCTTCGACGAAGTCCACCGCCAGGGCACGCCCCGCGCCGCCATGCTCGCCAGTTGTTTCGCCGCCATCGCTCTCGTCCTCACCGGATCGAGCGAACGCCTCCTCGCCATCGCCGGCTTCTTCTATGTCGTCAACTACACTTCCGCCTACGTCTGCTTGATCGCTCTACGCCGCAAGGAGCCCTCCCTCCCCCGCCCCTTCCGCGCCTGGGGCTATCCCTACACCACATGGATCGTCCTCGCCGTCAGCCTCGCCTTCCTCGCCGGAGCCATCGCCGCCGACACCCGCAACAGCCTCTGGGCCCTCCTCCTCCTCGCCCTCAGCGAACCCCTCCGCCGGTTTCTGACATACTGATGCTTACCTGATATGCTGAGGTGTATGCGAACCACCGTTCGTCTGCCGGAGCCGCTTCTCGAGGATGCCAAACGCGCCGCCTCGGAAGCCGGAACCACCCTCACAGCGGTGCTCGAAGACGCCTTGCTCGAATATCTTTCCCGCCGCAAGCACCAAAAGCAGCATTCCACACCCGTACGCCTCCCAACCTTTGGAGGGCGCGGAGTACGAAAAGGCATTGACCTCGACGACAGCGCTTCCTTGCTCGATACTCTCGAGGAAAAAGATGCTGCTTTTCGACGTTAATGTCCTCCTCTATGCCCACCGTGCGGACACTGCCCACCATGCCGTCGTCCGCCCGTGGCTCGAAGCCCGCCTCGCCCGCCCGGAGCCTTTTGGCCATTCCGACCTGGTTGCCTCATCCTTCCTTCGCATCGTCACCCATCCCAAGGTATTCTCTCCACCCACACCTCTTCAGACTGCGGTCCACTTCCTGAACACAATCCGCCGCCGTGAACACTGCACCCTCATCTCACCAGGAAACCGGCACTGGGAAATCTTCCTCGAACTCTGCCGCGAATCCGGAGCCAAGGGCAACCTCGTCCCGGACACCTGGCTCGCCGCACTCGCAATCGAGTCCGGATGCGAATGGGTAAGCACCGACGGCGATTACGCGCGATTCCCCGGACTCAAGTGGATCAACCCCCTGCGATCACGTTAAGTCTCTACCGGCCTTCGCGCCTCCGCGCGAAACTGTCTTGCCGGCACGAACGCAAATCCATCAGGGCATCAACTGCGTGCCCCCAGCCGGCTGCGAATTCAAAAAACTGATCAAATCCCCCACATCCGTAGCCTCCAGCACCGGCCACGCCATCGCGAGTTCCTCCACCTTGCTCTGCATCTTCGGACCGTGCGCCCACATCGCCGCCGCAAACGATACCACCGTGTACGCCGTCCGCCCCCGGATATTCGGCCCGAACCGCGCGCCCAGCGCCTCCGCTCCGTGACAATGCGCGCACCCCCGCTCCTTAAACAGCCGCTGCCCCAGAAACGGCGACCCCGCCGGCTCGAAATAGCGCATCCCCGCCAGGAACATCAGCAGATCGGCCACCTGCTCACCCTCGAGCGCCGGAGCCGCGAAGCCCTTCTCCTTCATCTGCTTCAGCATCGCCGGAGCGTGATTCCACAGCACGCTCGAAAACTGCGCCAGACTCAACGGCAAGTCCTTCTCCGGCCCCAACCCCGGACCCACATTCCCCCCTTGCCCCCGCACCGAATGGCACTGCATGCAGTTCTTCTCAAACACATGCCACCCGCGCTCCGCGCTCCCATGCATCTCCGGCGGCCCGCCGGGAGCCGCCTTGCCCCCGCCCACATACGCCATCAGATCGTTCATCTCTTCCCCGGAAAACTGCGGCCAGCTTCCCAACTCCTTCGTCACCGGCTCCACCATCGATTGCGCGTGATTCCACATCGCCCGCGACCATCCCGCATACCCGCCCGACGCCGCCACCGCCCCCAGGTCCGGAGCCGTCTTCCCGCCAACCGAACGAACCGGGTGGCAACGCGCGCAGCCCTTCCCTTCGAATACCTTCGCCCCAGCCTGCGCATTCCCCGCGCGGTCCGAGATTGCCGCCTGGTAGAGGAACGCCAGCATGTGCGCCATCTCCTCCTGGTTCATCTTCGGATACCCTGTCTTCAATCCCCGCATCTGCTGCCACATCCCCGGCTGATGGTTCCACAGCACCACCGTCAGCCAACCCACGGCCGGAGCCCGCGGCCGCTTCCCCGAAAGGTCCGGAGCCACCACACCCCCCGCCCCGTGAATCGCGTGACAGATCCCGCAATGCTTCGATCCGAAAAAGAGCGCTTTGCCCTTCTCCGGCACGCCTTCCAGGTACAGAACGGTACGACGCGGCGCCGACCGGAACTCCCACACCACAACCCCTGCCAATCCCGCGGAGGCCGCCACAGCCGCCACCATCCACAGAATAAACTGTTTGCGCTTGCTGAAATCCGGCATGCCCCCGCCACAGGCACGCCACGTTCCACCGCACTCCGCCCTCTCCCCCACAACATCAGGATGCTTCCCGCGCCGCAAAATCCGACACCGTCCGATAATCGGACGCGCAACCTCACTCAGCCCGGTATTGCCGCAGCTTGCGATACAGCGTATCGCGCGAGATTCCCAACAGCGAAGCAGCCTTCGTCCGGTTCCCCTCCGACACCCGCAACGCCTGCTCGATCGTCAGCCGCTCCATCTGTTCCATCGAGCACGCCCCGCCTGTCCGCGGAGCCGCTCCTCCCCCAGCGCTCAACAGCGGCCGCAGATCCCTGTCCGTCACCACCTGCGGATCATCCGCCGAAACCGCCACCGCGCTCTCCAGCAGATTCTGCAACTCCCTCACATTGCCTGGAAACGAATACCCCAACAGCAACTCCAGCGCGGACTGGGCAAGCGTGATCTCCCGCCCGTACCGCCGCGCCAGCCGCGCCGCCAGATGCTGCGCCAGCAGCAGAATATCCTCCGGACGCGCCCGCAGCGGAGGTATCTGCAACACCACCGTCGCCACCCGATAATACAGGTCCTCCCGCAGCAAACTCGACCGCAATTCCTGCAGCGGCCGGTTCGTCGCCGAGATCACGCGCACATCGATCGCAACCGCCTTGCTGCTCCCCACCGGACGCAGTTCCCGCTCTTGCAGCACCCGCAGCAGTTTCACCTGCACCTCTTTCGGCATCTCCCCCAGTTCATCCAGGAAAATCGTGCCCCCCGATGCCGCCGCGAAAAGCCCCGGCGCATCCGTATACGCGCCCGTGAACGCTCCCTTCCGGAAGCCGAATAACTCGCTTTCCACCAACTCCCGCGGCAGCGCCCCGCAGTTCACCGGAACGAAAGCCATCCGCGCCCGCGGGCTCGCCGCATGAATCGCTCTGCCCAACAGCTCTTTCCCCGTCCCCGTCTCTCCCACAATCAGCACCGTCGCATCCGTCTGCGCCGCCAACCGCGCCCGCTCCAGTACCTTCTGCATCCCCGGAGCTACCGAAACAATATTCTCGAAGCAGTCATGCCGCTCCAGATTCGACTCGAGTTGCGCCACCCGCTCCCGTAACTCCGTAACCTCCATCAACCGCGCCACCTTCTTCCGCACCACCTGGTAATCGAACGGCTTGGTGAGAAAATCCTCCGCCCCCCTCTTGATCGCTTCCACCGCCGTCTCGATCGTTCCGTATCCCGTCATGATCACGACATGCAGATCCGCATCGCGCCGGCGCAATTCGTCGCTCAGCGTCAGCCCATCCGTGATCGGCATAATCAGATCTACCAGCGCCAGGCTGATGTGCCGGTCCGTCTCCTGAATCGACAGCGCCTCCGCCGCCGAAAAAGCCATCCGCACGCAGTAGCCGTCCCCTTCAAGAAATTCTTTCAGCACCGCCGCCAGCGCGCGATCGTCGTCTACCACCAGAATCGCGCCGCCCCGCGCGTCGCCCTTCATCGCGCGCCTCCACTCGCCGGCGTGAGTTCTTCCGGCAACTCCAGCCGCGCCGTCGTCCCTTTCCCCACCTCGCTCTCCAACCGGATCGACCCGCCCAATTCCATCAGCAGATTGTGCGCAATCGCCAGCCCGAGCCCTGTCCCCTTGCCCGGATCCTTGGTCGTGAAAAACGGCTCGAAGACCCGCTCCAGATCCGCCGCATGAATCCCGCACCCGTTGTCGCGCACCGCAACTTCCATCCGCCCGGCCTCCCCCATGCGCGCCCGCACCTCGATCTCTCCGCCCGCCGCAATCGCATCCATCGCGTTGCTCAACAGCACCAGCAGCACCGTCTCCAGATGATTGCGGTCCGCCATCACATGCCGCCCTCTCACCTCCGCCACATCCACCTCCAGCCTCGCCCGCCTGGAATGCACCACCGGAGCCAGAAAATCCGCCACTGACGTGATCGTGGCTGCCAGGTCCTGGCGCCGCGGGCTCGCCGCAACCGGACGCGTGAACTCGAGCAGCCGCTGCACGAAATGCTTGCAGAATTGCAGCCCCTCCTCCAGCTTCTCCAGGTCTCCCTTCCATCCGTCCGCCGATCGCTCCCGCATCAACTGCACCCTCAGCAGCAATGCCGCCAGCGGAGAATTCAAATGATGCGCCGTCCCCGCCGCCATCTTCCCCATGCTCGTCAGCTTCTCGATCTCGAGCATCTTCTCCCGCAGCCGCACCCGCTCCCGGATGTCCGTCGTCGCCTCCAGGAAATACACCGGCTCCCCGGACTCGCGAAACGGCCGCAAACTCAACTCCACCGGAAACTCTCTTCCATTGCGCTCCAACCGCGTCGTCTCGACACCGGTCACCGCCTGCTCCCTCTCCACGCGCCGCATGAACTCCCGCAACTCCTCCATCTTCCCTACAGGCACCGTGCGCAGCGCCTCGCCGCACGCCTCCACCTTCCCGTAGCCGTACATCTTCTCCGCCGGCGCATTCCATTCCACCACCCGCAGACCTCCGTCAAACAGAATCACCGCCCCGGGAAAATCCTCCAGCAACCCTCTGTACCGCTCCCGCGAACGCCGCAGAACCTCTTCCGCCTTCCCCCTCTGCCGCAGCACGAACCATGCCGCCCAAAACGCCAGCAGCAGCGAGGACGCCACTCCGCGCGTGATATACAATACGTGCAGCGTCAGATAATCGGCGCCGCGAAAGAAATGGTTCTCCAGCAGCTCCCACGCTGCAAAAACCACGGAGATGACGGTAATGCACGACAGCGTCAGCGTCACCCAAAACCAGCGCTTTTCGTCCATGGCCCGTGGCTGCTCTCGCATTCAACTCTACACCCTTCGTCCAACTTTTCAATACAACCGCACAATGGCATACTGATTGCATCGCAGTGAGCGTCATGGTCGAAGAACGAAGGTCCCTGGTACGATGGCTCCTCGGAAGCGGCTTCCTCGCTTCCATCGTCTCCTTTCTCTATCCCGCCCTTCGCTTCATGAATCCTCCACAGGTTGCCGAAGCCTCCGTCAATGAAGTCCCCGCCGGAAAAGTGCAGGACCTGAAGCCGAACAGCGGAAAAATCGTCAGGTTCGGAAGCCGTCCCGCTCTCCTCGTGCGTGTCAACGACACCGAGTGGCGGGCCTTTTCCGCGGTCTGCACTCACTTGAACTGCACCGTCCAGTTCCAGGAAGAGCGCCACATGATCTGGTGCGCCTGCCACAACGGCCTCTACGATCTCCACGGCAACGTCGTCTCCGGTCCGCCGCCGCGTCCGCTCGAAGAGTATGCCGTCCATGTCCGCGGAGACGACCTCGTCATCTCCAAGCGAGCCTGATCGAGAGGACTCCATGGAAACCACGACGCCTGGTGCAAAGCAACGCGCCGCAAGCTGGCTGGACGAACGCCTCGGCTTTGAATCCATCCGTGAATTCATGGCTCACAAAACCGTTCCCGTCCACTCCGCAACCATGTGGTACTACTTCGGCGGCATCAGCCTGTTCCTTTTCGTCATTCAGGTGCTCACCGGCATCCTTCTCCTTCTCTATTACCGCCCCACCACCACCGAAGCCTATGAAAGCGTCCAGTTCATCATGACCCGCGTCCAGTTCGGATGGCTCATCCGTTCCATCCACAGTTGGTCCGCCAACCTCATGATCCTCGCCGCCTTCATCCACATGTTCAGCGTCGTCTTCCTCCATGCCTATCGCCGCCCCCGCGAAATCACCTGGTTCAGCGGCATCACCCTCCTCGGCCTTGCCTTGGCCTTCGGCTTCAGCGGATACCTCCTGCCCTGGAACAAGATCTCCTACTTCGCCACCAAGGTCGGCACCGACATGGCAGGCTTTGTCCCCTTCGCCGGCGAGGCCGTCTCGCGCTTCCTCCGCGGCGGAGACGAAGTGGGAGGAGCCACCCTCACCCGCTTCTTCGGCTTCCACGTCGCCGTCCTGCCCGGCATCACCACTATGATGCTCCTCCTCCACATCGGCCTCGTCCAGAAACACGGCATGAGCACCCCTCCCTGGATCAGTTCGAACCGCGTCCGCCAGATGCCCTTCTTCCCCAATTTCTTCCTCCGCGAACTCATGGCCTGGTACGCCGCCCTTGGCGTCCTCGGCTCCCTCGCCGCCATCTTCCCCTGGGAACTCGGCGAAAAAGCCGACCCCTTCGCTGCCGCCCCCGCCGGCATCCGTCCCGAGTGGTACTTCCTCGCCCCCTTCTACACCCTCAAACTCATTCCCAGCCACGTCCTCTTCCTCGACGGCGAACTCGCCGGCATCCTCGGATTCTCCCTCCTCGCCCTCTGGTGGGTCACTCTTCCTTTCTGGGCCGTTAACCGCGAGGGCATCCTTCGCGTTCGCCTCGTTACCGGAGCCGGCGTCGCCCTCATTGCCTATCTCGCCACATTCTCCTGCCTCGGTTACTTCCTATGACAACGAAATGCATCTGGCTGTTCCTCCTCGCTATCACGGCCTTTGCCAAGGACAGTTGTCTCGAATGTCATTCCGTCATGGCCGATAACCTTCAGAAGCCGGCTCAACTGTTTCCCAACGACGTCCACTCCCAGCACGGCTTCCGCTGCAACGATTGCCACGGCGGCGACCCGAACCTCGACGACCCCGAAGCCGCCATGAACCGCGCCAAAGGCTTCCTCGGCAAGGTGCCCCGTACCGCCATTCCCAAACTTTGCGCCCGCTGTCACTCCGACCCCGTCCTCATGCACAAGTACCGTCCCCAGCAGCGCGTCGATCAGCTCGCCCTCTATCAGACCAGCGTCCATGGCAAACGCCTCGCCGCCGGAGATACCGCCGTCGCCACCTGTATCGACTGCCACAGCGTGCACAACATCCGCGAGGTCCGTGACACCCTCTCCCCGGTCTATCCCCTCCGCCTCCCGGCCACCTGCGCCCGCTGCCACGCCGACCCCAAACACATGGCGCCCTACAAAATCCCCACCACTCAGTACGCCGATTACCAGACCAGCGTCCACTGGGAAGCCCTGTCCAAGGGAGGCGACCTCTCCGCCCCCACCTGCGCCACCTGCCATGGCAACCACGGAGCCAGCCCTCCACAGGTCAGTTCCGTCGCCGATATCTGCGGCACCTGTCACGTCAGCTTTGAACAACTCTTCAACAAGAGCCCCCACCAGCCCGCCTTTGCCGCCTCCGGAGCCGGCGGATGCGTCGTCTGCCACGGCAACCATGCCATCCACCGCCCCTCCAGCGCCATGCTCGCCGGTCCTTCCTCCGTCTGCTCCCAGTGCCACACCGAGGATACGCCCGAAGCCAAATCCGGCGCGGAAATGGCCGGCCTCATCCGCAAACTCAGCGACTCCATCCAAGCCTCCGACGGCATCCTCGAACGTGCCCGCCGCTCCGGCATGGAAGTCTCCGAAGCCCTGCTTCGCCAGGTGGACGCCAAAGAGAACCTCATCAAGTCGCGCCTCGCGGTCCACGCCTTCAATGCCCAGGCCGTCCGCAAACCCGTCGATGCCGGCCTCGTCATCACCGCCGAAACCTGGCGCGACGGAGAGAACGCACTCAGAGAGCGCGACAGGCGTAGGATAGGACTGGGAGTGTCACTGGTGACGATCATGCTCACGATGTCCGGACTTTGGATCGCAATCCGAACCATCGAGTCTCGTCAGAAGCCCACACAGGGCTCGACGAGTGATGCGAATTCCACCTAACCCCCTATGCTAAGGAGCAACTTTGGAAATGAGACTAACTATTCTGTTCGCAATCCTCTTGGCCGGCGCCCCGCTCGCCTTCGGCGGCGCTGCGGAAGGCAAGGACCTTTTCGCCAAGAGATGCAAGGCTTGTCATGGACCCGAAGGCCAGGGCAATCCAGGGATGGCGAAGATGCTGAAAGTGAACTTCGCCCACCTCGGATCCAAGGAAGTACAATCCAAGTCCGACGCCGATCTCAAGAAAATCATCACCCAAGGCACCGGCAAAATGAAGGCCGTCACCGGCCTCTCCGACGCTCAGGTCACCGACATCATCGCCTTTGTCCGAACCCTGAAACCTTAATCGGAACCACCGCTTTTCGCGCGCCCCGATTCCCTCGGGGCGCGCAAAATCTTTACGCCCTCCACGCCGAAAGAGCTAATCCACCAATCCCCAGGAGCCATCCAGCCCTACCATCAAAACTCTGCGCGCTTCTGCGCGAAAATTCGTCACCACGCCGCTCGCATCCGAAAAAAGTTCTCTCCCGTATGTATCAGTCCATTAAGGGCTGACTCAAAGCTCTGCGAGATCCCTCTCCCTCACACCAACATCAGCCGCTCACAACTCCACCTCGCACCCCACCTGCCGCATCTGTACCAGCCCAACCACCACCTGCAACCGTTCTCTCCTGTATGGATCAGTCCATTAATGGCTGACCTCATAGCTCCGCGCGAACCGCACCTCCTCCCCAGCCAACTCCCGCCACTCCCCCGGCCGCAACCCGCCAATCCCCAACTCCCCAATCGCACACCGCACCAGCCGCAGCGTCGGATGTCCCACCGCCGCCGTCATCCTCCGCACCTGCCGGTTCCGTCCCTCCCGCAGCGTCATCTCCAGCCACCTCGTCGGAACCGACTTGCGATACCGGATCGGCGGTTCCCGCGCCGGCAACTCCGGCTCTTCATCCAGCATCCGCACCTCAGCCGGCTTCGTCCTCACACCCTCGATCTCCACACCCCGTCTCAACCGCTCCAAAGCCTCTTCCCCCGGAACCCCCTCCACCTGCACCCAATACGTGCGCGGATGCCCAAACCGCGGCGCCGTCAACCGGTGTTGCAGCGCCCCATCATCCGTCAGCAGCAGCAGTCCTTCGCTGTCATGATCCAAACGCCCCGCCGGATAGATCCCCGGTATGTCCAGATAATCCTTCAGCGTTCCATGCGTCGAACCAGGCTCCGGCGTAAACTGGCTCAATACCCCATACGGCTTGTAGAACAGAATGTAGCGCGCCACCTTACTCCCGCACGCTCGCCCGCACCGCTTTCCCCGGAAACACCCCTTCCTGAACCCTGCCCTCCGCCACCACCGGAACCCCCGCCACAATCACGTACGGTATCCCCGCCGAAGCCAGCGCCGGCTGCGCAAACGTCGCCTTGTCCCCCACCGTAGCCGGATCGAAGATCGTCAGGTCCGCATCCGCCCCCGCCTGAATCCTCCCTTTGTTGTTCAACCCCACGCGCCGCGCCGGCAGCAGCGTCATCTTCTCCACCGCCTCCATCAACGGCAGCGCCTTCCGCTCCCGGCTCCAATACCCCAGCGTCCGCGCGTACGTCCCCGCTCCCCGCGGGTGCCCTTTTCCATTCACCAGAATCCCGTCGCTCGCGATCATCGTCAGCGGGCTCGCCATCGCCTCTTCCACCACCTTGTCCGGAATCATATGCATGATCACCAGCCCCGGCTGCTTCCTGTATTTGCGGAACGTCTCCTCCGTCAACCGCTCCCCCGTCGCCGTCCATTCCAGCCGGTCATAGCCGATGCCAAGAACCTTCTGCCACCCTTCATCGAACATCGCCGAGTTCAACTCCGTCATCGCCGCATTATATGGATAGCACTCCGTTGTCACGTCCATCCCGCGCTTCCGCGCCTCGCCAATCGTTTCGAGCAGCTTCGGCGTCTCCTTCAACCCGCTCGATGTAATGTGCACCACGTGCAGCGGAGCCCCGGTCACCGCGGCCGCCGCCAGCACCTCCTCGAGCGCATTCAACGCGTCCGGAGCCGCGTCCCCCATGTGCCGGATATGCACGAACACCGGAGCATGGAATCGCCCCGCCACCCGGAACATCTCCAGAATTTCCCACCTCGAAGCCGCCGGAGTGTACTGAATCCCAAAGCCTACCCCAAGCGCCCCCCGCTGCAACCCCTTCTCCACCGCCCGCTTCATCAACGTGATCTCTTCCTCCGTCGCCGCCCGGTGCGCCCCATCCCCCGAAGGCACCAGCCCGCTCGATACCGAAGGGTCCCGCATCACATGCATCCGCGCCGGCACATGCCCCGCGCTCACCCCCGAGTGGATCAGCCGCTTCCCCTCCCGCTGCGCGTACCACTCCTCCACGTCATAGGTCCCGATCTCCAGTTCCAGAGCCGTCGTCACCCCATCCCGCGCCTGGTACCGCTGGTTCTCCGCATCCTGCCCGTGCGCATGCAGATCGATGAACCCCGGAGCCACCGCCAGCCCCCGCGCCTCGATCACCCGCGCGCCCTTCAGCGGAGCAGCGCTCACCGCCGCAATCCGCCCATTCCGGATCCCGATGTCCCGAATCGCATCCAACCGCGTCTCCGGATCGAGCACCCTCCCCCTGCTAACCACCAGATCATAGGTCTGCGCCGAAGCCAGAGCCGAAAACAGAATCAGGTATAGTCTCATCTGCGCTTCATTCTCTCAGATCAGCCGCGACACTGGATGTGTCCTGTGTTCCCGTGTCCTGTGTTCCCGAATGACACGGCTTGCCGGCCGAAAACTCTTCCCTTTCATTAAGAAACAATGGTCCGTCGGGTGCTCCACTCACACCGGTGGAAGGGATTGGCATGTTTCCTGGAAAATCGTTCCTCCTTGTGATGCTGACCACCCATCTGCCCGTGTTCGCGGAGTCCGGCTATCCGCTCGGCTTGGAATATGCCGCAAGAATCGGCGCAACTCTCGGAGATTTTCGTGTGGCCGAAGCCGCGGCCGATGGATCCGGAGCCCTCTACTTGCTTGGCTATTCCAACACCTCACGCTACGTGGTGAAGGTGCCGCCTGCGGGAGACACCATTCAATGGAAACTCCCCTTGCAGAATCCCAGCGGCAACCATCTCGCGGTCGGTCCGGACGGCAGCGTCTTTGTGTCCTCATTTTTGTCTTTACCCGTCGATCATGCCTTCGTGGAAAAGATACGCGCGGATGGCATGGGAATTGCCACCCGCCTCGACCTCGGCGCCGGCCTCTCCATCAATGCACTCACCGTCGACCCCTCGGGCCGTGCGTGGATTGCAGGCCATACGCAGTCCCATGCTCTCATCCCTACACCCAATGCGCTGCAAACTACGCTGCGGAATACGGAATTTAGTCACGGATTCGTCGTCCGCCTCAACGCCGCGGGAACGGCACTCGAATACGCCACCTATCTCGGCGGTAGTGGGGCCGATATTGCTTTTGGGATTGCGGTCGATACTTCCGGATCGGCCTTCGTTGCCGGATGGACAACTTCGATGGATTTCCCCTTCTCACCTCCGTTGCTCAATGCGCCTGCCGTGGTTTCCAACGGCAGCGGATTCCTCGCCCGCATCGCGCCAAACGGTTCGCAATTGATGTACTCTGTCCCCACCGGCGGCCCGGACGGCACTCTTGGCTACGGAGCCAGCCCGGTGGCGCTCGATTCGGACGGAAATGCAACCATTTTCGGAAGTACACACCGTCTCATCAAGCGCTTCAGTCCCGATGGGAAATTGACCTACTCCAAGACTCTTCCCTCGCTGTCAGATTCGCTTGCAGTGGATTCCGCGGGCAATACATACGTCACCGGAATCAGCACCGCCGCCAACCTTCCCATGAAGAACGTCTTGGCGCCCTGTGGAACCGCTTACCTCATGGTATTCAGCCCCGCGGGAGATCTCCGTCAATCCACGTGGATTGACGGGGCATCCGGCGCCTTCGCCTCCAGTACGGTTGTGGTTCCCGATCCTCGTGGAGCCATCTACGTGCTCGGAGCGGCGGAAACCTCCTATGCGGGGACGCGCACGGTCGAATCGCCGCCCGGCCCGCTCCTCCTCGCCAGATTCTCCCCTTCCCCTTCGAAGCCCTTGTCCCTGGTCTGTGCCGGCAATGCCGCCACTCTCCAGGCTGGCGCTGTCTCACCCGGAGAACTCGTGACCCTGTTCGGCAGCGGCCTCGGCCCCGCTCAAGCCTCGCTGGCCAAATGGACCTCCACCGGATCTTTACCCATCCAGTGGGCAGATGTCTCGGTCTCCTTCGGCGGTCGTCCCGCACCCCTTGTCTATGTGCAGGATTCGCAAATCAACGCTATCGTACCCTGGTCCACTCCGACTGGTACGGCAACCGATGTCTGCGTCACCTACAAGAATACGCAAACAAATTGCATCCCTGTCGGCGTCGTCCCTCCATCGGCTGGCTTGTTCCTTGCACCCGACGGATATTCCGCCGCCTTGAACGAGGATGGCAGCATTAATTCCGCGGACAATCCATCCAGTCCCGGCTCCGTCGTGGCCCTCTTCGGAACCGGATTCGGCCCTATCACCCCTGCGCAACCCGACGGCTCAACCATTGGACTGCCGCTACCTTCCAACGAACTACCGGTAACGGCAGCCTACTGGACCGGCGGAGTCATCGGACCCATCCCCAACCCCCTCACCGTCACCTACGCTGGTCCCGCCCCCTTTCAAGTGGCGGGCGTCACCCAGATCAATGTGCAAGGATCCAGCGGCTGCCTCTATGTTGGACAAACACGCGCAAACTGCGTTCCCTTCAAGGTCCACTAATCGTCATCCGCGGCAAAACGGGTTCCCGGCCATCGCACGGGCCTCATACCGTTAACGGCCTTAACTTGCCCCCGCCTCAGTCAAAGCATCACAATCCACCAAACCCCAAGAGCCATCCAGCCTTACCATCAAACTCTGCGCGCTCTGCGGCTCTGCGAGAAAAATTCGCCGAACGAAAACTATGCGTTCCCCATCAATCCAAGAATATTTCTCCCTTCTCCCTCAACCACTTACGAACCCACCCCGTAAATCTTGAAACCTCGGCGTGATACAACCGAGCCAGAGTAGAACCCTATGTCCACCATCAGCACCGCGCACAGCGACGCCGCTCGCATCAACGGAGCCAAGTCCCAAGGCCCCATTACCCCCGAAGGCAAAGCCCGCTCCTCCCAGAACGCCCGCACCCACGGCCTCACCGCCTCGCGCATCGTCTTCCTCACCCCCGAAGAACAGCAGGAATACGACACCCTCCTCCACCACTACACCGCCCGCCATCTGCCCAAAACCCCGGAAGAACTCGACGTCTTCAACATGCTCCTCCACGCCGCCTGGCGCCTCCGCAACCTCACCGTCGCCGAAGCCCAACTCTACGCCAAGGCCGGAGGCGATCCCCTCCTCTCCGAGGACCCCGGCATCGAAAAACGCGCCACCCTCCTCCACCGCTACCGCTCCGAAACCGAGCGCGCCTACCACCGCCACCTCAACCAGTTGAAATCCCTACAAAACAACCGCCTCTATCAGGAGCAGTTCTCCAAGCTCCTCCCGGCCGACGCCCCCGCCCTGGCCAACGCCGCCGCCTTCACGAAGAGAACCCAGGACCTCCTCAAGCGAGACCTCGATGAAACCATCAAACAGGCCGCAAACGAGGCGAAATCCTTCAACTCCCAGCTCAAGGACCTCTTCTCCATGTTCACCAGCGAGCAAAAACGCCCCTAAACTGCCCCTTTCCGCTGCCTCTCTCCCGGCGCTCGCGCTACCAGTGTCTCTCCTCCCCGGGAAGCACCATTCGCAGGATGCACCGCTGCTCCTCCCCGTACCGTAGCGCTTTCGCTCCTGGCAAGTTTTCGCCGGCACCCCCTTTCCGAACCGGATAATCCCCCGTTTTGCAAGACGCCATTTTGGACGGTCACAAACAAACCGACAAAATATTATCTTTATTCTCAACGATTTGAAAAAATATACCGCCTGTCGAAAAGAATTAGAGGCGTATCGTCGAAGCAGAAACGGCACAACGCGCCGTAAACAAAAGACAGGAGTAGACAAAGTGAACGAAGATTTTCCCCTTTGGCCACCGATTCCTCCCAGCTTCTGCTAAGCCCGGCTTCTACTAAGCCGGATCCGCGAGCAAACCCTCGCGGGGATCGGTAACATCACAATCGCATAGACAACTCTTACACAAGGCCTGAACGGCTTGACAGGACCCTGCAGGTTCCTTCAGATTGGTCTTTTGGAGGGCGCTTTGTTTCTAGCGCCCTCCACGGACCTCCCCGCCTCGCGGACGGATCCTGAACTGAGGGTCAACACTTGTCTATCCGTCTGCAGATTTGTTTGCTTGCCATGCTTGCCTCTGCCGGCAGCACGAAAGCGCCGGCGTCCAGAAATCCAATCCATCCGCCCGCCTATCAACCAAGAAGAGATGAAATAACCAAATTGGCTCAAACCGGCCGCTGGCGCGAGATGGCAATGGCCGCTCACCGGTCTTCTGATGAGATGGCTGCCATGGGTGACCTTCGCGGCGCGGCCATCTTCGACTACGCCGAATGCCAGGCGCATTTTGTGCGGTTTGAATACAACAAGGCGCTCCAGGCCGCCCTGCGCGGCCAGCGTCGCGCGCTCGCCGCCGGAGACTGGTCTTCGGCCGCGTCCGCCACATTCGGAATCACAGCCGTCTATTTCACGAACGGAAATTACAGACTTGCCGCCCAGGCAGCGGACGAAATGATGCGCTATGCCCAATTAGGCGGTCCCTCCCGAATGATCGAGTTTCGAGGCCTCATGGGCGCCATTCTACGCTGGAAAGGAGACGTAGCGGCCAGTTTGGCGGAGTTCCGCCAGGCTCTCGATGAAGCTGAAAGCTCGGGAGACATGGAAGCCGTGGCAACCATGCGTGAGCAGGTCGGTCATGGCTATCTGCGCAGCCGCCAGGTCGATCGCGCGGAAAGGGAATTCGTCGAGGCGTTCCGGCTGAGAACACTCTTTGCCCCGTCGACTTTAGGTTGGGCCTACCATAACCTCGCCGTCCTTGCCCTCGCGCGGCACGACGGAGCGCGGGCACTGCATTTCAGCAACCTCGCCATCGCGGCCCTCCCGGCCCGGATGCGCCCCAATGTCCTCTACCTCGGACGCGCCCAGGCGCAGCTCCTCTTGGGAAACCAGTTGGCCGCATTCGCCGACCTCGAAAAGGCCGTTACCATTTCCCGCCAATTGCGCCTCAACCTTCCGTTCGGCGACGAAATCCAAATCGCCGCCGATGGTGACCTTCAGACCATCTATTCTTTATTCGTCGACGTGGCCGGAAAACTGTACGAGGAAACCGGCGACATACGCTACGCGCGCGCGGCATTTCAGGAGGCCCAGGAAAACAGGGCCGCCAGCCTCATCACCCGTGTGGGCGCGGACGAGGCCTGGCGCGAACGCCTGCCCGAGTCTTATTGGACCAAACTCGGACAACTGCGGCGAGAGGAAATCGCCCTCCTGCGCTCCCCGCTCAGTACCCCTTCCCAGGAGTTGATTCGCCTCCGCGCCGAATTGACGGAACTAGAGTCGGCAGCCGGTCTCGACTTTGCCTCCCCCAACCCGGCCCGGACTGACGAAAGACATCTTCGCCAAAGGATCTCCGCCGGCGAAGCCCTCATCTCCTTCCACCTCGGCGAGCAACGTAGTTGGCGTTGGGTCCTCACCAGAAACCACTTCCAGATGACGGAACTGCCCTCGCGTTCCCTCCTCGCCGAACAGGTGAAAGCCTTCCGCAACGACGTCGAAAAGGACCTTCCTGACCATGCCGGAAAGGGCGAGCGCCTGTACCGTCTGCTGTTCACCGGAGCGCCGCGGGACACCCCGATGTGGACAATCGTCCCCGACGATACCTTGTTCCAACTACCCTTCGCGGCGCTCGTTTGCGGCCATTCCAACGGCAGGCCCATCTACCTGGCCGAACAGACGGTCACCCGTTTGGCCCCCACCGCGTTCTTCTTCGCATCCGGAGCCTCTGCCGGATCGAAGCGCTTTCTCGCCGTCGGCGACCCCGTGGCCAACAGGGCAGACCCCCGCTGGAAACCCCGGCCATTTCCCCGATTCCCCTGGCAACGTGCCCCCCTGGACACCCTCGAGTTGCCGCGCTTGCCCGGAAGCGCCCAGGAGATTGAACGCTGTCTCCGCACTTGGTCGGCGGTCCATCCCGGGGTTTCCCTCGATGGTCCGCACATCACCCACGCGGCCCTCTCCCGCGAACTGAACCCGCAAACCTTCGTTCTTCATGTGGCTACTCATATCTACCAGCCACCCTCGCACGCGGATTCTCCAGTGATTCTCTTAGGCCTGGATGCGGATGGAGAGGTAAAGGTACTCACAGGCGCCGACATCGCCATGCTCACCCCACCGCCTGTCCTGGTCACCCTGAGCGGCTGCGGCAGCGGCAGCGGCCGCCTGGCCCCGGGAAGCGGCTTACTCGGACTCACCCGGGCGTGGCTCATGGCGGGTACCCGGTCCGTCACAGCAAGCCTTTGGCCTGTCCTGGACGACACAGGTGGACTATTTGAGGCATATTACCAGTCTCTTGAAAGTTCTAAGGGTGAGGCGGTCTCGGCAAGAGCAGCGCAAGCCCTTCAGTTCGCTCAAGTTCAGTCCATTCACGAAGCGCCGGATAGGACCCGGCCTTCCCGGTGGGCAGCCTATTTTGTGATAGGTGCGATTTGACATTTGGGGATATTGCGCATAATCTAAGCCTAGTTATAATACGCTTAGTACCCCGCATGTCGATGCCGCTCCGGGCACGGCGCCCGCCACCGCGCCGCTGCCGCCGGAATGCCAAGCCCAGACCGGAGCTCCCTAAAAATGTTGGCTCCCCGGTGAGATTTTTTGGGTGATACCTCCACTTAGTCTCTTCTGGAATATCTCCAACCGGCGCCGGTCGGATACCACGCCATTTTCAGGGATGGCTGGAAAGGATGATGTGTGCATGCTTGCGACGCACGTGACTTCACGACAGAACCCCCAGGATCCTCCGGATCACTCCCCTCCGGATTCCTCTCCCGCTTCCAGCGAGATCGACTTCCACGAACTCGTCCAGCGCGTTCAATCCGGCGACACTTCCGGCATGGAGGACCTCTATCGTATCTTCTCGCGCGGCGTCCGCTTCTACCTTTGCCGCCAACTCGGCCCCCAGGAACTCGAGGATAAGGTCCACGACACCTTCCTCATCGTCGTACAGGCCCTGCGCCGCGGCGATTTGCGGGACGCCACCCGCCTCATGGGCTTCGTCCGTACCGTTGTCCGGCGCCAGGTCGCCGCCCATATCGACAACGCCGTCCAAAGCCGCCGCACCTGCCTCGATGTCGAAACAGGAGCCTCTCTTGCCTCCACCTCCGCCGGCCCCGAGGAGAACGCCATCCTGCGCCAGAACGCCGACCTGATGGAGAAGGTCCTCGACGGCATGTCCCATCGCGATCGCGAGATCCTTACCCGTTTCTACCTCGATGAGCAGCCGCAGGATCAGATCTGCCGGGAAATGCGCCTCACCGAAACGCAATTCCGGCTCCTGAAGTCCAGGGCAAAAACACGCTTTGGGGAGCTGGGTAAAAAAAAATTGATCCGTAAGCCTATCCGAACAGCTTTCATGAGAAGTTCCTTGACCGCATAGCACTAATTAATGACAAGTCCTAGTTGGTCGCCGAAGCCATCTGGGAAAAGAAAGGTCCTGTTGAGGATGAAGTCAAATGAACATGTGCTGGACGACATCCTGGAAGCCTACGCGCTAGGCAGGCTCCAGGAAGAAGAACTGGATTGCGTCGAAGACCATATGTTGGTTTGTGAGAGGTGCCGTCTCCGGTTGGAGGAGATGGAAAGCTTTGTCAAAGCAACCCGGATAGCTGCCATGCGAATCCGCGAAAGGGAAGTTTTTTTCGGGCAGCGGCCCAAACCTTGGTGGCATCGGGTCCTTCAGCCTATACTGGCGAAGCCTGTTTGGGCCGTGGTCTCCGTAGCCGTGCTCGGACTCTTCTTCCTTCTCCCCATGAACCGCCGGAACACGGTCTTCGAGCAGGAAATCCTGCTATCGGCTACACGAGGAAGTGAGGAAGGTCAGATTGTCGCGGCCAAAACGACAACCCTCCGGTTGCGTCTGGATCTGCGGGATCTGCCGCAAGCTGTGCAGTATCAGGTGACCATTGTGGATCACTTGGGTACGCCTGTCTGGCAATGGAAGGCGCCCAGGGTCGATTCGCCAGGTGAATTGCGGATGCAGGTGGATCGGCAGTTCAAGAGTGGTATGTACTGGGTTCGACTTTCCGATGCGGCCAGCCTCAAATTACTCCGTGAATACCCCTTGCGGGTTTCCTGAACCAGTTGCAGTAACATCTGTAGTAACAGTAGTTTGCAGTAACCGAAACTCCGGGTTGCACTACCTCCCCCGCCCGGGTTCTCGTCTCCGCTCCCCCTCTAAAAAACCCTGCGCTTCAAACGGTCCACCGTGAACTTCGCCGTGTCCGCCACCGCCATCACCGTCATTACCCCCGCCTGAACCGGATCCGTCACCACCAGATCCGCCGCCTCGGGAACGCTGCCCGCCATGTTCAGGCTCACCACCAGCAAACCCTGCCCGCGTACCTCACGCACCGCCCTCTCAATCTCTCCGCCCATGATCGAACCCGCCAGCACCAGCGCCTTTGCTCGTGGAAGCCTCGCCACCGCCCGCACCGCCTCGGCCAGCGGCTTTTCCCCCACCAAAGGGATGGTATCCACCGAGATATGCTCGCCTCGAATGTTGTGCCGGTCCGCCTCCGAGATTGCCCCGATCGCCACCTGCCCCACCTGCGCCCCGCCGCCGATAATGATAATCCGCTTGCCGAAGATCCGGTTCATCGTGTTCGTGCGCTCTACGTGGCGCACAATCTCCACCGCTTCCAGGTCCCGCACCAGTTGGTCCGCCTCCGCCGGCATCGCAATCTCGAAGTATGTGTGCGCCTCCCCGGAACGGCTCGCCAGAATAGCCACCGAGGTGATGTCCCCCTGATGGGCGGCAATGACGCCCGTCAGCCGGTGGAGCACCCCCGGACCGTCCATTGCCCTTATCTCGAGCCCTATCGTTTCCTTTGCCATGATTGGATACTAATGTAGCGAGTCGCATGGCACGGTTTCCACATACTCCTGTTAGAATTGGTTTCTCGCCTAGCCGTGGAACGGGACCAGATACTCGAATTGCTGCGTGAAAGGATTGTCGCCTTCGCGGCATCTCGTTATCGAAGGGAGGCGGCCGAAGATGTGGCCCAGGAGGTCCTTCAACTTCTGCTCGAGAAGTATTCGCATGTCACTGACCTCACGGAGCTTTTGCCGCTATCCTTGAAGATTGCGAGGTTCCGGATCATGTCGGGTGTACGCACGGAAATCCGCCGCGGTGAGCATAATCCGCTCCCCGTCGATGACCTGCCCTTGCCCGATTTCCGGCTCAACCCGGCCGAACAGGCCGAACGCAATCAACGCCTCAGCCGCCTCAAGACAGCCCTCCAGACGCTCGGCGAACGCTGCCGCCGGTTGATCCGCTACAAACTCGAGGGGAAAAGCTTCCCCGAAATCCAGGCCCTCTTCCAGGTGAGTTCCATCAATACCATCTACACCTGGGACTTCCGCTGCCGCAAGCAGTTGCTCGAAGCCCTCGGGGGCAGTTGGGAGGCGCGGCTATGAACCCCGGCAACCACCACCCCCGCGATGCGGACAATGCCCGAAATATGATCGGCGGCTACGCCTCCGGCAATCTTTCTCCCCAGGAAAAAGAGAAGCTCTTCGAGGCCGCCCTCCACCAACAGGATCTCTTCGACGCCCTCATGGGCGAACAGGCCCTCAAGGACTTCCTCGAACAACCCGGCGTCAAAGCCGAACTGGTCGAGGCATTGCAGCCGAAACCCACTCTGTGGCGCCGCCTGCGGCAATGGTTCACCTCACCGGCAGCGTATGCTGCCGCCGGCGCGCTCGCCGCTGCCGCTGTCCTCATCGTCGTCGTGCTCAACCGGCCGTCCAGTCATCAGGCGGCCGTGGAAATGACCGAACCGCCGCTTCCGATGGTCACCGAAACCACCACACCGCCGCCGGCGGCGGAACGCGAACCGGCCACGGCGCCGTCGAAGCGTAAGGACATGGCAGCGCCTCCAGCCCCAAAACCGGGCGTTGCCCAGACTCCCATCCCGCAACAGAACCCCGAGGAGCGCCGGCAGCAGGCCGGCTCTGCGCTCGACCAGCTTTCTTCCAAGCGGGAACAGGCTGCACTCCGCGACGAGGCCCAGCAGTCACTGCCCACTAACGCCCCCGCGGCGGCGCCCGGCGGCCTCGCCAGCGGGGTGATCGGCGGCGCCGTCCCGGCCCCCGCGCCTCCTGCCCCCGAGCAGTCGCTTTCCGTCAGCTACACCCTGCTGCGGCGAGGCCCCAACGGCCGCTATCTGCCCGTCACTACGCCAACCGTAGCCTCCACCGACTCGCTCCGTCTCCAGGTAACCCCGAACGGCGATGGCGCCCTTTACCTCTACACCCGCAACGAAGCCGGCCTCGAGGCGCCACTCTTGAACGGTTTGCCGCTCTCCCGCGGCCAAACCGCCGTCGTACCCCAATCAGGCGGCTTCTCTGCCGCGAGGGGAGCCACCAGGCTGGTTCTCGTCTTTCGCCAGAGCGAGACGGCCTCCGATTCCAAGGAACTGGCCCCCCAAGCCTTCCGGCAGCGGGCTCGCAGCGTCAGCGAGAAAGACAACGCCTCGCCCCCGCCGCCCGCGGTGGCCGCAAGCGCTCCCATCGCCGGGAAAGCCGTCCTCCCCGCGGCTGGCCCGAGCCGCGTGTCGGCCCCCTCTCCAGCCGTGCGCGAGGTCTCCGTGGAGATCGCCATCAACGCCGGCCCCAACTGAGCGCCCGTCACACCCGGAAGTGAGGCCGCAGCGCCTCCATGATCTCGTCCAATTCCCTCAAATCGGCCGCATCCATGGTGAACTTCCTGGTCCTGCGCATCACTACGGTCCGGAAGATGCCCCTGCGGCGCAACACCTCCTTCTGAATGACATAGGTGGTGCGGCGCTCGAGCACCGCCGATTGCAGGAACTTCAGAAACAGGTCGTGCGCTTCCTTCTTCTTCCCCTCATGGAACCAATCCCAGACCTGCGCCTGGATGTCGGCGAACCCCGCGCCCGCCATCGTCCCTCCCGATCCCCGTTCCATCTCGTTCCACAGGTTCATCGCCCCGCCGCCGGTGGAAGGGATGAGCGTCCGCTTCCGTTCTTTCACCACTCGCGTCACATCGTGCGGAACGTCCCCGCCCTCGAGTTTCAATATCCGCACCGTGGGGAGTTTGCCGGCCAGCCGCAGCAGGAAATCCGTCGTCATTCCCGGCGTCGAAACCTGAACCGAAAGCGGGAGCTTCGAAACCGAAGCAATGGCGCTGAAGTAATCGGCAAGAATTTCAGGGTCGGAGGTCCCATCCGCCGGTCCCAGCGCGTGGAGACCATCGGCGCCGATCTTCTCGGCATGCCGCGCATAATCCATGGCTTCAAATTTGTTCACGCCATGGACTCCAATCAATACCGTGGTGCGCCCCTTCGCCTCCTTGACCACGGCTTCGGAATAGCGCATCCGTTCGTTATAGGAGATGGAGGTGGTCTCGCCGGCGCCCGCCGGCCACACAATGCCATGCACTCTGCCGCGCGCGAGAAAATCTGATTCCCGGCGCAGGGACTCCTCGTCGATTTCCAGGCTCTCGAGGAAGGGCGTCTGCATGATGACGAAGATCCCTTCCCACTTCTTTTCAGCGGCGGGCATGGGTGCGGCGGCCGCAAGGGCCGCGGGAAGCGCCAGGAATCCCCGGCGCGGAATGGATGTCAGCATGATCCTTCTGTATCACAAACCGGAGGGCGGCGGCGCGTTCGCCTCGCATGTGTATCATCCAGGCTGTGCCGTCGATGTCCTTGATGGTTCTGGCAACTTCGCACCGGACGAGAAGCCCGGCTACCGCCACGGTTGACTGGGCCAATATCGCATCACTGCGGAAGAGAGGGAGCCGTCGTCAGACGATGGTCGGGGCGAGTGGATTCGAACCACCGGCCTCCTGGTCCCGAACCAGGCGCTCTACCAGGCTGAGCCACGCCCCGAATCGCAAGGATGGTTTCGGACATCGGGAGGTTTCTGTGTCCGGAACGACTACCAAGATAACAGCTTTTCCGCTGTCTCCGCAATCCTACCGTCCTGCTTCTAATCGCTGATACCATCGTTGACATGCTGCGCCGCTCGTTTCTCCTTGCCGCCTCCGCCGCGCCGGCAATGGCTTCCGGCTTTCAACTTGCCACCTTTCAGGCCGATATCACGCCTCCCGTTGGATCACCCATCTACACAGGTACGGCGCGGTCCATCGTCGATCCGCTCGAGGCGCGGGGTATCGTGCTGCGCGGCGGACCCGGCAAGCCGGTTGTCATCGCTTCACTCGAATGGTGCGAAGTGCGCAACCGCTCCTACGATCTCTGGCGCTCTCGACTCGCCGCCGCCGCCGGCACGACGCCGGAGCGGGTGCTGCTCAGTTGCGTGCATCCGCACGATGCGCCCTATACGGACAGCGAAGCGCAGGAACTGCTGGATCAGGCGCGCTCTCCTCACAAGCTCTGTGACCCTGTCTTTGAGCGCGCCTCGATCGATAAGGTGGCTCAGGCAGTCCGCCGTTCTTCGTTTCAAACGGTTACTCAAATCGGCGCCGGACAGGCGACTGTGGAGCAGGTGGCTTCGAACCGCCGGTACGTGCGGCCCGACGGCAAGATCTCCTTCGGCCGCACCAGCGCCACCCGCGACGCCTACGTGCGCAACCAGCCTGAAGGACTGATCGACCCTGCGCTCAAGGCCGTCAGCTTCTGGAACGGGTCGAAGCCTGTTGCCGTCCTCTACGCTTACTCGACGCACCCGATGAGCTATTACGGACAAGGCGATGTGTCGGGTGACTTTCCGGGTATCGCGCGGCGTGCCATGCAATCGGAATTTCCCGAGGCCTTCCACGTCTACTGTTCCGGCGCGAGCGGCGATACGATGGCGGGCCATTACAACGACGGCAACCCCGCCAACCGTCCCATTCTCGCCGGGCGTCTCCGCAAGGCGATGGCCGCGGCATTCCATTCGACGCGCCGCGCGCCGCTTCGCGAAGCAAGCTTCCGCAAAGCGAAACTCGTCTTCGAGCCGCGCAAATCCAAAGGCTATTCGCTTGCGGAGATGCGCGAGACCCTGGCCGCGTCCGCAACCCCGCGCCGCGAACGGCTTGATGCCGCCCTGGGGATCAGTTGGCTGCGGCGGTTGGCCCGAAAGCAGCCGATTGATGTGCCCGCGCTACACCTCGGACCCGCCGCCATCGTTGTCGTTCCGGCGGAAGCTTTCGTCCAATATCAACTCTGGGCGCAGGGGGACGCGCCGGAGAAGATGGTTCTGACGCTCGGCTATGGCGAATGCGCCCCGGGCTACATCCCCACGAACGCCGCTGTCGGCGAAGGGTATGACGACCACTACAGTTGGGTCGACTTTGCCACCTGTGAAGGCTCCCTGAGAGCGGCCGTCGCCTCCGCCCTGTCTTCCCGCTGAAGTTTCGTAGCGGGCCTACCAGGCTGTCCGATCCGCCGCCGGTGACTTTGCCGGTACGAGGCTGAGCACCGCAACCGTCGCCAGCAGCGGAACCAGGCTTGCGGTCAGCAGGATCGGCTGGAAGGAGTACCGGTCGGCGATGAGCCCCGTGAGGTAGGTGGCCGCGATGGTCCCCGCTCCTGCTCCCGTGCCGCTCATCCCGCTGACCGAAGCAACGGAAGGCGGCGGGTACAGATCGGCGGGAAGGGTCAGGATGATGGTGGAAAAACTCGCGTAGGCGAGCGTGGAGAAGCCAAAGAAGAAGATCAGCCAGGCGAGGTTGGGAGCGTAGGCGGCTCCCGCGAGGGTGGTCATTCCCAGGCCTGACAGCAGCGCTACGAAGCGCCGCGACCGGAGGGTGGGCCAACCGCGATGGATCAGGTAGCTGGACAGCCCGCCCCCGGCGAAGTTCCCGATGTCGGCCGCAAGAAACGGGACCCAAAAGGCAATAAGCGTCTGCTCGGGGTCATACCCCCGCGAGACCAGGTAGATTGCAAACCAATCCGTGATGAAAAACCAGACCGGATCGGTGAGCGACTTGGACACGATGATCCCCCAGGTCGGCCGCCAGCGCAGCAGCGCGCGGTAAGGGAGGGGCTTTCCCTCGTCTCCATTGCCGGAAAGCGTAGGCTGGGGGCCGCTGGTCAGCCTGCGGAACAGCAGGATCCAGAGAAACCCCAGTGCGCCCGTAAGCAGGAATACAGGACGCCAGTTGCCAAACCAGTGATACGCGGAATATGCGAGGAATGGCGCAACGGCTCCCCCCACGGCCGATCCGCTGTCGAACAAGGCCACCGCCCACCCGCGTTCCTGCGGCGGAAAGTATTGGGAGACAGTCTTTGCCGCCCCGGGCCAGTTTGCCGATTCGCCAGCGCCGAGTAGAAAGCGAAACGCGGAAAAGCTCTTGATTCCGGTGGCCAGCGACGTCAGCATGGCGGCGGCGGAATAGAACGCCACGGTGAGACTGAGGCCCCGCCGCACTCCCAGCAGATCGAGCACCCGCCCGCAAGCTGTCTGCCCGATGGTATACGCCACCCGGAAGGCAATGATTAGGAGGGCGAATGTCTCGTTATTCCACCCGAATTCCGTCTTGATATGGGGCGCCAGAACGCTTAGCGTCTGGCGGTCAATGTAGTTGATGGTGGTGGACAGGAACAGCGCTGTTCCGATCCACCAGCGCAGTGGGACTCTTTTCATCCGCTAGGGCCTGGGTGTGATGCCGAGAATGCGCGCCAGCGTCTCCCCATACACCTTCCTGCGAATGGTCTCGGGAACCTCACAAGCGTTGAGCAATGCGTCATGCCGCCCGATGACGACGTCGAGGTTTTCCGGCGGCTCGTCGGTCCCGAAGACGAGTTTCTCGAAGGCCGGAACGGCATGCGGAGAACTGTGGAGGGACGGCCCTTCCCACCACAGGTACTCACGGAAGATGGAGAGGTTCTTTGCCTTCTTCATCAGGCTGGATCCGGTGACGTCGAAGTAGAGGCGCGGGCACCAGCGGGCCGCCTCGGCGGCTTCGTCGTACCAGGGGTTCCCCAAGTGAGCGCCCTGTATGTAGAGCTTCGGAAACGCGCGGGCGATCGTGTCCAGGTAGCTCGGACGCATCCGCTCCATTCCGGTGAATTGCGGCTCTTCGATATGGGAGGCAATCCCGGTGTGGAAGAGCGCCACCAGGCGGTGATGCTCGATCCGCGCGTAATGGGGGAAGTACTGCGGGTCATCCCAGTTATGGCGCGGCGAGTGCATCTTGATCCCCTTGAACCCAGCCGCGGCAAACTCGTCGATTTCGCGTAGCGCCTTGGGCTCATCCAAGTTGATGCGGCCGTAAGGAATGATGACATCCGGATGCTGGGCCGCGGCCTTCTTCAAGGCGTCCATGTTTTTTCGGAAGGCGTTGACGCACGCCATCGCGTTGCGCGGCTTGTAATACCTCACCAGGCGGTCGATGTAGTCCGGCTTATCCTCGTAGTGCTGATGGGAGTCGATGAAAAAGCGCCGCCCGGTCTGGGCGGCGGCGGCCGCCGCAAGCGGGAGCTTCAGAAGGATGCGACGAGTCAGTGACATGGCTGTCCCCCGAAGGTATCACTTTTCGGGGCACGCCGTGGCTAGAACACGAGCCGCTTCGAGGCTGAGGCGGGCTTGAGAAAGGATTCGAGCATATCCTCGGGAATCGTCAGCGACATCCGGAACTGCGTTCCGGTGGCCTTGAGATCCATTTTTTCGAGAAGGCGCGCCAACTCCGCGGCGCGCTTGTCATTCTGGGCGTTCATCTGCATCATTCCCATCAGGAACCGCACCACGTTCTCCATTGCGGCAGCGTCCTTGGCCGACCGCATCTGGGCCTCGGCCATCAACTCGACATCGGCGCCGAACCGGACGCCCCCATTCACGCTGTCGACGGACTGCACCAGATTCCCGTTCATGGCTCCGCCCAACTGGGGGGTGCGGATGTCGCCGGCAATCCCGGCGAGGCTCGCGGTGAGCATCCATGCGTCGAAGCGGGTGCTGAGGTCTGTGATGGTGTTGAGGGTTTTCGCATCGAGTGTGGGGCCCGCTGTCTGGCGCGCGTCGATGGCCAGCTTGACGTAATCCGGGTCGCCGGCGACCGCGGTGACGGAGTCCGCGATGGCCAGCCAGCCGTGCGAATCATCGCGCCCCGTAAAGATTTGGACGCCATTGTAACTGGTGGTGGACGATCCGGAGGCGAGCGCGAAACTCTGGATGCGGCTCACATCGAACCGGCCGCGGGCCAGCACTACAGTCTTCCCGTGATTCTGCCGCCGGGGCGTGGGCGAACTCGAGGCCACAATCAGTTCGGTCAGGTCCCGGCGCGGATCGAAACCCGTCGCCGAGATGAACTTGTTCATGTTCTCGTCTTCGGCCTTGATCTGGTCGAGGATGTACTGTCCGAAGCGCGAGGACTTGATCTGGTCCGCCCGTACTCCGGCCACGAAGGCGGCGTCGGGGGGGATCATACGGAGCAGCGCCGGGTCGGCCGCAAAGGAGAGGCCGGCGGCGGCCAGGGAAAGGAGAAGACTTCGCAAGAGTTTCATGGCGTTTGTCGCTCTGTCCTAGTTAACGACAGCGGCCGGTGAAAAGTTCACGGGAAGGTAAAAAAATATTCGGGCAGGGGAAGGCTCCGCCGCCGCAGGCCGGAAAGCCGGTATGATCCAAACAATTAGACGTATTTTAGGATCGTAATATCTGAATATAAGCAGGATTTTCCAGAGAACTGGAGGATTTATTCTCTCAACCCTCTTGCCAACGCCCGCTTTTCATGACATTCTTTTCACAAGCATCGCCGGACGCCTTCCCGGGTCCGGCGCCGTACCAGGGCAGGAGAGAAGCTTCATGGGTTGCCTGAATCGAATCATCGCTGTATTTGCAATCACTTGCGGGATTACGGCCCTCCGGGCCGATGTAACCGGGTCCATCCTCGGAACCGTCCGCGATCCCACCTCCGCGGTGATCGCGGGCGTCAAAATCACCGTCACCAGCCTCGACACCAATCAGTCTCAGGAGGCATCCAGCGATTCGCTTGGCCAGTACCGGTTTCTGGCTCTGCCCGTGGGGAAATACAAGGTTGAGGCCTCCGCGCCCGGCTTCCGCAAGTTTCTCGTTTCCGGCATCACACTGGATGTGAACCAACAGCGCCGGATCGACATCAGCCTGGAGATCGGAAGCATTGAGCAGCAGGTGGAAGTAAGCGCCACGGCCGTGCAGGTGGAAACCACCAATACGCAGTTGGGCCAGGTGATCGACCAGAAGAAAGTGCTCGAACTGCCGCTCAATGGCCGCAGCTACATTGACCTGCTCGGGCTACAGGCCGGCGTCGCTCCGGTGACCTCGGGCTCCATCCAGCAGGACCGGCCCGTCTCCGGGGGGCTATCCGCCGGCAATATAGCGGTCAACGGCCAGCGGGAAACCGCCAACGCCTTTCTCGTGAACGGAGGCGATGTCAGCGAAGGAAGGAACATGGGCGCCGCCATCATCCCCAACCTCGATTCGGTGGCTGAATTCCGCCTGATCACCAACAGCTTCGACGCCGAATACGGCAAGTTCAGCGGCGCTGTCATGAACGCCATCACCAAGTCCGGAAGCAACGGACTGCATGGCTCGGGCTTCGAGTTTCTGCGCAACGACAAACTCGATTCGCGCGGTTTTTTTGACCCCCAGCGCGGCGTCCTGAAGCGCAACCAGTTCGGCTACGCCGTCGGCGGACCCGCCATCAAGAACAAGGTTTTCTGGTTTACGGACTATCAGGGAACGCGCGAAAGCCGGGGCATCTCGAGCGGCCTGGTGGAACTCCCCACAGCCGCGATGCGTCAAGGCAACTTCGCCGGGATGAACGCTTTCGTCGATAGCGAAGGGAAGCCTGCCACCGTGCAAGGCCCCTACTGGGCGCAAGTGCTCTCGAAGAGGTTGGGGTACACCGTCACTGATGGCGAGCCTTACAGCCCTGGCAACTGCAACAGCACCCTCGTCTGTGTATTTCCCGGCGGCGTCATTCCCGACCGCGCCATCTCCGCCCCGGCCAAGGGGACAATGAAATTCATTCCTGCACCGAACGCGGGCTCCAACCTCCTGAGCACGGCGGGTTTCAACCGCAAGACCACGGATGACAAAGCGGGCCAGCGCGTCGATATTCTCACTCAGAAGTTCGGCAACTGGTTCGGCTACTACTTCTTCGACGACTCCACCATCACCAATCCGTTCGGCGCCAACGTTCCCGGCTTCCCCACCGTCACGCCCACGCGCGCGCAGCAAGGCGTCCTCAGCAACACGAAAGTCTTTGGCCCCACCGCCGTCAACGAATTCCACGTCAATTTCACCCGCACCGCCACCACGACAGACCAGCCTCAGGCGGGCTTTGGAAAGATCGGCGATTTCGGCTTCGTTACCGGCCTGGGAACCCTCGGCATCATCCCATCGGGGCCTCCCGGATTCGAAGCCGTGCCTCGCATCGGTTTTCAGAACTTCTCCATCGGCAGTCCTACCCTCACCACCACCCAGCCCAATAATACCTGGCACTTTGCCGAAAGCTTCTCCAAGATTCACGGGCGCCATACTATGAAGTTCGGGGGTGAATTTCGCTACTACCAAATCAATGAGCGCAACGTCTGCGCCCCGAACGGCTCGTTCAGCTTCGACGGCTCGGAGACGGGCAGCGATTTTGCCGACTACCTTCTCGGCGCTCCCGTCGACTACACCCAGTGCAGCCTGCAACTGCTTGACTCACGCAGCCGATACGGAGGCGCCTTCGCCGAGGATTCCTTCCGCGTCAAGCCGAACCTTACCCTGAATTACGGCCTCCGCTGGGAGGTGAATATGCCGTGGTATGACACACAGGGCAAGATCGAGACCATCGTTCCCGGGCTCCAGTCCACGCAATTCCCCACCGCGCCGAAAGGATGGGTGGTGCCTGGTGATCCTGGTATTCCCTCCACCCTCGCCCCCACCCGCTACAACAACTTCGCCCCCCGCTTCGGTCTCGCCTACTCCCCCGGCTTCTCCGATGGCGTCCTGGCGAAAGTCTTTGGCGGACCCGGCAAGACCAGCATCCGCGCTTCCTTCGGCATCTTCTACAGCTCGATCGAGGACCTGAACCTCTTCTACGAAGTGGGCGATGCCCCCTATGGTCTGTATTGGCCCAGCATCGTTCCGCCGCTCTTCGAGGAGCCCTTCCGCACCCGCGCGGACGGCTCCTCGCAAACCCAGCGCTTCCCGTTCATCCTGCCGACCCCGGGAGATCCCAGTAACAAGACGCTCGACTACTCGGTCTTCCTCCCCATCCAAGGCTCCCCCGGCTATGACATCCACAACCGGGTGCCTTACGCCGAGCACTACAATTTCACCATACAGAGGTCGCTAGGCAACTCCACGGTGCTCAGTCTGGGCTACGTCGGTACGCAAGGACATCGCCTCATCGCCCAGCGCGAATCAAACCCAGGGGACCCTGCGTTATGCCTCAGCCTCCGAGGCACTGGCGTAATGTCTGGTACTCCGGAGTGCGGTCCGAACGGCGAGCTGGGAGTCTACACCAGGCCGGACGGCAGCATCGTCAACGGCACTCGCGGCCCGCTGGGTCCGAACTTCGGCAGCAACTCCTTTACCTCCAACTTCGCCAACTCGAACTACAACTCCTTCCAGGCGAGCGTCGAGAGGAAGGCGGCCGACTTTACCTTCCTCGCCGCCTACACCTACTCGAAGGCGATCGACAACTCGTCAGGCTATGGGCAATGGGTAAATTTCATGAACTACGGCTTGAGCCGCGCCTTGTCGTCTTTCGACATCACCCACAACTTCGTGGTGAGCTACAACTACGCGGTGCCTTTTGACCGGGCTTTCCATTCCTTACCCAAGAGGCTGACCCAGGGCTGGAGTCTGAATGGCATCACTCGCTTTGCCAGCGGCTTCCCGATCACCATCGGCCAGAGCGGCGACCGCTCCCTCACCGGCACATCCGGTGTCGATGAGCCCAACTTCATCGGCGGCCTGGTCTTCAGCGACCCCCGCGGCGCCGGCCCCGACGGTAAACCCAACGAGTATTTCAACAAGAGCGCCTTCACCTCCGAAGGTCTCGGCCAGGTGGGCAACTCCAACCGGCGCTTCTTCCACGGACCTGGAATAAACAACTGGGATTTCGCCGTCCATAAAGACACCCGCCTGCGGGAAAGCATGGCCCTCCAGTTCCGGGCGGAATTCTTCAACGTCTTTAATCACGTACAGTTCAATAATCCGAACGGGACCTTCAACAACTCCCGATTCGGACAGGTCCGCAGCGCGCGCGACCCGCGCATCGGCCAACTCAGTGTGAAGTTCCTTTTCTGAGCGCCGGCTCGCGGTACACTAGCCATCGTGCGCTTCTGCGTTTTTCTCATGCTGGCTATTGCCGCTCATGCGCAAGACCCGGTGGAAGCGCTGCGGCGTCAGGCTCTCGAGTATTCGCGGCAAAAACAATGGGACAAAGCCGCCGAGGCGTATCGCCAAGCCTTGGCGGCCAAGTCCGCCGACGCGGACACACATTACAACCTGGCCCTGGTTCTGAAATACAAAGGGGATAATCAGGGCGCCCTCGAGCAGTTCCAGGAAGCCGTGCGGCTCAAGCCTTCGTGGTCCGAGGCCCATTACGGATTAGGCGCAACATACTGGACTCTCCGTAACCCGGGGCCCGCTCTCAAAGAGCTGCGCTCCGCCATCGCACTCGATGCGAATAACGCCCCGGCTCACGCCTTCCTTGGCGCAGTGCTTTTCGCCCGCCGGGAATTTCCCGAAGCGGAAACCGAGTTGAAGGCTGCTCTTCGTCTGCGACCTTCCCAAGTCGAGCCGCGTGACATGCTGGCTCTGGTCTATTTGCAGGAGAACAACCCATCCGGCGCGGCTGAAGAACTGCGGCGGTGCATAAAGGAGCGTCCCGGATTCGCCGAGGCCCACTTTCATCTTGGCCTTGCGCTGGGGCAGCAAAGCCAGCTCGACCAGGCTGCCGCCGAGTTCCGCGCGGTCATTCACATTCAGCCTTCCTTTGCTCCCGCCCACTCGCGCCTGGGGATTACGCTGCGCCGGCTCGGCGACGAGAAAGGCGCGCTCGCCGAGTTCCGTGAAGGCGCCCGATTGCAGCCTTCGGATGCGGAAGCGCACTATAACCTCGGCATGGCCCTCAAGAGCGGGGGCGACCTTGACGGCGCGATCGCCGCCTTCCGCCGCGCCGTCGAATTGCAGCCGGGCTTTGAAAAGGCCCACTACAACCTGGGCCTGGCCCTCTCCGCGAAGGGGCAAAAGGAAGCCTCGGCGCGCGAGTTGAACGAGTTGAAAGGGCTGCACTCGTTCCGCGAACAGCTCACCGAGGCCAAGAGCCTGACCTTGCAAGCCGTGGATCTGCTCAAGAAGCAGGAGTGGAACGGCGCTATCGCAAAGCTCGAAAAGGCCGCTGAACTCGCGCCCACGCTGCCAACTTCCTATCAATATCTCGGCGTCGCGTGGGAGAAAAGAGGCGATCGAGGCAAAGCGCTCGCATTCTTCCAGAAAGCCCTTGAACTCAAGCCGGATTACGCCCTGGCCCACTCCTCGCTCGGTCTGCTGTACTGGCGGAGCGGCGACGAGAAACGCGGTCTCGAGGAGTTCCAGAAGGCGGTTGTCTGCGATCCGGACATGCCGGAGGCACACTATAACCTGGGTCTCGCCGAGGCCACTCTAGGCAATCTCGATGAGGCATCGAAAGAACTTACCGAGGCCATCAGCCTCGAGCCGGATTACCTCGACGCCCGCCTCCAACTCGGCCTGCTTTTGAGCCGCAAGAATGATCCATTGGGGGCGGCCAACGTCTACCGCGACATCATCCGCCGCAGGCCGGACTTTGCGGAAGCCCACAACAATCTCGGCCTTGCGCTGCTCGAGGCTCACGATGCGGCGGGCGCTCAAGCAGCCTTTGCGCAGGCGCTCCGCCTGAAACCGCAATACGCCGAGGCGCACTTCAATCTCGCGCTTGCGCTCAAACAGGCGGGCAAGCCCGAAGCCGCCCGCCTCGAATTCGAGAAAGCCTATCGACTGGCTCCCCAACTTCGCAATCTCCCACAACAGCCATGAACCGAATGTTTCTTTCCGCTCTCCTATTCACGCCTCTGCTGGCCGCGCAGGAGGTGTGCACGGCGGCCTCACCCACGGCCACTTTCACCATTCCGCACGCCAGGACGGGCGAAGCGCTCACCCTCGATCCGCAGGCCAAGCTGTGGAAGAAGACCGCCTCCGCCTGGATCATCAAGGATTGCACGCGATCGGTGGAGTATCCGGAAACGAAAACGGAGATCCGCTCCTTCTACACGGACACCGACCTCTACTTCCTCTTCATCTGCCCCTACCAGGTATTGAACCTCTGGCTGCCTTCGCAGAACGACAAGCCTCGCGTCAAGCTCTGGGACCGCGATGTCGTCGAAATGTTTCTCGGCGACGACTGGAAGAACATCCGGCACTATCGGGAATTCGAGATCGCGCCCACCGGAGACTGGATCGACCTCGCCATCGATCTCGACAAGAAGAACTACGACCGCAACTGGCGCAGCGGGTGGCAGACCATGGGGCGCATCGATGAATCCAGGAAGATCTGGTACGCGGCAGCGAAGATCCCGCTGAAATCCGTCAGCGAAGCCCCCGTCAAGCGCGGCACCCGGTGGCGGATGAACCTCTACCGCATCGACGGGCAGGGGCCTGATTCGCAGCGCCATTTTTTGTGCTGGCAGCCCACTTGCGTCCTGAACAGAGATCCGAATCATGTGCCGGAACATTTCGGCACTCTCGTGTTCCGGTAACTCCTGCACTGACGAGCGCATCTCGCCTGGGCGGTCCTTCTCAGTTGCCGGTAACCGCGTTGTGCTGGCAGGCAAACCTGCGTCCTGAACCGCGATCCGAATCATGTGCCGGAACATTTCGGCACTCTCGTGTTCCGGTAACTTCTGCACTGAAGAGTGCAGCTCGCCTGGGCGGTCGCTCTCAGTTGCCGGTAACGGCGAAACAGTAGAACAGGCCGGCTCCGCCGGTGGCCACGAGGTTCTCCTGGCTGCATCCACGGGAGGGGTGAGTGGAGTTCCAGGAGATGCCGCCGCCGTTCCGGTCGCTGTGTCCGAGTTGGGCGGATCCGGCGCCGTTGGAAGTCCAGTTCCCGCAGGTATGGTCGGCGCCGCCGGTGTAGGCGCGGCCGTCGGGCTGAGTTCCTGTCAGGATGTCATGCATGTTCGGCTTGCCGCCGACGCCGTTCACGAGCGCGCCGTTCTCGGTCAGCGCATTATTCCTGGTAACGAGATTGCCGGTGCGCGCCAGGTCCAGAGTATCGCCGTGGAGGTGGGCGAGATCGCGGGCAACCATGGCTCCTTTGGCGTTATGCCAGGGTCCCTGGCCAATGCGGTCTCTGGCGTTGACGGCGGGGGCGGTGCCGGCAGCAGAAGCGCTCAGATAGGCGCGCCAGGTGCGCCCGCCTGCTCCCGCCGCGGCGGCGAGTTTCCGACAATGCGCATCGGCTCCCGCCAATCCGCCGAGGTTGGCTCCATCGCCGCCGCCCACGCTGGTGACGAAGAAGGTCATGGGCTGCCGCTGATTCTGTTGGGCCAGGACAAACATGGCCGCAATGCTGAGTGTGGACAAGAGTTTTTTCATAGTGTCTCCGCGGATCGGTGGTTTGGTGGAACGCGATCCGATCCATAGAGGCTACTACGTTTCGCGGCGCCGGCGAAATCGCGGAAAGGGATGAGCACAACGATAGCCGTAGCATTCCGTCACTCGGGCCGTTACCATGGAGGCGTACAGGACTCAGCCGCAATGGCACGCTCGATCTTTCTCTCTGTAGGCATGGGCGGTAAGAACCTGCCCGACGACACACTCACCGTTCAGCAGTTGCTGAACAAGGTACCGGTTTCCGAGGGGGGCCCGGTTCCGCTTCTGGCGGAGGACAGCAAGTGCGGCCCGCTCACCAAGGGGGCGATTCAGAAGTTCCAACTGAAGCAATTCGGATGGAAGGGGGCGGACGGGCGTGTAGACCCCGACGGGCCCACGCTCGCCAAGCTCAATGAGTTCGACAAACAGCCCGAGGTTCCGGTCCCGCCGAAGCCGGTAGAACCGGTGATTCCCGAGGCTACCGATTTCTTTCTCATTCATATGAGTTCCAGAAAGATTTCGGTGGGGGGCGAAGACGACCTGTTCTTCCTGGTGGCGGACATCAAACACAACATTCTGGCCGTATACTGGCTCGACACTACGGGCCGGGGCAGGCCGACGGTGGGCACGCCGCAGGGAAACAATTGGGCCGGGTCCGGCGGGCGGTTCCAGACGAAGAAAGCACGGCGCATCAATGATCTTCAAGTACCGGCGGCGTGGTTCTCGCGCGACGACGAAGGCACTGTTACGAGCAAACTGGTGCTGTTCTTCCCCGAGGGCGGCGCCACCATTCCGATGAACCACCACCTGATCGGGCCGGGGGGAAGAGTGAGCCCATCGAAGAGCGGAGGCGGCAGCGTCAGCACGGCGGCGGCAGGGGACTTCCGCCTTATCGAGTTACGCTAGGCCCGGGGCCTGGCCACCGGTCTGCGTTATCATGGTCGCTTCGCATGACCACCGCCTCTCATCTGGAATGCAGCAAGACCGGCGAGCGCTACCCTGCCGGCAAACTTCACAATCTCTCCTCGGCGGGCTTCCCGCTGCTGGTGCGGTATGACCTCGAAAGGGCGCGCCAGAGCTGGAACCGGGAATGGATCCCCAGCGGCCCTTCGAGCATGTGGCGCTACGCTCCCGTGCTGCCGGTATCAAAGCCGGCCTCCATCGTGTCGTTGGGGGAGGGGATGACGCCGCTGCTGCGCCTGCGGCGGCTTGGCGAGACGCTTGGGGCGGCGAATCTGTATTTGAAGGATGACGGGGTCAATCCCACGGGTTCGTTCAAGGCTAGGGGGCTTTCGTGCGCGATTTCGATGGCGAAGGAACTCGGCGTGACAAAGGTGGCGATCCCCTCGGCGGGCAACGCAGCGAGCGCGCTGGCCGCTTACGCCGCCGCCGCCGGGATGGAGGCGCACATCTACATGCCCTCGGATGTGCCGCAGGCGAACTACATCGAATGCATGTCCTTTGGGGCGCAGGTCACGCTTGTGGACGGGCTCATCAGCGATTGCGCCCGAATTGTCGCAGCCAAGGCTCCGCAAGAAGGGTGGTTCGACGTCTCGACGCTCAAGGAACCGTACCGCATCGAAGGCAAAAAGACCATGGGGTATGAAATCGCCGAGCAGTTCCGATGGGAGTTGCCGGAGGCGATCCTTTACCCCACCGGAGGGGGCGTGGGCATCATCGGCATGTGGAAGGCGTTCGAGGAGATGGAAGCGCTTGGCTGGATCAGTTCGCGCCGTCCCAAGATGATCGCTGTACAGGCCGAGGGCTGCATGCCGGTGGTACGGGCGTTTGAAAAGGGCGAGGAACGATCGGAGTTTTTCGAGAATGCCTCGACAATAGCCAGCGGGTTGCGCGTCCCGAAGCCGCTTGGCGATTTCCTCATCCTGCGGGCTGTCCGCGAAAGCGGGGGAGTGGCTCTGGCCGTTCCGGACGAGGCGTCGATGCAAGCCGGAGTGCAGCTAGCGGCACAGGAGGGGGTATTCGCGGCTCCGGAGGGAGCGGCTTGCGTGGCGGCGATGGGGAAACTGCTCGGCTCCGGGGTTCTCAAGAAAGAGGATCGTGTTGTGATCTACAACACGGGCGCGGGATTGAAGTATCTGGAAGCCTACTCGACGAGATTCCCGCGAAACGCGGGTGGGGAAAGCGACAAGCTTGGGGGATTGATCACGCCGCGCTAAAGACGGCCGCTAGAGACGCCCGCTAAAGACGAATGAGGCGGACTTCCGATTTCGCGGCCAAGTCACACGACCTGGCAACCAGAAGATCCGCCCCAATTGTTAATTCGTTGTTACCGCTCCGAAACAGCCTGACCTAGTAGCCGCGGCGATCCCGGTAGCCGCCGCCGCCACCACCCCGGCCACCCCGGTTACCATACCCGCCGGCACCCCGTCCGCCGCCACCGCCGCCGCCCTCACCCTTGGGCCGGGCCTCGTTGACGTTCAGGGTGCGGCCGCCAATCTGCGACCCGTTCAGGGAAGAGATGGCACGATCGGCTTCCTGGTCATCGGGCATTTCCACAAACGCGAACCCTCGAGAACGCCCCGTCTCGCGGTCGGTTATCACGCTGACACGATCCACAACGCCATAGGGTTCAAACATGGAACGCACATCCTGTTCATTGGCGTTGAAACTCAAATTGCCTACAAAGATATTCTTCACGGTCACGAACTCCAATCCCAGCTACTCAACGGTAATCCCTCGCACACCATACCGGACGGAGTTCCGACCTTGAGTTACTGGCGAACTACGGCAGACAACTGCCGCGTACAGCTTAGGCTGCAAACCTACAATAACAGAGTTTTGTCTTTATGGGAATCCCGTATTTTTACCTGCCATGGAGTCGTGTTTTATGCGACCTTTCTTCGCCTCTTTGGCTGTCATGGGCATGCTTGGGGCCAGTTGCGGAGCCCAAGAGCGACACCGCGTCCCGGACCTCAGCATCCGAATCCTGTCCACGACGGTGGCGGATCAGTGAGTGGGGTTTTTCGGCGCTCGTGATCGCGGATGGCCTACGCCGGGAATTGCCAGAGACGAATTCGAGAGTAGCCGGGCGCAGGCGGGGCAGGGTATCTTCCTGTCGCGGCTGGACGACAAAGGAGCGGAAACGGATCACGTTCGGAACATCGGGGCCAACTATGAATCGCGGGGCAGGACATTTATCGTTTATGAAACCGTTAAGGAATTGTTTGCGGGGGTTTGGCTGACTGGTCCAATAAAGCGAGCGCATGCGGAGAAGAATTGGGGTGTTCGATTTCCGCTGATCAAACCGGGTGGGTAAGGAGGAGAGGACAATTTGGTGGAGGACATGCCGTTCGTTGTCGATACCGATAGAGGTCTGGTGGTTCTTTCCGGCTGCGGCCACGGGGTGTTATTTGTGGCGGATGGCTTCGGGCGCCCTCTCGCGGTCCATCGCTTCGAGTCGGAAGGTCCACTTCAGGGGCACCGTTTCGGGAGGATAGCAGAGCGTCTCGCTGCATGCCTGATAGCGGAGAGTCCCCTCGAAGGTGACCTGGTTTTCGGAGTTGGCAAGGGGCCGGACGGCGGCATCCTGCCCGACGGTCAAGTCGCGGACAATGTGCAACTTACCTTCAAACACCGGAACTTTTTCTTCAATCGCTTTCAAGTACAGGATCCGCGGAGTGGGGAAGGTCACGGGGTGGGGCTTGTAGCCCGGGGATTCGGGAAACTTCCAGTCCACGCCGTGGTAACCTTCGACTCCCGGCGCGTACAGATGGTAGCCGGGTGGGATGCCGACATCCACGGCTAGCAGGATTCGCTGCCCGCCGCGAATCACCGGGGTGCTGGCGGTGGTGGTGATCTTGACGTGCTTCGCCTTGGCCTCTCCGGGGGCGGCAGTTGGCGATAGTCCGTAGGCGCGGTCGAGAATTGCGGCCAGTGTCGGGCGCTCGCGGTAGTCCTCCTCGAAATACTTCGTTTGGAGGACGCCGGCGGCGTTGGCGACCAGGGTCACCGGGTAGGGCACGCCGTAAGCGAAGGTTCCCTGCTTCATGGATGTGTTCAGGATCCCGTATGCCCGGATGGTGTTCGACCCCTCATCCGACAGCAGCGGGTAGGTAATGTTTCGCCGGGCGGCAAAATTCCTGAGGATGGCTACGCTGTCGTAGCTCACTGCCGCGAGCCCGATTCCCTGCTTGCGCAATTGCTCGTAGTTTCGCTCCAACTCGACGAGTTGGGCCTTGCAGTACGGTCACCAGTCCGCCGAACGGAAAAACACGAGCATGAGTCCCCTGGGGCCTCGCAGTGACTCCAAGGTCTGTGTCTTGCCGTTTTGATCGGGCAGCGAGAAAGCGGGCATGGTTTCGCCCACCTTCACACCGGGGTCAGTGGGCAGATTCTGCGCCCAGAGGACGCCGGCCGATAGAAGGAGAAGAAAACGCACTACATCCAGTATGACGCGCGAGCGGGCCTTTATTCCCGCGACGCGGAAAAAATACGCAGCGCTTCTTCTCCGCGGACAAAGAACTGCCGTTTCTCCGATTCCGAGGGGAAGACGAGGGGGCCGGAGCGGTAATAGTCGAGTTCCGTTTTCCAACGCCGCCCAAGTTCCCGCCTCGCCTCGGGGTCCGGCGGAGTTCCGTCCCAGCGCAGATAGACGGGGTTGGTGTGAGCCTGCAAGGATCCGGAAGCAGTCCGCGCCGCCAGCCAGACGGGGCCGTTGGCGGGAACTTCCGCCTCGAGGCTGTTCCCTGCCCCGGAGGCGATCACTTTGCCATTGGCTACGATCTCCAATCGATCGAGGGGCAGGTAGAAGGAGGCCTCGGCGCTCACCCGCCTGCCGCCCGGAGCCAGTTTCAGTTCGATGAGAGGGCCGTTGGTTACCATACCTTCCCCGCGGCGGACGCCCTGGGACCATGCTTCGTAGGCGGAGACGCCTGCTTTGGCCTTCACCATCATCCGTTCGGGACCGAGCAGAGGCAGCCAGCGGGACCACTCCTTTTCCCTGGTCCAATTGTTGAGCGCCACGGGGAAGTCGCTTCCGGCGACGCCCGTCACCTGGAAGCCGGCGTTGAGCAGTTGATACCACTGCCCGGTCTTGAGGCGGCCGAACTGAAACACTTCCACGAAGTCGATGCTTTTCAGGGCGAGATCCATGAGCAGGGTGGAATGCTTCTGGGAGCCGTCAAAGTGGGCGTAGCCGACGGTAGCGCCCACTTTCCGGCCCAGACCGAATAATACATAAGGATAGGGAAATGTTTCGGGCGAGTTTGCGTACGCCGATCCTACACTGAGGGGACGGATCATCTCGCGGCCTCCGAGCAGATTGACATGTCCGAAGAACTCCGACCGCGATTCGTGGCCGGAGCGGATGGACCTTCCCGGCAGTTTCGCCTCGGCCTTCGGTCCAAAGCCGTATTGCCAGGCGGCATCCATCTGGCGCTGCAACTGAAGGAAATTGGCGACGGAGAGATCCTCGGCTTCCATCCATTCAAGGAACACCTTGTCATCCAGGGCATCGCGCACGAGGTGGATGTGGTCGTCGCTCGAGAGCCACTCGCGCGAGGCTCCATGCGTCCAATCGTCCATTCTCAGCGTGATGCGGCTTGTTTCTCCGGCGCGAAGAGTAAACTCCTGCACGGCGGGCTTGTAGAACAAGCCGCGGTAGGCCTCCAGGCGGTAGCTGCCTGGGGGCAGGTCAAATCCGGCCTGCCCTTTGAGCAGGAAGAAATGCGAGATGTCGTTGCAGGTTACTTCGAGAGTCGAGGGGTCCGGAACGCGCCGCCAAAGCCGCTCCCTGTAGAACATATCCACGCGCAGGGGAAGCATTGCATCGACGGGACTCAAACGAAACGGGCGCCCGTCTTTGAAGAGATACACGCGGGCGGGCATGACGGGTTCGGTGGCGAGTTCCAAACGTCCCGAGAGGCTGCGCAGTTGCGCAAAGGCAAGGGCCGCGAGGAAAGTCAGAGCGAGGGCTGCGCGTCGCACGCGAGGTAAGCGTATCACAACGCGCCTCACTCTTTCCCGCGCTTATAGGGTGACGAGAGATACTTCCTGGCCTGCCCGGCGGCGTCCGAATCGGGCTCCAGATCCACACAACTGCGGTAGGCTTTCAACGCTTCGACCCGCTCCCCCTTCATGTCGTAGCACTGACCGAGGCGGAGGTAGGCGGTGGTGGAGGCGTTCAGATCGAGGTCGTTCACGTTCCTGACAGCCTTCTTCAATTCCGAGATGGCGTAGTCGTAATCGCGATACCAGAACAGGAGATTTCCGCGCGAGACATTGATCTTCTCCTCGGGCATGGCGGCGAATCCCGGCGTATTGGCGCGCTTGCGCTTCTCGAGTTCGGCCAGCGTTTCGAGCGCCTTCTGTTTGTCTCCCTCATCGGCGTACATCTGCACCATTTCGAGCAGGAACAAGTAATTCCGAGGATAGGCATGGAGCAACTCCTTCAGCAAAGGGATGGCATCCGCGGGACGCCGTTCCCGCCGGTAGATAGCGGCAAGGATGACCTTCGCGTCGTTGCGGTCCTGCTCGCCCTTCTCGGCCACCAGTTGCAGAGTCTTGATCCCCTCTTCCTTGTCGCCGCGGAATCCGATGAGGAAGCCGAGGATTTTGTAGTGCCAGGGGAGGCTGCCGACCACATAGTCGTGAACGCCCTGCACAAGACGCGCGTCGTAGTAATCCGGCTTGAGTTTCGTCACCCGATTTTGCAGTTTACGGGATGTCGTAATGTCGCGGAGAGCGTCCATCCAGGCCTTGCGCACGAGGAAGTTGTAGTTGGCGCGCAGTCCGTAAGCAATTCCTTGGGCGTACAATGCCTTGACGTCATCGGGCGATTTGTCGAGTGTAGCCTGGGTCAATTCGAGAGCTTTGGCGATGGAATCCTCGAGGAGTTTCCGGTTCGCGGGATTGGGTTTGAGTTTCTCGCGTTTGAGAAATGGATTGTTGCCGGTAACCAGTTCGCTTTCGAGCGATCCCGAGCGCAGCATTTCGCGGTAAAGAATTCCCTGTGACAGGGCATTGTAAGCATAGGGGTCGTTCGGATTCTTCGCGACCGCGCTCTGGAACGCGGCAATGGCCTGATCGAATTCGAGGTTGTAGAAGTGATCCCACCCCGTCGCCATGGAATCACCGGCGGCCTGCAGGCTTGCGGCGCCGACCAAACAGAGGAGAACAATCACTAGCCACTATTGTAGTTGGCCCAGAGCCCAGCGGGCATGTTCGGCGATGACATCGTCGTTTGACTGAGCCAGGCGCTGTAACGGTGCGCGGAAACACGGGAGGCCGCTATTGCCCATGGCCACGGCAACGTTGCGCAGGAATCCGCGGTATCGCGCCCGCTCGACTGCGGAGCCGCGAAACATCTCCCGGAACTCTTTTTCCGTCACCGCGGCCAACTGCTCGAGGGGCGGGGATTCGAAGCGGGGGGAAAACGCGGGCTCCGCAGTGAGAGCGGCGCGGCGGTTCCAGGGGCAGACGTCCTGGCAGATGTCGCATCCGAACACGTGCCAGCCCATGCGCGCGCGGTGCTGCTCGTCAATGGGTCCATGAAGTTCGATGGTGAAATAAGAGATGCATAGCCGGGCATCGAGTTGCCAACCGTGCGGTCCAGGCACGAGCGCCCCGGTGGGGCAGGCATCGATGCAGCGCCGGCAGGTTCCGCAGCGGTCCGGCGCGGGGGTGTCGGGATCCAATTCGGCGGAAAGGAGCATTTCGCCGAGGAACAGCCAGGAACCGAGGTTCTGATTGATCAGGCAGGTGTTCCTGCCGATCCAGCCGAGACCGGCCATTCGCGCAAAGCTGCGCTCGAGCAGGGGGGCCGTGTCGACGCAGATGCGGTGCTCCACGCCGTCCATCTGTTCCGCCACTTTTTCCAGGCCCAGGCGAACAATCCGGTGGTAGTCGTCTCCCCAGGCGTAGCGGGAAATCCACCCCAACTCGTGCGGCGTACGCGACGTGGAGTATGGCTGGGGGCCGTTGTAAACTTTGCCGACGCAGAGAACGGAACGCGCCGAGGGGAGCAGGTGCTTTGGATCCATGCGGAGGGCGGCGCGGTGGTCAGTGAGGTAGGACATCCGTCCGGCCATTCCGCGCCGGACCCAATGGTCGTAGCGCTGGTTGTCGGCGAGCGGTTCGGCGGCGGCAATTCCGGCGAGTTCGAAGCCGGCTTGGCGGGCCAGAGACTTCAGTTTTTGGGCCTGGAGGGAGGAAGCCAAGTCACTGATTCCTTTGATACTATGCTCAAATGTACAATTAAGCGGCCAAGCCCCCTCCAAGACCCCGTCCCGTTCAATGCCTCATTTGGCCACACAACGCTGAAAATACGCATTTTGATTAATTGGCGTGGGACTTGGCGGTTCCTTTCGCTATACTGCCCACGTGGCACTCGTGTAGTAAGCCCTAAAGGTTAGTTTAACCATAGCGACATCCATCTGATCACGCACGGAGGATGAGGAGACTTAAAAGGAATGCACAAACCGATCAAGTACGTGGAAAAAGCGGTTTCGTACACCGCCAATGCAGCTTGGGCCATCTATGACCGGCTCAACGCGATCCGCCCGAACCCTTCGTTCACCCCGAGGTGGTCTGACAAACCTCTGCTGAAGTCCTGGGAAAAAACGAAGCCGCCGCTGGGGTGGCCCCGTGAGACCGACTCTCTTTGCCCCAAGTGCGTTCCCGAGACCCGCAAGGAGATTCTGGACGGGAAGAAGGATTGGAAGGATCTGATCCACGAAAAGGTGGGAGAGATCAAGGCACAGATCATCGAGCGCGATGGGAAGATCATGATGGTGAAGGAGTGTCCCATCCACGGCAAGTTCGAGGACATCATGTCCATCGACACGGCGTTCTACAAGCACCTGGAAGAGTCATTCCCGGGACGCGACATCCGCGCACACAACGATGAAAAGCTGCACAACCACGGCTCCTCGACGGTTCGCCACGGACGGGGTTCCGTGCTCACGGTGGACCTGACGAACCGCTGCAACATGATGTGCGATCCCTGTTTCATGGACGCCAACCAGGTTGGCTTCGTGCATGAACTGACGTGGGATGACATCAAGCAGTTGCTTGACAACGCGATTACGATCAAGCCACGCCGGCAGATGTCGGTGCAGTTCTCGGGCGGTGAGCCGACGCTATCGCCGTACTTCCTGGACGCGATCCGCTACGCGCGCAAGGTCGGTTATCAGAGCGTCCAGGCGGCTACCAACGGCATCGAATTCGCGAAGAGTCCCGAGTTCTGCCGCCAGGCGGCGGAAGCGGGCCTGCGGTATGCCTACCTTCAGTTCGACGGTATCGGCAACGCGGCGAATTCCCACCGCGCGGTGGGCAACCTGTTTGATGTAAAGCTGCAAGCCATCGAGAACCTCTGGAACAACGGGGTGGACATCGTTCCGGTTACGACGATCATCAACGGCATCAATAATCAGCAGGTGGGCCGCATTATTCAGTTCGCTCTCGACAACCCGAAGAAGATTCCGTTTCTCAGCTTCCAGCCGGTGTCGTTCACCGGCCGTGATGAGGCTATCTCAGACGAGCGGCGGAAGGCGCAGCGCTACACGCTTTCACACCTCGCCCATGACGTAAAGAATCAGTTGGGCATCGGCGAGCCGACTCGCGACTGGTTCCCGATCAGCTTCATCAGCACGTTCTCGGACTGGTCGGACCTGGTGAAAGGCCCCGAGGCGGACTGGGGCCAGTTGAGCTGCGGCTGCCACCCGAACTGCGGCGTGGGCACGGCCATCATGGTGGATAAGGAAACGAAGGAAGCCGCTCCGGTTACGGCGTTCCTCAATGCGGACCGCCTCGCCAAGGACGTCGCGCGGATCAATGACGGGGCGCGGAACAAGAAGCTCTCCATGTTCGCGATGGCGCTGGCCGTGGCGCGCAACTACGATCCGTTCATGTCCCCGAAGCACTTCAAGATGACGGACCTGCTCAAGAAGTTTGATAAGACTTTCGGCGCCACGGGCAAGAACTACGGCCGCGTGGATGCCGGACGCAGCAGGAAAGACATCGACGCGCGCCGCCAGGACCGCTGGAACTTCCTCTTCATCGTGGGCATGTGGTTCCAGGATCTGTTCAACTACGACTTCCGGCGCACCGAGCAGTGCATCATCCCCTACGCGACGCAGGAAGGGGAGATCAGCTTCTGCGCTTACAACACCGGCATCGGATGGCGGAACATCATCGAGAAGATGCACATGACGGCGACGTTGACCAAGTGGTACGGCGAGCGCGGCCGGCACGAAATCTTCGCGGGCGGCAAGGCGGTGAAGCTGGAAACCGCCGAGCACTCGATGACGCTGCGTGAGGACATCGTTACCAAGGAAACGCAGAAGGACCTCGACAAGCTGGGCATCGCCAAGACGGCGCGCGAAGAGAAGATCCGCGCCCGGGACGCCAAGCTGACGCACCAGGATCCGAAGGACGCGGAGATGATGCGTCTGTATCGCAAACACGTGCTGAAGGAACCCGACAGTGTCGAGTTTGTGCCGCTGAGCACCATTTCTCCAACGAAACCGGCGCAGGCTCCCAAACCGAAACAGGCCGAGAAGGAAGTGGGCAGCTTCGGCGACTAGGTTCGCCGGAGGGCCTTGAAAAAAAGGGCCGCACGGGGCTTATAGCTCCGGCGGCCTTTTCTTTTTGCAGAGTGAGGGATGCTCCGTCAGCGCGCCAACTCGAGCGCCGCTTTCAGCCCGCCGACGCGCTGGATACCGGGCACGAAGAACCCGCGGAGCATGTCTTCATCGGCCGCCGCAGCCTCAGGGCGATCCGCCAGGCGCACTCGTCCGTCATAGACGGCTGCCGCGAAGGCACTCCACAATACGCCGTCGGATACGCCCAGCAGTTCGACCGGGCCCTTGGTGGTGGTCCGCAGCCACGCGAGCGCGGTGAGAATGTCCTGCACACGGTTCTGGCTGTCTGTACGCTGGAAGGTATAGAAATGATCGGCGTCGGTGTAGCGCTCTCCGCGAGCCGAGCCGGTATTCCAGGCGTCGAGGTAGAGCGCCGGCCGTCCGTTGGCGGGCACGGTTGCGCGCGCCGCCGCGGCTCCTTCGGAATCCACGACGAGAAGGGGAACGCCCTTTCCCTTGAGATAGATTCCGGGCACGCGATCCTCGCGCCCGGGGCGGCTCAGCGCGATGGATTCCCCATCCTGGACACTCAACACCTGGGCGGGGTTCTCCACCGATAGCGCAAACCGCATCGTCTCGCGATCCGGCCGCGCCACCTGGGTCAGCTTGCGCCATGCAGCGAAGACGGCATCCTCACCGGGAAGCGCGTTAGCGGGCATCGCCCTGCCGCTCCACACGAGCATGTCCTCGTCCGTTTCGACGGTGAACGGCTGCTCCTCCACGGGATCTCCATTGGCCAGCAGTACCTTGCCGAAGAAGGTGTACATCGCTTCGCGGCTTCCGCGGTGGTAGTTGTGAGGGGAATCGAATTGCACCACTTGCACCTGGCTGGCCGCGTCGTAGAGTTCGTACACTTTCCTGATCGCGGGATATTCGATTTTGGGGACGTTCTTCGTCCAATCGCCGGTGGCGGAGACGAGGAGCATCGGGCGCGGAGCCATCATGGCCGCGAAGTCGACGTTGAACGTATCGTGCCGCAACCCCGGCGCGTTTTCGCAGGGCGAGCCGCCCTGCATGATGCCGGACACCATGTTTACGGGAACATCGTCGCGGATGCGGTCATCGACGGCGGCGAGCAGAAAGGTCTGCGTGCCGCCCCCGGAAGCGCCGGTGGCGGCGAGGCGCCGGGTATCCACATCCGGAAGGGAGGCGAGGAAATCCGCCGCACGGAGGGAGTTCCACAATTGCAGACCCATTGGCCCGAAATTCCACAACTGTTCTTCGGGGCTTCCGAAGGCGTGCGGCGTCTGCCTGGTGTCGTTGTAGCCCACCATGTCGTAGGCGAAGACGACGTAGCCCTGGCGCGCCAGGTTGATCGACCGTCCCGGGATGGAACCGAGATCGGTATTCTCGAGCCGCCCATGTTTCCAGTGGCCGTGCGGCGTCAGAATACCGGGGAATTTCCCTTGTTTTCCCCGCGGACGGTAGAGGTTGCCCCCGAGGTAGTAGCCCGGCATGGTCTCGAGCGCGACCTTCTCGATGGAGTACCCGTCGCGGTCGAGGCGGCCGAAGACCTCCGCGTGGACGGGGCCGCGCCTGGGCATGGGCAAGAGGCCCGCGGCGGCCAGAATCTGCTTTTTCAGGTGCGCCTTGCGCGCCTCCCATTCGGCGCGGGAGGCATAGATGGGCATGGGGTAGGCAAAGCGCGTCCCTTCAACGGCCTTCCAGCGCGCGTCCTCGGCGGGCACTTGCCCGAAGGCAGCCAAGCAGGGCAGGGCTAATGCGAGCACGAGGTTCTTCATGCCGCGGCCGCCTTCGATTTGTCGTGCGCGGTGAATGTGGAGTTGTGCCTGGCCAGATGCTCGAGCAGCGGGGCCGGTTTCCAATGCTCACCGAAGCGGTCGTGGAACTGGCGCACCCTGGCGTAGACATTCGCGAGGCCGGCGAGATCGGCGTATTTCATGGGGCCTCCGCGCCATGCCGGGAAGCCGTAGCCGTTGATGTATATGATGTCGATGTCCACGGAGCGCAGCGCGAATCCTTCTTCGAGCACGCGCGCCCCTTCGTTGATCAGCGCATAGACGCAACGCTCGATAATCTCTTCGCTGGCGGCAGCCTGCCGGGCAATCCCGGCCTTGGCGGCGTATTCCCGGGCGAGCGTGAGCACCTCCGGATTCGGGGAAGCCTTGCGCGCAGCATCATAGAGGTAGAATCCGCGCCCGGTCTTCTGCCCGTAGTGCCCCGCCTCGCATAAGAGGGAGTCGAGTTCGGCGTAGCGGAGGCCGGGCTGTTCCAGATGCCTGAACTCCTTCCGGATGCGGCAGCCGATGTCGAGCCCGGCGAGATCCTGCACGGCGAGCGGACCCATCGCCATGCCGAAGGAGTAGAGGGCGCCATCGACCTGCTCCGGAGTGTTGCCCTCTTCCACGAGGAACACGGACTCGCGGCAATAGGGGGCAAACATGCGGTTTCCGACAAAACCCCGGCAGTTGCCAACGAGGACGCCGACTTTTTTCAGACGGCGCGCCAGTTCCATGGAGGTAGCGATCACTTGCGCGCTGGTTGCCTTGCCGCGCACGATCTCGAGGAGGCGCATGACGTTGGCGGGGCTGAAGAAGTGGTGCCCGATGACCATCTCCGGACGTGAAGTGGCCGCGGCGATTTGGTCGATATCGAGCGTGGAGGTATTGGACGCGAGGATCGCATCGCGGCGCGCCACCTTGTCCAGTTCGGCGAAGGTTTGCTTCTTCAACTCCATGTTCTCGAACACCGCTTCGACGACGATGTCGGCGTCCTCGAATCCGCGGTAGTTGACGTGAGGAGTGATCAGCTTCAACCGCTGGTCGACGAACTCCTCGGTGAAGCGGCCGCGCTTTACGGAATTGGCATAGTTTCGCGCGATGGTGGCCATGCCGCGGTCAAGAGCCGCCTCGTTGGCCTCTTTCAGAAGGACGGGAATTCCAGCGTTGGCATAGACCATGGCAATGCCGCCGCCCATGGTTCCGGCGCCGACGATTGCCGCCCGCCGGATGTGCAGGGTCTCCACGTCCTTGCCGATACCTGGCACCTTCGAGACGGTGCGCTCGCCGAAGAAGGCGTGGATGAGGGCCTTCGATTGATCGGAGGCGAGGCATTCGGCGAACAGCCGCGCCTCCACCTGGCAGCCCTCGCGGAAAGGCAGCCGCGAGGCGGCCTCGACGGCGTCAATCGCCGCGTGTGGAGCGGTCTGCCCGCGAAGACGTTTCGATGCGGCTTCGTGCGCGGCGGCAACCGCTTCCGCATCGGGAGCGGCGGTCTTTCGACTGGCGCGCGGCGGTGTCCGGCCCGCCACATGGCGGGCGAAGGCGATGGCTCCGGGCAGCAGTTCTCCCTCGAGCAATTCGTCGACGATGCCGGCCTCTTTGGCCTCGGCGGCGCGGATGGGCTCGCCGAAGGCGCACAGTTCCAGGGCCTTCCTGACGCCGGCCAACCGCGGCAGGCGCTGGGTGCCTTCCCCTCCGGGGATGATCCCCAATTTGACCTCGGGTTGACCCACCTGGGCGGAAGGGACAGCCACGCGGTAGTGGCAGGCCATGGCCACTTCCAGGCCTCCGCCAAACGCCGTGCCGTGAATGGCGGCGATGACGGGCTTGTCGCTGTCCTCGAGGTCCGCCAATAGCCGGAGGATGGCGTCGAGACCGCCATGATGGCCGGCGTGGATCTTCTCGAATTCCCGGATGTCGGCTCCGGCGATGAAGGTACGGCCTCGACCGGCAAGAACCACCGCCTCCACATCATCGTGCATCAATGCCCAGCGGAGTCCTTCCATGATGCCTTCGGGGACACCGGGGCTGAGGGCGTTCACGGGTGGATTGTCCACCGCGATGACAGCCACATTGCCTTCTTTGTAGTAGGAAACAAGGTTTGCCATTCGATTCAAATCATAGCGCGAGGGGATGGCAGGGAGGGTGGAGAGTGGAGGGGAGGGACAGAGCCAGGGAGGGTGAAAGGTTGGCGGCGCCGAGTCCCGTGATGCCCGGCGCCGCCGGATAAACCTTTAGACGAGGTTAGGGATTTTGATGATCTTCTTCTGGATGGCGTATTGCACAAGCTGGGCTTTGTTGTGAATGTCGAGCTTGCGCATGAGGTTGAACTTGTGCGCCTCGACCGTCTTTACGCTGAGGTTCAGGTCGCAGGCGATCTCTTTCACGGAATTGCCTTCGGCAAGCATCTTCAACACCTCGCGCTCGCGCGTGGTGAGGGTGGCAAAGCGGGGTAGGCGGTTTGCCGATTTGATACGCGAACGGAAGTCGTCCACTAATTGGGAGAGCATGCGCGGGCTGAGGTAACTGCCTCCGCGTGCGACGTCACGGACGGCGGCGACGAGTTGTGCCGCTGGGGAGTCCTTAAGGACATAGCCGCTGGCGCCCACCTCCATGCCTTCGACGAGGTAGTCTTCATCGTCGTACATGGTGAGGAAGAGAATTTTCGTTTCCGGGCGATTTTTCTTGATCTGCCGTGTAGCCTCAAAGCTGCTCAAGCCGGGCATACCGATGTCCATGAGAACAACGTCCGGGCGGGCCTCTCCTGCTTTGTCAACGGCGTCGCCCCCGTTGGACGCCTCGCCCACCACCTCCATGTCAGGCTCGGCGGCGATCAGCGTTCGGATTCCTTGGCGGAAGAGAGTGTGATCATCCGCCAGCATGATTCGAATTTTTGGCATAAGTACGTCCGACGTTCGATTAGTGTCTAACTACAGCTTTACTGCTTCCTTGAGCAACAGGTAATTCAATCGTGATACAAGTTCCATGCGGAAACCGCGTTTGCCGCCCCCGCTCCCTTTGGGGGATCCGCCCCGAATGAGGAGCAGGTTGGCTTTCGAGAGAGAATCTTCCTCCCATGAGGGCCACGCGTTCACGAATTCCCGCGAGACCGAATGAGTTTCTTTTCTCTAAAGCCTCTTCGACATGAAACCCGACGCCATCGTCTGCAACCTGCAATCTAAGTACCCCATCGGCAGTTGTGGCGGAAATGTTTACACGGGAAGCCATGGAATGCTTCGCAATGTTGTTACAACACTCCTGCACCAGCCTATATACGATGATCTCCAGCTTCTTGGGCAAGTTGTGCAGTTTGGTCAACTGTAACTTGACTTTGGCCGGATGGACCCGCCGGAAACGGGTGACCAGTTGCCGCAAGGAGGCTCCGAGCCCCAACTGCTCCAATACGGCAGGGCTCAAAGCGGCGATCAGGCGGCGAATCTCGAGAATGGTGCGCTCCGTCATTTCGCGCACTTCTCCCAACCTTGACCTCGAAGCCGAATCCTCGGGCATCGATTGTTCAATCAATTCCAACTGGAGCCGGACGCACAGCAGGGATTGGCCGGCTTCGTCGTGCAGTTCCCGGCTGATGCGGCGCCGCTCGACTTCCTCGACGTGGAGCATGTGTTCGGCAAGCGTCCGAACCTGCTCTTCGCGCTTGGCCAGATCCTCGACCAGGCGCGCTTTTTCCGCGGCCATGAGACAGCGTTCGGCAGCAGCGGCGAGCAGTTCCTGCTCGCGAGGCAGCCACTCATAGCTCTTGCGAAATCCGAATTGAATGACTCCGGCGACGCGGGAGCCTTCCACCAGAGGGATGGACCAGCAGGAAGCGAAACGTTTCGACCAGGTAGAGTCGAGCAGAACCCCACTGGCTCGTCCGTTGCCGTTTCCATCCGACTTTGCCCAACTCCAACTGCGAGGGGAGTGCAACCTGCGCAGGACTTTGGCATCCTTGAGCAAGCCGTCCAAGGCGGGAACGGTGGGACGGCGTCCACTGCCGTCGACGCTGCCTTTATGCTGCCAATCGCCGCTTTCGGGTTCGAGCAGGAAGAGATGTCCGGCGTCGGCGCGGCAAAAGTGGGCAAGCGTTGCCAGGAAGCGCCCTAGAAGGTCATCCAGATTCCGGGATTCGAGTTCCACCCGGAACAGTTCGTAGAAGGCCTGTGTCTCGGTTTCGCGCACCTGGTAGTAGGCGTTGTTTAGAGTGAGGATGACACAGAAGTGAAGCTGCTCTCGAACCCACTGGAAGTTGAGGTATTCCTCCGGAAACATCTTTCGCAGCAGGGGGGTGAGGAGATTGTCGTACTCCTCGAGAGCCGTAATGATCTGGCTGGGAGGGAGATTGAGTTTGGCCAGCCTGCGGCCGTTGTACTCGACTTGTTCAAAGAAGGAACCAGCCACCTGCCCGTTGGCCAGCGACCTCGCTACCGCGCCTGGGGTGATGGCGGCGAGAGCGGCGCGTTCCCGGCTTCCCAATTGCATCAGTTTGAGCCGTTTTTCGAAGCGCCTCTCAATGGAGTGGGCATGTGGCCGCAACAAAACGGCGAGCCGCCGCAGATGGTTTCTGAGCTGATCGCTCAGTACATCGGCTGCATCGGCGAGCACGGGAGACTTGTCGGTCACAACCACCACGTCCTTACTATCGAACGTAGGGGGTTTCCACTTTACCCTTGGGAGGAAGTACCTAGGGAAAAATTGATGTCAGCATCCGGCAGGCAGAGTGGGATCAGGCGCAGCAACTCGGCGACGCTCCAGGCTTGGGCGACGGCTCCTTTGGGGCGATGGGGGGCGTCGCCGTCGTAGATCTCCGCCAGGGAGCCGAGGCAGTAACTTTGAAGTTCTACTTCCATATTTTGCAGTAACTTATTACAAAACGACAAATTATCTGCCGTGAGTCCGAGCACGCGAAGACGCGCTTCGAGGTATGGACCCAGGAGCCACGGCCACACCGTGCCCTGGTGGTACGCTCCATCGCGTTCCCGCGGCCCACCCTCGTAGCGACCGTGATAATCGGGTTCGTCCGGCGCGAGTGTTCGCAGACCGAAGGGTGTGAGCAGGGTCTCCTCCACCCGCTCCAGGATCGATTGGCGCTGATCCTGGTTCATCAGGGGGAAGGGCAGGCTCACGGCGAAGATCTGGTTCGGACGAAACCGCTCATCGGGGCCTTCCGGAGCGAGCCGGTCATAAAGGCACCTGCGTTTCGGGTTCCAGAACTTCTCTTCGAAGCTCGTTCGCACCCGGGCGGCTTCCGCCTCCAGTTGGGCTTCGTAGCGGAGTTCGCCGTACTCGTGGGCCCAGCAGGCCATCATCCGCAAAGCATTGTACCACAGGGCATTAATCTCGACAGGTTTGCCGTGGCGGGGCGTGACCACCCAGTCGCCGGCCTTGGCGTCCATCCAGGTGAGTTGTGTCCCCGCAGCGCCGGCGCGCAGCAAACCGTCGCCGGCATCCACTCCAATGCCGAAGTGGGTGCCGCGCCTGTGCCACCGGAGGATATCTTTCGCCGCGGGATAGAAGGTTTCTCTCAAGAAGGCCCCGCTGGAACCCGCTTGTTTGAGAGCCCAGGCGGCCGGGAACATCCATAGAGTGCCGTCGGCGGTGTTGTACTCAGGCTTTTCCCCGGCATCGGGAAACCGGTTCGGGATCAATCCCTGATCCATGGCATCGAGGAAGCCTTTCAGGATGTGCTCGGCCTCGCCGGCGCGGCCACGCGTGATGAGAAGGCCGGGGAGGCTGATCATGGTGTCCCGGCCCCAATCCGTAAACCAGGGATAGCCGGCGATGATGGTGGGCGAGCCGTTTGCGCGATGCACAAGGAACTGGTCCGCAGCGAGGTTCAACCGGGCTTCGAATTCCGTCCTGGCCTGGGCGGCGCTGGCTGCTCTTCGCGCGCGTTCGGAGGCCTCCCAGCCGCGTAGAGTATCGAGTCCGACAGAGTCGCGCCCTTCGATGGTAGCCACCACGTACGCCGTCTTTCCGGGCGAAAGTTCGAAGTGGATCCAGCCGGGCGAGTAGACGTCTTCCTGAAAATCGAGACCCCGTTGCATCTCCTTGCGGTATTCATTGCGGTAATACCAGTTGCCCTCGGGGACAAAGCCGGCTCCGTTGTGAAAGAGGCGCAGGGCGGGCAGACCCTCATAAGGCCGGGCGAGAAGCATTGCGCCGCGATCCTCCACTTGCCGGTGAAACCCCTCATTGGCGTGCTGGAGGGAATGGTAATCGCGGTAGGCCAGAAACGGCTGAACACAGAGACGGGCCTTGTTCGAGACGCGGTACTGCACAACCACCGTCTGCTCACCCTGTACGAGGAAGAGCCGTTTTTCCACATCGGCGCAGCCGGTGCGATACCGCCATGTGGGGAACGGATCGCGCCGGAATTCCTCGAGCAGTTGAAACCCGGATGGGGCGATCACGCCAGGATATTGCGCGGCGCCCAGGATGTGGCGCTCGCCGTCACAGAGGATTTGTTCCTCCACGCGGGAGAGGAGGACGTAGCGCTCGACGGGCGGGCGAAGGGAGGCGACCAGCAGCCCGTGATAGCGCCGGGTGTTGGCTCCGGCAACGGTTCCCATGGCGAACCCTCCGGCGGCGTTGGTTTCCAGCCACTCCAATTCCGAGGACCGGGCCCAGTCACGGCAGTGCTCGCGGTCAATGACGATGGGTTTCGTTGCGCTAAGCCTCCTAATACAATAGCCCGGAGTTGACTCGTCATTCAAGCTGACCGCTGACGGCGAATTCTCAGAGTTGGCCGGCTAAGAAGATAGCGCCCGGCGCCGCGAGGGGCGCCGGGCGTTCACTTCGAACCTTTGCGGGAGCGGGCGTTTAGACGGCGACGAACAACGTCATTCCGTGCCGGTTCACCAGGAGGAGGTTCGAATTGCCGGAGTTGTTCAGCGCGTTTGCCAGATCCGCGGTGTCTTTCACTGGCTTGTGGTTGGCTTGCTGAATCACGTCTCCGGGCTGAAGGCCGGACTCGGCGGCCTTACTGGCGGCGTCCACGTCAGTGACGACCACTCCCTGCGTGTTCGCAGGCAGCCGCAGTTGGGCGCGTGTGCCGGCATCGAGGTTCTCCGTGGTCACGCCATCCAGGGCGGAGTGAGAACCTTCCTTGTCGAGTTTGGCTTGTGTGGTCTTTTCGGGGAACTCATCGAGTTTCGCGGTCAGGTCCCGCTCGGATCCGTTGCGCAGGACCTTGAGTTGCACCGTCGAGCCGGGGCGCATCATCGAAATCCCGTTGCGCAACTGGTTGCTATCCTCCACCGTCTTCCCGTTGACTTCGAGGATGATGTCTCCGGTCTGGACGCCGGCGCGCTGGGCGGGGCTGTTGGGGCTGACGTCTCCCACGAGGGCTCCGCGATTCTCCTTGGCTCCGAACGCTTTGGCGATGGCCGTGGTCACGTTCTGGGGCACGATGCCAAGGTAGGCACGGGTGACCTTGCCGTCCTTGAGAAGGTCGTTCATTACCTGGTGCGCGAGATCGGAGGGAACGGCAAACCCGACGCCCTGGCTTCCGCCGGCGCGGGAGATGATGGCGGTATTGATGCCCACCAGTTCGCCACGGTCATTGACGAGGGCTCCGCCGGAGTTGCCGGGGTTGATGGGTGCGTCGGTCTGGATGAAGTCCTCGTAGTCTTCGATGCCCAATCCGCCGCGGCCGGTGGCGCTCACAATGCCCATGGTGACGGTCTGGCCGACGCCGAAGGGGTTGCCCATGGCGAGCACGACGTCGCCGACCTGCACCTTCGAGGAGTCGCCGATGGTGATGGCGGGCAGAGCCGCCGCGTCGATCTTGAGCAGCGCAACGTCGGTCTTGGCATCACTGCCGACCAGGACCGCCTTGAATTCGCGTTTGTCACCCATCGTGACGCGGATGTCCGTAGCGCCGTCGATGACGTGATTGTTCGTCAGTATGTAGCCATTGGGGCTCACAATGACGCCGGAACCGAGGCTCTGCTCGCGGCGGTCTTTGGGGATATTGAAGCGGCCGCCGAAATCCTCGCCGAAGAACTGGCGGAACATCGGGTCCATCTGGCCCGAGAATCCGGCGGGCGTGCGCACGACGCGGGATGAAGAGATGTTGACCACCGCGGGCAGGGCCTTCTTCACGATGGGTGCGTAGGTAGTGTGTGAAGGACCCTCATTGGGGCTCGCGAGCTTGACTGTGGCGGGGGGAAAACTGCTGAACGCGCGGTGGGCCACCACGGCGGCAAAGGCCCCGCCCGCGGCCAGGGCGAGGCTCAGCACCACTGCCGGCAGCTCTCTTGCCCCGGGAAAATTCATACCGATCCGTTTCATTCTGCCTCCTTGTCCTAACTTGGGGGCGGCCTTTCGGGCCGCCTAATCGTATGGACGGGAAGGGGTGCGGCGGGGATTATCCCGATGGGTCAGTATTCCGCGCTCCGGCGTCTGACTACAGGTCAGGAGATGATTCCCTTGCGGACGGCGAAAAGGATCAACTCGGGCAGCCCTTTCAGGTTCAGTTTCTCCATGATGCGGGCGCGGTGCGTTTCCACCGTGTAGGGGCTCACGTGCAGGACTTCGGCTGCTTCCTTGTTCGACTTTCCCTCGGCGACGAGTTGGAGGACTTCGCGTTCGCGGGGGCTGAGGAGTTCGTAGGAATCCTCGGCTCCGGTTCGCTCGAGTTTGCGCATGTAGTCTTCGAGCAGCACCTTACCGACGGCAGGGCTGAAAAAGGACTTCCCTTCCCGCACGGCGCGCACGGCGCGGATGAGGTCCGCTTCAGCGGAATCCTTCAAAAGGTAGCCCTTGGCTCCGGCTCGTAAAGCCCGCAGAATATAGCCCTCGTCGGAGTGCATGGAGAGGATGACGATGGCGATGGTTTCCGATTGAGCGTGAATCTGGCGGGCGGCTTCAATTCCGTTGAGGTTCGGCATGCCGATGTCGAGCACCGCGACATCGGGTTTGAGAGAAGCGGCGAGATCGACGGCCTGGCGCCCGTCGGCGGCCTCGCCGACGACGGTAAATCCAGGCTCCTGTTCGAGGACGAGGCGCAGCCCGGTGCGAATCACCGTATGATCATCGGCCAGCAGTATTCGAATCGCCTCGTGCATGCTTCCGTATCCTCAAGGCTATCGCAGAGGCAGGTCCGCCGCGACGGTAGTGCCGCTGGACCCCGATTCAATGCGCAGCGCGCCGCCGAAGCGTTGCACGCGTTCCTCCATTCCGAGCAGTCCCATGCCGCGCATCCGGGAGGGATCGAAGCCCTTTCCATCATCCCGCACCTCGACGAGGATGCGGCCTTCGCGCTGGCGGACGGCAACGATCACGTTGCGCGCCCCGGAATGGCGGCTTGCGTTTCGCAGCGCCTCCTGGACGAGGCGGTAGACGCAGGTTCTGTAGTCTTCATTGAGGTCCTCGGAGACATTCTCATCCACCACTTCGACCTCGGGGCCCCCCTGGCGGGAGGTTTCGCGGGCGAGCCACTCGAGGGCCGGGATGAGACCGAGGTCGTCGAGCATCGAGGGGCGCAGCAGGAGGCTGATATCGCGGACCTCGCGGAGCAGTTGCTCAGCCCTTTCGCGAATGCCGTTCAGCAAGGGGCGCATGCTGTCCTCGCCGGGCGGAAGAAGAGAGGCAAGCCGTCCGGTGTCCACCAGCAGCGCGCCGATCGATTGCCCCACCTCATCGTGAAGCTCGCGGGAAAGAGAACGGCGCTCCTGCTCCTGGGCCTCGACGAGCCGCGCGGAGAGTTCCTGCAATTCCGACCGGTGGCGGAGGATCTGTTCGAGATGCACTCTCGCATTCGCTTCCAGTCTCAAGATGTACGCCAGACTGCCGAGCGCGATCAGCAGACCAGCGCCCAGAGAGAACAGGAGGAAGGTTGTCCCTCTCTGCTGGAGTTGCGACAACTGTTGCGCCAGTTGAGAGTCGGCATCCTCGGTCATGTGCGAATCCAACTCCTGCAAGCGTTCGACGGTGGCGGTGAGTTCCGCCAAAGACGATGCCGAGGGGCATTGCCCGGAATCGATGGTCTGGCGATGTTCCCCCAACTCGGCACGGAGGCGAGTGAGGAGGGTCTGCTCCAGTTCGCTGGAAGGGGTGGGATAGCGGGTGAGAGCGGCGTCGACATCGAGTGAAAACCGTTTCACGGAGGACATGACCGGCGGAGGGGTTACGGGCGCGCGGTAGTCCGCCAGCCTTTCCACTTCGCGCGAGTAGAGCCACGTAGACCGCCGGATGACGATGACCGCGGCCACCCTGGCGCGGCGCTCGGCGCGGAGGTTCGCAATCTCGGCCTGCACCCTCTTCTGCGCGGACAGGCTGTCATAGCCGGCAACGAGCATCAGCAGCAGTAGCGCCACAAACGCGGCAATGAGGATCCAGCGTCCACCCAATTGCGTCTTGTGTTGCATTGACATCAGCATACGGGAAAACGGCCGGCAGACGAGGAGGGTATTCCGGCAGGCCGGCAGGTCTTGCGCGGAGGATGGAACGGAGGTTGTGGTAGCGTCAAGGGATGCTTTTCCTGGTGATTGAGCGCTTCCGGAACCGCGACCCGAGGCCGATCTGCCGGCGGCTTCGGGAATCCGGACGATCGATGCCTGACGGGCTCGAATATATCGATAGCTGGGTGGAGCCGAATTTCGATCGCTGTTTTCAGTTGATGCAGACGGACGATGCCCTGCTGCTTCAGCAGTGGGTCGCCGCATGGACGGATCTGATGGAGTTCGAAATCGTGCCGGTGGCGCCGTCGAAGCAGACACGGGGTTACATGGAGGCCCTGCTCGACGAGGAGGGCTGACGCGGGCGGGCTACCTGGGCGGGCGGACAGTCTGGCGCTCGATGGTGACGAGTTTGCCGTCTTTGCGTTCCTCGATGGTCTTGCGGAAGTTTGGCGAGTTCTCGATGGCTTCCTGTTTTTCGACGCGCAACACGGTGAGTTTTCCATCGAGAAAGGCATACTGGCGCGATTCGTAGATCATGCCTCCGGAGCCGCCGCGCTCGTAAGTCTTCAGCCGTTTGGCGGCCTGATCGACGGTAAAGACCGGATACTCCCCGAGGGACACGAAGTTGTGCGCGCCGGGATCATACAGCCAGTAGTCGGCATACGCGTTGGCGACGCCGTGGCTGATGATGATCATGAGATCCTTATAGCCGTCGAAATTCAGATCCTGTCCTCCGAAAAACACTTTGGCGCCGGAGAGTAGCGGCATCATGCCTTTCACTTCGAGGCTTTGGGAGGCGGCTGGCCCGCCCGGAGGCGTAACGGCAATGGAATGAACCACGCGGCCGGCGCCGGCGGGGGAGAAGGAGAAGCGGAAACGGAAGGCGCCCACGGCAGGCGAAATCTCGATGGCGCAGGGCTGGCAGTCCTCCACGTAGGCCGGGGCAGACAATGCGGTGGCTGGGGTTTCAGAGGCTGCCGTCTGCCGGGCCGGCTGCTGGGCGCATCCGGTGGCGGCCAACAGAATCGCGATCAGTCCGGCAAGAGGATACATTTCGCTTTGTTAGTCCTTGTCGTGCGGTCATCGAGTCCGTTATATCCACCGTTGATGGTGCGGGTCACAGCGCGGATATCATCGCTGTCGGCCAGGGCGTTGAGGCCGTTGGCGGACCAGAACCAGCCGGAGCAATCGACGGCAACGGAGGCATCAGTAGCGAGGAGGCGGTTGTTGGGCTCGGTAACGTAATCCGTGTGGCGCGAGGTTCCATAGGCGGTATAGTTGGAGCGGCCCGTGATCTGAATGAGCCCGCGGCCCTTGAAACGGACGCCGTCTCCGGTCTGGGTGTTGCCGAGGTCGGCGCGGCCTTCATAGGCCTCGCCGCTGGCGATCTCTTCGGTATAGCGCAGGTTGCCGCTCTCATGGCCGAGTTGCCCGAGAAAGTGGGACTGGCGGAGAGGGGTGTTGATGTTGTTGGCGGTGAGAGCGGCGGCGAAATGCGGGAAGAAGCGGTCGACAAGGGTGCCCGAGGCGGGATACATGATGATGCGAAACTTTTCCCGCGTGAGGCCGGCGCCGAGTCCTTCCTTGAGCTTCTTCCAGGTGTCGCCGCCGGGTTCAACTTTGCTGGTCGGACTGGCCATGTTCAGAACCCGGCGCTGGAACTCCGCAATAGCGCCCAGCGTACCGTCGCCGATCCAACCGTCTTCCACGAGGGGTGCGAGTGGGATGAGCTTGCCGAGATTGCCATTGATCAGCATCTGGACTAAGCGGACTTCCTCCCGCTTGTTATCGGAGAGGGCCTTGGGGCCAACTGATCCGGTAAGGCACATGCGATATTGCCTCCTGTAACTCTATTGGATTCTAGCTCAGCTTCATGCTGTTTTCTTGAAGGCGGCGGATGGCGTGGATTCGCACGTTGAGGAATGGCGCGGTTTCGCGGACCGGGATGATGTTCTGGTGAGGCATTGGAATCGGTTTTTCAGGCTGCTGTGCCGCAGGCCCAAGCATACTGCGGCATGGGATGGCGAGGTTAGAGAATTACGTTAACGGTTTGGGACCTAGTCCGCGTACAGTACCACACCCCGCATCGGCGTCCTGAGAATTGTGGAGGGGCGGAGGCACTTACCTAATACAAATAAGTTTGGGCCTTAGAAGGAGTACCTCCCCATGCCACAACTAGGCATACTATTCGATTCGCAAAAGCTCGGGTCAGGTTTCTATGGCTACACGGCATTTCGCATTTTGTTCACGGTGGCGCCGCCTCGCGAACTGGCCGGGAGCACGTTGTATCACGGCGAGATAGGAGACGGGCGGGCGAGACCCTATTGCATCGCCATCGAGACGGAGAACGCCGCGCTGCTTGGAAAGATTCGCCACATGTTCGCATCCTCGATGGCAAGAGGGCTGATGCCGGCAAGCGAGCGCTTCGCGGATGAGATGGCGCTGCAGGAGGAAGTGCTGGCGCTGGCGGCTCGGATTACATCCGCGGGCGAGATGGTGGAATGCCACTCGCGATGGCTGCAAGAGGCCTGGCAGAGAGGGCAGAGCTACGGACCAGTCACGTTGTCAGAACCGTCGCGGCCGGCGGCGCGGCCACCTGCGGAGGTACGGGCATCTCCCAGGGTTCCGGACAAAGCGCCGCTGGCGGTGAGAATCTCGCCGGCGGGCCGCAAGGCGTTCGCCTTGCTGCTGGCATTCAGCACGGCTGGAGCGCTGGTTCCCTGGCTCGGGTGGGGACTGGCGGCTTGCGCGATGGTGTTTGTGGCGGGGGTGGTGCAGGGATTCGCCATCCGGTGGAGGATGTGGGTGGAGGAAGGGACGCTCGAATCCGACGCGGTTCAGGAGACGAGGCGGTTGTTGACGGCGAAGGCAGTTGGGGAGACGTCGGAAAGGCTTGGAGGAGAGGCGGCACAGGCAAGTCCACTGCTGCGAAGGATCCAGGCGACGTTGAAGACAGGCGATATGGCAGGGGCTTGTTTGCTGGCCGAGCAGCATGAGCAGGCCGATCAACACTCGTTGAGAGGTGATGTGCACGAGATCCGGATGCACGCATGGGGTGTTGCGGCGGTGGCGGTATGCTCGCTATCGGCAATGGCGGTCTTTCAGGGGACGCGGTCAATGAATGTGGAAATGCCCCGACTGGTGCTGGCGGGGGTTACGGGGTTCGTCCTGCTGCAATGGATGGCAAGTCTGCTGCTGGTTGGCGGAGAACGGATGCTTGGCGCAATCCGGCGGGAGATGGGAAGCGTATGGCTGCCGCTTCTTTCCTCGGCCATACCGGCTCAGAAGGCGCAGTTCCAGGGGATAGAGAAAGCCATGCAGGAACTGACCCAGGAGTTTCAGGCGATGCGCGGCGCCTTGGAACGGCGCAGAGACGGGGAGTTCGTGGAGACGATGGCGGACCTGCGGAGGACAATCGATCAGTTGACGCCGGTGCTGGCGGGATTCCGCGAGCCGTTCGTGTTGCAGGCGGTGCCGGCTCCGGTAGCGCGGCCGAAAGTGATGGGCGCAACGGCGTGAGTTGAAAGGGAAGATCAGTCTCTGACATGCTGAGTTTCCCGTTCGGAGACAATCACCACCTGCATATCCTTGGCAAGGTCTACGATCTTCTGCACGAGGCTGCGCGAGAGAATGGGAAGCCAGGAGCGCTCGGCGGGGCGGGCGAGGAAGATCTGGGTAATGCCGTTGAGGCGAGCGAAAACGACCAGCGCGCGGGCGAAATGGTCACTTTCGAGGATGCGCGTTTCGATGTGCAGGTTGCGGGCGAAATTGAGATGGCATTCGATGGCCTCGCGATCGTCCGGGGCGAGTGTACTGTCAACGCCCGGGGGTTGCACGGCGACGGCGAAGCATTCCGCATCGAGGAAATCGCTGACACGTTTGGCCCTGCGAATGAGCATGGCGGTGCGCGGATCGGGCGTGATGAAGATCAGGATGCGGTGGCGCTTCAGGGAGGAAGCGGACAAGGGGCCGGCAGGGATGCGCTGCTCGACTTCGTGAGCAGCCTGGCGAAGGGCGAGTTCGCGCAACGCGACCAGCGTCTGCTCGCGGAAGAAATTTCTCAGGGCGCGTTCGGCCTGTTCCGGACTGTAGACCACACCACGCTCGAGACGGTGGAGGAGAGCCCTTGGGGTAAGGTCAGTGAGAACGATCTCGTCGGCCTGCTCGACGACCCAGTCAGGAATAGTTTCCCGGACGCGAACTCCGCTGATGTTGAAGATCTGGTCGTTCAGGCTCTCGAGGTGCTGAATGTTCATGGTGGTGAGGACATCGATTCCCGCGTCCCGGAGCACCTGCACGTCTTCCCAGCGCTTCGGCCGATCGGAGCCGGGAACGTTCGAGTGGGGGAACTCGTCGACGAGACAGACCTGAGGGTTCCTGGCCAGGATGGCGCGGGTGTCCATTTCCTCGAACAGGGAGCCGCGATATTCGATCTGCCGGCGCGGCACGATTTCGAGTCCTTGGGTCTTGGCAATGGTATCCTTGCGCCCGTGCGGTTCGAAATAACCGATGACGACATCCACACCACGAGCCTTCAGTTCCTGGGCTTCTTCAAGCATCTTGTAGGTCTTGCCGACACCCGCGGCGTAGCCCATGAAGATGCGGAGAGTGCCGCGCCGCCGGCCGTCTGTCAACTTCGTCATGCGCTATTGAGGGAAGACACGGATGTCCATGCCGCGCGAGCGGCGAATGAGATGATCCACCGGGTTGCCCCAGAGAAACGGCCGGATTCCAGCGCGCTGGCTATGCCCCATGAAGATCTGAGTGATTCCCCTTGATTTGGCGAAGTCGAGGATGGTCTCCACGAAGTTTTCGCCATGGAGGATCTCGATGGCGGCTCCGGCTTGTTTGGCGATGGCGATCTTTTGCTGGAGCGCCGCCTGATCAGACTCGGACAGATTGGGCTGGTGGACATAGGCGGCGATCAGTTCGCCGTGGAAGCGATCGGAGACGATGCGCGCCGTTTCCATCATCTCGCGAACGTTGGCTCGGGGAGTGATGCAGACGAGAATTCGCTCCTGTGTTCCGTAAGTGGGATCGATTCCGTGGTTTTCGAGGTAGGCGGATAGCTGGCAATCGACGACATCGGCGGCCATGACCAGAGCGAGTTCGCGGAGTCTGGAGAGGCGCAGGGAGCGTTCGGCGGCAGGGACTTCCGGCAAACGATCGAGGGGTAGTTCCGGCGGCGCGTCCACGATCTCGATCTCATCCGCGCTTTTGAGGAAGGCCAGGGGAACCGTCTGGGAAGCACGCTTTCCGGTGATGGTCTCGATCTGACCGGACAACTCCTCGACGTACTGAACGTTGATGGAGCCGATCACCTTGATGCCGGCCTGCAATAACTCCTCCACATCGAGCCAGCGGGTGGGGTTGCGCGCGCCGGGCGGATTGTCGTAGGCAAGGCCGTCAATAAAGCAGACGGCGGGACGGCGGTGGATGATAGCGTCCACATCGACGGCCGGTCCGCCGGCCAGGTTCCTGAGCGGAATCACTTCGAGTTTGACGGCCAGTGCCTGGACATCAGGCGGCATTTGGGGCTGGAGCGCGCCGACGACAACATCCTGACCCCGTTCCTGGCGCCGTCTGGCTTCATCGAGCATGCGAAAAGACTTGCCGACGCCGGAGGCGTAGCCAAGAAAGATTTTGAGGTGTCCTCTGCGCGCTCTTGCTTCCTCGGCCTGGATGGCGCGAAGCAGTTCTTCCGGTGTCTTGCGCCGTCGTTCCCCTGGCATAAGCTTCTCTTAGCATAAACGGCGGCAGATCAACGCCTGGGGAAAGCCTGATCCAGTGCAAGGTTGAGGCGAAGGACGTTGACACGCGGTTCGCCAAGCAAGCCGAAGTCAGGCCTTTGAGTAGACTGCTCGACTAGCTGATAAACCGCGTCGAGGGCGGCGCCGCGGGCTTTGGCGACGCGAGGAACCTGAGCAAGAGCGGAATCGGGGCTGATATGCGGATCAAGGCCGCTGGCGGAAGCGGTGGCGAGATCAGCGGGGATGGGGCCTCGGTAATCAGGATTCTCCCGCCGGAATGCCTCGACGGACGCCTTCACGCGATCGATGAGTTTCCTATTCGTGGGGCCATAATTGGAGCCCCCTGAGGCCGTGGCATCGTAGCCCTGGTTGCCGGCGGCGGAGGGACGCGGGTGAAAGTATTCGGGTCTCGAAAAATTCTGACCGATGAGTTCGGAGCCGATGATTTTGCCTGCCGCGAGAATCAGGCTTCCATTGGCCTTGTAAGGGAACAGGAGTTGTGAGATGCCGGTCATGGCGAGCGGATAGACGACGCCAAAGACCAGCGTCATGAAAAGCTTGATTCGCAATCCAGGCAGGATTTGTTGCCACATGGGGAGTCTCCTTAGGCGAGATGGAATGCCGCCAGCAGTTGATCCAGCAGCCAGATGCCGGGGAACGGGGCGATGATGCCGCCGATTCCGTAGATGAGGAGGTTCCGCCGCAGAAGGCCGGCGGCGTCGAGCGGGCGGTATTTCACGCCTCGCAGGGCAAGCGGAACAAGGGCGATGATGATGAGCGCGTTGAAGATGACGGCGGCGAGGACAGCGCTCTGAGGGGTGTGAAGTCCCATGATGTTCAGCCTGCCGAGGGCGGGGTAGGTAGCCATAAACATCGCGGGGATGATGGCGAAATACTTCGCCACATCATTGGCGATGGAGAAAGTGGTGAGCGCGCCGCGGGTAATGAGCAACTGCTTGCCGATAGCGACGACTTCAATGAGCTTGGTGGGGTTGGAGTCGAGGTCCACCATGTTGCCGGCTTCCTTGGCAGCCATGGTGCCCGTGTTCATGGCGAGGCCGACATCGGCTTGGGCAAGGGCTGGAGCATCGTTCGTGCCGTCGCCGGTCATGGCAACCAGGCGGCCGGCGGCCTGCTCATTTCTGATGTATTCGAGTTTGTCCTTTGGGGTGGCCTGGGCGAGGAAGTCGTCGACACCCGCCTCGGCGGCGATGGCGGCGGCGGTGAGCGGATTATCGCCGGTGATCATGACCGTGCGGATTCCCATACGGCGTAGTTGCGCAATCCGCTCGTTCATACCGCCCTTGACGACGTCCTTGAGGTGGATGATGCCGAGCAGTCGGCTACTGTCACAGACGGCGAGCGGCGTGCCCCCAGTACGGGAGATGCGTTCGCTCATCTCCTGAAAGTAAGGGGGCACTTCCCCGCCCATCTCCAGGACGAACTTGCAGATTGCGCCGGTGGCGCCTTTGCGGAGTTGGCGGCCTTCCCAATCGACGCCGCTCATCCGGGAATAGGCGGAGAACGGGAAGAAGGTGGCTTCGTGCTCGGGAATGTGCCGGCCGCGAAGGGCGAATTTTTCCTTGGCCAGGACGACGACGGAGCGGCCTTCGGGGGTCTCGTCGGCGAGGCTCGACAGTTGCGCGGCGTCTGCCAACTCCTGTGCGGTTACACCGTTGATGGGAAGGAAGTCGACGGCTTGCCGGTTTCCGAGGGTGATCGTGCCTGTCTTGTCAAGAAGGAGCGAGTTGATGTCCCCGGCGGCCTCGACGGCTTTACCGCTCATGGCGAGCACGTTGTGTTGCATGACGCGGTCCATGCCGGCAATCCCGATGGCGGAGAGCAGTCCGCCAATGGTGGTGGGGATCAGGCAAACGAGCAGGGAGATGAGAACCGCGATACTGGGGACGGCCCCGGACCCGGCTTGTGCAACGCTGAAACTCGAGAAGGGCAGGAGGGTGATGACGGCCAGAAGAAAGATCAGCGTGAGGCCGGCAATGAGGATGTTGAGGGCGATTTCATTGGGAGTTTTCTGGCGCTCAGCTCCTTCGACGAGGGCGATCATGCGATCGAGGAAGGTTTCGCCGGGGTTGGAGGTGATGCGAATGCGGATGCTGTCGGAGAGGACACGTGTGCCGCCGGTGACGGCGCTGCGGTCCCCGCCGGATTCACGGATGACGGGAGCACTTTCTCCGGTTATGACCGACTCGTCGACGGTGGCGATGCCATCGATGACTTCACCATCCCCCGGAATGAGGTCACCGGCTTCGCAGGCAACGATATCGCCGGTGCGGAGGGCGGAGGCAGGAACCTGCTCGATCCCGCCGGAGACAATTCTCTTCGCAATGGCATCTGTCTTGGTCTTACGCAAGGTATCCGCCTGTGCTTTGCCGCGCGCTTCGGCCATGGCTTCCGCGAAGTTGGCGAACAGCACCGTAAACCAGAGCCAGAGGGAGATCTGCGCGGAGAATCCGATGGCGCCGGCTCTGATGAAAATATCGCGGATGAGGAAGAGAGTGGTGAGCGCGGCTCCCACCTCGACCACGAACATGACGGGATTCTTCAGCAAAGTGACCGGATTAAGTTTGGCGAAGGACGCGGCTATGGCGCGACGAACGATTTCCGGGTCAAATAGGGGACGAGACCGCGCCGGCTTCTTCGGGAGAAGCGACGTGGAGTCCTTGTGCGGATGGGGCTTGGAAGGCGTGGTAAGTGTGGGCATGTCAGTCCTGCGTGAATCAGTAGAGTTTCCCGTTGAGCATGAGAAACTGCTCGACGATGGGCCCCAGGGAGAGAGCGGGGAAGAAAGTGAGAGCTCCCACAATGAGGACGGCGCCCACAAGCAGGCCGACAAACAAAGGACCGTGCGTGGGAAAGGTACCGCTGGTGGCGGGGACCCGTTTCTTAGCGGCAAGGCTTCCGGCGACGGCCAGCAGGGGAAGCAGAAAGAGAAAGCGGCCGATCAGCATCGCGAGGCCGATGGAGAGGTTATACCAGGGGGTGTTTGCATGGATGCCTGCAAAGGCGCTGCCATTGTTGCCCGTGGCGCTGGTATAGGCATAGAGAACTTCTGAAAGCCCATGCGGCCCGCTGTTGTTGATGTTGGCGGCGGCTGGTCCGGGTGGGTTCCAATAGCCGTGCGCCGGGAAGCCGGTGACGGAGCTGATGCCTGTAAAGACGAGGATGCTGAACGCGGTGAGGACAATCGCGATCATGCACATCTTCACTTCCTTCTGCTCGATCTTTTTCCCGAGATATTCCGGTGTCCGGCCGACCATGAGCCCCGCGATGAAGACGGCGATGATGCAATAGAGCAGCATGCCGTAGAGTCCGGCGCCCGTACCGCCGAAGATCACCTCACCGGTCATGATGTTGAACAGTGGGACGAGTCCACCGATAGGAGTGAAGCTGTCATGCATGCTGTTGACGGCTCCGCAACTGGCGTCTGTGGTGACGGTGGCGAAGAGGGCGGAATTGGCGATTCCGAAGCGGACTTCTTTCCCCTCCATGTTGCCGCCAGGCTGCCCGGGAGTGGCGGCCGTTTCGATACCGAGCTTAGCCAGAAGCGGGTTTCCGGCCTGCTCGAAGGAGTAGGCAACCAGGACACCGGCGAGGAACAGGGTGGACATGGCGGCGAAGACAGCCCATCCCTGCCTTGTATCCCCCGCCATCTCTCCGAACGTGTAAGTAAGTCCGGCGGAGATAGCAAACATCAGGAACATTTCGAATAAGTTGGTGAGCGGCGCCGGGTTCTCGAAGGGGTGGGAGGAGTTGGCATTGAAGAAGCCGCCGCCGTTCGTTCCCAGTTCCTTGACCGCCTCCTGCGAGGCAACGGGGCCCTGAGCGATCACCTGCTTTGCGCCTTCGAGCGTGGTTGCCTCGGTGTACGGTTTCAGGTTCTGAACGACGCCCTGGGAAACCAGAAACAGGCATGCCGCCGCGGCTATGGGTAAGAGGATGTAAATGGAGCAGCGCGTCACATCGACCCAGAAGTTGCCAATCGTTTTCTTTTCTTGCCGGGCGAAACCGCGCACCAGAGCGATGGCGACGGCGATACCCGCGGCGGCGGAGGCGAAATTCTGTACGGTGAGGGCGGCCATCTGCACGAAGTAGCTAAGCGTGGACTCGCCGGAATAGGCCTGCCAGTTGGTGTTTGTCGTGAAACTGACGGCTGTATTGAACGCGAGGTCCGGGCTTACATTGGCGGCGTTGAAGTGTTGCGGATTGAAGGGGAGCAAACCCTGGAGACGCTGGATGAGATACACGAGCAGGAAGCCGAAGATGCTGAAGCTGAGCAAAGAGGCGGCGTAGGTAGTCCAGCGCTGCTCGGTTTGTTCGCTGACGCCGGCGATCTTATACGTAAGAACTTCGAGCCAACGCAAAGGAGGGTGCAGAAACGTGCGTTCCCCATTGAACACTTTGGCCATAAACATCCCGAGTGGTTTCGTGCAGGCAAAGACGAGCGCGAAGAAAACAGTGATCTGAAGAATGCCGATGTTGGTCACGGAAGCCTCCTAAAACTTCTCTGGCCGGAGCAGCGCATAGATCAGGTAAAGGAAGAGGCCAAGCGATGCAATGCCGGCGATCACGTAATCCATGACGGTCCTCCTAGAGCTTTTCACAGGCCTTCACGAAGGCCCAGCAAAGCAGCAAGAACACGCAGCCGAGGGTTGCGAAGAAGAAGTCGGGCATGGGACTTACTCCATTTCGGTGAGAATGGCGCTGTGTCCGGCGCGGCGCAATTGGCGCGCCAGGCGGGATTCCTCCCTGGGCCACAGTCGCCTTCTGCCGCCGATGACCACAGCGGCCTCAAACGATGTGAGGATGACGCTGATGTGGAGCGCCGGCTGGGCAGTGGTTTCCGAGGGGAGCCCGATGACAGGTTGAAGGTGCTTTTCCAGGGCAAGTGAAATGTCGTTCCGTGTCTCCACACCTGCAAGAGTAAGAGGAAACCCCTGAAGAAGTCATAGAGAAGACATGAAGAAGTTATGAAGATGAGGGCGCCGGCGGGGAGTTAAATCGGTAGCCGACCCATGGTTCGGTTGTAATGAATTCCGGACTCTCGGGGTTGCGTTCTATCTTCTTCCGCAAGTTCTTGATGAAGACGCGGAGGTAATCGACCTGATCTCCGTAATCAGGCCCCCAGACGGCCTGCAACAGTTCGCGATGAGAGACGGCTTCGTTGGTGTGCTGAGTGAGATAGCGAAGTAAGTCGAGTTCTTTCGGGGTGAGATGCGATGACTTGCCGCCGCGGGTCACGGTCCTGGCAGTGAAGTCGATTTCCAGGACTCCAAAATGGATCTTAGCAGGGGCGGACTGCGCGGGAACGCGGCGCAAAGCAGCCCGGATGCGCGCCAGGAGTTCGGGGGTGCTAAAGGGCTTGGCGACGAAGTCATCGGCTCCGGCGTCGAGCGCCTCCACCTTATCGGTTTCGGAATTGCGCACGGTGAGCATAATGATGGCGATGTTCGTGTCCGCACGGATGGCGCGGCAGGCGGCGAGACCGCCAATGCCCGGCATGTTGACATCAAGCAGGACAAGATCGGGCCGGAAGTCACGGACTTTCTCCAGGGCTTCTTCGCCGGTCTTGCAATCATCGATTTCGTAGCCCGCGGCGGTGAGCGTGGCGCGCATGATGCGCCTGATCTGGGGCTGATCGTCGACCACGAGGATTCTTGCGGCGCTCACTTGCCGGCTCCAATCGACACAAGCGGTAAGGTTATGCGGAAGGTCGTGCTTCCCGGGCGGCTGAGGACAGTCAGATCCCCATTATGAGCTTTCACGATGCGATGGGCGATGCTGAGTCCGAGGCCGGTGCCCGGCACGAGGTGATGGGCGGAAGGACTCCTGTAATAGCGCTCGAAGATGCGGTTCTGCTCTTGGACGGGGATACCTTTGCCGAGGTCTGTGATATCCAGGGTAATCAGACCACCGTTTTCTTCCAGCCGGATGGTCACCGCGGTGTCCGGAGGCGAGTATTTCAGGGCATTATCCAAGACTTGCTTCACGGCGAGTTTGAGCAGGTCCGGATCGAAGGCAACGGAGGGAAAACCGGGCGGGCATACAACTTCAATGATGCGGTCCTCCACTTTGTCGCGCAAGGAGGCAATGACGTCGCGAACGGCGCGCGCGAGGTCGCCGGTTTGCGGCTGAATGGTGATCTGGGCTTTGTCGAGACGCGCCATGTCGATGGCATCGTCGATGAGTTGCTGGAGATGCTCTGCCTCCTCGCCGGCGATTCTCAACAACTCCGTCCGGCTTTCGGAGGGCTGGTCAAGCTCGGCCAGCAGAGCCGTGGTGGCCGCCTTGATCGAAGTGAGCGGGGTTTTGAGTTCGTGCGCCATGGCATCGATGAGGGTGGTGCGCAGTTGCTCGCTGCGGTTGGCGGCTTCGACCTGGTGCGCGAGTTCCTGCGCGCGGGCGCGCTCGAGTCCGATTGCAACGAGGTTGGCGATGCCTTGGAGAACGGAATCCGGCATCGACACGCCTTGCAGGGCGAGTGCCGCGATGGGTTCGGAACCGAGCCGGACAGCGGTAATGACGCGGCATTTTGGGGGATCGGTAAAGGTGGTGCCGTTGAGCGCCGCCTCGCGCAATTGATCATAGAGGCCCTCGAGTTCCGAGGGGCCGGCGCGGTATACGGTATCCTCCAGGCGGTCGTAGAGCACGACAGCGTCCAGCGCAAACACTTCGGATAGCCTCTGCGCCAGTTGCCTGGGGAATGGTTTGCTTTCATCCATCAGGAGAATCGCCCGGCTGAAGGAGTAGAGGCGTTCCACGTCCTGCTGGCGCTCGATGGCTTCTCGCGCCTGCCGCCGCGCTTTGCCGGACAGCCTGCTGGCAATCAGGGATGTGGCGAGGAAACTGAACAGGGCGACCCAATTCTGGGGGTCATAGATGGTGAACGCGCCGACTGGAGGAAAGAAGAAGAAATTGAATGCCAGCGTGGAAAGGACGGAGGAGACGGAAGCCTCGACAAACCCCCAGGTGCTGGCGAGGATGAGAACGAACAAGAGATAGGCGAAACCGACGGCGGTTGGATTGTCCGGGATGAGACGAATGGCGGCGGCCGTGATGATAGCCACGCCTCCCACGGATGCCGTAAGCCGGATCACAAAGCGTGCTTGCACTCATGGACATTTTAGGAAATTCGCACTTCGGACAGCAGTCAGGCGTCTCTTTTTTGATGGACGGTGTAGTTGGCGGCGCCATTCCCAAGGTCTTTGGACTAGCGGCGCAAGCATGCCGCTGTTCATGCGAGCCAACCCATTCCAGCGTCAACCTGCGCTCCTGGTGTGCACGGCGGCGGCCGCCCTCGTGGTGGTAGTGGCGCGCGCGGCCACGCAGTCGATCACCATTGATGAAGCGGATACGTTTCTCAGTTGGGTAGCTCCCTCTTCGGCTTCGCACTGGGCGCCGGCATCGAACAATCATCTGCTGAACTCGATGTTGATGCGGTTGGCTGTCTCGTTGTTTGGAGCCTCACAGTTCACGGTGCGCCTGCCGGCGATTGGCGGCGCAATCCTCTACACGGTCGCCTCGTATTGCCTGTGCCGGATGATTGCACGGACTGTAATGCGGCAGTGGATACTGCTGGCGTGTCTTGTTTTCAATCCGTTCATTCTTGATTACCTGGTGGCGGCGCGCGGTTACGGCTTGGCGTTGGGATTCCTGTTGTGCGCCATCGCATGCACAGCGCACGAAGACGGGGCAAGCGGGAACAAGTGGCGCGCGGCTGCTTCGGCGTGTCTGGCGCTTTCCTTTGCCGCGAATTTTTCTTTCGCGTTCGTGGATGCGGCTGCGCTGCTGTTTCTGTTCCTCTGGACCTCTTCGCGCGGACCTCGCGGAACAGGCGTGCGTTTGTTGACACTTGCCGCGCTGCCTGCCATGGGAGTGAGCCTACTCTTCACGGCATCAACCCTGGCTCACTGGCCCAAGGGCCAATTGTGGTTCGGCGCATCTTCGCTCGGCGAGACCTTCGGAGGAATTGTCGAGTCGTCGTTCTACCAGTTGAATCCTCACTTGGCCAATCCGTGGGTTTTCCGGATTCTGCAACTCTGCCGGCCGGCCGTGCTGCCGTTGTTTGGGGTGTTGTGCCTGTGGCAGATTGGGCTGATTGCACGAAACATCAGGATTTTTGCGGATCCGCACATCCGTCGTTTGGCGGTATTCGGCGGAGTGGCGGCAGCCATCTTCGTGACGGCGCTGTCGATGCACTGGCTCGCCTTCCGGTTGTTTCACCTGCTGTTGCCCAAAGAGCGCACAGCGATCTTCTTTGTCCCTCTATTTACGCTGATGGCGGCCATCGCCGTGGAGATGACCACGCCGGGGGTTGCGGGAAGGTGCACACGGGCGGGGTTGATTGCGGTGATGGGGTTCACCGCAAGTTACTTCCTGTTCTGTCTACGTCTGAGTTATTTCAAGGAATGGAAATGGGATGCGGAAGTAAACCAGGTATATCCGGTGCTTTCTTACTACAACCACACTTATGGAGTTCAGGATGTTGGAACAAGCTGGATGTATGTGGCGGCGCTGAATTTTTACCGGACGCTCTCCGGCCGGGAACGTTTCACAGAGTTTAGCAGTGCGGCTCCGACTGCACCGCCGCGTGGAAAGGCGGCCTATGTGCTTCATGCTGTCCTGGACCGGGAGTTTCTCGAACGGGAAGGGTTGAAGGTTGTTTATCACGGCCAGTTAAGCGACGTTGTGGTGGCCGTGAGGCCGGATGTGCTGTCATGTCGGGAGGGCTGCGCCAGCCCTTGCGAATACCCATGGACCAAGGATACCGATTCGAAGCGTGGTTTCTCCGCTACTGGTCGCGAACCACGTTGCCCGCGGCCGCCGTGCTGCTTGCCCTCAGTCCGTTCCTGCTGCGGGGTCTCGGTTTTGCCGCGTTCCTCGTGTTTCTTCAACTGCCCGTCTACATGATCCATCAGTACGAGGAGCACGCGGAGGGGAGATTCAAACATTTTGCGAATGCAATGTTCGGACGCGGGAAGGAGGTGCTGGGAGACCGTGCCATCCTGTGGATCAATATCGGCGGAGTGTGGGGCGTCGACCTGCTGGCTTTGTACGCCGCGTTCTACTATGGAGCGGGATGGGGTCTGTTGGCCGTGTATCTGCCGCTGGTAAACGGGGTGAGTCACGTTGGGATGACGCTGAGGAAGCGCGTCTACAACCCGGGATTATGGACGAGCCTGGCGCTGTTTCTACCGTTGGGAACTTACTCTGTTTGGAGGATCGAAGGGAGCGCGGTGGAACACTTGGCGGGGTTGGGACTGGCGATTGGGATCCACCTGGCGATTATTTTCCATGTAGCGAGGAACGCGAGGCAAAGGGGGTAATGGAACTGAGACGCTTGTCGCGTGGAAAATTTGCTTACCTTTGTGAAATCCGACCAGAGGAGGGTTCTCGATGACACAACAATTTGTTGCCGCGCTGCTTACTTCCGTCGCAATGTGGCAACTTCCTTCCGCCTTCGCACAAGTGAGGGTGAACATAAGACCAGTACAGTTTGTTGGCCGAACTTCTCTCGCAGCCGGCGGCGGTTCCGCCACAACCGCGACGGGGCTGGAGACTCGCCGGAGCCCCGAAGAAGACTCGAAATTCGACAAACTGATCCGCGGCGGCAATGCCAGCCGGGCTCGAGTACCGGCAGCGCATGTGCCGCGGCCGGCCAGTCTTCCCTTATCGGCGGCCTCCGGGCTGACCGGGTTTCCGGGCCTCACGCACGCCGGCCAGCGGCTGGCAGGCTCTGGCAGTTATGCGGACACGCAATTCAGCACGGAGCCTCCGGACCAATGCCTGGCGGTAGGGAACGGATCCGTCCTGGAGGGCGTAAACAGCGCGTTTCGAGTGCGGAGTGTTGTGGGAGGAAATCTGACCAATCCCATTCCAATGAACCAGTTTTTCGGTCTGGCTCCCGGAATTGTTCGTACGTCCCCGGTAGCGTACGGTCCGTTCACCAGCGACCCGAAGTGCCTATATGATAAGCCGTCGCAACGGTGGTTCGTGACTATCGTGGAAATTGATGTGAACCCCGCGACCGGCGACTTCCTGCCCGCGTCGCCGGTGATGATTGCCGTGAGCGATACCGGCATTCCAACGGGAGGGTGGAAGGTATTCAAGCTGGACACGACGAGCAACACCGGCACGCCGGATCACGCCGGCTGCCCGTGCTTCGGGGACCACCGCTGATTGGAGCTGACGCGAATGGCTTCTACATCACGACGAATGAGTTTCCCATCTTCGTGGCGGGCTTCAATGGAGCGCAGATCTATGCGCTCTCGAAAGCCGCACTCATTGGAGGTACATTACCAACAGCCGTGCAATTCAGTGGAATTCCTCTGGCCGAAGGCTTGGCGTACACGGTGCAACCGGCCACAACACCGCCAAGTGAGGCTTTCGAAGCCGCGCATGGAGGAACGGAATATTTCCTGAGCGCGCTCGAGTTCACGGGAACATTGGACAACCGGATTGCGGTGTGGGCGCTCACGAACACGAGTTCGCTGGCATCGGCAGCGCCTGCGCTGAGCCTGCACAGCGCCGTGCTGGATAGTCAAGTGTACGGGCAGCCCCCGGATGCGCAGCAGAAAGATGGACCGTTGCCTCTGGCGGACTTCATCTTCGCGGGCGGACTGGGGGTGAAGACAGGCAAGCAACACTTGCCGCTGATCGCCGGCAATGATGACCGGATGCAGCAGACGGTGTTCGCTGCCGGATATCTCTGGTCCTCCTTGAACACCGTGGTGAAACCTGACAACGGACCGACTCGTGTGGGCGCAGCGTACTTTGTCGTGCAGCCGAACTGGTCCGGAGGGAAACTGGGCGGCACAGTAGTAAACCAGGGCATCGTGTCCGTCGACCGGCACAGCCTGCTGTTTCCAGCGATTGGCGTGGGCAGCGGTGGGCAGGCCGTAATGGGCTTCTCAATGGCGGGACCGGATGTCTATCCGAGCGCAGCCTATGTGACATTCACAGCCACATCCACTCCAGCAACGGTGAGACTGGCAGCGGGCGGCGCCGCTCCGGACGACGGGTTCACAGGCTACCCGGTGTTCACCAATGAAAACACCGGACGCTGGGGCGACTATTCGGCCGCAACCACGGACGAGAACGGAAACGTGTGGTTCGCCACGGAGTACATTCCCAATGCGCCGCGAACGATCCTGGCGAATTGGGGAACCTCCATCGGGCAGATTGCAACGGGCGGCACGCAGTAATCGGCCGCGCATTCGACCTCAAACCGGGAGTGGGGAGGCGGCGAAGCCTCCCCCCTGTGGTTTGCGGCGCGGCAGACGTGACATAATCCATATCGACACCGACTCGAGAGGTTGCCACACATGCCGTCATCCACACGCCGCACTTTTTCGAAGATTGCCGCCGCCGGCGCCGCCGCGGCTCCGTTTCTCGCCAAGGGCGCCAGGAAACCTCTGGAACCACTTGCGCCGGGAATCAAGGTTTCCCTCCAGATTCCCACGGATGTTCCTGACGAAGACCTGACGCTCGCCAAACAGATTGGAGTGGAGTGGGTCAACGTACCGACAGGCGGCGACAAGGCCACCGCGGAGAATTTCATCCGCATTGTGAAGAAGGTGGATGCCGCCGGGTTGAAAGTATGGAACATCGGCAACAGCAATGTCCACAATATGCCCGAGGTGACACTGAACCTGCCGGGCCGCGATCAAAAGATCGAAGAGTACAAGCAGTTTCTTCGCAATCTGGCGAAGGCGGGGCTGACGTATACCACCTACGCGCACATGGGCAACGGCATCTGGAGTTCGGAGCGGGAGACCGCCAGAGGGGGCGCGCCCGCACGCGCTTTCCGGCAGTCCACGGCAAAGGGCTATTGGGCGGGGAAGGTATTCGAACCGCCACTCACACACGGCCGCAAGTTCAGCAAGGAAGAGATCTGGGAGAACTATACCTACTTCATCAAGCAGGTGGTTCCAGTGGCGGAGGAAGTGGGAATTCGTATCGGCATTCATCCGGATGACCCGCCGGTACCGGAATTGGGCGGAGTGCCGCGATGTATCTTTGGAAATTTCGATGGATACATGAAGGCGCTGGAGATCGCCAACAGTCCCAACGTCGGTGTGTGCCTGTGCTGCGGCACCTGGATGGAAGGCGGCAAGTATATGGGCAGGGATGTGTTCGGGGCAATCCGTGAGTTCGCAAAGATCGGGAAACTGTGGAAGATCCACTTCCGGAACGTGAGCGGTCCCATTCCTTACTTTGTGGAAAGCTTCGTGGACAACGGATACACGGATATGCGCAAGGTGATGCGCACGCTGGTGGAGGTGGACTTTCGGGGAAATCTCATCGCGGACCACGTGCCGGCGATGGTGGGGCACCGCATGGTGGGATGGGCCTACTCGATCGGATATATTCGCGCGCTCTTGCGGGACGCTAATGAGGATTTGAAGAAGGCGTGACATGAAAGTTCGTACGCTTGTTGCAGTTTTTCTGTTGTGCGCAGTGGTTGTTCCCGGGCAGGAGAAGAAGGGGTATCGCACTTCGCCGGTAGGATATTCGGATACGCCGGTGCTGCCGGGGCAGAAGTGGCGCGTACACGACATCGCGCGCCCGCATCCGGCAGTGGTTACTCCTGGGGCGAAGCCGGGCGATCCACCATCGGACGCCATTGTCCTATTTGATGGAAAGGACCTGTCGCATTGGACGGCCGAGACGAAACACGGACCCGCCGCGGCAGCCTGGAAAGTGGAAAAGGGCTATATGGAAATCGTGCCCGGAAGCGGAACGCTGGTGTCTAAGGAGAAGTTCAGCGACATCCAACTCCACATCGAGTGGGCCGCGCCGGCGGCAATTACCGGCGACAGCCAGTGGCGCGGAAACAGCGGCATACTGATCATGAACCGCTACGAAATCCAGGTGCTGGACTCCTATCACAACCTGACGTATGCCGACGGGCAGGCCGGGGCGATCTACGGGCAGTGGCCCCCACTGGTGAATGCGGCCAGAAAGCCCGGGGAATGGCAGTCCTATGACATCGTGTTCGAGGCGCCGAAGTTCGAAGGGGGAAGATTAGTGAAGCCCGCATATGCCACGGTGTTTCTGAATGGCGTTCTGCTGCATAACCGCAAGGAGATCATCGGGCGGATGGCCCATCGAGTGGTGGGCACCTATGCCCCGCATGCGGCTGAGGAACCACTGGGTTTGCAGGATCATGATACGCCGGTGCGGTACCGGAACATCTGGGTGCGGCGGGTGAAGGGATACGACCAGCCGTAAGGGTTGATTGGGGTGAGAAGAAAGAAGGGCTTCTGCACCCGGAAGAAGGGCTTTGGAAGAAAAATTGCGGTGGGTTTGAGGTTCGGGCTACACTGAAGGTTTCGCGCTATTTTCCCCGGTCGTCTAACGGTAGGACAGCGGCCTTTGGAGCCGTGAATCGTGGTTCGAATCCATGCCGGGGAGCCATACCGTCTACGTCCCAACCCCAAGGCTCATTATCTTGACGGCAGCGCTGGCTGCGGCTTTCGCCTGTATCTGCCACATTCCGCAGGTTCTCGCGCCCGCGCGTTCTCTCTCGTTGGAAACCACGATTCGCGGGGTGGCGCACTCAACCCCCGGGGTTGAGGCCGGACCCCAAGTTTCCGCGTACCAATTCTCGGCTTTCTCCTGTTGACAGGAGACCTTTGTTGACGGCCCCGTCCAACGCGTCGGACCACGCCGAGGCGATTTCCAACTCGGTCGCTCGGCGGATTATTATGAGAGCCGATGGGTATCGGCGATCTGCTTTCCGATGGGTGACCTGGCAGCCTTCATTTTGGTCGGCGTGCGGCCGGTTCGCTGCGCCATCTTCAGCTTCGAATTACGCTAGTATTTTCAAAGTGTTCTGGGCAATCGACGGTTTGTCGGCTCAGAGCTTAGGGACCAGTATCCCATGAGCGGCTTTCAACATGACGAACTCGCTGACGTTAATCTAATAACCGACAACCTGCGGGATCGCTACAAGGATCAGTTTTCGATTTTGAAGGAGTTGGTCCAGAACGCGGATGATGCGCACGCGACGAATCTCCGGCTCGGCTTGTTAGGCGGCGACGCGCAGCACGCGCACCCCCTCCTCCGCGGGCCGGGGTTGGTCCTCGTCAACGACGGCCCTTTCAGCGACTCCGATTTTCGCGCGATTTGTAGCTTCGGTCTGAACAGCAAGGCCGGCGACCCTGGGACGATTGGCAAGTACGGGCTGGGGATGAAGAGTGTCTTCCATTTGGGCGAGGCGTTCTTCTTTGTTGCGGAGTCGCCGGAACGTGTGTACAAGGAACTGCTGACTCCCTGGGGCTCGATCCGCGCGGATTGGGACTTGACGGACGAACAATGGTCGAGCGAGTTGCCGGCCTTGCGGCGAAACTGGTTGCAGGCCGTGTGCTGGCCGGGGGAAACCGCGGCTTTCATCTTGTACATTCCGCTCCGCAGGAGGGCTCATCTCCGATTGCCGGACGGTCGAACCGCTGGGGCAATCATCGAGAACTATCCGGGCGACGATCATGGTCTCCTGAAGCTCCTCAATGACGAAAACACATCGGGACGTATGACGGCGCTACTTCCTCTGCTGAGAGACCTCATCTCCATTCAGGTATACGTCCCGAGCGACGACGGCAACGCATGCTGCGTCCACGCCAGCGAAATGGACCCTGACTTTGTCCGACCGCTCCGCGAACATCGGCCAGGTGACTCCGAACTGCGGGCCGTGATCAAAGCGGGACCACGGAGGGTGCTGTCGGCCGGATGGCAACGTTTTCAATTCACAGAGAAGCTTCTTCGGCTGCGGTCGTCCGTAGCGTGGCCCGCGAGCTGGGTCCGGGAGGGGTTGCAGGAACGACAGGTGCCGGACAAGGCGCAGCCTCATGCGGCCGCCGTGTTCATGCGGGACACAGTTCCGGGCAAATTCACCATCCGATGGGCTGTCTTCTTGCCAGTCGATGAGCATGGAGAGAGCATTGAGATTGACCCACGCATGGGGGGCTACAGCCTCACCCTGCACGGGCATTTCTTCGCAGATGCCGGGCGAAACGCGCTTTATGGGCTGGATGACTTCGGCGACCCGTCGGCTTTCTCAAACGACGAAGCACGCATTCGCCGGGAGTGGAACGTCGGGTTGGCCGAGGAGGCCACGCTGGATCTGGTCCTGCCCGCGCTTCGCTCCTTTTGCGAGACCCTCAAGATGGCTGAGGATCGTGTCGCCGCACTGAGTGGTGCTCTCAGAAGTTCGAAAACATGGGCGAAGTGGAAGGCGAGCGTCGCCGCCAACTACAAATGGCTCCGTTTGATAACGCCAGAGGGATTCCGCTGGGCGCTGATCTCCGATGAACGGACGCTCCCGTTGCCAGCAGCGCCGAAAAAGGATCCTGGCCGACCGTGGCGAGTCTTTCCGGGCCTGGCAAGTCTGGGCAATCACGTAGTCCTATTCGACCCGATTGCAGATAATCTTGTGGCCCGTGATCGAGACCTCGGATCGTGGGAGGAAGATGAAGCCGTCGAACTAATCGCGGGTATCGATGCCGCGCGGACGTTCAATTCCTCGGTGGACGCCGACTACGCTGCAGACTTTCTAAAGCAGCTGACGGTTGTCAGCTCGGATGCCGTGCAGCGCGCACTGAGTGCGTTACTCCGCAGGGCAGTGGAGGCGGTCGGCCTCGAGCGCCTGCGAAGCATGGCAGCGAGCGTGTCGCGCATCGCCGAGATGATCCAGCGCGAGCGAAAACTGCGCATCGCGTGGCGCAACCCGAATGTAGCGGAGCTTCTCATCCGGCAAGAGACGGAAACGCTCGCCTGGCCGAAGGATCTGGACGCCGGCGAGGCCTCTACAGAAACCGCTATCGACACGCTCGAAGCTCTCCTGACAGCGCTCGCCGGACATTCAGGCGATGCCGATGCGTGCCGTCTCTATGCCCAAGAACTGCTCGACCGGGCGACCGTCGAAACTCGGCGCACGTTGCTGAAACGTGCCGGTCACTTGGCGATCCTGAGTGCGTTTGAGTGCCGGACCGAACAGCGGACATCGGTAAGCGCAGAGTTCATGCTCCGGTGCTGGCAGCGGCGGACGCTTTTCCGCACGGGGCAGGGGACCACAGAGCGCGAGAGGGCCGAGCTTGGCCGTTTGCTCCAGGCCGTGCTCCCACAAGAGACGATCCTCGTCGTGAACAAGGAACTCGCAGCGTTGGTCCTAGGTGCGGAAGAAGCCGACCGGATACCGCCGTGCAACGCCAAGGGCGTGCTGGGCTCCCTTGGCCATTGCTCGCGAGATTTGGGTGGCATGGCGGCACGTCGCGAGTTGCTGCGCTCACTGAAGCTTCCCGATCCAGACGCGCAGACGGTTCGGGGGATGCGATTCCTGCTCCATGGTACGCCTGATGGCTTCGACCGCAGCGATCAGCTGTGGACGGGTCGTGGAGAGAGTCGCGGTGCCTGGCGCAAGCTGTGGGAGGCGGCTAACCAAGAGGAGTTCCGGTGGACTGTTATTGATCCGGGTCTCGCGGAACTCGTGACGCCCGCCGACCAGGATGCATTGAACTTGCACGCCATCGAACCAGAGCACGTCGTCAAGCTCGTCGCTGAACGCGGCGCGCCTGCGGCGTTGGACCTGAACGAAGGCGAATTCGACGCGATACTGGGATATGGGCAGTGGGAGGAAGGGACATGGAAGAGCCTGCCCGCGCACCTGACGGCTCGTGGCGAGCGAGTTGCCATTGGCGAAACGACGTATCTCGCCGGGGGCGGTGTGCAACTGCCGGCCGAGCTCTTGTTGGGTGCCACGATCATTCAGCAGAGCACGAGGCCTGAGGTCCGCGACCTTCAGTCACGATGGATTCCTCGGCTCGATCTGCGCGCGGCTATAGTTCTCGCACTCAAAACGAACCAGCCCGAGGTATGGGGTAAACAGATTCTCCATGGCTCGCACGGCAGAAGGAAGAAGCCGGGCGGGCGGACCCGCCCCCAGGTTTGCATAGCACGCCTTGGCTCAGGCTGCGCTCCGGCGCCGCCCTAGGCCCCGATAAGCTCATCGTCCTGCGCGAGGCCGAGAGCGAGATCACTGATATCGCGGAACTCTCGAACACCTACGTCACCCCATCAATGCTGGCCGACGGCCTAGGTGGGAATCCGACACTCGACATTCTGTGCGACCGGTCCGCCAGTGTCGGCACACTCCATTCCATGCTCCGCGACGAGGCCGGCGCGGCATTAGGCAAGATCGAGATCAAAGCAGAGTTCCTGCGGTCCAGCGCCGAGACGATGCAGTCCTGTCCGGATGAGTCGAGCCGTGGCTGGCGGCTGGTCGCCCGTGTTTGCACGGCTTACGGCGATGAGGAAGGACAGCGCGCGTTTCACTGCATGACGAAAGCCCTGCCAGCAGGGCGTGTGAGAGGCATTCTCGATTGGCTCGTGGAGCGGCCTGGATCCGATGGGCTCTTCAGCGCCTACCTAGCTGCGTTTTCGCAGACGGCACAGGGGCCCGGCGTGCTGCGCGGAATGAAGCTGCGAACCGCGTCCGGGACCTGGAAGTCGGCGCAAAAGATCTGCATTGATGTACCCGGCGCCGAGAGGGGCTCGGTTCTTTGCAGGGAACACCGTGAGATCTTGCGGGAGTTGGTGCGCAGCAAGCCGTCCCTGCGGACCGCACACACCACTCCGGATTCGCTCGCGCCGTCCGTTGAGAAAATAGTCGAGTACTTTACGCCATGGCTCCGAAGAAGCAGCGGCATCCGCGCACAGACAGGAGTTTTGGTGGCCTTGATGGCCGGATCGACTCGGTTGAAAGTTCATGCGGATGAGATGCTCGCGCCGCACACGCGGGAATGGGCGTTGAGCCAAATACCGTGGAAGAACGAATGGGCGGGCCAACCCCTAGACGCGATGACCATCGACAGAGCAATTGCCTCGTGTACGGTCCATTTCAGGGCTGAAGAGATCACCGAGATCTCCTGCACTTCGATCACGGGCGACCCGCTTACTGTCCCGGCGGAAAAGAAGCCAGCGAGTCTGTTGGCCGGCCAGCCGGGGCTCCGATGGTCGCAAGTCGACGAAAGAAAGGTTTCATATGACGTGACCTTTCGCAAGATCGACATAAGCGGAGTTGGCAACAGCGAATTGAGTGCAATCTTGCGGGCGACGGCGGAGGGCTTGCTCCGTTGGGTCTATCTGCGGGGCATCACGGACCTCGGCCCATTGTGGGCCAGGCTCGACCAAACCGAGCAGCTACATCTGGAAACGGCCGAGAAGCTGATACTCGAGTATTTGCCCTTCTATCTCGGGCAGGTCCGGCCGAGAGGTGTGCCAGCCCTGACGGCACAGCTTCGCAAGATCGAAGATCTCAGGCGTCTTCGCATCGAATATTCCGATGACCCGTCCAAGGCCAGCGAGTACCAGGCCCAACGGCTCGTATTGGGCAGACTGCTGAAAGAGAGCGGTGAGGTTCAGACTGCGGTCCTGGGCGGTTTGCGCGCACGGTTGCGCGACCTGGAGTACCAGGAATCGAGCATTGCCTTTGAGCTATTCCAGAACGCTGACGACGCCTATGTACAAGCTCGCGAGATGCGGCCGACACACACGAGGAGCCGCTTCGTGGTCCTAATCGAGGACGAAGCACTGTCCTTTCTGCATTGGGGACGGCCCATCAACGACGTCGGGCCCACAGGCTTCAACGGGCGTGAACGCGGATACCACCGCGACCTTGAGCGGATGCTCACCCTGGCGGGCTCAGACAAGCAGGAGCCGCTGGAGGCGGGCCACTTGGTGACAGGCAAGTTTGGCCTGGGCTTTAAGAGCGTTTTGCTCGCGTGCGAGAGACCGGAAGTGGCCAGCGCCGGGTTGGAATTCGAAATTCGAGCAGGGGTTCTCCCGCACGCATTGGAGGCCAGCCGGGCAGCGCACTTGCGCGCACGAATGCAGCAGTGGTCTGGGCCGGAGATGGTTCCCGGCACAATCCTCCGCCTTCCCGGCGCGCAAGATCGAACCGCGATTCTGGAGGACTTTCGTCGGAATGCCGGATGCCTATGTGCTTTCTCATCATCAATCCGAGAAATCTCGGTTGAGGATGCGAACCGACCGCATAAGGCCGCTTGGGAAGGTCGCAAGGTCGCGGGCAAAGCCTCGTTAGAAGTTGGAAGGCTGCAGTTTGGCGACGACGCCATGAACGTGCTCCGCATCCAACTGGATGAAGCAGTCGCACTGTTCGGGCTCGGACCGGACGGCATTGTTGATCTTCCGAAAGATACTCCCGCCGTTTGGGTAACGTGTCCCACAAGGGAGCCCCAGCACTTCGGATTCGCCGTGTGCGGAAGGTTCAATGTTGATCCCGGACGCGCCCGCCTGTCGAACAACGCCGAGAACGGAGAATTGGCCGTCAGCATTGGAGCGCTCCTTGGCCAACGGCTCCGCGAACTACGGCTAGCTCAGTGGGACACGGTCAGACGTGACCTCGGGTTGCGTCAAGAAGCCATTGAATACGATTTCTGGGCGTCGCTATGGAGGCTCTTCCAGCGGACGGTCGGGCAGCCCGACTCCGCGGTTGCCGCTATCCTGAAGCCCATGTTCATCGTGGCCATGAAGGCCGTGGCTGCCGACTTACCCGTCGTTCCTAACGGCCTATCCGGCAGCGCCAAGGCGCTGACCACCGGCCCCAAGTTGAAGCATAAGCTGGTAGGCGTGCTTGGCATCGACGGCGCGGTGGGACCGCTGTTTGGCTGGGCGGAATGGAAGAGTCGGCAATACGCCCCGGATGCGGTGATTTCCGGCGCGGCGTCCGAAGGCCTCCAGAAACTTGGTTTCGACCGTCTGGCCTCGATCGGCATGGCTTCTGTCGCATCCTGGTTGGACGGGAAGACGGCCTCGCCGGACGATGCCGCGGCCCTCGGTGAGGTCTTACGAGCACTGCCCAAAAGAGACGACCGTTCGCAAGAAGTCATGGACGACCTCAGGCGGGCGGAGCAGACGCTCGAGAACGTGCAATTCCGCTCGGCGGGCAGAACCAGCGAACGAGCAAGAGATCTCTTGGCGACGGGCGGCGAGGATGAAGAAGTCCGCCGGGAAGCTTTCTCCCCGGAGAATCGCCGCCTTGCGCCCGAATACGGCGAGGCTGCACGCGAGTTCTTCCGCTTCTGCCGCAGGAAGATGGCTATAAATGCCCCTGAACTCGCGCAGTGGATTAGACAAGCCGCCGATAGCCGTGCGCGCCGCGCTGCGCTGACCTACCTTGTACGGGGCGACCTGGGCCTCCAGGTGCAACGGCAGATCACGGCGCTGGGTAGGGACGGCACGTGGCTTGCCGAACTCTCAGCGGACGAACTCCCGGAAGAACTGCGGAGCGACTTGCTGACGCCGGCTGTACAGGTGCGAGCAACCGCACCGGTTGTGGTGAGAGTCACTGATCCGCGTCCCGCGCTGGAACGGATAGAGCGATGGTGGCTGCGCAATGGAGAGACGCAAACAGCCGAGTACAACCGACGAGTGTATCCGAACGGTAGGGCTCCGCGGCTGAAAGCGCCGTGGGCAGAAGATTTCGACCGAAGCGATCGGAGTGAATGGCTCACGCTGTTCGCGCGCGCCGCTTTCTACCGGGCAGGTAGATCGACCGACGAGCAGCATCGCAGTTTCATTGAGATGTCCAGGCAACATGGGTTTTGGGCGGTCTACTCCGCCGAAGATCCGAGAGAGCGGGCCGACGAGTGGATGGGAGTGCTGGAGCGTTTTTGCGAGGACCAAGTGGATACCGATACCTGGGCGCACTGGATGCGGTTCTTCCCCCACCTCTACAAGCTCTCACGCCGGCTGAACGAGTACGCCGAACTGTTTCTGAACCTTGAGGCAGAAACCAACGACTTCGAACTGAACGAAGTCTTGGCTCCCAGGGCGGACCACACCCAACAAGGAGGAGGGATCAACGTACCGCCACCAAGCCTGGGGATCGGCGCATGTTTTGTCGTACGCGAGCTTCTGCGTCTCGGTCACTTGAACAACCGGTTCGCTCATCGGCACGCCTTCGTTCCGACGGGTGGCGTCAGGGAGTTGTTGATCCGCATGGGGCTGCAGCTTGATCCACTCCCGGATCCTGCCGTCTCCTGCCAAATTCATGAAGAGATCGCCCGATATCTGGATGAGGATCGCGCCGCCTTCGGTATGGCGTTCGATATCCCTTTGCAGATCATTGCCGCAAACCCGGATTTGGAACACAGGCTCGTCTGGGACGCGAGTTCGTCGCGCGCCTGAATTGAGCGACTATGCCGCATCCAAGAGTAGCCTGCTACGGCAATTGCTGTGTTGCCTCCCCAGGCCACAATATTGCATGCAGCCGTGGGGCCGGCTCAACGAAGGGTAAGCGCAGGTCGCGCAGCCGACTTCGAAGGTTGCGCTCGGCCACCTCGCATGCCCTGCCGACTTCTTCTTGCTTCGCACACGGATTCACCTTGCCGGTGCTCATGCCGTTTAGCAGTTCCAGCAGTTCCAGGTCGTTGAGGAGGCGGCAATCGCCACTTGTACCCTCCACTGCCACCCCGATCGCCGAGGTCTGAAGCGCAGCGGCGTGTTCGGTGACCTCGTCGAAGATCTGGAACACCACGATGGGCTGAGGCAGACCCTTCACCCCAGCCATGCTAGAGGCTGAAGCGAGGGCCTGGCGCAATGCCTGGTCAAAGGCGCGGTGCCCGACTCCGATCACGTCCTCACCGCGCCCGGAACGCGAAAAGACGAGGTTCTCGTACTTGCGCCTCACGCCCCGATCGGCAATCCACGGATCCGGCGTGATAAACGCGAGCTTGCCGTCTTTCCACATCGGCTTGCGGCTGTTCCGGCGCAGTGCATTCTCAAAGAAGGTAGCAAGCGCGGGCAGGTCTGTCTTTGGGATGTCGCACAGACCCTGGTAGTCGAACTTTGTCGCATGTCCCACAAGCGAGCGGACGGTTTCTATCGCCGCCTGGCCGCCAAAGGTCCCGGTTTTGCTGTCGAACCAGTCGGCCAGATGCTCCCTGCGGATGCGTGTTCCCTCGGAAAATAGCTCATCGAAAACCGCGCCACCGGCCATTCCAAGAACGAGTTGCAGTAGGTCTTCGGGGTCGTCCATGGCGTTACCGAGGGCGAGCATGATCAGGTGCAGCTTCTCGTTCAGCTTGTCCCAGATCAGGCTTTCCACTGTGTCCGGATTGCGGAGCGTTACCACCTGGACCGTTTGCTGCTGGCCATACCGGTTTAGACGCCCCACCCGCTGGTGGAGACGCATGGGGTTCCATGGCAGGTCCACGTGGACGAGCGAGTGGCATCGGTGTTGGAGGTCGATGCCCTCGCCTCCCGCTTCAGTGGAAACCAGAAAGCGCACCCTACCGGCGTTGAAGTTCTCCGCGGCAGCTGTGCGCGGCTCCCGGAGTTGTTCCAGCTTTCCGGACTGGCTGATCACCGCGTCGATCTGTTCGTCTCCGTTGATGAAGGAGACACAGCCGTCGCCGTATTTCTTCTGAAGGGCGGACATCACCGCAGCCTGAGTTGCCTTGTACTCGGTGAAGAAAAGGACCTGGTCCTGCGGAAAACGAGACTCCACGATCTCAACTAGACGTTCTATCTTGGTTTCGCGCGTAACGGCCCGCGCCGCATCGAGAAGCACCTCCAGGTGCCGGATCTCGTTGCGCATCAGCGCCACGGAGAAATCGGGCACCGACGCCACCTGCTCAACTGCGGGCTGCTGCTCGTCAAGCAGGTCAGCGTCCGTCGCTTTGAGAATTTCGGTGTCGGGCTTTTCCACAGCGGCCGCGCTGCCCTTGCGCAGCCTGTCCAGGCGGCGCTCAATTGCCCTCCGAATGGCGGCTACTGAACTCGACGCCAACTTCTGCATCGCGATGAGGACCAACATGACCTGCTGCCCGCCCTGCAATGAAAGCGATGAAGCGTAGGCTCGCCCGGTTTCGATGAAGTCCGTGAGCGTGCGGTAGAAGAACTCCTCCTCGGGGCTGTAGCGGTAAGTTTCAGGATGCTGCTCGACGGGTTGAAACAGCTTGTTGCCGTGCATGTCGGTAACGCTCTGCTTGTTGTTGCGGATGAGCGCCTCGCCGAGGCGCTCGTACTGCTCGCGGTCCGGGCGCTCAGGATCGAACAGGTCCTCGCGCAACAATCGGAGTAGCGACCAGAAGCCGTACTGCTTGCCGCGATGGGGCGTACCCGTGAAGAACAGGCACGACACCACCCGGTCATTCGTCATGAGTTGCTCCAGGAGTTCGTAGCCAAGAGTCTTCCCGCTCTTCTCGTCGGCGTTGAGGTGGTGCGCTTCGTCCACGATCACCAAGTCCCACGGTTCGGCGGATAGCAACCTATCGTGCCGGCCATTGCGGTCGGCGCGCAGAGTGTGCAGCGAGGCGACCACCTGTTGGTGAGTATTGAAGAAGTCCGAGCGGGGGGTGTCCAACTCAGGGAGGTATCGGTACAGGCGGATGTCGAACATCTCGCGCAGGCGCTCCTGCCACTGGTCAACGAGTTTGGCGGGACACAGCACGAGCAGCCTTTCCACAATGCGTTTGGAGAGCAGCGGCCAGAGAATGAGCCCGGCTTCAATCGTTTTTCCAAGGCCCACGTCATCGGCAATGAGCCAGCGGATAGGCCAGCGGCGCAGGACGCGGTGGCAGACCCAGAGTTGGTGCGGCAACAGTGCGATCCGCGACCGGGAGAACACCCCCCAGGAATCGTTCAAGGACGTAATGGCGGCCGCCTGCGCCTTGCTGATGACTTCGATGGGTTCGCTCCAGGCCAACGCGGATATCGCATCTCGAGGGCTCTGGCGCGCCTCGAGCGTTGTAGGCTCGCAGCTTTGGTATTGGGTGCCGAAACGGACCAGGACAGTGGCGCCACGATCGATCTCAACTTCGCCCAAGCCGAATCGGGCATGATAAACGTGAGTTCCCTCAGACCACTCGGGCTTGCGTCCTTCCATCTCAAACTCCTGTTACGGTAGCGCCTCCGGACAAGAACGGACTGAACTCGCCAAAGCCGGTGATCGACGCCGACTTTTTCGCCCTGGTCAAGGCTACGTAAAGCAGCGCCCTTTCAGCCGTTTCAGCATTCCGTTTGGCGACTGCATCCTCGCCGTCCCAGATGGCTTGGTCGAGGGGCACCATCCCTTTGTTCGCGGAAACGACGAGCATGTGCTCGAACTCCAGGCCCTTTACGCGGTGCATGGTGGCGATTCGCACGCCGGGCTTGTCGCGCTGCTCGGCGGCGTCGCGCCGTATCTCGTACGTCTCCATGCCTTCGCCGCGCAGATACGCGGTGTACGCCTCCAGAACTTTCCGGGTTCGGCCAACGACGCAGATGGCTTCCGGTGATGCGCCGTGAGAAGCCAACTCCTGAATGCGGGCTTTCACGAAAGCGGCTTCCTCACCAAAGTTCCGGAACCGGCGCACGATCGGCGGTTCGCCGTGAGTCAGAGACATGTAGCCCTTCTGCTGGTCCTGGCCGCCGTCCAAGTCGTCGATGTCGCGGCCTTCTAGCAGCGCGACTGCAAACCGGCGAGTTTCCTCCGTGGTCCGGTAGTTGACTTTGAGTTTCTTTCCACGGCCCTTGATGTTGATTCCGCACTGGCCGAGGGTCACGCGGTGGTGATAGATGCGCTGATGGGCATCACCCACCAGGAAGATGTCGTTCTCGCCCGCCGGCACGATGGCCCGCAACAGCCGGAAAGCCTCCGCACTCATGTCCTGCGCTTCATCGATGACCACCGACCGATACGGTAGCGTAATCTTCCGCGTCTCCAGCAACGAGCGGGCATCGCGGATGAGATCGATGTACTCCTTCTTGCCCTGTTCGTTCATCTGGGCCCGGTATTCCTGAAAAACTGGCCAGATCCGTTTCTTCGCGTCACGGCCTAGTCGTGTACCGCGTCCCAACCGAGCAGCCTTCACGTACTGTTCGACGCTCGTGATGTTCTGGGCCTGGATGACATCTTCCCACTCTGTCCGGTAGAAGCTCTCGGGCAGAGCCAGTTCGCCTGGAACGAGGTTGAGCGCGTTGCGCCAGCATTCGTTGCCTTCGTCATCGAAGACCACTTGGTGCCGATAGCCTTGCGTTCGGAGGAAGTTGGACACCCAAGCGTCAAGATTCACGACCTCGACCCGCGCCATGGCTTCGGCGGCGCAGATCTTGCGCAAGTTCTCGAATATGTCCGTGGCCAGGTTCTTGGTGAACGTGGTGACCAGGATGCGATCTTCTTTACCCGTGAAGACCTGCTCGGCGAGGTGCTGAGCACGGTGCATGGCCACAACGGTCTTGCCCGTGCCTGCGCCGCCCAGCACGCGGACCGGGCCGCTTGCCCGCATCGAGATCAGCTTGCGCTGCTTCGGGTGCAGGAAAACTCGCCACTGTTCCAGGGGCGCGCTCAGGATTTCGGTGAGTTCCTTGGCCTCGTCCACCACGTAGAACCGCCGCCGGGAGTCCTCGTTTTGTAGGGCAGCCACGAAATCGCCGGTGTTGACCGGGACCTCGTCGTCCCGCTTGTCCACCTCTTGGAAAACCTCGTCCAAGGAGTAGCCCGACGCCAACAGGAACAGGGCCTCGTAGGCCTCCTGGGGAATCTGTTTCTCCGCTTTTTCGAGGTCCGCGTCCGTACGGAGGTCTCGCACCAGAGGAAGCAGGGTCTCGGGCAGGCCCAGCCGCAGCAGGTGCTTGTCTTTGACGTCATCGAACAATCCGGCAACTCGCGGTCCACGAAGTTCGGCCGCCACTGGCGCCGATTCAACCACTTCCGTGTTCAGCACCTGCAACGCGCCCGTGAGCGGGTTGATCTGGAACGTCTTCGATGCGGCCCAATCATAGGCTGCGTCATGGTGATCTACCCACGTCAGGACGTACACCGTGGATGCCGGGTGGAACACCACCGCACGATAGGCTTGGTCTACCCGGACCGAGTAAAGGCCCTTGCCTTTCGCGCTCTCTATGGGCTCATAGTGGATGCCCGGTGAATCCGGCCGTTCGCGGAAAAGCTCGATGAACTCGCGCACCTTCTTCTGGTGGCTCTTCTGGACGCTGGAATAGGCCAGCAGAAAATCGTTCGAAAGCGCTACGGTCATAGGTCTCCTCCAGGCAGGCTACCGATCAGGCTGTCTTGCCACTCGGCCATCGCAGCCGCTACGTACACGGTCCAGCCCTGCCCGACAAACCGCTCCAGATACTCGACCTCATGGTCCATGAGGACCGCGATCTTGGCGCCTTCCCACGCCAGCTCGGCCGTCCCGGCTATCGCCCCGTCGCCGCCGACGAGCTCGAAGCCCGGCGTAGGCGACGTGCGCCCGGCCGCCGCCACCGCTTGTACCAGCGGGCGTAGACTTATGTCCACATCGGCGACCAGTGCGGCGAGACCACCAGCCGCCCGTTCGCGGACCCCGGCAACCTCGACGCCCAACAGGCTTCCATAGAGTCCCTCACGCAGCCCGGTGGTGGCAACGAACTCTGTAGCGTTGGCGAATTGCACGATATTGAACAGCCGCAGCCATTCACGCCATGTCCGCTTCCAGGCCGTCCGGTCAGCTGAGGCCGCTTCGTCGAAGAGTCGCAAGGTGGCGCTCAAGCCTTCCATCTGCCGGAGTCTCTGGGCATCCGCCCGGACCAGCCCCGCGGCGAGCAATGGCGAGCCAGTGCGCAGCACGCCGCACTTCCAGCCGGTGCCTGGCGGAATGCTCGCGGATTCAGCCCACTCTGCGTTTTGGGCATCGAGCAAAGCACCACGCGTCGCGTCTAGCGCCGTGCTATCGCAATTCTGCCCGTCCAGCATGGCGGCGAGCCATAACCGCCCATGCTGCCCCCAGTTCAAGGACCGTCCCGCATCCAGCCGGAACACCAGCCACTCGAAAGAGCCTTTCTCGTAAACACGCGACCAAGCCGTTCGGTTCGCCGGGTCTATCACACCGAGTGCGCGATCCAGCTTGCCGGCGTGCCCGGGTACCGGTAGGGCCATATTGTCGGGCTGCTCGCGGAACTGACTTTCCACGTCGTCCCAGGTCAGCGACCAGACGTGGAAGCGGCCAGACCGCGCAATTGCCATTCGCTGCGCCGTGTCGATTCCCACGCGCATGTTGCCGGATTGCGGATCGGCATGATACTCGAACCCATCGGTGAAAACTGCAATCGGTAACTCGCCTTCGCCGGGCCGTTCCGGCCGGATGACGAAGTCAGCAATCGAGGGCACGCTGACGCCATCCTCGGGCCCCAGGGCAACCTGCGGCTCCACGAGGTAGCTCCCCCCGGGCGTTCGCAGGTACCAGCCCTGTTTGCCGTTCACCACCTGATTCGTAAGCTGCCGTTCCGGCTCGCCTGGCCTGGTCCTGCGCAATGCCTCGATGAAACGGGCCTCCAGTTCGCTTTCGAGCAGGCGGTTCAGCCTTATCTGGCTGAGCCGTTCGGTGCTCTTCAGCTCGCCTCGATGCGCCAGGATTTGCGACAGCAAGCGCATGGCCGCCGACCGCGACGTATTCTCCTGATCGTGCCGCCCCCGGTACGCCAGCAGGCAGCGATAGCAGCCGTCCTTCTCCGGATCGTTTCGGCACTCGCAGTTCGTCAGGACACCGTGCGCGAGTTCGAAGACCTTCATCAGGTTCTCCGGTTCCCGCATCAACTCCTTAAGATAGCCGGTCCCGCCGGGAACCCCGTCGTACAACACCAGGTAGCGCTTGCGCGCGTCGCTGCCGGGAATCGGCTCGTCGTAGGTGGTGGTCAGCAGGTGACCGGGATCTCCATGGAAGTACTTGCGCAGGCCCAGATCCAAAGCGGCCAGGAAGGAGTGCGTGTTCAGGTCCACTTCCTGCGTGGCCACCGGCAGCAACATGCGGATCGCTTCGGAATTGAACTCGCGATACAGATAGCAGGCGCTTTCGACCTGCTCCTTCTCTTCCTGCCCGCGGTAGCTACAGAACAGCGCGTGGTCGATCTTGCCTTTCTTCTGTACTTTGCCGCAGCGCTTGCAGAATATCTGCATGTCCTGCTCGGAGTTGCACACGCTGTACCGCGCCTTCACAGAGGCGGGCGGCCACTGGTCAACTTTCATCATTTGGGCGAAGAACACCTTCACCATGGGCCGAGCCGACTACCAGCGTCAATACGAGCCGATGCTCTACGGCTGGCGGGATGGCACGGATCACTTCTGGTGCGGCGCTCGCGACCAGGGCGACGTGTGGCTTGTGAAGAAGCCGGTGAAGAACGATCTGCACCCGACTATGAAGCCGGTGGAGTTGATTGAGCGAGCGATCCGCAATTCCTCGAAAACACGCGACACGGTGTTCGATCCGTTTGCCGGATCTGGCTCGACGCTGATCGCCTGCGAGAAGACTGGTAGGCAGGCACGGGTAATTGAACTCGACCCGAAGTATTGCGATGTAATTTGCCGAAGGTACGGAGCGTTCACGGACAACGTCGCCACGCTCGAGTCCGGAGGCCAAACGTTTGACCAGGTCGCAGAATCTCGAGGCGTTGTCGCGGCGTGACAGTTGAGGGCATCCCCGATCTTGAGCTCGGAAAGGCTGCCGAGCATTTGGTGGTGGCCGACCTGATCCTTTCTGGATACCGAGCTTATCTCACCGAGCAGGGATTGCCGTACGACGTCGTGATTGATCACGAAGGGAGCTTGTATCGGGTTCAAGTGAAGGCAAGCCGTTGTGCAAAGAGAATGCCGCAGCGTGCAACGGTAACACCAGGCTACTTGTACAACGTGCGGAGGGCCGGTAAGGCTGGTAGACGCCAGTATGCAGATGATGAGTTCGATGTGGTTGCTTTGGTTGCCATGGACGTGCGGATTGTCGCCTATTTGCCGTTCAAAGGGCGAATTCTGCAGACGATCTATCTGCGTCCACCAGGGCACGTAGGGTCGGCGCGCACGGAGCGGACACGCACTATAGACCAATTCCCAATCGAAGCTGCGATGGCGGCACTTACAGGCAGGCGCCCAACACTGTCTCCAAGAACGGAGGATGTTCGGGTTGTGCTCAAAGACCAGGGGCGCCTGTTTGAGATTGCGTGATCTGTTTGCCGGACGGTACGAGATCACCAGAGAGCGACGCCCAGTGGCAGCGCGAGGTCGAGCGATGTCACGCCGAGATTGCCGGAATCGAACGCTTGTTGCTCGACGGGCATCCGGACGTCGAGGGGCTGTGCCTGGCGTTGATGGATTGGTCTGCTGAGCTGCGCATTCTTGAGAGGGAACGTGAACGAGCACTTCATTCAAATACTGATTCCGGCCAGCGGGCTGATCTCCGGTCTGATCGGGACTTTTGTCGGTTTGCAGAACCGTGCACTGTTGGCCGAGGTGCGAAAGGAGTTGGCCGAACTGGAGAACCGGATCATCACCCGGATTAACGGGACCTTTGTACGCACCAGCGAGTGTCATCTAAGAGAGGACCATCTGCGCGAACGGTTGGATGCGTTGTCCGAGGAACTGAAGAACAGAACCGCCGCCGGCTTGTGAGGCCGGCGGCGGTAGGAGGAGGGAGTGGCTACTGGGCTACGCGGTAGGCGCGGTCGCCGCTCTCGGATTTGAAGGACTCGACCTTGATGCCCATCTTCTTGGAGAGGCTGCCGGAGATGAAGCCGCGGACGCTGTGCGCCTGCCAGCCAGTGGCGGACATGATGTCGGCGAGAGTCGCGCCAGCCGGGCGTTTCAGCATGTCGAGAACGATGGCCTTCTTGCTGCCCTCGCGCGCCTCTTTGGGCACTGCGGCGTCGTCCTTGGGCTTGGCCTCCTTGGTCGCCTTAGCCTTCTTCGGCGCGGCGGGGGCCGCGTGTTGCGCGGGGGTGGGCGTCAGGGCTTGGACCGCCTTCCAGATGCGGGCGACCGCCGTCTTGCGGTCCGTGAACTTCTTGACCGGCTTCAGCGTGTCGAAGGGGACCACGCCGGCGAAGGTGTTCCAGACGTCGACGAAGCGGCCGATCGGCCACTGGCTGGTCAGCTTGGCCAGTTCTTTCTCGCTGGCGAAGGTCCCTTCGATGCTTCCGATGCGGTGGTTCAGGGCATCCTCGTACTCGGCAAACGCCGTGATGTTGTTCTCGGTGTCGATCGTAAACGTAGTCATGGTTGTTCTCCTGTCCTATCGGTTCATGCCGGCGAGCTTGCCGTCGTCGGTGATGTTGAGGTTTTTGAGATAGCCGCTGGCCAGGCGTGCCCAGCCAAACGGCGTCGAGATTTCGTGGCGTGCTGCGATGCGGCTCAACTTCAGCCGATGCGTGCCGTTGTCGAACTCCTTCTTGAGGTGGCCCCAGCGGTCGAGTTTCCAACCGTTGCGGGTGGCCCAGGCGATCAGTTCCTCGCGGGTCATGTTCAGTACTCCAGCCCCTTGGCGTCGACGGCGCTGTGGTCGCCGAGGCCGGCCAGGACGTAGGCGAGTTCTTCGGTGACGCGGCCGAGGTCGCCTGCGTACCCCCAGTTGGCGGGTTCCTGGGTCTGATCCTTCTGGTGTTGATCGAGGCGGGCGGCGATGCGCTTCAGCAGGTCGGCACATTCGGCGTGCCGTGCGGCATAGCATTCCGCGGCGGTCTGTTTGGTTTGCTTGTTGGTGCGCTGCATCGATGACATTCATCACTTTGAACGCCCGTGATAGCAAGGCAAGAATCGCGATTCTCTGGAAGAAAGATTCATGGCGACGGTAAGCCAGCGCGCTTATGCTCGGCATCGCGGCATCAGCCTTGCCGCCGTGCAGAAGGCGATCAAAGCTGGGCGCATCCGCACCAACGCCGACGGTAAGATCGATGTCGAGATCGCAGACCAGGAATGGGAGCGGAACACCAACTATGGAGCGTCACCTGCTACGGGCGAGGCCTCGGTGTCCGGGCCCAGCTATGCGCAGTCCCGCGCGATCCGCGAGGCCTATCTGGCGCGGCTGGCCAAAATCGAGTACGAAGAGCGGCTCGGTAAACTGATCAACCGCGATGAAGTGCAGGTGGCGGCATTCAACAAGTTCCGGATGTTCCGGGACGGCATGCTGAACATCCCTGACCGGGTGGCGGCGGTCCTGGCGGCCGAGACCGACACCCGAAAGGTGCACGAGCTGCTCTCGGTGGAGATTCGGAAAGCGCTGAATGAGTTTGCTGACGGCAGAAACCGCTGACGAGATCTATGGGGCATCGGCTGCAGCCGGCGCGCGGCCGGACCCGCTGCTCACTGTGTCGGAATGGGCAGATCAGTACCGGACTCTATCAACGCGGGCGTCCGCCGAACCGGGCCCATGGCGCACGGATCGGACGCCCTATCTGAAGGAGATCATGGACTGCCTCTCCCCGTCGTCGCCGGTCGAGCGGGTCGTCTTCATGAAGGGGGCTCAGATCGGAGCCACGGAAGCCGGTAACAACTGGATCGGCTACGTGATCCACCAGGCACCAGGTCCAATCATGGCCGTCCAGCCTACGGTGGAGATGGCCAAGCGCAACTCGAAGCAGCGAATCGATCCGCTGATTGAAGAGTGTGAGGTGCTCCGCAAGCTGGTGTGCGATCCGCGGTCGCGAGACTCGGGCAACACGGTCCTGGCGAAGGAGTTTCCGGGCGGCGTGCTCGTGATGACAGGCGCCAACAGCGCGGTGGGTCTTCGTTCGATGGCCGCGCGGTACCTGTTTCTGGATGAAGTGGATGCCTATCCGGGCGACGTCGACGGGGAAGGCGATCCGATCCAGTTGGCGACGGCGCGCACGCGAACCTTCGCGCGACGAAAGCTCTTCCTGGCGTCGACGCCCAAGATCGCCGGCCTGAGCCGCATTGAGGCCGCTTTTGAAACGAGTGACCAGCGCAGCTACTGGGTGCCGTGCCCGGCCTGCGACGCGATGCAGATATTGAAGTTTGCACAGGTCACATGGCCTAAAGGGAGGCCGGAGGAAGCCGTCTACGCCTGCGAGCACTGCCGCGCGCGCATCGAGAATCACCAGAAGCACTGGATGCTCGAGCGGGGCGAGTGGCGCCCGGGCGCAACCGGCGATGGGAAGACCGCTGGTTTCCACCTGTCGAGCCTGTACAGCCCAGTGGGGTGGTTCGGCTGGCCAGAGGCCGCGGTCATGTTTGAGAAGGCGCAGACCAATCCGACGCTGCTGCAGGTCTTCGTCAATACGGTCCTCGGTGAAACGTGGACGCAGATGGCCGAGGCTCCTGACTGGCAGCGGCTCTATGACCGGCGCGAAGACTACCGCTTGGGCGTGGTGCCTCTTGGTGCTCTCTTTCTGGTAGCCGGCTGTGACGTGCAGCGCGATCGTCTTGAGGTGCAAGTGACCGCCTACGGTCGAGGCCGCGAGAACTGGCTGGTCGACTACGTTGTCATCGATGGCGATACTTCGCTGCCAGAAGTGTGGGACCGGCTAACCGACGTGCTGAACAGGGTCTACCCGCACCAGGCTGGAGTAGAACTCGGAATCGTCAAGATGGCCGTCGACTCGGGATATGCCACACAGCAGGTCTATTCGTGGGTCCGGCGACAGGGCCCCGGACGTGTGCTGGCGACGAAGGGATACGAGACGGGGACCGCTCCGATTGGACAGCCGACGGCCGTTGATGTGATGGTCACGGGTAAGCGCAGCAAGCGCGGCATCAAGGTGTGGCCAGTAGCGAGCGGGATGCTGAAGAGCGAATTCTACGGCTGGCTGAAGCTGGAGCGGCCGACAGTGGAAAGTGGGCAGCCGTTCCCACCGGCGTACTGCCATTTCCCCGAACTTCAAGAAGAGTTCTTCCGGCAACTCACCGCCGAGCAGTTGGTCCCGAAGGTCGTTAAAGGGTACAGGAAGCTCGAATGGGTGAAGACGCGGGAGCGGAATGAGGCTCTCGACACCTTCGTACTTGGGCGCGCGGCAGCCGCCCAGTTTGGAATGGACCGCTTCACAGAGCGGCACTGGCGCGTGCTCGAAGAACAAGTGGGAATGCTGGGTGCGCGAGCGCCCGTAGGCACGGTGGAACCGCCGGCGGAGGCGCCGCGCAGCGTGCCACCAACCCTGCGCCCGGCGGCAACTCGCCGGGTGGTTCGCTCTCGCTTTCTGCACAACTGACATGCCCTACACCGAACAGCAACTCCAGGCGCTGCGAGACGCGCTCGCCAGCGGTGTGCGACGTTTGCGGTTCGCCGATCGCGAAATGGAGTTCCGGGACGTGGCTGAACTGAAGCAGGCCATTGCCACCGCCGAAGCCGAGATCGCCAAAGCCGCCGGAGCTCCGGTGGTCCGGCAGATCCGGATTTCCACGGAGAAGGGTTTCTGAAGCGATGACACTGCTGGGTCGACTGAAAGCCGCCTGGTCGTCGCGCTCTCGCATGGCGTCTGGATACGAAGCCGCCGCCAACACGCGCCGGACGACTGGCTGGTGGCCGGCGACCAGCGACATCAACACCCTGGTCTTCGGCGGGCTCGACACCCTGCGGTCCCGCTCGCGCGAGATGGTTCGACGGAATCCCTGGGCAACGAATGCGCTCGATGCCTTCGTCGGCAACTGTGTAGGAACAGGCATCAAGCCACAGTCCTTGCACGCCGACCCGGCAATTCGAGAAAGCATTCAGAAGCTGTGGCTACGGTGGACCGACGAGGCCGACGCCAATGGATTGACTGACTTCTATGGGCTGCAGTCGTTGGCGTGCCGGTCGACAGCAGAGGGCGGCGAGTGCATCATCCGGATGCGTTCGCGTCTGCCCAAGGATGGACTGAGTGTCCCGCTCCAACTTCAGATTCTCGAAGGCGAGCACCTTCCGACGAACGAGAACCGGATGCGGGAGAACGGGAACTATATCCGGGCCGGCATCGAGTTCAACGCGATCGGTAAGAGGGTCGCCTACCACCTGTATCGGGAGCACCCGGGTGACTCGTCGAACCCGATGGCCTCGACGGAGTTGGTTCGCGTGCCGGCAGAGTCCGTGCTGCACCTGTTCCGGCCAATTCGCCCAGGACAACTCCGTGGGCAACCCTGGCTGACGCAGGTTCTCGTGAAACTCCACGAGCTCGATCAGTATGACGACGCTGAACTGGTCCGAAAGAAGACAGCGGCGATGTTTGCCGGTTTCGTGATCAAGAACGCGCCGGAGGATCAAATTCTCGGTGAGGGTGAGGCCGACTCGGGTGCTGCCGCGCTGACCGGCTTAGAGCCTGGCACCCTACAGGTTCTCCTGCCAGGCGAGGACGTGAAGTTCTCCAACCCGGCTGACGTCGGAGCCAGCTACGAGACGTTCATGCGTGTGCAACTGCGTTCCATCGCAGCGGGCATTGGGATCACCTATGAGCAACTCACCGGGGATCTGACCGGTGTCAACTACTCCTCGATCCGGGCGGGATTGCTGGAGTTCCGTCGCCGCTGCGAGCAGTTTCAGCATCAGGTCCTGGCGTTCCAGATGTGCCAGCCCATCTGGCGGCGATGGATCCAGGCTTCGCTCGAGGCGGAGGCGTTGCCCTACACCGGCGATCCCGAAGCCTATTCCGAGGTGAAGTGGATTCCACCGGGCTTCGCCTGGGTCGACCCGTTGAAGGACATCAAGGCCCAGATGATGGCCGTGCGCGCTGGTTTCAAGAGCCGCTCCGAGGTCGTCTCCGAGCAGGGCTACGACGCCGAGGCGATTGATCGGGAGATTGCCGCCGACAACCGGCGAGCCGACAATCTGGGCCTGAATTACGACACCGATCCGCGGCCTGAGGAGCCCCTGCCCGCAGACGAGAGCAACGTATGATCACCCGACGAGATCAACTCCTGCGCCTGTTTGGCGCGAAGCCTCTGCTGATCGAGGCGTCGAAACTCGACACCGCCTACGCCGCGCGGCGGCCCTACGTCTTCCAGGACGGCGTTGCGGTCGTCGATATCGCCGGTGTCCTTGCCAACGAGCCGTCCCTGTTCGAGGCCGTCTTTCTCGGCGCGACAGCCTATGGGCAGATCCTCGATGAGGTGGAGCAGGCAGTCACTGATCCGGAGGTGCGCGGCATCCTGCTTCGCATCAACTCACCTGGGGGTGACTCGGACAACGCATTTGAGACTGCGGCTGCAATCAACCGGCTCGCCAAGGAGAAGCCCATCTGGGTCGTCGCCGACAACAGCGTCTTCAGTGCGGCGTATCTGCTCGCGACCTCAGCCGCGAAGATCTACGTTCCCGAGTTCACCGGCGGAGTCGGCAGTGTCGGCGTCTACGCCGAGCACGTCGACTGGAGCGAGTACAACCGCAAGCTCGGCGTGAAGGTGACCTACATCGCCGAGGGCGAAGGCAAAACCGACGGTAATCCCAACGAGCCACTGTCGGACGCCGCGCGAACGGCACTTGGCGCAGAGGTTTCCCGACTCTATGGACTCTTCGCGAGTGCCGTCGCCCGTGGACGGGGTCTCACGGAGGATTCCGTCCGCGAGTTCGGCGCGGCCCTCAAGTATGGTCCCGAGGCTCTCGCGGCAGGCCTCGCCGATCGCACAGGAACCTTCCGCGACGCGTTGGCGGGATTGATCGCCGCCACCAGAAAGTCCGGCGCGTTCGCGGGTCCCATGATCTCAACTCACCCAGGAGGCAATACCATGCAACAGGAAACGGGGCAGGCCGAAGCGGTTCACGCCGCCACGCCCGAGCCCACCATCGATATCGAAGTCGTCCGCACCGAGGCTGGACGCCAAGGCTATGCGGACGCGCGGGAGATTGTGGAACTCTGTGCGCTCGCCGGAATGCCCGGACGCGCCCCGGCTCTGCTGGCCCGGCATGCCACTCCCAGTGAGGCTCGCCGACAGTTGATCGAGGCGCGCGCCGCCGAGGACTCCGTGGAGATCCGCTCGCACGTCATGCCCGAGACCGGTGCCAGTGCGACCGGGTTGCCCGAGAACAACCCGGTGGTCAAAGCCGTCGAGCGGCTAATGACCGCTGCTAAAGGAGGCAAGTAACCCATGTCCGTTCAGACCGAGTCGAAGCGCTTGGGCGACTGGCTCAAGTGGGAAGAGGAGAACCAGTACAGCCGGGACATTGTGACCGTGCTGGCCGGCAGCGGCGCAGTGCGCGCGCTCACGAGCGGGATGGTGCTGGGCCGCGTCACCAAAGGAACGGCCACGGCTGCGGCTGTCGCCGGCAACACTGGCAATGGCACGATCACCACAAATCCAACCGTCGGGCAAGCCGCCAAACCCGGCATCTACCAGGTCGCCTGCATCGAACCCGCGGCCAACAGCGGCAAGTTTTCGGTCGAGGATCCCGACGGAATCCTGATCGGCATTGCCACGGTAGGCGCACAGTTCGCCATCCATCTCACCTTCACCATCGCTGACGGCGCCACGGACTTCGTCGCCGGAGACGCCTTCACCATCACGGTCGCTGCGGGTTCCAGCAAGTTGAAGCAGATCGACTTCGCCGCCACCGACGGATCGGACATCGCGTGCGGCATCCTAACCGACGACACGACGGCGCCCGATGGTACCGACCGGTCGGCGGTCGCTGTTGTGCGCAACGCGATCGTCTCGGACAACGGCATCACCTGGCCTGCCGGCGCGACCACCAACCAGAAGAACGCGGCCATCGCCCAACTGAAGTCTTTGGGCATTCTGGTCCGCCAAGGAGCGTAGTCCATGTTGAATCCTTTCTCGAATGACGCCTTCAACATGGTGGCCTTGACGGCCGCCATCAACAAAATCCCCAACAACTACGGCCGTGTCGAGCAGCTCGGGCTGATGCCGCCCGAGGGCGTGCGCACCCGCACCATCTTGATCGAAGAAATGAGCGGCGTGCTCAACCTGCTGCCCACGATGCCTGTGGGAGCGCCAGGCACGCTGGGCACACAGGCCAAGCGAAAGGTGCGCTCCTTCGTGATCCCGCACATCCCCCACGACGATGTCGTGCTTCCGGAAGAGGTGCAGGGACTGCGAGCCTTCGGCTCGGAAAACGATCTGGAGACGCTGTCGAACTTGATCGCCAGAAAGCTCCAGAACATACGGAACAAGCATGCGATCACCCTCGAGCACCTTCGCATGGGAGCTCTCAAAGGCGTAATCCTCGATGCCGACGGCTCGACGCTGTACGATCTCTACAGCGAATTCGGCATCACCGCCAAGACGGTGAACTTCGCTCTCGGCACCAACACCACGGAGGTGTTGCTGAAGATCCTCGAGGTGAAGCGCCACATCGAGGACAACCTGCGCGGGGAGTTCATGACGGGCATTTACTGCCTCTGCTCGCAGGGCTTCTTCGATGCTTTGACGACGCACTCGAAGGTCAAGGAGGCCTTCCAGTACTTCCAGCGCAGCCAGCAACTCGGCAACGACTACCGGGCAGGCTTCACCTTCGGTGGCATCACGTTTGAGGAATACCGCGGGCAGGCCACCGACGCGGCCGGAACGGTGCGCAAGTTCATTGCCGACGACGAAGCGCACTTCTTCCCGCTGGGCACGGCCTCGACGTTCCGAACCTACTTCGCGCCGGCCGACTTCAACGAGACGGCGAACACCCTGGGGCTGCCGCTTTATGCCAAGCAGGCGCCGCGGAAGTTTGAGCGCGGGACCGACGTGCACACGCAATCGAACCCTCTGCCGATCTGCCTGCGGCCGGAGGTGTTGGTCAAAGGCACGAAGGCGTAGACCATGCCGGACTGGGCCTCCCTGCTGGGCGCATTGAATAGCGCTGCGCTCAGCGCATTCGGCAGGGAGGTCCGGTATCTGAGGCAGACAGGTAGCCAGGTAAGTGTCCGGGGGATCTTCGAGAACACTTGCGAGTCCCAAGAGAACTCACCTGGCGTGTATGCGGTTCTATTTGTGCGGTTGGCAGATCTCCCACAGCCGCCGGAGCGAGGGGACGAGGTAGCGGTGGACAGTCAGACCTACAAGATCTTCGACATCGAGGCGGACACGGGCGGAACTGCGGTGCTCCGGCTGCGGCAGGTGTAGCGATGCCTTCGGTTCGCATTTGGGAGAAGAAGCAAATCCGGCTCGACCGGCTGAACTTCCCCCAGCACCAGATGTTCAAGATCGCGAACGTCGGTGTGGCGGTGGTGAAGAATCGTCTCGCGGCCGCGCAGGGCCCGACGGATTCCGCGGCCAAGCCGCTCACCAAGCGCTATGCCATCTGGAAGACGAAGCGGGGTCTGGGCAATCGTCGCAATCTGACTTTCACCGGCGACATGCTACGCAACTTCCAGGTGCGTACCGTGAGCGAGAACAAAGCACGCTCCGGCCTATCGACGCGCAAGGACCGGATCAAGGCGTGGGCCAACCAGAAGATCGAGGCATGGGTGGTCTTCTCGGAGCGTAATAGAGCGGCGGTGACCGAGGCGGCGCGGCGGGTGTTTGCAGAAGGCGCGAAGCGGCTCACCCTGGAGCGCATACTGGGCGGGAAACAACGATGATCGACACGTCGCAACTGGTGGATGCACTCGTGACCATGCTCCGGGACATCCCGGAGTTGGTGATGGAGATGGGCGGCGACCCGGAGCGGATCTACGCCTATCACGATCAGTACCCGAAGCGATCGAGCCTCGCCTACGCCATCCACCAGATGCCGGCGCCGTCCATCATGGCGGCATGGAAGGGCACCAAGCTGGGGAGTTTCGGAGGGAACGATGTCTGGAAATATCAAGTGGTTCTGTACCTGCGCGCCCGCGAGACGTATGACGGCGACCCTCCCAACCCCTACTCTCGCCTTCACCGGCTGATCGTGAAGGGTGTACCAGCATTGGTTGGCGTTTCGATGCTCAACGCTACGGTACATCCTTCCTGCTATCCGATGGACCCACCGCCGATCGAGCGCCAGGCGGACGCTGAGGGCCTTGATTACTTCGAGGTCCCGCTCACATTCACGGAGATGGGAGACGACTAAATGCCCCAGGAAAAGGTCTGGTTGCGCCCGCCCTATGGGGAGGGCGATCCGAAAGAGGTGGAGGCAACGCCCGAGGTCCTCACGCCGTTGATGGTTGCGGGCTGGGTGCAATGCGATCCGCCGGCCAAGCGCGAGGAGGTGACCGAGAATGTCCACGACTAGACTGCAGGAAGTCCTGATCTGCTTCGGTAAGGGCAAGCAGACCGACATTGCGACCGCTCAAACTGCCGCCAACATGTGGCAGTTGCGGAAGCTCAACGCCGCGCTGGCCAACCCGAAACTCAACACTGAGAATGACGCCGAGGAGTACGGCAAGGGCCACGAGTTTCCGACTCAGACCTTCAAGACGTCATGGGAAGTCAGCGGCACCTTGGAGAAATACCTCAGCGCTGAGATCGCGGCCTGGGCCGTGTCGTTCGGGCTGGGTAAGGTGGTGAAGTCCGGCACGACGCCGAATTTCACGTACACGTGCACGCCGCTGTTTCCCGCGAACGGCGATGCCGCCGAACTGCCGTACTTCTCCTTCGTCGAACAAATCCGCCCGGGCGCGGGCGTTGTGCTCGACCGAATGGCCGTGGGTTGCGCGGCGGAGTCCTGGCAACTCACCGTCGGCTCCGGTCCTGGCCGAGCCAACTCGAAGATCAACGTCGAGTTCGTCGGCTCCGGCAAGGTCATCGATTCGGCCACGGGCATCGCCATGCCGGCGGCTACGGCGGAGAAGCTGCTGCCGTCGGCGTCCCTGACGCTGACCATCAACGGCGTCGACTACGTCACCAACAAGAACATCGTCTCGCTCGAAACCGGGTGGAAGAACAACCTTCGGATGGACGCGGGCTTCTTCCCCGGCTCCGGCTTCCAGTCCGTCGGTGACGGGTCTTCCGGCGCAATCCGAGGCCGCCTCGAGTTCGGCAGCCGCCAGGGCAACCTCAAGTTCGTCGCCCGGTTTGAGAACGGTTCGACGGAGTACACGAAGCTGAAGGCCCAGACTACGGGCACGGCGGTCATCAATCTCTCGTTCGACACGAACAACTCCCTGCAGATCACCTGGCAGAAGATCGCCTACGCCACCACGGAGCTCGCCGAGACGGACGGCATCCTCACGGTGGCCGTCGACTGCACGCCGCTCTACGACTCGACCAACGGCATCATCACCGCCGTGGCCAAGTGCAATGTGGATCAGATCTGCCAGTAAGGAACGACTACATGGAAACCATAACTCCTGTTTTCGACGCGACCCGCCCGGTCGCTATCAACCTGCGCACGCCTGAAGGTCTGAAGACCATCCGAGTCCGCTTCCCGACCGATGCGGAGTGGACGGAACGCCAGCGGCGCCGGAAGGTGATCATCAAGCAACTCGGCCGCGGTGTCTCCGAGACGACTGTCGCCAACGCAGAGGACGGCGATGCCGCGCTGCTGGCCAAGATCCGTGACGGCGAAGAACCGGCGGTCGATCCTTTCGAGGCGAGCCGGATCATCGACCAACTCAGCCAGGCCGACGTTGATGACGTGGCCCAAACCGGCGATACGTTCCGTGTCTCCACCCGGGTTCTGGGCGGCGTCACCAGTCACATCCTGAAGATGCCATCGGCGAAGGACGTCTTTGAGTACCGGCGCAGCTTCGCCCGGATCCTCGATCTCCCCTTCAACCGCCAGGAACTCACCATCAACCTCACCGCCGCGGGTGCGCTCTATAAAAGGTTGTCGCAGGGCGCGGAAGGATACGCCGGCGAGGTGCCCGTCATCCACCAGGCCGTCGCGGTAAAGGCGGCGATCGACGCGCTCGAGGCGGGCTTCCAGGACGACCGGGACCCAAACTGCTGACCGGGGAGTGGCCGGAGCAGCCATCCCTTCGCTACCTCGTCCACTGGGCCCTCCGGCGCAATGAGCTCTGCGATCCGGGGCTGTGCCCGGATGCGCCGGACGGCGGCCGCTGTGATCACTGCCCGCTTGACCGCCTGGATGCTGCCCAATCTTCCGAGACCGGTCTGCTCATCCGTCGTGCGATCGATCTCCGGACAGCATTGAAGCTGGGCGTCCGGATTGGCCTCGACGAGATCCGGGCCGATGAGTTCCTCGCCATGCTCGTCCTCGAAGAGGAACATGACCGTTTGGACCGTGAACAGTTGAACAACCGTGGCCGACAATAAGCTCGAACTCGTTGTTGAAGTCGATGTCAACAAGGCCAATGCGTCCATCAAGACCGTCAACTCGGGCCTGTCGAGCATCGAGCAGACCGCCGCCAAGGCCGCGCACGGCGCGTCGTCCAGCATCGACGGCATGACGGCTGCCATGGTGAAGGGCGCAACTGCCGAGAACCTCCTCGCCGAGGGCATCAAGAAGGCGATAGAGTGGGCCAAGGAATGGACCATCGAAGCCGCGAAACTCGCCGCGCATGAGGCTCGGATGGAGGCTTCCACGCGCGCGCTGGCCAAAGCCCACGGAATCAGCGCCGAGGCTATGGAGCGGTCGGTTGAGGCCGTCCGCAAGGTTGGCTTCCACGGTGAGGACGCCCTGCACACAATCGATCGGATGATCATCGCCGACCTGGACCTTTCGAAGGCCCAGGGTCTGGCAAAGATCGCGAAGGACGCAGCCGCGATTGAGAACATCTCCGCACCGGAGGCGCTGGAGAAGATCCTGCAGGCCATCGAGTTCGGAAACGCTCGCGCTCTGCGTGCGGCCGGACTGCGAGTGGACCTCGAAAAGGAGATCCAGGTTGCGGAACTGACACTCGGCCGGACGCTGTCGGAAAACGAGAAGGTCCAACTCCGCTACAACGCCGTCATCCGCGAGGCCGCGAAGATCCAGGGTGCCGCCGCGGCCGCGTCCGGCGAGGCGGAATCGCAGATGAAGGCGCTCTCGCGCGAGGTGGATGAGTTGAAGGAGGCGGTCGGCGCGCGGTTCCAGGAGCAATTCAAAGCGATCGTCCACGGTTTCCGCGAACTGGTGGGCTGGCTCAAGGACAACACCGATCTGCTGGTGAAGTTCGGCGAGACAGCGTTGTGGGTGGCCGGGATCCTGGCGACGTATGGGCTCGCCACGAAGATAATGGAACTGGCCAAGGCGATTGCCGCCCTCAACCTGGCCAGCCTGAACCCGTATGCCCTGCTCGCCGGCGGCGTCATCGCGGCGGGCGCCATCGTCTACTCGAACTGGAAGAACACCCAGGAACAACTCCAGGCGCGCTACGACGAGATGGAGCGGCAAGCCCTCCGCGACGACTTGTTCAAGGGCAAGGTCAAGGTGGATGACCTGCGCAAGAAGGGCATGACCGATGACCAGATCCGGGAGTTGATTTCAGGCAAGAAGATGCTGCCCGGGGAGACCTTTGAATTCGGCGGCCCGAAGATCAAGGTCAAAACTTCGAACGAGCCGGATATCGACGCGTTGAAGCGTGCGCAGGAGATCCGGAAGCGTCAGGCGCAGGCGGAGCGGGATTCGCTGGAGGCAGCGTTGGCGGCCGAGGCTCATGCCGTCACCGGTCCCGCGAAAGTCCTGCTCGAAATGCAGAAGGAGGTGACGAAGTACACCTCCTTCATCGATGACCGAGGCGTCACGCACCAGATGCGGCTCACCGCGAAGACGCGCGAGAACCTCGAGCGGGAGCTGCGCGCCAAGGTTCGCCAGATGCAGAAGGAGGAGATGGCCGACTACCTGAAGGAGCAGCAGGAGGCGTATCAGCAGCGCCTAGCCTGGGAGTCGGACTTCTACCAGAAGCGTCTCGCCAACAATGAGGAAATCGCGCGAAAGAACCTCGATCACCTCGCCGACGTGTACAAGTTCGAAGAGCAGCGCGCGGGCTACGGACGTGACGCCCAGTTGCGGTCCGTCGAGGCGCTGGACGCGCAGACGCTCCGGCAGAAGCTCTGGGTCGAGCAGCGCAAGATGGAGATCGAGGTCGCCTATCTTCAGCGCGTCAATGACATCAAGCTACGGTTGTTCGACCTCGAAACCACGCGGACGCTGATCGAGGAAGAAGCCAACCTGAAGCGGCTCGGCTACAAGGCGGATGAGATCCGTGCGCAAATCGCGGAGGTGACGCAGCAACGCCAGGACCTGCGCGGCCAGCAGCAGGAAGCCACCGACGCCGCTATCCAGGCAGCGCGGGAGAACGCTGCGATCCGGCAGGGCCAACTCATCCGTGATGAGAACCGGCGGATCTTCGATTCCTTCAAGCGCCAGGCCGAAGGCGTCTTCGATGCGCTGCTGACGAAGTCGCAGTCCATCTGGTCCGCGATTGGCAACTCGCTGAAGACCGCCCTGCTCACCGCAATCAAGGACGTGGTGTCGTCGCGCGTGGCCGCGATGCTGATGCAGTTGTTCACCGGGCAGAAGGTGACGTTCCAGCAGGGCGGGATGGGTGGCGGCGGAATGCTCGGCAAGTTGGGCGGCATCCTCGGTGTCGGGGCCGTGCCGGTGTTTGCCGGCGGCGCGCCGGGCGGGACGCCGCCGTTTGCGCCGTCCGGTGGCGGTGCGCCGTCGATCATTCCCTCGGTGTTCGGGACTCCAACTGGTGCTACGCCTCCCTTCATTCCCTCAGCGGGCGGCGCGGCCGGAACGGGCGGCATCTTCTCGAAGGCGGGATGGGCAGGATTCCTGCCCGGTTTGAAGTCATTCCTTGGGATCGGCGGTAGCGTACAGCTCGCGCCCGGCGTCGCCACCACCTGGGAAGCAGCCACCCTGGGCCAGAAGCTCTCGTCCATCGGCAAGTCGAACGCCGCGCTGATGGCGGGCGCGATGCTGGCGTTCGACGGCTTGCGACGCGGCGGTTTCACCGGGATGGCGGAAACCACGGCGGGCGGCGCGATGATCGGTTTCAAGTTCGGCGGGCCTCTGGGAGCGGCGATCGGCGCGGCGGCTGGACTGGTCGCCGGCATCGTGCGCCTGTTTGTCAAAGGTGCCGAGGAGAAGGCCAGGGCGAAGATCAAGGCCCTCTACGGGGTCGATATCTCCGACAAAGGCGTTCTGAAGCAGATCGTCGATACCGCGAAATCGGCCTTCGGCGGCAACCTCGACCTGGCCATACGCTCGCCACAAATCCGCGACCTGATCCAGTTGTACGCGATGACCACCGGCCAGAAGCCCACGGGTATGCCGGGCACGGTGACGCTGATGTCGCTTGTGGAGACCGGTGGTTCGCTGTTCCAGTCGCCGTCCTACAGCAATGGCAGCCCGCTGCCGGGAATAAGCGGCCTGCCTTCGCTCGACAAGATCGGCGGCGGGACGCCGTCCGCCGCGGGTCCCACGATCATCAACATCACCGTGCCGGGGGCGAAGGAGTTCTTCGAGAAAGAGACCGTTCGCGTGGTGGTGGAGAATCCGCGCGCGGTCCAGTCCGCCGCAATGACAGCGACCAAGGCCAATGCGGGGCGGCGTGAGATGACGGGGCTGCAACTCAGTCCAGGATTGATCGTGTCATGACCCGTCAGGAACTACTCGATAGACTTGCGCGTGCGATCGCGGAGAACGAGGGCTTCTTCGTCACAGAAGCCCAGGCCAAGGCTCGCAAGATCTGCTTCCCCACGCGTGCCCAGATCAATGCCAATCCTGGCAACCTTCGCGCCTGGCGGGACGCGAAGGGCCGACCCTACTCGACCAGCGGCGGATACGCAGACTTCGTCGCCTGGGCTTCAGAGCGTTTCCCCGGGGCTGCGCGCGAGGAGATGAGCCGCCGCGCACTGGAGGAAGGCTGGCGGATACTGCGCGTGCTCGCCGGCCAGTACATCGACGGGCGATACACGGGCGGCAAGCCGCCGACGGTGAAAGAGATGTTTTGCACCTACGCGCCGACATCCGATGGGAACGATCCTGTCGGCTACGCGCGCTTTGTCGCCGGCAGGCTCGGCGCGCAACCGGACCAGCGATTAGTTGACTTGGTGACGGCCTGATGCCGGGTTCCGTTCAGAATGCCGCGCCGCTGACGGTGATGCCGGCGAGCCTCTCGCGATCGTTCGCACACGAGCGCGCTTACCCGGTCGTCGAAAGCGAATATCGAAACGGCGAGTCGCAACGGTCCGTTCAGGCCACGAACAGCCGCAAACGCTGGCGTCTGGCGAAGCGGCTCGCGCCGACCCAGCTCGGGACGCTTCGCGACTTCTACGACACCCGCAAGGGCCCGACCGAGCCGTTCTACTTCTACGACCCGTATGAGACGAGCCCCAAGTTCTCGTCCGACCCAACCGGCCAGGCGGTCGCGGGCCGCTGCACCGTGCGCTTCGCCGGCGATTGGAGCCAGTCGGTCGACCTCGGCCGCGCAGACGTGAACATCGAGTTGATTGAGTTGGCCTGACCTCGGGGAGACCACGATGGCGTTTTCTGCATACCTCGACCAGAAGATTCTCGAAAAGGCATTCCTCGGGCAGGACTTCCAGGTCGCCGAGCACTGGTGCAGCCTGCACACCGCCGACCCGGGCAAGACCGGCCAGAGCGAGGCCTCAGGAGGCCCATACGCGCGGCTGTCCCTCGCCCAGTTCACCGCCGTCGATAGTGACGGCGTCGCGAAGCGAATCCGCAACGTGCCGCCGCTTTTCTTCCAGGTTCCCGGCAGCACTTACACCCACATCGGCATGTGGGATGCCGCCGTAGGCGGAAACTTCCTCGGCGGCGGCGCGCTGTCGTCACCAGCCACCGTCAACGACGGCGACTTCGTCATCGTCCGCGAGAACGACTTGTCGATCCTCCAGGATTAGGAGCCGCACGTGTCCACGATCCGCACCCAGTTCGGTCCCGTCACCAACTTCGGCATCACCCTGAACGGCCTCGCCACGTCCGCCGCGCGCAGCTCCGCGAAGGTCGATAACCAGAACAGCCGCTACATTGACGCGATCTGCCAATTCAAGATCAAGCCGGCGTCGGGTTCTGCCGGCGACCGCTATTCGGTGTACTTCTTCGCCTGGGGCGCGGCCGACGACGCCTCGCCCATCTTTCCGGCTGGCGTGACCGGCGTCGATGAATCCGTTTCGGTGACGCTCGAAACGCTCTCCATTCGGCAGATCGGCTCGCTTTACGTGGCGGGTGCCGGCACGCTGATCAGTCCGCCGTTTTCCGTCGCGCCCGCGTTCGGCAACGTGCTGCCGCCGGTCTGGGGTGTGCTGGTCATCAATCGCTGCGGGATGGCGCTCGACGTGTCGGACAATCTTGGCTTCTGGCGCGGCGTGGAGTTCGAGGTGGCCTGATGCGTCATCTCCTCCTCAATGCCGAGCTGCAGACGTGCTTCCCCAGCGACCCGTACGAGACAATTCCTGATTTCGCGTCACCGCTTGCGGCGGGTCTGCATTCGCTCTGGCTGCCGAGCGGACTCGATCCTCGAAGCTCCGCGAATGCGTTCCACCTGAACGGCAAGCGCGACATTACAGGCGGCGAGTTCTCTGTCGGATACTTCCGCCGCCGCTTCCAGACGGGCGCCGCGCTTTCCGGTTTGACGGTTGCGCCAGGATCCGGCGGCAACGTCGGGACGCCGTTCGGCCATGCGTTCGCCTACAGCAATGAGCAGGCCGGCTTGTCAGTCGGAGGACTGGGCTACTGCCCGGTCTACAGCGGTGATGGGACCGGCAAGGTCCTCTCGATGTGCGTGTGGTTCCGGATCAATCGCGTCAACGGCTCCGGGTACCCCACGATGATCGGCAACAGCTACTCGACCACTTGGTGGCTGGGCATACGCACTTCTACCGGCGCCTACAAGGCCATCTTTCGGAACACTTCGGCCCCGTATGGAGCGTTCGAGTGGGGTTCCTACGGTGCGGATCTTCGGAAGGTCACCTGCGTGGCGTTCACGCTGCCTTTTGACGCCAACAAGACGGCGAGCGTGTACCACAACGGCGTTTTGGCTGTGCAGGGCACGATGCCGAACGCCAGCGGGGTTGCGGGCAATGTCGACGTTTACGCCTTGTCGTCGGCGACGCCGGGCATGTTCGTTGAGATCTTCGGATTCGCCTCGTGGACCCGGGCGCTGTATCCGGAGGAGGCTCGCGAGCTCGCATCCGGACCATGTGTGCTGCTCGCAAAGCACCACCGCTTCTGGTACGCGCCGCTCATGGCCTATCGCTCGGCGGAGATCGCCGGAGGCTCCACTCTGGCGGCAGTGGACTTCCGAGGCACGCCGAGGACTGCGGTGATCAGTGGGACGGCGCGCATGGTGGCGTACCGCAGGCCGCCTGCGGCTCCGGAGCGCACTCTCTCGATCCGGCCGGAAGACCGTTCTGTTTGTCCGGCGGCGGAATCGCGGTCCTACTTTGTGCCGCACGAGGATCGGGGCATGGAAGCATGACCTTCACGAAGGATCCCAACGCGGTCCTCGACTACAGCATCGACTGGACGCGCTGGCTCGCAGGGGACCAGATCGCGGCGAGCGAGTGGATCGTCGCATCCGGGCTCACCAAGATGGCCGACTCGAAGACTGCCACTTCGGCCACGGTCTGGCTCTCGGGTGGCACGGCGGGCCAGTCGTACATCGTCACCAACCGCATCACGACGTCTGCGGGACGGACTGAGGACCGCTCCTTCACAGTCCGGGTCGAGGAACGCTGAGGACCCGCACAAGATCCGGATGTAGCTCACCAGTGCGTGGGCATTAGCCCGTCAAGCACACTCCAGGCCCTTCATGATGATGATCACCGTAGGCAAAGACTGCTCCGATTGTGGGCAAACCAAGCTCCCGTCCGAGTACTACCGGCATCTCACGAACTCGGATGGGCTCGATAAGAAATGCAAGGAATGCCGCAAAGCGGCTTCGCGCAAATGGAAAGCCGAAAACCGGGAACGATCTCGGGCGACCGACCGCCTCTGGCGCGCGGCGAATCGTCAGAGGTCGAATGCGCATTCCCGTAAGTGGCGACTTAGGAATCGGGAGCGGCACCTGGAGCTGTGCCGTGAGTGGAATGCGGCCAATCGTGACAGGTGCCGGGCGAATCAGGCCTTGTGGACGGAGGCGAATCCCGGCAGGCTCGCGCAGTGGCACAAACAGCGTCGGGCGAAGATCCGCCAGGGTCCGCACTACTCGGAAGCCGAGTGGCAGGCGCTTCTCGCCGTGTACGGGTACCGGTGTGTCGCTTGCGGAGTGGAGGCACGATGCACCCCGGAGGGCTTCCTGACACCGGACCATGTGATCCCGGTTTGTCTGTCTGGCCCGAGCACCATCGATAACATTCAGCCTCTTTGTCTGAAGTGCAATCGACGCAAGAACGGACGCGTGATGGATTTCCGCCCGGGCGGGGTGAGGTAGGCAGATGGATCATATCGGCAACATCGTCGTTCCGGAAATCGTTCCGTCTGGCGTGTTTCCTCTTGTGCCGGATTACCCGTCCGGTGTCAGCTACGGTCCACAGATCGTGGAACACCAGTTCGGCAGCGGCAATGCGAAGATCACCCAGCGATTCCTGCTCGGCACCGGCGCGCGGCGCTTCACCATCCGCAAGAACTGGCTGCGCGACGGCGATCGCATCGTTCTGCGCAACTTCTGGGAGTCGAAGTACGGGCCGTACGGCGCGTTCACTTATAACGCGCCCAACGATGACGGCAACGGCACCACCCCTTACACCTGCCGATTCGCCAACGAGCCGCTCTCATGGCAGATGGTCGCGGATTGGGTGTGCTCGGTCGGCGTGAACCTGATCGAGATCCCGTCCAACCCGCCGACGTACACGCTCAACTCCACGGTGACCCGCTTCCCGTCCGGAGCTTTGGCGACGGCTCTCCTCTCGCAGGTCCAGCAGGTTATCCCGCTGATCAAGGTGGTCCCGCTCCAAGCGGGGTATCCAGCGATCTATCTGTCTGATCGCCGTTGCACGGTGGGCGCGCAGCTCTACCAGGCACGGCTACTCGACTTCGACGGCATCACGCAGGGGATGGGCAACGAGTCCGACGACGCCACGTTCATCTTCGGCAACGCGGATCGCGTGATGCGCGACCTGGCCAACGACGTGGATCTCTATCGCGCGTCGATCTCCTTCTCGCTGTTCCACGTTGGCACCGGCATCAAGCTCGACCTGTGGAAGGGCGATATCGTCAACTGGTCGCTCGATGCTGGCCCGGAGTTCAAGGTTACGGCGTCCGATGGCCTCTACGAGTTGAACCTGCCGTACCCGACGCGCAAGATTTCCCGCACGTGCTGGAAGGCGTTCAACGCGCAGGCCTGCCCCTACGCCGATCACGGCGCGCTCGATCTGGTTCACTTTCCGGACGCCGCCGCTAACTCCTGCGACAAGAATTACGACACGCCGAACGGGTGCCTCGCGCACGGGATGAAACGTTACTACGGCGGCATCGTGGCCGAACCGCAGGGCGTCCGGATCAAGGACAACTCGACCGGCGTGTGGGGCTTCGGCAGGAGCACGCTTACCAGCACGTCCATCGTCGCGGATTCGATCTATGACCAAGTGCTGCCGGAGGTGTACACCGACACGGAGATGCCGGTCAACTGCAAGGCCGCGGCGGGCCGGGACGAGAGCGACTTCTACGAGGCGTTGGGGATCGTGGGCGAAGGCCCGCTGGTCGCCTATACGCCGACCCACTACGAGGACAAAGACGGCGACGGCAATGCGGAGACGCTGGTGGGCCACACGCTCGATGGGCAGGCGCATCACGGCTTTCCCAAGGACAACCTCGGCCTGCGGACGGTGCTCGGTACCGATCCGGCCGGAGCAACCGACTTCTTCTCCCTCGACCAATCCGGCAACCAGACGGGCGGCGACTTCCGGAAGGTTTACTCCGGCAACTCGACGTTTAAGGACAACTTCGCGGCGGGCACGGCGTTCGTGGTGATCCGCAGGTCGGATTCGAAGGGCCTGCAACTCTCCAAACCCGGCGATCACGCGATGATCGCCACGGTCCAGCAGGGTTTGAGCGGGTGGGTGTGGACCAGTCCCGGCGTCCGGGTGTACGGCCCGTGCATGGTGAATCCGGTCTGGATCGCGGTCAACATGCTGTTCCGTGCGCGCGGACTCAGGCTCGGCGCGGACGCGACGGTCGCGCAGTTGAACGCCGCCGAAGCCCTGTTCGACGTGCAGGCGGCGATCGACGCCGCGACGATCTGCAACGATCAGGTGTCCGCAATGGTCGGCGCGGGCACGGAGACGCAGTTCGCGTTCCGCGGCACGCTGCAGGAGGAGAAGCCACTTCGGGACTGGATTCAAGAAGTCCTGATGAACTGCCTCGGCTATTACACGTTCGCGTTCGGGAAGCTCCGGATCGGCATCCGCGAGAATAGCAGCGTGGTCGAGCCCTTCACGGAAGGCAACATCATCTTCGCCAGCCTCCACCTCGCCCCGGTGAAGCCGACGTTCAACCACCTGACGGCCAACTTCGCGGACCAGGACTTCGCGTTCGTCACTAACAGCGTCTCGGTGTACGACATTGATCACGCCACGCTCGTGGGCGTCGGCGCGGGACCGACGTACCTCAAGTCGAGCGTCAACCTGTCCGGCACGTCCACCAAGAGCCAAGCGGCCCGGATCGTGAGCACCCGGCTGCGCGAGGAGTTGGGCGGCACCAGCGCAGCGGAGTGGAGGGCGGCGCGGCAGATCGGCTTCAAAACGACGGTGCTCGCGCTCAACACGGAACCGGGAATGGTCTGCTCGATGACCCATGCGGACATGCCCGGAGGCGCGGGCGAGTTCCGTGTCGTGTCCTGGAAGCTCAACAAGGACTTCTCCATCGACGTGCAGGGCCGCACGACCACTGACTCGATGTACGACCTGGTGGCCGGTCCCAAGCCCGCCGACGTGGTGCCGGAGCCGGTTCCGGAGGAGATCATGTACGACACCGGGGTTCCGGGGATCGTTACCGGCACGCCGAAGCTCGGGGATTACGGGACCATCGCTCTCGACGATATTCAGATCGCGCCGGACGAGGCGGGCAACATGAATCTCGTCTCGGCGCACGAGGTCGCGATGGCACTGTACTACGTGGACGAACTGGCAACGGACCTGTGGGCCAACCTCGATGCCGCCATCGACAAGAACACCGATCCGGTGACCGTCCCCTGCACCGTCAACCCGAACACCAACCGCACGTTCGCAGTGGGCGACTTCGTGGTGTTCAATGACGAGACGAAGAATCCGGACGTGGGATACCTGCGCTCGTACGAGTGCGCGCAGATCGTTGGGCCTGGCAACACGGGCGACATTGTTCCGACCGGCAACTTCGTGCTTCAACGCGCGTGGCCCGGAGTCGATCCTGGCTTCGCCACTTTTGGGACGCTCCGGTGCGCGCACGCGAAGGGCATCCGGTTCTTCAAGCTCGATTACCGGATCTTCACCTACTCGGTGAAGAAGGGATTCTTCCGGACGCCTGGCATCCCGGCGCGGATTGAGGCGAAGCTCCCCACAGCCAGCGTGGTCGCCATGCTTGTCGGCGTGGCAAATAACTTCGGCTACAGCCCGTTCACCGTCTGGCCGTTGTCGCACCACAGCGAACCGTTCATGCCGGGAGATCGGACGTGCAACGGCGGCGCTTACTCGTTCCAGATCCCCGGTCCTCTGGCGGTCGCGGACACCGTGGTCATCCCCATGCGCGTCCACGATAGCGCCTCGATCCGGTGCATCTTCGCGTACGTACAGACGCCGACCACGGACGGCCAGAGCGCGTTCCTGGTGAAGTACTCGCGCGATGATGGCGCGACGTGGCAACCCCTTGAGTACATGGGCATCGCGCAGATGCTCCCCAACGGCGCGAAGAACACCTACGACTTCGTGGTCGAGGATGGGTACGGCAAGCCCGCCACGCGCCGCCTCCCGTACAACGACTTCGGCGTAGTGCTCTACCAGGACGTTCCCGCCGACCCGAATCCGCAGACGGTGAATACGGCATCGTACGGCGCGAACAGACTCGGGTTCGATGTGGGCGAGTTCGTTCACATCAATCTCGGCAAAGCCGACGAAGAGTACGTGCAGGTGCTCGCGGCCGATCCAGACAACCAGACGTTCAACGCCGTCTTCACCAAGGACCACGCGCTCGGGGCGACGGTGCGCCCCACGATCTGGCCGACCGCGATTCTCAACGAGGGCGACAGCCTTGCGTTCGACATCCTGGCGGTTGCCAGTCCGGACCCCGGCTCCGATTTGACCGTCGTAATCCAGACCTGAGATGGCTGGCGAACCGCTCCACATTTTCGACCCCCGCCGTAACTTCCAGTTGCAGGGCTTCACGGGGCGTGGCGCGACCACCACGCTCCACGATGCGACCGCCACTGGTGTGACCATCTCCGGCATCTTCCAAGCCGCAGAGGACTTCGCGGTGCTCGGGTTCTACAACGCGTACGATTACTTCAACCACCTGCGCCAGAAGCATCTGCCGCGGACGGACCTCTCCGGCCTGACGCTGGAGTTCGATATCGAGTACGACCACGCGCTCGACGGCGCCATGCGCCTCGATGCCGCCAAGTACCCGTCCGTCTCGTGGGACTCGATGACCTTCGTCTGCGGCAAGGGCGGTGAGGGCGAGATCCACGAGGTGAAGTTCCTCTCGTACGCGACCGTGGTCTCCGGAGGGGAGACGCCCGCCAGCGTGACCGTCCAGGCGTCGGGCACGCAGGCCGACTCCGGCTTCGATCACCTGATCGTGATCTTCCGCGACACGATCTACGATTGCATCCCGTGGGGTGCGCTGCACCAGTTGCCGCGCTCCCTGTCGGCGCCTAACGGGACCGTCGATCTCTATGCGACCGATCTCGACCCGGTGACCGGCGAGTTGGATCTCAAGGTGGGCGACACGGTGTACTTCACGTATGACCCGCTCTATCCCGCAGACCCGCCGTACACTCTGGAGGAGGTCTGCCACGTCACCGCAATCGATCCGGTTTACAGGAACCGGGTGACGTTCGACAACACCCAGCCGCACGGCGGGTTGGCGACCTGCCGGACGTACAATCCGGGGCCGTTCAAGATCGACGCGACCATCAACGACACGTTGACGTTCCTCATCGACGGGATCAGCATTTACGTCGGCCTCGCTGCGGGCCTGGCTGTCACCTCGTCGCAGGTCGCGGGCAATATCAGCGCGGCGTTCCTCGCTGCGGGCCTCGATGCGACCGCCGACGTGACCGACGACGGATGCGTGCGCGTCACTTCCACGAAGCCGATTGGCGAGGGCGAGATCGTGATGTTCGGCGGGACCGGAATGTCCACGATTGGCATCCCTCCGGGTTTCTACGCTGGCGCCGGTCCTCAGTGGCACGTCCACAAACTCCAGGGTGCGGCGTCCGCGATCAAGGATCTCGCGGACACCATCAACGGCGGCGGGCAGAACGTCTCGGTCACTGGCCCGGACCAGTCCAGCGTGATCGAGGCTACGGCAGACGGGACGACGCTGACCGTCGCGTTCAAAACGAGCGCGCCGCCGGCACCGGTGTTCGGGAAGCTCGGCAACGGCGAGGTGCTGGCCGTGCGGTCGTACCACGAGGGCGACGGGGCGCAAGGTATCACGTGGGGCGAGAACCGCACGATCCGGTTCCGTGGCGGCGACAACGATACCAAGTACCACATCAGCCTCCCGCTGGGCGCGTTGAACGACAAGAACAGCCAGCCAGTGCCGACCGAGGACTGCCGGAAGATGTACATGGTCTTCGCGCCGCGATTCGAGATCGTGGAGGAGGCGTTGGAGGACGGGTGCTTCCTCACCGCGCCGGTTGGTCCGGGCGACACCACCTGGAGCGTGGACAGCGGGGCCAGCCTTACGGGTGGCCGGTACTTCATTGGAGACGCACAAAACGAAGAGCGCGTCCTGCTCCTGGCTGGCGGCGCAACCAGCATCCGGGTCCAGCGTGGATACGAAGCATCGACGCCCCACTCCTGGCCTGCGGGCACGCGCCTCAAGAAGCTTCCGCCGATCTCAGGCTTCCGGTCCGACGTGGAGTGGGGCGCGACCATCTCCAACATCGCCATTACCGGAGACACGAGTCTCAAGGTGGGCGGCGATTCGGAGCGCATCGAGGAGTCCGACAAGCGCTGCCAGTACACCGGCTTTTGGGAGGATTACAAGTACGGCTTAACTCCTGCGTGGCCTTCGCAGTGGTGGAGCATGGGTCGCGCGAAGCGCACCGGCCCGACAGACGCTGGCGATCTCCGGCAGGTCACGATCAGATACTCGGCCACGGAGCAGCACGATCTCTACCTCGGGACCTTCCTCTACACCGACTGCGGCAAGATCAGCGTTGAGGTGGACGGTCTGGCGACGGCCGAATCGCCCGTCGATCTCTACCTCGTGGAGTACGGCGGGACCACGGCCAACGTGAAGATCGCCTCTGGCGTTGCGGCCGGAAACCACACGGTCGTCATCACCGCTCTGTTCGACAAGAACGCTGGCAGCAGCGGGTACTACTTCTACTTCGATTACCTCTGGCCGTTGGTGCCGCAGGACGTTCCGGACCCGCAGGAGCAGTACCAGGACGTGTCGCTGGCCATCGACTTCGACACCGACCACGGCTACAAGAAGCCCCCGGCGTGGCACCTGTGGCATCTCCAGCGACTCGGGTTCAAGGGCCATGCCGACGTGTATATGGGGGTCTTCTGGAACAACAAGCGGCGGCGGGTGGGCGCGAGCTATCCGTACGCCACCATCGATTACACGCTGGCTCCGGGCGCCGCCGCGCCGCGCGCCGGAGACGTGGTGGTGATTCAGTTGTCCGGAAGCGACATGCGCCACACGGTCATCGAGGGCGAGTCCCTGGAGGATGTCGTCAACTGGATGCGCGTGCTGATCAACCAGTTCTCCGGCGTGTGGGCCGACAACAACTACGGCGCGAGCACCACGCTTCGCATCCAGTCCAAAGCACCCTCCTGGTCCTTCCCCAGCATCTATGTCCTCAACGGGCTGGCCACTCTCGGCGGGTACATTGACGAACCGTTCGCAATCGAGGCGGGAGTGAACGACGCGCTCCTGTTCACGTTCGGCGGTGAGGGTGGCCAGCAGGTGAGCGTAACGCTTACGGCGGGCGACGTCAGGACCGGCGAGCAGGTTGCAGCCGATATTCAGGCTGCGTTCAGCGCGAATAATGCTCCAGCGACCGCGCGGGCCGTAAGCTACGGCCAGCAGTGGATCGAGTCGGCAATGCGGATCGACGTGGAGGAAAGCGCGTGCCTCACGTTGGGACTGGACGGGTACGCCCTGCCGACGTCGGTTCAGGCCACCGTCACGGAGGACCACCTGGACGATGCGGGCACGCAGGGCGATTGGGAGTTGATCGACTCCGTATCGCCGGTGATGACCGAGGGTGCGCGGCGGTGGATTCGGAACCTTGCCGCGGAGTTCAGTGCGGCGGGCATCCCGGCATCATTCGCGTTCTCGATGGAAATCTACAACCCGCCTGCGGAGATGCGCGCCAGGTATCTCCGATTGAGCGGCGGCGCCGTGGCTCCCGGAGCGGACGTGTATCTCGACGTGCCGTCGTACCAGATGCACTTCGGCACGCGCGTCCGGAACTATCTCAAGCAGATGTACCGGGAGTGCGCCGACCAGATCGCGGCGGCGGGCCTGCCCGTGGTGCTCCAGTTCGGTGAGACGCAGTGGTGGTACTTCGATAACCGCGCCCGAGACCCGATGGGCGGGATGCCCTTTTATGACCAGGAGACGATCGATGCGTTCGCGGCGGCGAAGGGTCACCAGATTTGGCCGTTCCTTGCCAATACGGATGATCCTGCTGGCGATCCGGCGCACCCGAAGGAAACTGCCGATTTCCTGCGGGACCGGATCTGGTCGTACTGCCAGGAGGTGATCGCGTACGTGCGGGCCTCGCATCCGTCCGCAGTCTTCGAGTGCCTGTGGCCTCTCGATGCGAACCAGGGGAGGCCGTCTCCCAAGAGCAAGTACCGGCAACTTCTGATGCACGTCAACCTGCCGGAGCAATGGAAGTCGTCATCGTACGGGATCAAGTACTTCCGCTGCGAGGGATTCGACTACGACGTGTGGCAGAAGAACGCGAACCTAATGCGCCAGACGATGATGTACGGCGCGCAGACGCTGGGACGGCCCGCAGCGGAGTGCATGTATCTGGCGGGCCTCTACGGTCCTCCCGACCCGCCGATGGCGCAGGCGTTCGGGATGTGGCAGCAGGCCCCGTATTACTCGATGTGCTTCTGGGCCTTCGACCAGTATTGCCTCAACAGCAGGCCGAACCCGCTGGAGAAGTGGGTCCAATCCTCCGCGACGGCGACGATGTACCACAAGCCGCGCGCCGCGCGTGCTGTGGAGGTGGCGCGGGCCGTCGAGGTAGTGGCGCCCACTGGCGGCGCGCTCAATCGCTTCAAATTGAACGAGAGGAAGCTCAATGGCGAGTAACTATCCCGGCGCAATCGACAACGCGGCCAGCCTGTTCTCGCCGGTCGATGCGTTCTCCGGCAAGCCCCTGGAGACGACGACCACGGGCGCGGTGCAGGCTGGCGACTCCACGATCAACGTGGCATCTACGTCCGGAGGCTTTGCCGCGAGCTACGGCATCGTTTCGATTGGCGACGAGTTGATCGTGTACTCGGGCAAGGCGGCCACGTCCTTCACCGGATGCCAGCGTGGAGCCTTCGGGACGACAGCTTCCGGCCACAACAACGGCGTTGCTGTGAAGGCCAACATGGTCGCGGGATTCATCACGGCCCTTCAGTCGGCAGTGTTGGCAATCGAGAACGAGTTGGGCACCGCCGCCGCACGGAACTACATCCGGAAAGACGGCGCGGTCACGGTCACCGGACTCAAGACGTTCCAGGACGGCGCGGAGTTTGGCGCGGGCGCGAAGTCGAGCACCGGCCTGGTACGCCTGCCCAACGGTGGCGCGGTGAAGTGGCGCAAGGCCGACAACTCCGGCGACCTCGGCATCGCATTGAACGCGAACAACCATCTGGCGATGGACGCCGTCATCGACTTCGCTGCGGGCCAGACGTTCGGCGCGACCACGGTTCCGGACGCGACGACGCTCTCCAAGGGCATCGTGCAGATCGATCCGGTCGGCGGCATTGCGGTCAACAACGGTGTGATCTCGCTGTCGGCCTCGGGCGTCGGGCCCGCCACCTACACCAAGGTCACCGTGGACTCCTGGGGCCGCGCGACGGCTGGCGCGCAACTGGCGGCGGGCGATCTCCCGGCGCATACGCACGTTGCCGCCGATATCGTCTCCGGCGCGCTCCCGTTCACGATCCAGAACAACGGCGCGGCGGTCGGAACGCGCCGCGCGTTAAACCTGATCCAGGGCGCCAACATCGGGCTTACGTTTCTCGACGTGCCCGCCAGCGACCGGGTGAACGTCACCATCGCGTTCGCGTCGGTTCCCGGCCACACCCATGCGGAGGCCGACGTGACCGGCCTCGCCACGGATCTGGCTGGCAAGGCTCCGCTCTCACACACGCACGCGCAGGCCGACGTGACCGGTCTCGTCACCGCTCTGGCGGGCAAGGCTCCGACCTTCCACACGCATGCGGAGGCCGATATCACCGGCCTGGTAGCGGACCTCGCGGGCAAGGCGACGTCCGTTCACACGCACACGTCCTCGCAGATCAGCGATGCCACGGCCAACGCGACGGCTGGCACGGTGGTCCTGCGCGACGTGTCGGGCGGCGCATCGTTCGCGTACGCCGCCGCGAACAATATGTGGGCGTACCTTGACTCTCACCTGAATTCCATCGAGTGCGGCCCGTTCCAATCGGCCGGCGGGCCGTACGAGAACATGGCGAAGTACTCCGAAGACTTGAGCGTCGGGACGTGGGACAAGAACGGCGGTACCTGCACGGTGAGCACGAACAGCGTGGTCGCGCCGGATGGCAACCAGACCGCCGACGCCGTTACTGCGAGTGGCGCGGCGGGTCTCATCCGGCAGAACATCGCGGGCCTCGTCGCCAACGGCCAGTACACGTTCTACGTTTGGCTGAAGGTCCCCTCCGGAACGATGACCGTCTCGCTCGGCATCCTCGATAACGGATGGACGACGTGGCTCGTCGGGCCGACGCCCGTAACGCTCACCACGTCTTGGCAGCGGTTCAAGGTCACGGGCACCATGACCGGCGGCGCGACTTCGCTCTGGATCGCCGGCCATTACACGGATGGCTGGACCTCCGGCCAGACGTTCCACGCGTGGGGCGCGTGCCTCCAGCAGGGCAACGATCCGAAGAAGGCTTACGCGCGCACGTGGGGATACCAAGCGGGTCCGGTCTCGGCCGGAGTTGCATGCGGCCCGCTGCTGGTCGCGGCGAAGGACAATGTGGAAACACCGTTCCGCGTCGCGGGCCCTGGGTCGAACCTCGCGGACCACACGCTCCTGCAGGTCACGCCGGCAGGCGAACTTCTGATCGCGGGTGGCAGCGGCAACGGATAACGCCTCGCGGAGCTGATGGGCGCCAGCAATCCCTCCGGATGGTCTGGCGTGATCAAGGTGAAGAACCCCGCAGGCGTGACCGCAGGCTACATCCTGCTCTATTCCAACCCGTAGTTCGAAAGGCAAACCTATGAAGCTGACGCTGGATCACACCCAGCGTCTGAACCTGCACGCGCTCTTAGGCGCGCAGCGGGCAGACGTGGGTTCAATTCGTGCGATCTGGGCAGTTCAGGATCGCATCGCGCTCGATGCCGACGAGGAGAAAGCCGTCCAGTTGAAGCGCGAGATGGTGGCGGGCCAGGAGCGCGTGGTGTGGAATCCCGCGCTCTCTATCCCGGCAAAAGAGTTCGAGTTCACGGACGCGGAGCTCGCGCGCATCAAGGCCGCGCTCCAGACCTGGAACTCGTACGGCGCCAACGCCGATCGCCGATGGCTGCAGCCGCTGGTGGAGTCCTTGTTCTCGACAGAGGCGGGTCAGTAGGTCAATAACTCATTAACCACCGCATTGCTGGAGCCATTACTGCGTCTATCCTCCTCATTTCAGGCGTCTAAAGATAGCTCTACTTGCGCATGCGTAGCCGGCGGCCAGCGGCGGTCAGCGACACGGCTTCGCCGGAATACGCAGGTGGCGGCCGCTGTCCCGACTCCGGGGCAGATTGCACAATTGCACACGCCAGTGCACAGAAGCCTGCGCGGTTCCAAGTTCGACCGTCTAATCTCCACCACGTTTCGGAATGGCCTGCAGGGGAATCGTGAGAGTCCCCACTTTGTTCGTGGCCGTATCCCGGACGAGCAGCCGAACAGAAGCTGCGTTCCCCGGTACGGGGAGCCGCACCATTGCTTTCAAACCTTCCTGCAGCACCTTTTGGTAAGTATGCTCCCGCAGGGCGAGTGCGAGGGACTTCGAATCGGCTATCCCCAACGGAGTTCCGTCATCTTTTCTGAACCCCGCAACTATCGATAGTTTGCCAACCAGCCGGCCATCTTTGCGAGTCAGTGAAATCGCGTTGGCCTCCAAAGCAATTTGAATGACCAACGTATTTCCGCTCCGCACGGCCTCCGCATTGATGCCCAGTGCCGTGGAGTCCAAGGGGTTGCTCCAGGCCTGCCGGACCTCAGATTTAGCCTCAGCCGGAGCAACGGTCGCACCATCCGCACGCTCCAGATACTCGCTCCGGTGGCGGACGGTTACTCCCGGCCTGTGGACCCGAATTCGGATGTGGTGAAGAGTGTCCCTGCGGGTGGCGGCCGCCGGCAGATAGTATGCGAGCGTGTAACTCACCCGGACGTCATCCAGCGCGCTCCGCATCGCCTGGGCGAGATCGTTGCGGTTGTAGTATGCCTTTCCGCCGGTACGCCCGGCAAGTTCCTGCATGGTAGAGATGTTTTTCCAGACGCCAGGGTTGGGACTCAACCCTCTGGCGTCGACCGGATAGACGGAAACATCGGCTTCGTTCAGGCGGGAGAGCGCACGGTTCAACTCCGGACTGAATGTTCGAGCATCCGCGAAGCCTTCGGGGCGTTTGCCGGCCGGAGGGATATCGAAGCCAATGGATTGGGGAAAACCGGCGGAAACCCAGATCAGGCTCTTCCTGCCGGGTATGGCGGCGAGGTGTGCCGCTATCATCTCGAACGCCTTCAACGTGTCGGTAACGCGGCGTTCGGTAAGGAAGTGGTCCTCCCGCCGGGTCGCAGAGTAACCGCTGGGCCCGAAATCCGGAAAAGGCAGGAAGCCCACGCTCGCATCCGTCAGGGGGTTCACTTCCGGATCGGGAGCGTTTACCACTTGACCCTGCTCGGCAGCAATCTTCTGTGCTAGAGCGACCGTATCAGCAGTGAATTCCTGGACCACACGAAGCCCATTGCCCAAGACATACAGAGCTACCTGATCGTGCACTCCAACCGAAGTGAGCATTCGAAGCGCCTGGCTTCGCGCGTAGACTTTGTCTCCCCAGGGTGTATTTAGCCAATCCAGAAGAATGGCCGAGTAACCACTCCGCCATCCCGTGGCAACCGGCAGTTGATTTGTGAATACGCTTTCTGCCGCCGCTCGCCTGCCAGGGTTGATGGCGTGCTCTGCCGTGAAGAAAGCGATGCTCTGGGGGACGCCGTTGTCCAGAACCTCGAAATCCTCCTTCCGCAGGTCCGCGATCGGGCGGCCTTGCTTGTCTTCCACGACTACGTTCACATGAACAAGGCGGGCCGTGGTAGAAAAGACCACCGATGGCTGTTCGACCGCCGGGGCGACTTGCGGGGCCTGCGGAACCTCGCTGGCGAAGGTTAGGACCGCAGCGCAGGCCAGAGTTGCGGTCCGGGAAACGACAGTCACGTTCGTGTACCTATGGAGCTTTCCTCTTTTGAACGACGATCAACTTCTCGTTCGGCAACAATGCGAAGCTCTCGATGGCATCGTTGCCGAACAACCTCGCAGGTTCCAGCACGCGTACATCGAATTCCACGCTTCGAAGGCGCTCGAAGTAATCAAGGCCGTAGATGCGCACATGATCGTGCTGGCCGAAAGCCACCGTGCGCGCCTCCGGGCTTCGGATAGATCGGTCCTCATAGGTGCAGCGCATGCCATAGGCGATGGGAACCTGAACGACCGCCCAGCCGCCGGGGCGCAAGATCCGGAACAATTCGCGCATCGCCAGGCGGTCCTCTTCGATGTGCTCGAACACGTGGTTGCAAATCGCGACGTCGATTGAGGTTTCACTCATCTGGAGCGCCGTCAGGTCCATGGCTTCCACACCAGGTGACGGCTGCAGATCAATGGCCCGGTACCCGCGTCCGACAAAGCAACGCAGGGCACATCCCAATAGCGGCTCCGGAGCCACATGCAACAGAGCTAGGCCGCTTTGGTGAAAGACGCGCGTGCATCGTACCAGGAACAGGAACACCAGCCGCTCTCGGTCGACCGAGCCACAGCCTGGGCATAACCCGTTCGGGCGCCGACCGCCCCCGACCACGTGCTTTTCGGCAAACACGGCAGTGTCGAGACCATACGAACAAAAGCGGTAGGCTTCGAACCCGCAGAACACGCACGTCAACAATCCGGTGCGCGCTACCATCGACGGGTCAGAAGTGCTAACGGCCATGTTCTTCACCTGACAGGGGGCGCTCGCGCTCGCCAGAGCCGACCGCGCGGCCCCTGAGAGATCGCCACTCACGCCAGTGCCACCAGGGTTTCCGAGATGCTCCGCAACCTGCCGAGGAGGGTCGTGTAGGCACAGTGGTCCGCCGGTGTGCGCACTTCTGCGCCGCCCTTGCGCAAGGACCCTACCTGGCCGCTCAGGGCAGCCATCTCGTCAATGCGATCAGCGAGCCGAAACAGATCGTACCAGCGAGCAACCCACCAATACACCTCCCACTCTGGTGTCTCCTGGGCTACGTCAACCTGAATTTCAATCTTCACGTGGTATCTGCGCTCGATGAACCGCAGCAATCTCACGACCAGAGGCGCCCCCCAGGGCCCCAGGAAAAAGCCGCTGCACTGAAATCCGGCTTGAAAGACGGGGTGAAAGCCAGCCAGATTGGCCTCGATCAGCGCAAACTTTTTGTCGCCGGTCTGGGCCACATCCCACGCGTACATGGCGCCCCGAACCAGTCCCGCAGGCAGTTTGTCGAGTAACTCCTGGACAAAGGCGCCTGCCAACTCCTGCTCCGCCGGAGAGGTGCCTTGGCCATAGCGCCTGAACGTAAGATCCGGGACCACCCGATCCTCCAGAGTGTGCACCCTGTACTCCTGGGCGATGGCTACGCGCTCTTGCAGGATGTCGAGCGAGCTATCCGGCGCAGTAGGCGGCAGTGTGCGGACCAGTTCCTCCAATGCCGCAGCCGGTAGAGCGAAGCTTTTTCTCTCGCCCGAGCCGTTTCCCAGCGTCCTTTTGATCAGCATTCCGTCCGGCACGCTGGCCAGTGTTGCGAGGTAATCGCGTGCGGCCGCAGGATCCCTTCCCGACAGCTCCCGTCGCAGTCCTCTCGTGACTGGAACCGCAGCTCCGCAGTAGTGGTGTAAGACTAAGGCCTGCACCAACTTATGTTCCAGCCGATGCCGAAACAGGCGACATTCATCGAACTGCATGATCCGGTATAATTGCCGGATAATCAGCGCCTTCGGTCCGCAGCACCCTGCGTTCAGTGCTTGCGCCTCCGACGCCCGCAGCACGATGCCGGGCTGCCCGAGTTCGGAGGATCGTGGGCTGCGGTCGCTGTCCAGTTCGCCAATCAATGGACTGACCGATGCCAATTCTTCGGAATTCCAGCGCATCATGAGGCCGCCCCATTCGCCATGCCGAAATTCGTCCGGTGATCTCGCGCTAGCTGCCACAGCCGACCTCGCGACCTGCCAGCCCGGCCTGGTGCTGAGCTAGGCTCCGGTAGAATGCACCGTGCTCGACACCAACAACCTGTTCGATGGTCCTGGGGTACCGGGGACACGTCAGGAAGTATTCCGTAACGTCGATCCCGCCAGGGTTGGCAACTGGGACAACGGTCTCCGGCACGACGGAGTTCCACGTGTGACGTCCGTGTCTCACCAGGATATAGATCTCCGGCGTGGTCAAAGCGAGCCGGCGGAACTCCGGATGGTCTTCCAGAAAGAAGACGTCCACGCGCCGGGGCACGTCCCGAAAGGGCATCCGGCGCCACGCACTTCGATAGAAGCACAGCGTGCCGCCCGCAAACCAACCGCCGCCCGCATCAAATAGAGCATCGTGGCCGGCGATGAGCACCAGGAGGGGATCCACTGCCACGACGGCATCGTCGGAGATCTCCCGGTCCAGCCGCGAGACCGTCCTCATGAGAAACGACGAATGATAGTAATCGTCGTCGTCCAGCTTCTGGATCACGGTGCCCGACGCCCGCTCGATTCCAATGTTCAGTTTCGTTCCGAGAGACGTTGGCTGGGGAAGGTAGATGTAGGTGATGGACGGCAGGTGTGGAACGAGTGCCGCACAACTGGTTGCGCTGTCATCCACGATGATGAGTTCACTGTCGGTATAGGTCTGGCTCAGGTAGTATTTCAGGGCCTGTCCCAGGAACTGCGGCCTATCCTTTGTTGCTAAGATGCAAGAGGTATGTGGCATACTCCGGACCATTTCTGGTAGCTTGCCCGCCGCGGGGCCCAACTAAGGGGTTTCACTGCTGTCGTAAGGCCTCCATCGCGCTGAGGCGTGACGCAATATGAGCGGGAATCAGCGCCGCAAGTACGGTTACGACAACAACTGACACGAGGGCGCCACCCAGAAACACCAATCCCGGTACAAAGCTCGCCGAGATGAAATGCGAGCTACCGCGGAGGAGCGCAATCGTCACGGGGATTCCAGCAGCAATTCCCATCCCCGTGAGAACGAGGGCTTCCCGCAGTATGAGCCATATGACTGTCTTTGGTCGTGCTCCCAGCGCAATACGGATACCAATTTCGGGCGCGCGGTTGCTAACTAAGTATGTGAGCAAACCGAACAACCCCACAGCCGCAAGGACCAGCGCAATCAGGGCGAAGGTTGAAGCCAGTGCGGCAAGCAGCCGTTCCTGCACCAATTGCAGGTCTCGCTGCATCTCCATCGTCCGCGCATATGTTATGTATTCACGACCTTCGCTGAATATCTGCCGCCGCAACTGGTCAGCGAGTGATTCGACATGCCCTGTGGTCCGCACGAGCAGGGCCGGCATCATCTGGTACTCGGGCGCCTGCCAGTAGTTGAGGTAAGCGACGAGGACTGGTTCCGCCTTGGGCCCAAAGAGCCGAGCATCGGCGGCTACGCCGATGATTCGCGCGTTACGGGAGCGCTCGCCGCTGCGAACTCGCAAATAGCCGCCCAGAGCCGTGCCGTCCGGAAAGAGATTCTCTGCAAGCGGCTTGCTAATAATCACATCAGCCATGTCGCCGGGGCGCGCGCCAGACCAGAAGTCGTGACCGCTGAGCAGGGGAATCCCCATGCTATCAAAGAAGCTGTCACTCACGACCACCTGGCTTACGGCGACAGGCGCGCGTTCCCCGCCGGGCCGCTCCACCGAGCCTGGGATGCCTCGCGTGAACAGCGGGGCCGTGTTGCTCAAGCAGGCACTGGCCACGCCAGGCATCAACCGCACCCGGCGCAGGAGGTCCCGGTGGTAACTGTCGAGGGGGTTGCCTCGCAGATTTCCACCTGGCAATAGCGCGAGCTGGACCGTGAGCAGCCGCGACACCTGAAACCCGAGGTCCATAGTCCGCAGGTCCCTGAGAACCGCTGCATACAGGCCCGCGCCAGATAACAGAATGATGGTCAGGGCTACTTGTGTGCTGACGAGCCACCGACGTCCTCTGCCGCCACCCGCCACGGAGCGGCCGGCCCCACGCACGACGGTGCTGTTGTCGACGGCGCTGGTGCGCATGGCCGGTACAAGGCCCGCAATCAGCAGCGCAAGCGTGGCGGCAGCGCTGCTCAGGAGGAGTACCCTTCCGTCTGGAGTCGCTTTGAGGTCGAATGCGCTGTAGTTCGCCCGGAAAACCCCTAACAGCAGTTGGATTCCCGCGTGAGCGGCAGCCACACCGGCGGCCAGACCGGCAATCACCAAAATCGAGCTTTCTGCCGTCAATTGGCGAATCACTACCGCGCGCCTGGCGCCGAGTGCCAGCCGGACGGCGATCTCGCGTTCGCGGGCAACACCCCGCGCCAGCATCAGATTAGCCACATTCACGCAACAGAAAAGGAGCACCAGCGCACTAATCCCAAGGAGAATGTACAACGGCCCTCCGAACCGCGCGCGCAAGGTGTAATCCACGCCGCCGGATGCAGGCACCACGACTAGTTTTTGCCGGCGGTACTGTTCGCGCTGTTCGCCCGCATAGTTCGTCGGCACGGTGGTTTCCAGAAGCTTGGGCCACAGCACCGATAGATGGGCCCGCATGTCGCCTGCCGTCGCCGTCGGGCGCCTCCTCAGAAATCCGGTCACCCATGAGAATGGCTGGCCATCGGCTGCCGTTCGCCTGTGCAAGGCCATGGGAAAAATAACCTTGGCGGGGAATCCCAACAGCAATCCGGAGAAGCGCGGCTCGGTGACGCCGATAATGGTGCACGGCACGCCTTCAATCCGCAGGGTCTTTCCAAGTACGTCCAGGCTGCCGGCGTATTCGCGCTGCCAGACGTCGTAGCTGATGACCGCGACATTCGGGAACTCGTTCTGGCTCTCATTCGATCCGAAGAACCGGCCCAGTGCCGGCACAATCCCCAGCGTGCGGAAACAGTCCTCGGTAAATACTAGCGTTGAAACCGGGACGGGTGCCTCGCCATATTGGACGGTCGTCAGCGGGGTCCAGAAACCACAGACGCCCGCGACCGTCGGATCATCACGCAGCGCATCCAACAGCAGCGTCGAAACAGGTCCCGGACGCCCTTGAGCTGATGCCGGTCCGATCTGCACGAGCTGTTCTGGTTCCGGAACCGGTAACTGCCGAAGAAGGACGGCGTCCAGAAGACTGAAGGCTGCAGTGGTGGCGCCGATTCCCAATGCCAACGAGAGCACCGCAGCAGTCGCAAACACCCAACTTCGTCTCAATGCGCGAAATGCGTAGCGCACATCCTGGAACACGATCGCCTTCCTCTCCCAAGTGCTGCCTGATCCGGCAACAACGGGCGATTGCTTTTCCGCGCCCATAACACGTCCAGGATGCGATGCTCCAGAAATGGCCCATCCCGGAACTCGTCGAGTAGACGGCGCCTGAGGGCAGCCTGGAATGCCGCACACCGGTCGCCCAAATCAGCCGGCGAACAGGACGGGATGCTGAGCGATAATGTCAGCACGTCCTCCAGAGTCCGCGTGATCGTAAACCGAAAGGAGGTCTTTTCGACCGCACAGAATTCGGACTGCGACAGAATCGCCTCGTCCGATACCGGCGAGGGTCTTTGGTTGTCCATAAAACGGGGACGTTGTTCGAAACTGGAAATTACTTGTCCGAGCGCCGCGTGCCATGTCGGCCTGCCGTCCTGCCATCGCCCGGTGATCACGACGACTGCGCCCGACCCAGCGGTAACTTGCTCGCAAACGCGAATCATTAACAGCCTGTCTGTTAGGTGGAAGGACCTTCCGAAAAGGACCAAGTCCACAGGATCGTGTATCAGGGTCAACAGGTCTTCTCCCCGCCCGCGGAGCCACCTGACATTCCGGGCCGAGGAATCCTGTGACGCCTGATTGATGCCTTCCTTGAGCATTTCGGCCGAGGGATCGATCGCAATCACCTTCATTCCGCGAGCAGCAAGCGGGATCGCCAGTTGGCCGGTACCGCATCCGAGGTCAATCGCGATCCGTTGCTCCGCGAGTGCCGCTTTGGATGCGATATAGTCCCATAGGCACTCCGGATACTCGCTCGCCTTGCGGGCATAGTACGATGCACCATTGTACTCCCTCAGTTCACTCGACATATCGCCACGTTCTCTGCGGCCCAGCCGTTGCTTCCCCGCTGTTCTCCCACCCCTTGCCGATCAATACTCTTGGCCCGAGCCGCGCCCACACCGAATCACTTGCGGTATTCCTGACCACCCGTGGAGCGCCGGTTTCCACGTTCCGCAGCCACGTCTCAATCGCGATCGTCCGAATCAAAGCTAGGCTGTCCACGGCAAGGCCGCGGCGGGCGCGTTCCAGCGCCTCATTGAGTGGCGAAGCCCTGACATAGCCGCGCAGGGTGGCACGAGGCTCATCACCGAAGAGAGCACGGAGTTGAGCCCACTCACGATTGATCGATCGGCAGGCAAATCCTTGACCGCTGGCCTTCGACTTTCGGGTCCGTATGGCCTCTGGCAGCACACCCGCCAACGCCGCGCGGTGAAGCCATCTCGTCGCGCCGGGCCTGAACTTCTGGTCGAACGGAACTGCGAGCATGAACTGCACCAGCCTCCGGTCCAGGAACGGATAGGATGCGTCCGCCGGTCCGCAAGTCCGTACCCGGTGCAAGCAACATACGTTGATTGCATCGCGAAGCAGTGCATAAGCCGCCTGCTGGCTTGGGCGATTTCCTCTTGGCAGTGTGGTATCCGTCGGCGAGGCGGGCGCAGGCATGCTGTGCGGCATGCAGATCCAGGGCGCGAGTCGCGGGCGGCGAAGCCCGGAAATGAGCGGACCGATGGCATCGTGCCAGAGCAGGTTCCAATAGCTGCGGGCACCATACGTACTGTATGCGGCAAGAGCCTTGTGGAGCGAGCCCAGGCGAAACTCCGCAAGTAAGTCCGCAAAGTATGGACAGATTCGGGTGGTACTCCACATAATGGCGTCACCGCCATGACCGCTCAGAAGGATCTTCGCGCCGTGCTCTTCGAGCGCTTGAGCGACTCTTAGGTGACGTCCGACGACAGAAACGGGCCGGCTCAGGAAGGGGACTGGGTCCGCAGGGAAGAACGCCGGATAGTCCCGTTCGGAGAGCCGGTAACCGCGATTCCCGATTCGATCTGCGACGGCATCCATGTAGACGATTTCATCGCCCGGCGACATCGGCTCGGACAGATACGAAATCGTGTTGAAGTCCGCATAGCCGGATTGACGTCTCAGAATATCGTCGGCCATGCACACAATCGAGGACGAATCGAGGCCGCCACTCAGTTCCGACCACACCCCGCCGGCAACCCGCAAGCGGTCCTCCACCGCCTGGCGGAATATAAGAAAGAACTGTTCTTGATACTCTGTATCTCTGCTAAAGTGGATCGTGGCACCGGCGTCCGGCTGCCAGCCGGCACAGTGGAACACACGCCCGAATCGAATAACTACGCCTTTCCCTGGAGGTACCGCGATCACGCCCGAGTACGGCGTCCGTTCAGCGTCGGGATTCGCGGTGAGAAAGGCTCGCGCATACTCGTCATCGATGGCCAAAGCCGATCCGTGCTCGCCAGCCCGTAAGAACGCCTCTAACTCGGAGGACCACAGCACTTGGCCGTCACAAACACGGTAATAGAGGGGACGAACTCCGGTGAAAACTCGCGCCAGCAGCACGGTGCGCTCATCAGGACCCCACAGCACGAAGGCAAAATCCCCAACCAGTCGCGCAAGCGCGTCTCGCCCCCACTTCGAGTAGGCAGCGAGAACGATATCAGGGCTGCTGCAGCGCCCATCTCCGAGAGAGTCCCGAAGCTGCGCCCCGAGGCAGACCCGGTTATCGAGACGGCCATCCCAGAGAACCATTGCTCGGGTTGGAGAGACAGCCAACCGGTCTCGGATCAGCGACGGAGGTTGAGGAGCACGGCAGACGACCGCAAAAGGCCCATGAGCATAGCCGACGCACTCGTCCGGGTCCCGGGCACCGAGCAAGGCGCTCAACCACGGCAGGATCCCCTCACCTGCGGTACCGTTCGGGCTTGAATCGAGACAGTATGTGCCAGCATGCGGGCTCATCGGGGTTCCCCTGTAACTGACATACCGTAGCTCAGCTCCTATCGATCACCTCATAGCAACTATACCTTTCGGGTAGCCCGTACACCGGCTCTCCATCCAACTCCACCCAGGCGTGTGCGCCGAAAGGCATCCGTTGTACGCCGACGACCATCCTAGCACGGAAGCCCTGCCGTCGCAACAGGCGGGTCGCGATTGCGGCACGCCCCAAACATTGCATGTTGGCCGGGAAGTAGGCACATGCGCGATCAACCGCCCGCAAGGTTGCCGTAATGGCGTCCGGGTGCCGTCTGCAGCTCCTGATAGGGCAACTGGTGACCCAGCGCCGGACGCCTGCGAATCCCGAGAACCAGCGTAGCGAGGCGAACACAGCAAGCTGCACGAGTGCCGCTAGTGTGCTATATGAAAGCGTCCGAGACACTCCGCCGTCTTCCGGCCCACTTTCAGCACCCCTGCGCGAGAAACGCCAACGGACGTCGATCATTCCACCAGTAGCCCTTTTGACGATAACTCTGCGACGAGTGCCCTCGCGTCCTTCCGCAGAGTGTCCCGCTCGACAGCGGGGAATTTCTCAATGAGCGCCGTCAGCGCCTGATCCTCGGAACCGCCACTCTCGAGCGTGCGCCAAATCTGGGCGGCCGCGTAGTTCAGGTCGAACATCTTGCCTCGATGAATATCAAACAAAACGGCACCGCCGCCGCACATCGAGACACGAATATGACTCGCGATCTTCATGCAGATACCCTTTCCACGCTCCTGACGGCCCAGGTTGGAAGGGTCTGCCAGCAGTCGCATCTGAAGCGCTTTTCACAGAACCATGCTTGCCGACCCGAGCGCCGCCAGCTTGTCTACGAGCCATCCCCTACTTGGCGGCCCTGACATTCAGCCGTGGTTAGCCATGTTTTCTTCGTTTTCCGCCGGGCGAACCTTTGTCGAACCAAGTGGACAGCGTCCTCGCTGCCCATGACAACATCCGAACACTACCACAGTCTGCGACGGCGGGGCAATAAAAACGCGATTCTTTTGCGATTTTCTTGTCCATTGCTCTTGAAATTTGGCGGAGGCTGTGATAGGTTTCCATCCCAGGGAATCCAATTCAGCACCGAAAGGAGAATTGCACATGTCAAACGGCGACGAGAAAGACGCCCGGACAGGTCCTCCGGAGTATGAAACGCCAACCATTACAGAAGTAGGAGATGCGGAAAAGCTGATACTCGGCACCGGTGCTTGGAAGCACGATGCTGACGAGGAGACGTTTCTGGAATAGCCGGAACGCCGGCTTATCCGGGATTTCATCGAGGAGCAAGGGCACCTCGCTTTGAAACTTCGCCATTTTGGTGGCGGGGGAATGGTGTTGTCTCGCGCAATGGGTAGGGTTGCGGGCGGAACTACCATCTCAGATGCTTCCGAATGGCAGGCGGGGCGTGGTGTCCGGCTTCCTTGCGAACGCCGCAAGTAGGTGTTTGGAGCGCGACAGCGGGTCTCGGGTGCGATCAGATCAGATTGAGATCTCGCGATTGAAGGTATCCTCCGCCGTCCGGTGGTTTGTTTCCAGCACGGGAGTCGTCGTTTTGAGCCTGGAGTCAGGGCGATACTACAGCTTCAACGAAGTCGGCAGCTCTATTTGGCTGGTCTTGGCAGAGGGCCGTTCGACGTGTGAGATCGAAGCGTCGGTGAAGAAAACGCATGCGGTTTCCGATAGTCGGCTGCGCCGAGACTTATCGTTCTTCCTAGAGCAATTGGTACAGCTGCGTCTGGTCGAGCCCTTTGGGGCGTGCGAGTAGTTATCCAACGCCGTGGCGACGCGCAGGAGGGCCGGGAAATCCGCGGCTTGGATGAAAGTCGCGGACCCTTCATCGGGTCGTCGGGTGGATCGGTCTGGCAGACGCGGTCATCATGCCGGACGGCGGAAACAGCGGGGGCGACGGACGCAGGCCGGGGTGTGAAACGTGAGACACTATCGTGGGCAATTTTTGGTCATACACGACCGCTGGTCGGAATTATCGGTTTGCCCGCGCAGAGATCAATGTCAGCCAAGACCAAAAGAGCCGGATCTTCGCGGGTCGGCGGCGCGTTGGCCTGCTCGCCCTCGAGCATGGTGCTCACCATCAACCGGAAGTTTGTTTCGGACTCGGAGGATGCCTCCCATGCGGTAGGGGCCATTGGCTTTGTGCGGTCCGCTGCAAGGCGATTAGCGGAGCTCGACCGGTTCGACGGATTCCTGGTATACGCGCGGGATGAAGGCGCCTCCTGTCCTTCAATGGTGCATACCCGTGCATTTGGCTTTCCCGCAGTGCAACTGCGGTTCCATTTCCGCATGCCTAGAGAGGTGATGCAGGATGCTCTTGCGTCGGCGGTCGGTGTATTGAGCAGATCTGGCCGCAGGCAGTCGCCAAGGTTTTGTCGGGCCGTTCCGATTGTTTATCACCAATCCAATACGCTGCTTCCGTTTCAACCGCATTCTTGGCCATTTCTGGTGACGCATCACGGGCCGTTTGCGAGCGAGGTCTGCCGGATTTTCGGGAGAAAGTTTGCGGTCGAGGCGTTTCGGGGCGGCGAGAGCAAGCTCGAACATCTCATCAGGAGTCAGGCGGCCGGCCTCAGGGTATTACGGTGTGCATCCCACGCTGCGGCCTTGGAGCTGTCAGCGGTGCAGGAAAAATGCCTTCTTACGCTGGGCGTACAACGATCCAGGGTCTTTCGGATCTCGCCGCCATTCCATGACGCCGGCGATGGCAACGGTCGCGCCGAAATCGAAGGCCAAGCGGACGATGGGCATCGTGATAAGTGCGTGCGGCTTGTCAGCGCCGTGGCTCGGGCCGATTCCTTCAAGAACCTCTCACAGCTTGTCGCCTCGGCCAATGGTCTAGTCGAGAGCGGAATGCTAGTGCGGCTCGCGATTTTCGCCGGAAGGGAACAAGATGAGCGCTCCCGGACGGAGTTGTTCCACATGGTTTCGGCGCGGCTCAAGCCCAACACGACTATTTCCGTAGGCCTGAGCCACGAGCGTCTGATGCAGTACTTGACCGCGCACCGCGCAACGAGTATCTTTGTCTGCACTTCGGCGTACGAGACCTTCGGCATAACCCCATTGGAGGCCATGCTGGCCGGGATGGTGACGGTTGTCCCGGATGACGCTGCACGCATCGGCATCGTCGACTATGCGCCTTCTGAATTCCGCTATCCTCCGACTCTCGAGGGCTTGATGGGGCGGCTGAAGTCCCTCATTGAGCGGCAGGACCTAGCCGCCACGGGCCTGCGGCAGAGGCGTTTCGCGCAGGAAGTCATGAGATCGCGGAACTTCATCTCCGCAATGCAAAATGCTCTAGACCTCATGTGTGCGGAATCGATTCCGAGTGCCTGCTGGTCCTTCTGAAGGCGAACGAATGGTGGGATCCACCGCGTTCCGATCCACGCTTCATCGATCCCGTGCGCCGCGTAGGCATTCCTTGATGGAATTGCAGGCATCAAGCCGGTGATGCTCTCATGAGATCCGCATGGGTGAAGGTCGTGCGTCCGCTGTCATAGAAGGCGATGATCGATTGAGTCAGGTTCGAGGAGCCGCTGGCTGGGCTGGATGTTGTAGGCGAGCCTGCGAATTCCCACTTCCCGACTGGCCGGGTGTTACTGCCTTTGTCATCGCGCCCCCTCAGCAGAATTTGTGGGTAGATTCGGGCTCCGGCAGTCGCCCCAAGTTGTGATACAGGGCGAGTTCCATGGCCTTATACGTGCGGAAACCATAGGATCGTCTGGTAACCACTCGAATCTT